>SXGU01197995.1_pt1 | contig 10344 bp, 9 predicted proteins | sample 3174531 | NCBI WGS metagenome assembly SXGU01 (sample SAMN11356863, study PRJNA531348) | freshwater metagenome | isolation source: freshwater sample F1-140 | place: China: Fuxian Lake, Yuxi | collected 2017-12-25 | reverse complement strand
TGCTGCTGGCCGCCCGACAACTGGTCGGGGTACGCGTCGCACTTGTCGGCGAGGGCGAAGCGGCCGAGCAACTCCATCGCTGCCGCCTCGGCCTCGGCGCGATCGCGGCGCAGCACCTTGGTGGGCCCGAGCGTGATGGTGTCGAGCACGCTCATGTGCGGGACCAGGTTGTAGCTCTGGAACACCATGCCGATGCGCCGCCGGATGGGATCGGCGTCGAGGTCGGGTTCACTGATGTCGACGCCGTCGAGCAGGATGGCGCCGTCGTCGATGGGCTCGAGCAGGTTGATGCAGCGCAGCAGCGTGCTCTTCCCCGAGCCGCTGGCACCGATGAGACACACCACCTGGTGCTCGCCGACGTCGAGGCTGACGTGGTCGAGCACCACCTTTCGGTCGTGCTTGCGGCCGAAGCTCTTCTGCACGTCGCGGATGGACAGCTTCACGCTCATGCCACCACCGACCCACCGGTGCGCTTGCGCTGCCGTGCCGTGTACCAGTCGACCAGTCGCGTCTCGGGAATGGTGAGTGCCAGGAAGATCACCGCGGCCACCACGATGGGGGTGAAGTTGGCGGTGCTGTCCTTGATGGAGTTGGCGCGGCGGAACACCTCGATGATCCCGATCAGGCTGAGCAGGGCGACGTCCTTCTGCAGCGACAGGAAGTCGTTCATCAGCGGCGGGATCACGCGGCGTGTGGCTTGGGGGATCACCACGTACCGCAGCGTCTGGGTCTGCGACAGGCCCAGCGACCGGGCGCCGGCGCGCTGGCTCTCGTGCACGCTCTCGATGCCGGCTCGGAACACCTCGGCAACGTACGCCGAGTAGGCGAGGACGAGGGCGATGGGACCCCACAGGTAGGGGGACACCCACGACCCGCCGAACCACAGGAAGTGGAACTCACCCTCCAGCAGACCGAGCTTCGGGATGCCGAACCCGATGAGGTAGATCGTGAGGATGACGGGCACGCCGCGGAAGAAGTCGGTGTACACCGCGGCGAACACCCGCAGCGGGAAGAGCACCGGGTTGCGCGTGTTGCGGCACAGGGCGATGACCATGCCCCAGATGACGATGAACGGCGCGCACTGCAGGAACAACTTCACGTCGACCCACAGGTAGCCGACGATCTTCGGGAAGTCCTCCTTGAACCGTTCGGCGTTGAAGAACATGTCCTTCACCTTCGGCCAGCCGCTCGAGTTGGTGACCACCAGGAACACCACGGTGAACGTGAGCACGGTGGAGACCACGGCGATGGCCGTGGACCGACGCCGTTGGCGCCGCAACCACAGTTCGCGCCGGGTGGGGGCACCGGGAACGCGAGAGGGCGCCGACACGTTGCCGGCGCCCTCGTCGAATTCGGTCATGGGTGATGAGGTTAGAGGGTCAGCTCTCGGGGAGCAGCGGTGCCTCGACGTAGTCGCCCATCCACTGGTTGGTGATCTGCTCGAGCTCGCCCGACGCGGTGAGGTTGGCCAGTGCGATGTTGGTGCACTCCACCAGCGGGTTGTCGAGGGTGAACAGCAGACCCCACTGGTCGCCGCCCTCCTCGCCGAGTGCGAACTGACCGAACACCGTGGTGCCCTCGATCTCGACGGCCGAGATGAACAGGGCCGTGGGGAGATCGGTGATGATGGCGTCGATCTGACCGTTGTCGAGCGCGGTCTTGGCGTCGGCGTTGCTGTTGAAGGCGAACGGCTCGGCTTCGGGCTGGATGACGTCGAGCACGTACTGCAGGCTGGTGGTGCCGGCCGCCGCACCGAGCTTGAGGCTCTTCAGGTCGGCGAGGCTCTTCACGTCCTTGGCCGGACCGTCGGTGTAGCCGAGCACGGCCTGGTTGGCGGTGTAGTACGGATCGCTGAACGACACCACCTTCTGGCGGTCGGCGTTGATCGTGAACTGCTGCAGGTTGAAGTCGAAGTTGGTGTCGCTGCCGGCCACCGCGGTGTCGAACGAGGTGCGCACCCACTTCACGGTGTCACCCTCGAAGCCGAGCTCCTTGGCGACGGCGAGGGCCAGTGCGGCCTCGAAGCCCTGGCCCGACTCGGGGGCGTCGTCGATGACGTAGGGCGGGAACGCCGGGTCGCCGGTGGCGATGGTGAGGCTGCCGGCCTCGAGGGTCTTGCCCTCAGCGCAGGCCTTGGCGTCGCCGCCGGTGCTGGCGGCCGTGGTCTCGGTGCCACCGGCGGTGGTCTCGGGGGCGGCGGTGTCGCCGGACTCGGTGCTGTCGTCGCCGCAGGCGGCGAACAACACCGCGCCCGCCGCGACGAGCGCGAGGATCTGTCGCTTCATGGAAAGGGGGCTCCTTGTTGGGGTGTTCACGTGCCGGTGTGCGGGACACCGGCCCCGGAAGGATAGCAGCGCGACCCCAATGTTGACCAGTTCAGTCGGGTATTCGTGCTGGTGATGGTCGCGGGACCCTTGACGATGAGACGAAGACCGTCTTAGTGTCTCAGCCCATGTCGTCGACCGCCCCGATCGCCGCCGGCACGCCCGCCATGGAGGCGCGCGTGCTCGACGCGGCGAAGGCCTGCGTGGAGCGCTGGGGCATGGCCAAGCTCACCATCGACGACATCGCCGCCGAGGCCGGCGTGTCGCGGGCGACGCTCTACCGAATGTTCCCCGGTGGGAAGGACGTGCTGTTCGAGGCGCTCCGAGTGCGCGAGCTGGAGGAGTTCTTCACCCGCCTCGCCGCGCACCTCGACCACGCCGACGACCTCGAGGACCTGCTGGTCCGCACCGTGGTGTCGGCCACCGAGGAACTGCGCCACGACCAGCACCTCGCCGTCATGCTCGCCAGCGAACCCGGCGAGACGCTCACGTCGCTCACCGTCGACGGTCTGCCGCGCATCATCCGCGTGGCCACCGTGTTCCTGGTGCCGCTGGTCGACCAGTACCTGCCGCGTCGCGAGAGCGCCCGCCTCGTCGAACTGCTCGCCCGTCTCGTCATCAGCTACTTCCTGGCCCCGTCCGACCACGTCGACCTCGGCGACCCGCAGTCGGCGCGCACGTTCATCGCCACCTTCGTCCTCCCCGCGTTCCAGCCGTCACTCATCCGCAACTGACACGTCCAGCCTCACAGGAGCAACCCCGATCATGACCGTCACCCACAACAGCAACGAGGAGATCATCGGCCGCGCCGAGATCAACGACATCGACGCGATCCTCGCCATCCCGAACGCCGATCCGAACGAGATCGAGCACGTGGTGAAGAACAACGCCGACACCATCTTCACGTGGGACTACTCGCTGCAGCGCCCGGCGCTCCGCAAGCTGTACGAGAAGGCCAAGACCGGCCAGTGGAACGCCACCACCGACCTCGACTGGTCCATCGATGTCGACCCCGAGAAGATCGCCCGTGAGGAGCGCGAGCTCATCGGCGTCGGCCTCGACCCGAGCCGCCTGGCCGGCACCCCGGTCGAGAAGTGGGGCGACAAGGAGTGGCTCGAGTTCAACATGGAGGGCAAGAACTGGAGCCTCAGCCAGTTCATGCACGGCGAGCAGGGTGCCCTCATCTGCACCGCGAAGATCGTCGAGACCGTGCCGTGGTACGACGCCAAGCTCTACGCCAGCACCCAGGTCGTCGACGAGGCCCGCCACGTCGAGGTGTTCGCCCGCTACCTGCAGGAGAAGCTGGGCGGCGAGTACCAGATCAACATGCACCTGCGGATGCTGCTCGACGACATCGTCCACGACAGCCGCTGGGACATGACCTACCTGGGCATGCAGGTGATGGTCGAGGGCCTCGCCCTCGCCGCGTTCGGCTTCCAGCACGAGCTCACCACCGAACCGCTGCTGAAGAAGCTGCTCCGCTACGTGATGAGCGACGAGGCCCGCCACGTGGCCTTCGGCGTGCTGTCGCTGAAGGAGTGCTACGACGAGATGAGCGACAAGGAGATCGCCGATCGTCAGGAGTTCGCCTTCGAGGCAGCGCTGCGCATGCGCGACCGCTTCATGCAGCAGGAGGTGTGGGAGCGCATGGGCATCAACACCCGCGACATCCTCCCGGTCATCCTCGCCGACCCCACCCGCGTCATGTTCCAGAGCATGCTGTTCAGCAAGATCGTGCCGAACTGCAAGAAGCTCGGCCTGCTCGACCGCAACGACCAGTGGCTGCGTCGTCGGTTCGAGGAGATGAACGTCATCCAGTTCGAGGACTGGGCCGACACCGGCGAGGAGTACACCTCGTTCGAGATCGGCGCCGACGCACCCGCCCCCACCGGTCACTGACCGACCGCTCACGCACGCGAACGGATCTCGCGGGTCAGCTGTCCACTACGCTGGCCCGCGATGTCCAACGCCTCTGATCCGTTCTTCCGCACGTTCCACGCGCTCCGCATCAAGGGCTTCGCGAAGGCCGAGACCATCGCTGAGGTGGCCGACCTGCCGCTGTCGCTGGTGGAGGAGCACCTCGAGGGGTTGCAGGCCCGCGAGTGGGCGCAGTACCGCGAAGCCCGCGAACTGTGGCAGCTCACCACGGTGGGCCGCGAGGAGCACCACATCGCACTCACCGAGGACGTGGGGGGCACCCACATCGGGCTGCAGTTGCACCACGAGTACGAGGCGTTCCTGCAACTCAACGACCGGTTCAAGGCGCTGTGCGGCGACTGGCAGTTGCGCAACGGGCAGCCCAACGACCACACCGATGCGAAGTACGACAAGGCGGTCGTGCAGCGACTGGTCGCCATCGACGCCGACGCGGCACCGGTGGTGGCGAAGATGGGCGAGGTGTTGGCTCGCCTCGCACCGTACGGACCTCGCCTGGCACGGACGTGCCAGCGGGTGGTCGACGGTGAAACGAAAATGTTCACGGGCGTGATGTGCGGCAGCTATCACGATGTCTGGATGGAACTCCACGAAGACCTCATCCTCACCCAGGGCATCGACCGCGTGGCGGAGGGTTCGTTCTGATGGCACGTTTCGGCAGGGTTCTCACGGCGATGATCACGCCCTTCGACGAGCATGGTGCGCTCGACCTCGACGCGGCTCGCACCCTCGCTCGGTGGCTGCAGGACAACGGCAACGACGGCCTCGTCGTCGCCGGCACCACCGGCGAGGCCCCGGCGCTGTCCGAGGACGAGACGCTGTCGCTCTTCGCCGCCGTCGTCGAGGCGGTCAGCATCCCGGTCATCGCCGGCACCGGCAGCAACAACACCGCGCATGCCGTGCACCTCACCAAGGAGGCCACGGCGCTCGGCGTGTCGGGCATCCTCGCGGTGTGCCCGTACTACAACCGTCCGTCGCAGGCCGGCATCGAGGGTCATCTACGTGCCATGGCCGACGCGTCGCCGCTGCCGCAGGTGGTCTACGACATCCCCGTGCGCACCGGACGCAAGATCTCCACGGCCCTGTTGCTGAAACTGGCCCGGGAGGTCCCCAACATCGTCGCCCTGAAGGATGCTGCTGGGAACCCTGGCGAGACCGCCGTGCTCATCGCCAACGCACCCGAGGGGTTCGAGGTGTACAGCGGCGACGACGGCCTCACCCTGCCGTTGCTGGCCTGCGGTGCGGTGGGCGTCATCGGTGTCGCCACGCACTGGACCGGTGTCGATCACCAGGAACTCTTCGGTCTGTGGGAGAAGGGCGACGTGGCGGGCGCCCGCGCAGTCAATGCCCGTCTGCTCGAGAGCTTCGCGTTCGAGACGGGTGACGACGCCCCGAACCCCATCCCCACCAAGGCGATGATGCGTCATCTCGGCTTCGCCGTTGGCCAGGCCCGGCTGCCGATGGGGCCCGCGCCGGCCTTCGTCGACGAACGTGCACCACAGGTGATGGCCAACCTGCTCGCGCGACGCGGTTCGTGATGGCTGCGTCCATTCGCGTGGTCTTCCTCGGTGGTCTCGGTGAGATCGGCCGCAACTGCATGGCCGTCGAGCAGGAGGGCAAGGTCCTCCTCATCGACTGCGGCCTGATGTTCCCCGATGCCGACATGCACGGCATCGACCTCGTGCTGCCCGACTTCACGTGGTTGCGCGAGCGCGCCGACGACATCGTCGGCGTGGTGGCCACGCACGGCCACGAGGACCACGTCGGTGCGCTGCAGTACCTGCTGCGCGAGCTGAGCTTCCCCATCTACGGCTCGGCGGTCACGCTCGGGCTGGCGCGCAACCGCATCGAGGAGGCCGGCCTGCTCGGCAAGACCGAACTGGTCACCGTGCGCGACGGCGAGCGGCTGATGATCGGCCCGTTCGACGTGGAGTTCATCCCGGTCACCCACTCGGTGCCGCACGCGCATGCCATCGCGCTGCACACCCCGCAGGGCGTCATCCTGCACACCGGCGACTTCAAGCTCGACCTCACCCCGGTCGACGGCCGTCGCACCGACCTCGGTCGCATTGGCGCCATCGCCAGCACCGAGGGCATCCGCCTGCTCATGGCCGACAGCACGAACGCCGAGGAGCACGGCCACGCTCCCAGCGAGACCAGCGTCGGCGCCGTGCTGCGCAGCGTGTTCGCCGAGCAGAAGGGCCGGCGCATCATCACGGCCAGCTTCGCCAGCCACCTGCACCGCATCCAGCAGATCGCCGACGCGGCGATCGCCAACGGTCGAGTGGTGGCCACGCTCGGGTTGAGCATGAAGAAGAACGTGCGCCTGGGTCGCGACCTCGGCGTGCTGCGCATCCCCGATGCGTCGCTGGTCGACATCGAGGAGGCCGACAAGTACCCGCCCGGTCAGGTGTGCATCGTGTCCACCGGCTCGCAGGGTGAGCCGATGTCGGCGCTCGCGCTGCTGGCCCGTGGGGAGAGCAAGTGGGTGAAGGCGGGCGATCACGACACCGTGGTGCTCAGCAGTCACGCCATTCCCGGCAACGAGGGCGCGGTGAATCGCGTCATCGACGACCTGCTGCGCGCGGGAGTGGAGGTCATCCATTCGGGCGTCGCCGACGTGCACGCCACCGGGCACGCGCAGGCCGACGAGTTGAAGACCTACCTGTCCATCACGCAGCCCGAGTGGTTCGTGCCCATTCACGGCGAGTACCGCCACATGGTGGCCAACGCCAAGCTCGGCTACCTGATGGGCGTGCCGCGCGACCACGTGCTGGTGTGCGAGGACGGCGACGTGCTCGAACTCACCGACGACGGTCTGCAGGCCGTGGGTCGCGTGCCTGCCGGCTACCTCTATGTCGACGGCATCGTCGGCGACGTGGGCCAGGGCGTGTTGCGCGACCGCAAGGTGCTGGCCGAAGAGGGTGTGGTCGTCGTGGTGGTCACGGTCGACATCGAGACCGGCAAGGTGCTCGTCGGCCCCGAGATCATCACCCGCGGGTGGGTGTACGCACCCGAGGCCGAGGACCTGCTCGACGAAGCGTGCGACCGAGTGGCCGAGGCCGTCGAGAAGGCGCTGTCATCGGGTGTGCGCGACGTCGAGTCGCTCGAGCGCGACGTGCGCAGGGCGGCCGGGAAGTTCGTGAACGAGCGCACCAAGCGCCGGCCGATGATCGTCCCCGTCGTGATGGAGGCCTGACACCGCCGCCGCCGGAGCGTGAACGCACCGGCACGGAGCGTGAATGGGTCGGATGATCCGTGTTCAGGACCTGGTCGGCGGCGTACCGTGTGCGCCGATGGCACCCGCGCGACGCCTCGGAATCTGCATGCTGGCGTTCGCCTCGTTCGGCATTGCGGCCGCCCCCTCGTTCGCGGATGCTGCCCTGACACATCCTCGGGTTGCCGACGTGCGGCGCGATGCCGTCGACGGGTCGGCGGCCGGCGACGACGGCGCCACCACCACGACGATCGTCGCGTCGGAGGGCCCCGTGCCGGAAGCGGGTGCGCGCTCGCCGAGCATCGGCCCGATCCTCGTGCCCACCTCGGGTTCCAGTTTCACCGGCGCCTGGTGGCTGATGGCGTTCGGCGGACTGCAGTTGGTGGGGCTGTTCCTCATCACCCGTCGGGCTCGCGCCCGATTGTCCACCGACGACGCCCAGCCCTAGCCTGCGGGACATGATCTCCCGCGCCTCGGTCGCCGAGGTCGTCGCGGTGGGCCTCACGCTCCTCGCCGGCTGCAGCGACGACCCTGCCGCGTCCGACGGTTCGACCGGGGCCGACACCGACGTCACCATCTGCGAGCCCGACGGCACCGCACAGGCCGACGACGACCTCCCGGCCGTGAGTTCGGTGGCCACCGCGATGGCCGACCTGGAGGCAGCACTCGGCGCCCCGCAGCAGTACTTCGAGGTCAACGCCACGGCACGGCTGGTGAACCTGTGGGTGGCGCTCAACGACGGTGCGCTCGCGCAGCCGTGGGTGTGGGTCGACGGCGAACTGTCCTCGGACGAGGGCCAGGCGGCGGGTGGCGGCACGTTCACCGCCGCCGACGTCGGCTTCGACGCCGACACCGTGCTCGATCAGGTGCGCACCGAAGTGCCCGACGCCATCCTCGAGACCTTCTACATCCACGGCGACGGCGAGGGGAACGTGCAGTACAGCCTGCTCACGTCGGCGCGGTGCGGGGGTGGCCTCGACGTGGTGCTCGGCGCCGACGGCAGCGTGAAGTCGGTCGACCCCGTGAACTGATTGCCTCCACTCACGCGCGCCCCCTTGGTACCGTGAGATGAATGGCAACCCAGCCCCAGCGCTCGTCGCGGTCGTCCTCGACCGCATCCGGCAAGCGCGCCACCGCGCCCGCGAAGGGCTCGTCCTCCAGCGGCACCAAGCGTGAGCAGGCCCGATCCGGTCTGAAAGACGCAGTGGGCGACCGCGAAGACGAGTTCGTCGGCCTCGGCCTCATCGCGCTGGGCGTCCTGCTGGGTCTGGCCATCTACCTCGAACTCGCCGGCCCGTTCGGCCGTGGCGCGAACACCGTGGTCGGTTGGTTCACCGGCGTCGGTCGCTACCTGGTGCCCGTGGTGCTGGTCGGTGTGGGGGTGGCCCTGGTGCGCAAGGGGCGCAGCGCCCACCGCCTGCGGCTCACCCTGGGGTGGGGCCTTGCCGGGCTGTCGGTGCTGGGCGTGCTGCACGTGGTGCGCGGTCCGGAGAAGATCTGGGGCGGCTTCGACACGCTCGGTCGCGCCGGTGGCTGGCTGGGGGCGATCGTGGGCGAGCCCTTGCGCAGCCTGCTCGCGTCGGCGGGCGCCATCGTGGTGCTCGGCCTCATGTTCCTGGGCGGCGTCCTGCTCATCACGGGCAGTTCCGTGAAGACCGCGGCCAACAGTGCGGGCAGTGCAGCCGCCGCCGTCGCGGTGCCGGTCGGTCGGCGCATCAAGAAGGCGTTCGGCGACATCAGCACGCTGAAGAGCGACCGTGAGGCCACCGGCGAGCACGCGGCGCCCACCGTGTACGACTTCGCGCAGGACGACGACTGGGCCGAGGCCACCGAGCCGCCCAAGCCGAAGAAGGCGCGCAGCCCCAAGCCGCTGCCCCCACCGGCGCTCGGCCCCACCGAGCAGGTCGAACTCGACCTCGGCCCCGGCGCACAGCGCGGCCAGTGGACCCTGCCGCCGGTGAACTACCTCGAGCGCAGCACCGCCCAGGCCATCAACAAGGCCGAGATCGAGGCCCGTGGCCGCACGTTGGTGGAGAGCCTCGCGTCGCACGGCGTGGAGACCAACCTCGTCGGCATGACCGTCGGTCCCACCGTCACGCGGTTCGAGCTCGAGCTCGGCTCCGGTGTGAAGGTGGCGCGCATCACCAGCCTCAACCGCGACATCGCGTACGCCATGGCCGCCACCGACGTGCGCATCCTGGCGCCCATCCCGGGCCGGTCGGCCATCGGTGTCGAGGTGCCCAACCACACCCGCCAGCTGGTCAGCCTGGGCGACATCATGACCTCGGCCGAGTCGAAGACGGCGAACAACCCGCTCGACGTGGCCATCGGCAAGGACATCGCCGGCCGGTCGATCTTCCTCAACCTGGCCACCACCCCGCACCTGCTCATCGCAGGTGCCACCGGTGCCGGCAAGTCGAGCGGCATCAACTGCATCATCACGTCGTTGCTCATGCGCACCACGCCCGACCAGGTGCGGCTCATCCTGGTCGACCCCAAGCAGGTCGAGATGGGGCAGTACAACAAGCTGCCGCACCTGCTCACCGCGCCGGTCACCAATCCGAAGAAGGCGGCCAACGCCCTCGGGTGGGCGGTGAAGGAGATGGAGCGCCGGTACGACCTGTTGTTCGAGGTGGGCTTCCGCGACATCCTCGGCTACAACGCGGCGTTCGACCGCGGCGACCTGCACCGCGACGCGCACGGCGAGATCATCGTGCTCGAGGAGGGTGAGGAGCCCAAGTACGAGCGGCTGCCGTACATCGTGGTCGTGGTCGACGAGTTGAACGACCTGATGATGGTGGCGGCCCGCGACGTGGAGGAGAGCATCACCCGCATCGCGCAGAAGGCGCGAGCCGTGGGCATCCACCT
>SXGU01202288.1_pt1 | contig 10345 bp, 7 predicted proteins | sample 3174531 | NCBI WGS metagenome assembly SXGU01 (sample SAMN11356863, study PRJNA531348) | freshwater metagenome | isolation source: freshwater sample F1-140 | place: China: Fuxian Lake, Yuxi | collected 2017-12-25 | reverse complement strand
GCTGGGCGCTTAATCTGCATCGCAACACCAGTTGAGGTTTCATTATGGGTTAGGCAGTAAGCATCGATCCCTGCTTCAACAACAGCCTGCGGATGAGTTCCTGGCTCAGACTTAATAACGCTTGGCTCATCAAGAAATGGCGCCTCTTTTGCAGCTTGAGCAAACTTAGATGAGAACTCACCAAATGATAAGTGCTGCGATTTCTTTTCAATTAGACCAAAGGTTGCGATATCCCAAAAGGCCGTAGAGCCACCATTTCCAAGAACTACTTCATATCCCTGCGGCAGATCAAAGAGTGAGCTAAGGCCACTTCTAACGCGTGAAACTACGCTTTTAACTTCCTTCTGGCGATGAGAGGTGCCAAGAATTTTTGCACCAGGGCCTGCTAAAACTTGAAGCGCGGCAGGACGGATCTTTGATGGACCGCAACCAAAGCGTGGGTCACTGGGCTTTAGATTTTCTGGAATTTTTATCTCAGACATGATTGCCAAATCCTATGGGGAGAGTCGCTCAAGGCTCCAATTGGAACCGCTTAGATTAAATCGAAGTCGATCATGCAGGCGTGAATATCGCCCTTGCCAGAATTCAATACTGCTTGGCTTAACGAGATAGCCACCCCAATTATCTGGCTTTGGCACGACGCTGCCTTGCGGGTATTTCTCAGCTAATTCTTTGAAGCGCTCCTCTAAGACCTGTCTTGATTCGATTACCTCTGATTGGCTACTAGCAAGTGCGCCAATCTGACTAGACCAGGGACGAGTAGCAAAGTATTTCTCTGACTCTGCAATATCGATCTTGCTTGCACTTCCTATAACTATTACCTGGCGCTCCATTGGATACCAAGGAAAGAGTAGTGAGACCTTTGGATTTGCTTGGATATGACGAGATTTATCTGAGTGATAATTAGTAAAGAAGGTAAAACCATTTTTATCAACATCTTTTAGAAGAACTGTCCGTGAGCTTGGTCCATCTTGGCCAAGAGTTGATAGCACCATGGCATTGGCCTCAATAATCATGGAATTTGCCGCAGCCTCTTTTAACCAGAGAGAAAATTGCGCAATGGGATCAGAATTTATTGAGCTTTCAGTAATTCCAACCTCGCCATAGGAGCGGCGCATCGCTGATATTGCCTCACGGCTTATCTCTGGGCTCTCTGCCATAGGTGTATCTAACGTCACTTTGCCAGCCTTGGCATCTTTGCCTTGCCTCATTTGGCCCAGCGGGGTATTAAGTGGAGAATACGGCGCATGAATGAAGACTTTAAGCCGGGCCTTGAAGGGGTAATCGCTTTTGAATCAGAGATTGCAGAGCCGGATAAAGAGGGAAGTGCGCTGCGATATCGCGGCGTAGACATTGATGATCTAGTTGGCCGAGTCACCTTCGGCAATGTCTGGGGCTTACTAGTTGATGATGAATTCAATCCCGGCCTTCCAGCAGCAGAACCATTTCCAATTCCAATTCACTCAGGTGATGTAAGAGTTGATGTGCAATCAGCAATTGCAATGCTTGCTCCAGCTTGGGGACTTAAGCCACTTCTAGATATTTCAGATGAAGAGGCAAGAAGTAATCTGGCTAGAGCTTCGGTTATGGTGCTTTCATATGTTGCGCAATCTGCCCGCGGAACTTGGCAGCCAATGGTCTCTCAAGCAGAAGTTGATAAAGCTCATACCGTTGTTGAGAGAATGATGATTCGTTGGCGAGGAGAGCCAGATCCAAAACATGTTCGCGCAATTGATGCCTACTTTGTCTCTGCTGCAGAGCATGGCATGAATGCCTCGACATTTACTGCAAGAGTAATTGCATCAACAGGTGCTGATGTTGCGGCTGCTTTATCTGGAGCAATTGGAGCGATGTCTGGTCCACTTCACGGCGGAGCCCCTTCCAGAGTTCTGCATATGATTGAAGAAGTTGAAAGACGCGGAGATGCAAGAGCATATGTGAAAGAGTTGTTAGATAAAGGTGAGCGCTTGATGGGCTTTGGCCATCGCGTTTATCGCGCGCAGGATCCAAGATCGAGAACGCTTCGTAGAACTTGCGAAGAACTTGGTGCTCCTCGCTATCAAGTCGCTAAGGCGCTAGAAGATGCAGCGTTAGCAGAACTTCGTGAGAGAAGACCAGATAGAGTTTTGGAGACAAACGTTGAATTCTGGGCCGCTGTTCTTCTTGATTTTGCAGAAGTTCCAGGACATATGTTCACACCAATGTTTACTTCAGCAAGAACTGCTGGCTGGTCGGCCCATATCTTGGAGCAGAAGAGAACAGGTCGCTTAATTAGGCCATCTGCTCGATATATCGGTAAGGCGCCAAGAAGGCCTGAGGATGTTAAGGGCTGGGATGAGAGCGTTTCAGGACTTCACCTCTAGTCTGAAAACTAGCGTGTAAAGGCAAGTGATTTATAACAAATAAGTAACCGCCCAAGATCGCTTGCCGATAGGGCCCTTTCGTGTTGACGCCATCTTTGTTTAGGGCTGGAATTGCCTTCTCTGCAGCCCCTCGCTGTAGATACTTCCATGGAGGAAAAATTAATGAAGAAGAAATTCTTTAGAGGGTTCGCAGTACTAGCAACACTTGCTCTTGCAGCAGGCCTTGCTGTGACACCTGCTCAAGCCAACACGAAAATTGTGGTCTGGGCAGATGAATCACGCGGACCAAATCTTACAAAAACTCTGGCAACAAAAGGTGACTGGGTTCCGGGATATACCGTAACTATCAAGTCATTTGCTAACTTCGATGCGCTAAAAGATGCGATCGATAAGGCAACAGCAACTACTGGTCCAGATATCGTAGTTGGTGCTAATGACTGGGTCCCAACACTTGCTAAGAATGGAAAGCTAGCTCCATTAACTCTGACCGCGTCACAGCGAGCCAGATTCTCAGCATCCCAGTTCTATGATCTCTCTTATAAGAAGAAGTTGTATGGAATTCCAGTTGACGTAAACAACGTGGCAATGATCTACAACACCAAGCTTGTAACTTCGGCTCCAAAGTCATTTGGTGAAATGGTTGATTACTACAAGGCCAATAAGACTTCCAAGAGCCTAAAGGCTGGTCTATGTGTAGCCGGTGGCGGTATGTCATGGGGCGCACACTCAGTATTTTCAGCACTTGGAGCTGATGCTTACTACTTCAATCCAAATGGAACTATAAATAAGTCCAAGTCATTCAATCCAAATGAGTTTGGCGCAAACGTAAAGAAGTTCCTAATGGATGGCAAGAAGAGCAATGGCTTCTTCCCAGCAACTGATACTGGTTGCAAGGACAACTTCCTAGCCGGAAGCGTTCCTTTCGCAATCATTGGAAACTGGGAGTGGAATGATTACAAGGCAAAGGGATTCACTATGAATCTAATGCCAGTTCCAGGTACTTCAGGTAGGAGTGGAAATGCATTCGGATCAGTATCTGGTGCGCTTCTAACAACATTTGCAGCATCAAACGGTGTGGAGGCTGCAGCTAAGTCTCTACTCGTTGACTTCTTCGGATCCACTGCAGGTCAGGTTGCCTATCAGTTAAATGAAAAGCGCCCACCAGCTGAAAAAGGCGCTGCATCCGATGCAACAGTTACAGATGGCCAAAAAGGATTTGGCGCCTCTGCTGCTGCTGCAAGCGTTCCTCAGGTTGGTGCTATTTTGAACGGACCTAGTGGTAAGAGCTACTGGGATTCAGCACCTGCTTACTGGACTGCAGTTCTAGTCGATGGCAAGGACGCTGTAACTGAAGCTAAGAAGTTGGCCGCAATTTGGCGAGCAAACCTCAAGGCTGCTTATAACGACCTATAGTCAGCAGAAAAACTCTTGATTGATATCAAGATGAATTAGGTGAACTGACGTGGTTCTAAGGGACCACGTCAGTTCTCTTTCTGCAGTAAGGTTTCAACCAAACATTTGGAGTTGGTGATCAATCTGCTTTCGATGCTTATCCGAGGAAAAGTTGCAACCACTATAAAGGTTGCCATTGTTGCGCTGATCAGCGCTCTACTTCTGACTCTAACGCAGAGTGCATTTGCCAAAAAAGAGTATGTCATAGCAGCATTTCTTGCCATTGCTATTTTTGCAATTAATTTTACTTACTTTAGTAAGAGAACTGTTCCGCTTAAGTTCTTCTTACCAGGAATTCTACTCTTATCAGCATTTGTTATTACCCCAATTCTTTATACCGTTGTTATGTCGACCTATAACTACAAGACTGGAAACTACATCGGCAAAGAAGAGGCAATCGGTCGTATCAAAGCACTTGCTCTTGAACCCGATGAGAATAATTCAGCCTTTGATATTGTGGTTGGAAAATTCCAAGAAAGTGAAGCAATTCTAGTTTCAGATATAGAAAACAAAGCATATTTCATTTCAACTTCAGAGCGCAGATTTGAACTTCTAAGTGATCAAGTAGAACTTGATGAAAATTTTGTTGCGCAGAGAGTCAATGGATTCACTCCACTTGATGCAAGTGAAATAGCTTCGAGCAAAGCAGCGACAGTCCGCTATTTTTACAACAAGCAATACTTTATTACTGTGGAGAATCTAAACGTCGGCGCAGTATTTCGCCAGAGCTTGGAGTATCTACCAGATCAAGACATTTTTAAGAGTTTAATAAATGATTCAATTTACCGAGACAACGGTAATGGAAATTACGTTAATCCAGATGATAAATCTGATTTTCTTGAACCGGGATGGAGAGATCCAGCGTGGTTTACCAATTACGTAAGACTAGTCAGTGATGAGAGAGTTAGAGATCCATTAATTTCAGTCTTTATTTGGACCGTAGTATTTGCTACCTTAACTGTGCTTACTCAATTCTCTTTTGGCCTACTTTTAGCACTTGCCCTTAATAAGCCCATTCGTGGTCGCCGCATATACCGGTCAATCTTGGTGCTCCCGTATGCAATGCCAAGTGTTATGTCGATTCTCATTTGGGGAGGAATGTTCAATACGGAATTTGGTGCGGTGAATGAGATTTTAGGAAGTGACATTGCCTGGTTTCAAGATCCGACATTTGCTCGATTTGCCGTGATATTGGTAAATCTATGGCTGGGATTTCCTTACTTCTACTTAGTTTCTAGTGGATCGTTGCAGGCAATTCCTAGTGAATTATTGGAGGCAGCAGCGATAGATGGAGCAAACCCAAGGCAAGTTTTTAGCAAAGTCACTCTTCCTCTACTTCTCCAAATACTCTCACCGCTTCTTATTGCATCTTTTGCCTTTAATTTTAATAACTTCAATCTAATCTATCTATTAACTGGCGGGGGACCAAGAGAGCAATTAGATGGTGAGATTGCCGGATCTACTGACATATTGATTAGCTATACCTACCAAATCGCTTTTGGAAGTAATCTTCAAGATTTAGGCTTGGCTAGTGCAATATCTGTTCTAATCTTCTTCTTGGTGGCAAGCATTTCACTTTATGGAGTAAGGAAATCTAAAGTTTTGGAGAGTTTTACATGACAAAATGGTTTAGAGAGAACCTTTGGCGACACATCACTGGAACTGTAATGTGCCTGTTTGCGCTCTTTCCACTCTATCTGGTCCTGTTGTCAGCATTCAATGAGTCGGGAAGTCTTCAAGTAACTTCGTTTTTACCGCGCGAAATCTCATTTGCGAATTTTGATGTGCTTTTTAATGATGAGCGAATCCCATACTTAACTTGGATGAAGAACTCATTGATTATTTCAGGCTTTGTGGCAGTGGCTTCGGTAGTTATTGGAGCGGCCTCCGCCTTTGCCTTTAGCCGCCTAAAGTTTCAAGGAAAAAAATTCGGTATTCAATTATTGCTTTTGATTCAAATGTTCCCTGCCATCCTGGCGCTATCTGCTCTGTATGTGATTATGGAACGAGTTTATAAATTTGCTCCTGGCCTTGGAATTGGAACGCAAATGGGATTGGTATTGGTCTATCTTGGAGGAGCCATGGGGGTCAATATTTGGCTTCTAAAGGGCTTCGTTGATTCGATCCCGGCGGAATTAGATGAGGCGGCCAAGATCGATGGAGCAAGCGCTATGCAGACTTATTGGCAGATATTTGTGCCTTTAGCGGCGCCAGTCTTAGCAGTTGTCTCGCTTTTAAGCTTTATTGGGACGTTTAATGAGTTTATTCTAGCTAGATTGTTCTTGATTGAAGTAGAGAGCAGAACAGTTGCAGTTGGGCTACAACAATTTATTGGAGGCCAATATTCTGAGAATTGGGGGCCTTTTGCAGCTGGATCAATAATTGCCTCAATACCGATCGTGATTATTTTCCTAAGCCTGCAGAAATACATTATTAGTGGCTTAACTGCTGGTTCTGTTAAGGGCTAATGAAGCTTTCAAGGCGGGCCTTATTTGCACTACTTGCTTTACTGCTTGCGCCATTTACATCTCTTCATGCCCAAACTCCAAAGGTAGACATTGCAAGAACTGGAATAGATAAAGAGGTTATTTACTTTGTTATGCCAGATCGCTATCGAAATGGTGATGTAAGTAATGATGACTTGCCAGGATTTAATCCAACTCATACTGCTTTTTTTCATGGTGGAGATTTAAAGGGACTTACTGGCAACTGCGTTGATGATAACGGCCTAGCAAGATTAAAGAGGTTAGGTTTTACTGCCATTTGGCTAACTCCATTAGTGGTGCAACAACCATCAACCGATGGCGGAGCTGGATATCACGGTTATTGGGGCGTTGATTTCCTTGGTATTGATCCTCACTTAGGCAGCAAAGAAGACTTAATTGCGCTTCGAAGCTGTGCCGAGAAGTTGGGATTAAAACTCATTCTTGATGTAGTTACTAATCACACCGGAGACATTGTTTGGTATAACAATCGTGATGCCTATATCCCAGATAAGTATAAGAATATTAAGAATCCAAGCTGGCTTAATGAGATAAGTAATTATCATAACTATGGAGATATGAATAGTTGCTGGAGCCCTGGGGCATGTGTCAGAGATGGTGACTTTTTTGGGCTAGATGATCTAGCTACCGAAAAACCCGAGGTATATAACGGACTGGCCGCAGTCTATGGCGATTGGATTGAGAAATATGGATTTGTTGGCTTTCGGGTTGATACTGCCAGGCATCTAGACGATCAGTTCTTCAAAAACTGGAGCCCACAGATAAATCAGATTGCAAAAAAGTCAGGGGTAGCAAATTTCACAATCTTTGGCGAAGTTTGGGAGCCAAGCCCAATTGCTTTGATGCCGTATATCAGAGTCAATAAAATGCAAAGCGCTCTAGATTTTCCATTTCAAAGAGTTGCTGTTGATTACGCTGCCTCTAGTTCTAGCGCTTCAATCCTAAAAAATCTTTTTGCCTATGATGATTACTACACTAGCGCAACTACCTCAGCTTCAAATCTAGTTACTTTCCTTGGCAATCACGATATGGGGCGAGCAAATTTTCTAATTGAGCGTGTAAAGATAAATCCACCAGGTCAACTTCTCTCTAGAGTAAAACTTGCCAATACTCTGCTATATCTAAGTCGTGGAGTTCCAACGGTTTACTACGGGGACGAAGTCGGAATCCTCGGAAGTGGAAATGGTAGAGATCAATTAGCTCGCCAAGATTTGTTTCCAACTAAGGTTGAAATTTGGAAGCAAGAGCCCAGAGTTGCTGGTAAACCAGTTGGTAGCGCTGATTCCTTCGCCAATACCTTCTCAAATCCAATTGCCAAGCATCTAATCACTTTATCTGAACTGAGAACAGCCCATCCGGCTCTAGCAAATGAGCAGATGCAGATTCGCTATGCCAAGGGCTCAGTATTTGCTTTTTCAAAGCGAGCAATAAATGAAAAGAGAGAGTATCTGGTAGTTCTAAACAATAGCGCCAAGACCAGCACGGTAAAAATCTCAACAGCTACTAGTGGAAAATGGAGAGATTTAATCAATGGTAAATCGTTTACTAGTAAGAGCGGTGAGTTGACTCTTAAGCTAGATGGACTTAGTTCAGCTGTGTTGAGGGCAGAAAGTGAGATAAACCAGAGAGGAATAGAGCTTGGGAAACTCTCTGCGAAAGAGGACTTTCTAAGTGGTTTCTATAACGTTTCCTTAAAAGTTGAGAGCAAGGATCTACTAATAGCAGAGTTCTTTATTAGAACTAAAGGTGACAGTAAGTGGAGCACTCTCGGAGTTGACCTTAATCAACCTTTTAATGTCTTTATTGATCCCAACGAATACTCTGGCCCGATTGAAGTAAAGGCAAGTATTTTTGACTCGAAAGGAGGGAAAAATGAGCTTCGAGAAATCGCTTTCAATATTGCCACACCATGATGGCAGTGAACTTTACTTAAGCTCAAGTTCGCCCAAGTTACAGGAGAGAGTCACCTTTAAGTTTCGCGCGGGCTCTAGTTTCCCAATCGAACAAGCAATATTAAGGCTTTACCACGATGGAGAGCCACGTTTTTTTCCAATGAAGCGAAGCACTATTCAGGACGAGCAATGGTGGCAAGTTAAGGTTGAGATAAGGAACTTGAAAACCCCATATCGATTCTTGATAGTAAACGGCGATACCTACTCCTGGCTTAATGCTCGTGGATTTCAGAGCCATGATGTAACTAGCGCAAATGACTTTCAATTGCTAGCAACACCAGCTTTTCCAAAATGGATTCGAAGTGCTGTTTTCTATCAAATCTTTCCCGATAGATTTGCAACAACAGGAAAGTATCAGCACTTAAAGCCTGAAAAATTCATTTCAAGGCCTTGGAATCAACTTCCTAAAGGACGAGATAGGAGCACTGGAGTGGAGTTCTTTGGTGGTGATCTCGATGGAGTATCTCAACATCTGAAGTATTTGAAAAAATTAGGAATTAATGGAATTTATTTTACACCGATTTTCCCTGCTGGCTCAACTCATAGATATGACGCAAGTTCCTTCGATGAAGTAGATCCACTTCTTGGAGGTGATGCTGCGCTAATACGTCTAGCAAAGAAGGCAAAGAGCTCAGGTATTTATTTAATGGGGGATTTAACCACTAATCATTGCGGCAGAGAGCACCGATGGTTGCAACGATCTTTGAAATCAAAGAAGGCCAAAGAGAGAGATTTTTTTTACTGGGATAAGTCAGTAAAGCATGGATATGAGGGATGGTGGGGGCTTGCCTCTCTTCCTAAGTTAAATTACAACTCCAAGAAACTTCGTGAGTTGATGTATGAAGGTAAGAATTCAATAGTTAAGAAATGGCTGAAGAAACCCTACAGCCTCTCTGGATGGCGAATAGATGTTGGAAATATGACTGGTCGCTACAAAGGAGAAGACATCAACGGCGAAGTTATTGCTGGCGTAAGGAAAGCGCTGCACGAAAGCAATAGCCAAGCTTGGTTAGTTGCAGAAAATGCGGACCATTTCCCCAGTGATTTAGATGGATTTGGCTGGCATGGAACTATGAACTACAACGGCTTTATGCGTCCTATCTGGGGATGGCTAAACCATAGAGCTGAAGTTGAGAAAGCTTTCTTTGGCGTCCCAGTATCAATTCCTCATTTTACTGCTGGCGAAATGGTTTCGGCAATGAAAGAGTTTTCTTCAACTATTCCTTGGAGAAACTTTGTCTCCTCAATGCTCTTACTTGATTCACATGACACTGCAAGATTTAGAAGTGTTGTAGGAAGAGATGCTAAGCGCCACATTGCTGGCATGGGTCTTCTACTTACCTATCCTGGCGTTCCCTCAATTTATGCAGGCGATGAATTAGGCGTAGAGGGACAGTGGGGAGAAGATGGGCGCAGAACTATCGATTGGAGCAGACAGAGCTGGGATCATGAATTTCTAAACGAAGTTAGTAAGCTGATTAAAATTAGACGCCAGTCTCACGCCCTGGTGCATGGGGGGCTACGTTGGATAATGATCAAAGATGATCTCTTGGCCTTTGAAAGAGAATCTAAGCGGGAAAAACTTTTAGTAGTGGTGAGCCGATCTGCTCAGAAGAGTAACATTGAAGGAATCGCCGAAGTGAAGCAGCGGCTATATGGCCCTGAACTGAAGGGGCAGATTTATAAATCTGACAGTGCCTCCCTTGGCATTTATCGCATTTCTTAATCAAGATCGCAGCGCTAAATATGAAAAGTAGTGGTTGAATCACGCCATGAGTAAGCGCTCTATTTTTTGGTTTCGAAGGGACTTAAGACTTGCAGATAATCCTGCTCTTTTAGCCTGTCTTGATGAAGCAGATGAAGTCATTCCTTTGTTTATTTTAGATGATGAAATCTCAGAGCGAGCGGGCGATCATCGCAGAGCTTTTCTTGCTAATTCACTAAGGGCTTTGAATGATTCTCTAGGAGGCGCTCTCCATGTGATAAGTGGAAATCCGGTGGAAGTTCTTTCAAATTTAATGAAGCGATATAAAACAGAGTCAATTCACTCAGCTTTTCCCTTTGCACCATATGG
>SXGU01179070.1_pt1 | contig 10345 bp, 6 predicted proteins | sample 3174531 | NCBI WGS metagenome assembly SXGU01 (sample SAMN11356863, study PRJNA531348) | freshwater metagenome | isolation source: freshwater sample F1-140 | place: China: Fuxian Lake, Yuxi | collected 2017-12-25 | reverse complement strand
TCCGCGAGATCCTTCGCTCCGCTCTGGATGACAGATGGAATCATAACCATCCCGTCATTCAGAGGAGGCGAAGCCGACGAAGAATCTCTTATTTGTGGGTGCACGAACGATTTCTCACTCGGTTCCACCACCGTCTCCAACCCAGCCGGAACCTGCTCCGCCGGCGTCCCCTGCAAAAACCCAATCGGAAACTCCATCGGACTTACTGGTTCGTCTTCACGAAACGCTTTGACCTCATTCGTGAGAGCATTGGATTCTAAGGTTTCTGACTCAACCTTTTTCACCTCACTACTCTTTTGTTCCTTGCTATCTGCAAAAATAATCTCTTTTTCTTTTTGTAAGTTATCTACGGCATCCAATAACTGTCCGGCAACAGATTCATCTAACCCAAGCCCACCCACCTTTACTTGTCGTTTCAACAACTGTGTGGTTTCTAACCGGTCACGAATATTTTTTATGTACGAAACAATGGCGAGTTCTAAACGATGACGCAAGACAGCGTCAAGCGTTGAAATTTCAAGATCCTGAACAAACAACGCACCAAACTGCTCCGGGGTAAGCTGTTTGATCTCTTTTGAAACTGGCTCAACAACAGGGATATCTTGTTTCATCACAGGTAACTCAACATCGATGTCCACCTCCTCCACCTCGGGAGCAAATACCTCAACTTGATCAATCACTGTTTGTGCAACTCCCCAACCAGTCAGAGACTTTGAAACACCCACAATCCAGTGATCGAGGGGAAGAAACCGTACGCAGGCAAATTCTGCAACAGCGGCAACAACAACATCTCGTGACATCCCAAACTCCTGCTGAAAAAACGCAGGGAGGTCTTTTAGTTCCCGGGCTCCGTAAATAACCTCTTCCGACATCTCATTTAACGTACGTACAGCCGACTCTGGCAATGCGTACTTTGCAACAAACGATCGAACAAAGGAAAAGCCCTGCGCACTCACAATGAACCTTCGTGCGGAAGGCGAAAAATCACGTATGGTCCTTCGTGCTTCCCCCATATCAATCTACGTTACGGCAGCTTATCCAATCCCCGTGCCCGAATGTCAGAGTCAAGACTTGTCTGTTTTGCATTCAATTCTGCGACTTTTGCATTCCTCCAAGTGATTTTTTCATTCACCTTATCAATCATCTCTTGAATACCCTTAGCCGTGTCATCTGATGCGAGAGACGCACCAGATCTTGCTAATTCGGCTGTGCGATCAACTAATTCTTGCCTATATCGATCGAGCTCTGGCTGCAAGTTCGTTACTTCAGAATTTAATTGTGTTGACTCAGCAATGGTTGCATTGATTTGCTTACCAATACTTTCGAGTTCCTTCCGCTGCTGACCCGCTACCGCATCGTTCAAATATTGTACTTGTTGCTGTGCACGTGTCGCCTCAGCACCCGTTCCTCCACCAACCGCTGTAAGACCACTGCGAAGTTGATCAATCGCCATGTCTAGATACTGACGATCCTCTGGCGAAGCGGTTGCGTACTGCTCTGTGATAGCCTCAAGTTGAGTCAAATCTGTGTTTGCGGAAATATCACGAGCAAATTTCGTTGCTCCACCAGACGCATCCACGGTTGTTCCTGACTGAACCGCTTTAAGCAAGAATCGACCGGACGAATCATTCATGGCTCCTTTGAATGCAGCCGCGTCTACGATATTTCCACCATCTACCCCTGCACCTTTCATGGCCGCTGCAGCTCCTTCTGGATTCACTTTAGCCCAAGTACCCATGGACGAATTTACTAACCGTTTTTGCAACGCTGGTTGCTTGTTCATCACATCCTGGTTAACAGATCCAGCAAAATGCGAAAGAGGAATCGCGGCGAGATTCTTTGGCTTCATGTTTGCATAAATCGCCGACCGTTTGTTCTTCCAAGCGTTCTTCCTGTCATCACCATACAAACCTTGCTCGATCGCTTGTTGCATGGTCAAATATTTGCCGCTTCCGTCCTTCTTATCACTCATGATTGAGGCAACATGCTTCTGCACTTCAGGGTCGGCAATAGAAGCAATGTCCATGCCCAAAACACCATCCTTATCACGGATTTGTCCAAGCGTACCTGCAATTTCTGGACGCCCCTTTTCAAAGTCATCAAACGCCTTACCAACTTCTGTTCCCATGGTTTTATCCTTGAGCAATGCACCGAAGCCCTGTCCACCATCTTTCTTACTTGCCCACATTTTTTTGAGGGTACCATCTGCATCCATCTGTGCACGAATCTTCGGATCTTTAATCGCCTCCGCCAACCGTGCCATAGCTTCTTTCTTTGTCCCGGGCAACATGGTTGATGGATTCATGTTTGCATACTGATGCACCATGGCCATCTTTGTTTCGAATGATTCGTCTTTATATGATTCTGGTAAAGCCTTTTTAATATCCTCTGCAGATGCTTTTTGTTCCGCATCTGCTCGACGGTTAAGTGCACCAACAATGGACGTTCCGACTAAAGGAATGTTCCCTACACCCATACGATCAGCATCCTTCCCCATCTCTCGAAATGCTTTTGCTCTGTCGGATGCAGTAAGAGGAATTCCAGGTCCTGTTGCTTTATCTAAACCATACTTCCTGCCAGTAGCTGTTTTTCCCACTGTATTACGTAATCCAAACGCTGTTCCCGTGGCAACTGCACCACCGGCAGCCAAAGCGGCATACCCCGCGTATGGCGCGGCCGCTTTTCCTGCCTTCCACCCGAGCTCACCACCTTTTTTGACACCTTTGGCGGTAATATTCGCCGCGTGATTTGTCTTGGCGGACTTAAGTAGGTCGGACATCTTGATCTTCTCAAGACCCTTAGCGCCGTCGCAAAGTTTCGCAGCAGCGTCGAGACCAGCCATGAGCATGGCCATGCCGATGATGAAACTAGCGAGGCGTTGGAGTTCAAAAATTTTGTTGAGGAAGTCTCCAGTGGCCTCCAAAAGACTTTCGCTGCCCGAGGATGCAAAAACTTGGTTCAACCCAGGGTCACTTGCAGCGATGCTTCCACTCCCAGCAACCGCAAGCGTGAGCCACAAGAAAAACACGAGTACTGGGCCAATGGCGGCGTAACAGATGAAATTTTTCCACCAGTCAGCGTAGGCACTGCTGTGAATAATTTTATCGCCTACCCCTCCGATAAACCAAGCCATTGGGGCCATTACGATCAGAATCCACAACATGACGATGCGGTACACCAGCACAGCGAGGATGATGAACACGACTGTCAGAACCCAAAACATCATGAACACAGCCGCAAGACCAGCAGCGAAGTAGTCGAAAGCATCGGTTCCTTTTCCTTCCGCCTTTGTCGCATCTTTAACCGCACTAGCATTGCTACTTACTTGCGTAATTTCAGAAAGACCAAGTAGCTGGATGAAGTTTCCGCCGGCAATATCTTTGAGCGCATTGGCAAAGGTAAGCATCACGACCTGTGCAAAGTCGATCATGAGGCCGCAAAGGGTTTTTGAAAAGTTGATGACAATGGCAAAAATCATGAGGCGTGGCACTTGCTGTTGCCACTTGAAGCGTTCGTTTCCAAAAATGGTTCCAAATGCAATAACAATGAGCACGATGACAAAAAACATGTTCACGGTGTCGCGCACAATAGACCATCCACCAATGACAGCACTCGCTGTCGTGAACCCCTGATACTGCATGATGGGAATCATCACCTCCAAAATAGCGACGACAATTTTTCCAAGCACACCAGCCAGAGCCCCAGCCAGTCCTGCGGCTTGAAAGAGAATCCACTGTAAGGCATCTAGTGAGCCCTCGCCGACAGCTTGCGCTTGAGCCATGTTCGGCAACGCCGACATCAGCAAAAGAAGCGCCAAAAAAGAGGGACGCTTGAAGTGCCGAAGAAGTGTCCGGCAACGGTCAAAAAGAGAGCGCATAGATGAGGGAAGTATAGCATAGGAGAGCGAATCAACGAATGGGCTACTAATTCTACAAATCTACGAATGGCTAAAAATATGTGGAGGGGATACTTGGTGGGAGTACGCGTTGAAAGAGGACTTTGCTCTTTCCAAATAAAACAAGAATTCCCAAAGGAACATTACATGTGGATAAGTAATTCTTGATCTGAACGTAATCCTCCTTTTGAAACCGAGACCCCGATTTTAATTCAAGGGCGATTTTCCCATCTATAAGAAAATCGAGCGCGTACCAACCAACTGTTATGCCTTCACAGAGCAATGGAACCTTGTGCTGTGCTTCAAAAGTAAGCTTGCGTTTCAAAAGCATAATCGCAACGGCTCGTTGATAGTATTTCTCTTGCCGACCTCCACCAATTTCATTGTAGGCATCAAAGCACGCCCCAACCGTCTCAAAACTCAACTCTGGCAGAATTATTTTTGTAGCCATAAGATTCGTATCCATTTGTAGATTTGTAGAATTAGTAGCCCATTCGTTGATTCGCTCTCCCCGAATATTCGTTTGAAAAAACTCCCGGACCAGCAGGCCCAGGAGAAGTCTAAGTCCCATCCCCATCAGGAACCGTTCCTGAAGATGTGACACGTACACCGACCAAGTAGTCTCCACCACCCTGAGAGACACAGAAATTGCTGTCGGTGGCAGAGTCTGATGCGCAGAGGTTGGCGTTTTGCCACCACTTCTCGACGTCGCCGAGGGTTGTGATGGAGTTTTCGCTTTTGTCTACGGAGCTCACGAGCGTGAGTTCGTAGGAATCGGCGGGCCACGACGTGGTGTCTACACAGAAGGCGTCGTCGACAAGCGAGACGAGGTCCGTGGAGTCGAGCGTCCAGTCGAGGTCTCCGCCGTAGCCGACGACGAATGCATCGTTGCGCGTGTACGGCGAGGTTTCCATCCCATCGGTGGAGAAACAGAGGTCGAACCCATCGATCCAGAGGTATGCAGACCAATCGTCGGTGGTGGCTGTGTCTTCGGTTTCGGCAGTGTCGGCCGTATCGACCGCTTCCTCAGGTTCTGCCGTGTCGTCCCCTTCCTCGGACTCGGCGCCGGTGTCCTGGGGCTCGTCGGTATCCGTGTCGGACTCGAGGATAGATCCCGTGTCTCGCGGTTCGTCCGTGTCCTCTTCTTCTTGCGAATCAACGAACCCGGTGTCGACCTCGTCCGTTCCACCGTTTTCTCCGCTCCCGAGTTCGAGTCCACCACCGCACGTCGTGACGGCTTCCGCGTCGAGGCACCACACGTCGCTGGCACAATCACCCACACGATCCATCACTTGCGAAACTTCACCCGAGTCGACCGTGACGATCTCACGCGCTTCGAACCCAAGCAGCAAGTACGTGGCCCAGTCATCAACCGGCAACGCGACCCCATCGGAAATCACGTACACGTCGGACTGCGACGATTCCTTCACCACCGTCCCATCACGAAACGGCGCGTTGCCGCTTCGTTCAGGATAGTCTGTGAAGAACGGATCGTTTTCCTCGTACACAGCCGGTGGGTTATCCGAGTCGTAGACAAGCCCCCACGAAGCAAATACTTGCTCCCAAGCCGTATTGCCAACCCGCTGACGAAATGAATCCTCGCCTCCATTGGTGCTCACGACAAGCCACTTCTCACCCGTTTCCTCCATGTAACCTGCATCGACGACACCTTCTTCGTCCACAGGTGCACCCTCGCCAAGACAGTCGAGCTCTTCGTCGGAAATGAGCGCCATGTCCGCGAAGTCATAGCCATGACTCCAGAACACGGTTTCATCTTCAATGTGACGTGCCTGACCACCGTCAACGAGATACACATTCGGATTGTTCGGCACTTTCACGAGCGATCCACTTGGGTGCCAGCTCGTCACAGGCAAAGCCGACTCGTACACATGTCCACTGGATACATCGCACACGAAGTCTTCACCGGAAACTTCCGTGAGCTCCGCGGTCGCATCCGACGTATCCCGCGTGTAGTACGCCACTTCCACAGACGTACCAGACTGCGCCGGCAATTCCGCCTCCCCTTCGTGCCGACCGACATGAACATGATCGCCCGTGCAAGCCCCGGTGCATCCTTCGTACCCAATGAGCTGCCCCGCGGTGACCTCAGCTCCATCCTCGATAAAAATCTCGTCGAGATGCGCCACAACCACATAGCTTCCATCACCCAAACCGATGTTCAGGTGGTACCCGAAGTTCGTCGTAGCACTTTCGGTGTGCACCTGTGCGATGCCGGCCACGGGGGCGTAGATCTCCTCCTGCTCCGTGTTGAGCGTATCGAGGTCCACATCGTGCTTGGTCGATGTTCCTGTGTGACTGTACGAACCACCGGCCCCCTGCGTACAGCGACGTACATCGCCTGCGGCAAACGGAAGTTGAATGGCGTACAGATCGGATGCGCCCTGCTCGTCGGAGGCCGACGTACGCCAGTCGCAGTAGTAGGAGCCGCCCTTGAGCGGGTCGCACGGGTCATACTCGCATCCGGCGAGAAAAGAACAGAGAAAAACGAACAAAGAGATGAAGGAACGCATGTACTCTCCGAGCCTGTCCCGGAATGGAACGTGAAGTGGCTCGCGAGGACCACTCCACACTCCCAATGCGTCCGCGGCGGCGGCGCAGCCACTCCCGCTTCTACGCCGCCGGTCGAACCAATCGCGTCTTCTTCTGCCACGAGGGCAACAGAGATAAACCGAGTGAGCCGAGTACAGGGGTGACAACCTTGGTAAGAACGCCCTATTCCCTCATGCCAGACAGTGAACCTCCGAAGTAACTGCTTTGTGCGATCTGTTTCTATTCCATCAAAAAACCCGCTGAATGTCAACGGATTTTAGGCTAACTTAAGCACTTTTTTCCTGTTATGTTTTTGTGACATGACAAGTTTTCATCTATCGTTTTTTGCACGATCTCAGCACTATTTCGCTTGTCGCGTCGCAGCTGACATCTTAATGTGGATAACATTTAAAGAATGAATCAAAAAAAAACGACTGCAAATGAAAGACCGTCATTTCGAACGAAGTGAGAAATCTCTCGATCGAGAGATACTTCGCTTCGCTCTGGATGACGGTTTTCATGGGCCGTTTCGTATTCATTCGTAGATTTGTAGAATTGGTACTATTCGTTGATTCGCCACCCAAACGTGTTTATTACACAATCACTTCCTTCCCTACCCACTTGCGCAACACTTCCGGCACAGCAATGCTTCCATTTGCTTGCTGATAGTTTTCGAGGATAGCGATGAGGGTGCGGCCGATGGCGAACGCGGTGCCGTTCAATGCGTGGGCGAGTTCCTTTCGGCCATCGGCGCGTTTTACACGGACATTCAGTCGGCGTGTTTGATAGTCCGTTGTATTCGACGTCGAATGCGTCTCGCGATACGTCTTCTGCGACGGAATCCATGTTTCAATATCGTATGTGCGAGCACTCGGCCGACCAATGTCGCCAGAACACAGCGCCATCACGCGGTGCGGCAATTTGAGTCCCTGCATCAACTTCTCTTCCAAAGACAACAACAACTCATGTTCCGCATCGGATGCTTCCGGTGACGTGAAGCTGAACATCTCAATCTTATCAAACTGATGTACGCGCAAAATCCCCCGTACATCCCGCCCAAAACTTCCTGCTTCACGACGATAACACGGGGAAAACCCCATGTATCGCAGCGGCAATTTCGCCTCATCAAGCATCTCATCCATGAGCATCGGCCCAATCGCCTGCTCCGAGGTACCGATCAAAACAGAATCGTCGTGTTTCAAATGATAAATTTCTTCTTCACCGCCATGCTCGAGGTAACCCATGGCTTCCATCGCTTTCGTCGAAACAATATGTGGAGGGATAACGGGAACGAATCCGTGTTCGCCGAGTATTTCCATCGCGTACTGCACAAGGGCAAACTCAAGGCGCACTGCATCACCCAAAATATAGGTGAATCGACTCCCGGCAACTTTCGCCGCACGCCCCATGTCGATGAGACCAAGTTTCTCGCCGAGTTCCAGGTGATCCTTCGGTTCAAAACCAAACGATGTCGGCTCCATGAAGGTGCGCACAACGACGTTGTCGTCGCCATCTTTTCCTTCTGGCACTCCTTCACGCAATACGTTCGGATATTTACGAAGCTCAACCGCCAGCGTCTCTTCGACGACAGCCAACTCCCCTTCCAATTTTTTCACCTGCTCTTTCAACCCACGTCCAGACTCAACCAATCCAGCCCGTTCATCCGGCCCTGCCTTGGGAATTTTGGCCGCCACATCGTTAGCCTGAGCCCGCAGTTCTTCCACAAGCCCAATCAACCGCCCACGCTCCGCAGCCGCCTGCGTCGCGAGAGCCAAATCAATCGTCGCGCCACGCAGCTCGTTATTCCGAGCCACTAACTCTGGATGTTCCAAAAGGTATTTGATATCAATCATACACAGGTTATTTCATAGCCACTTTAGTGGCGTTTGGAGCATTGGTCAACCAAACGAACGCACTATATCTCATCAACCTTCTTGACAATAACACAAAAAATGTATATTATGAACATATACACCTATGTTAGCTCTACCATTTTCTGCCATCACATTTGAATGGGATTCTGGGAATCGCGAAAAAAATACAAATAAACATTCGGTTGTTCCTCAAGAATGTGAAGAAGTCTTCTTCCGACAACCACTTCTCCTTCAATCCGATACAGCACATTCACATCAAGAACCTCGTTGGTTTGCCCTCGGACAAACAAAAACAGGACGTCTCTTGTTCCTCGCGTTTACCGTTCGAAAACAATCAATTCGTATCATTTCCGCCCGCGACATAAGTCGTCGCGAACGAACCATCTATGAAAAAGCTTAAAAAACTACCTGTATTTAAAAACGAATCCGAAGAACGTGTTTTTTGGAAAACGCATGATTCTTCCGATTACGTCGACTGGTCTCAGTCCCAACCAGCTACTTTTCCGCATCTCAAACCATCCACAGAAACCATTTCTTTGCGTCTTCCGGTTTCTCTGCTTCACCGAGTAAAGATTGAGGCGAACAAACGGGATGTGCCGTACCAATCGCTTATCAAAGTAATTTTAGAGGAGCGAGTTTAAAAAAGACGGCTCACGATGAGCCGCACAAGAGAGAACAACAAAATGGTTGTGGCCTACGACTCTTGGGAGAGCTTTCGGCCGGAAGACAGTGCCTACATCATCACGGTTTCCCGGGACAAGTCCTGGCCCATGCACATCCACGAAAACAGCAACGGTTCTGGAAGCGTTGGATCGGGAAGATAGATGGGAGAAGGACGCTTGGGAGCATTGCAGCCACCGAAGCCGAAAGACGCTGTTGGAACGTTGAGTTGCGAGTGAGACATGTTCTCTCCACGGGCTTCGTGCGGGGAATCCGCTATTTGGCCGTGTGCACCACTTCTTCCGGATGCCACCCGAAAGATTCGGCTTACTGCCGTGTGGACAGAGATGTAAAAACCGTACGCCGTGTACCAGAAGATCCACGCAAAACGAACACTCCTCACTCACTCACCGTCCCTCTTCCGTTTCTGATACTGCCGATGTTGGTGTGAAATCGCAAGTTGTTGTGTGGATAAGTTTTTCGAGGACCCCAACGTAGGGTCCGTTATTTTACAAAAAGCGTTTGACATAATCGACTACTTTATGTTATTAATAAATGACTATTGCCACTAGGCACCCGAGGACCCCAACGTGGGGTCCGTTTGTTTTAACAGCTGATCGAACGACAGAGATATCTTTAAAAAATCACTGTGACTTATTCTTCCAATTCTTCGAATAAGCCGCTTGGCACTGATGACACGAATCTGGGACAAGACCGCATATTGTATTCGATGTTTCAACACGAACGAACAATGGAATTTATCGTCTCTTTGTTTTGATGTAAGCGGAAGGATCCAACACATTAGGTGGTTAAACTTCCGGAAAATAAGTACCGGCCGATCGAATAGTGCATTCTTTCCATCAAGCTCCACTCCGATGTTTTTTCCGAGTGAAATCCACCAAACTTCTCTTTCATGAAATCGAATAAGCTGCTGCTGAGACTCTATCTGCGTTTTTAGACAATGCCAGTCTGTATAATTTTTCGACATACAATCAAGATAAAAAAACAAACTCCCCGCTCGAAATGAGTAGGGAGTGATGATTGATTTATATAAAAAATAGTGAAAAAAGTCAATTAAACATAAATTTACTTGACATTTTGCTGATTTTGCGTTGTAGTGAAGTTACTGAGTGCTTCCTGGAGGGGAGGCGCCACAGGAAACAATTTTTTCCCGAGCCACAGGGCTCACAGCAAACCCCGCGGCGACGCGGGTAGGAGTACACGATGCGCACGATGAACCTGGGCTTTGCCCTTTTCTCGATGAGCCTCGCCTCCCTGCCCCTCCTCGGAGGGTGCGTGGGCAGCGACGGCAACCCGTTCACCGACGGATCCGACGGCGACGCCGACACGGATACGGACGCGGATA
>SXGU01249403.1_pt1 | contig 10346 bp, 11 predicted proteins | sample 3174531 | NCBI WGS metagenome assembly SXGU01 (sample SAMN11356863, study PRJNA531348) | freshwater metagenome | isolation source: freshwater sample F1-140 | place: China: Fuxian Lake, Yuxi | collected 2017-12-25 | reverse complement strand
AGGCGCCGCCCGCGACGCACATTCCCATCACGGCGGCAATCTGCGGAACTTTTAAGTAACGGCGCATCAGCGAGTTGTAATAAAAAATCCGCGCCGCGCCGTATTGACCGGGAAAAACGCCGCCCTGATACGGCAGATTGACGCCCGCCGAATCAACCAGGTAGATGATCGGCACGCGGTTGCGCATCGCGATTTCCTGCGCGCGCAAAATCTTTTTGATCGTTTCGGGATACCACGCGCCCGCTTTGATCGTCGCGTCGTTCGCCACGACGACCGCTTCGCGCCCGTGAATTTTGCCGATGCTTGTGACGACCGCCGCCGCCGGAGCCTGACCTTTGTATTCGTCATACGCGACGAGCAACCCGATTTCCTGCTGATACGCATCTTTATCAAACAGCAAATCAATGCGTTCGCGCGCCGTCAATTTCCCCTGTTTGTGAATCTTTTCGATTTTTTCCGCGCCGCCGCCGAGTTTTAGCTTGCGTTCCAAGCGCGCGAATTCTTCGGACAGTTCGCGCAGACGTGTTTTTTCGGTTGAATTTTTCATTGATTTTGCAAAATAGATAGTTTACCGAAATCGGCGAAAAAATCTATCGTGATTATAAAAAAATCTATTGTGATTATAATTCTTTGTCCGTATTATCGAAATTACCAAATAATATTTTCCGCACGGAGGATTCGATGGAATTATCACAGGCGGTCACCCGTCTTCGGCTCTCGAAAAAAGCGGCGCTTCCGAACCGCAATATCGTCATCACTGTTCGTATTCGCGGCGAAAGCGGCGCGGCGCACGCCGCCGCGATTCTTGCTTATTTCGGTTTTTCCAGTGCCGACGAAACAGCGTTCGAGCAACGTTTCAGCTATAATCTGCGCGAACATTTCACGCGGTTTTACGCAGCTAATGATGATCGCGGATCGCACAGAGCCATCGGCGGCGGCGTTTTTGAGGTCAGAATTCCCATTCCCGGCGATCTTTACCAACAGATAAAGTCCTTCAAAAGTGAGGCGAATAACGGAGCGAACAGTCAAAACGACGGCGAGAATGCGATGACGCTGCTTCAGCCGGTGCGCATCCCGGACAACGCGACCGATGCCGAGCGAAATTTTTACAACGAGATAAACACGTTGCGCGCGACGCTCGTCAATTTCGGCAGTCGCTCAATTCAGGCGTCGGATGTTCGCGCGGAATACTTGAAAATGATCAAAATGGCGTCGGACGAATTCGTCGAACTCGTTCAAACCGGCAAGCTAACGCCCGAAGAAGGCGCGCTCCGCGCAAGCAAACTGAGAAATTTTATTCTTGATCTAAGTCGCGGAAAAGATTCGGAACTCGGTCGCGCTATCGCCGAATCGCTGAAGAAAGAAGGCTTGTCGTTCGATGCGCTTTTGCAGCGTTATGCCAACAAAAAATTTGGCGCCAATTTCGCCGCGCTCTCGCGAGTGCAGCAGGAAGCCGTTTATCTCGAAGTGATTGTCGCTGCCGGCAGAGATCGTTCGAGCGTTTCGCGGCTCGCGCCGCTGCTCGGCAAAGCGGGCAAAGCGTTTCTTATCGCCAGCCTCGCCATTTCGGTTTACAACGTCGCAACCGCCGAAGATAAAGTGAACGCGGCGGGACGAGAAGGCGCGAGCATTCTCGGCGGAATTGCGGGCGGCGCGGCGGGCGGTGCGGCAGCCGGTTTAATTTGCGGTCCGGGCGCGCCGATTTGTTCGGGAATCGGCATTTTCGTCGGCGGTGCGGTCGGCGCGTTCGTCGCTTCCGGCGGTTACGATTGGCTGACCTCAAAATAAAAATGATTAGCGAACAGGAAATCGAACGCCGCAAGCCGCTGTGGTCAGCGTTTTCGGATTTATGGCTCGATAATGAGTTACAGAAATACGAAATCGAACATGTCGCGCAAACGATGAAAAATTCCGGCTATAATTTCGACGAACTCGAACGCATCTTTTTCCGCGAAGTTGCGCCGACCGTGTACAAAAACGCTTTTTCGATGACCGGCGAATGGGCGGGCTTCGATTCTGAATGGCTCTACCGTGCAATTGTCGAGAATCTTCTTCGCCAAGAAACGAATTTATTTTATAGAACTTGGGTCAACAGCGCGCCGGGCAGATTTTTAATGACGAAAATGGTTCAGGAAGATTGGAATAATATCGTTGATTTATACAAAAAGCGGATGTGAAAGATTTTTCACACCGCTTTTTATACCGAATTAAATTGATCGGTCGTCCCGTCCCGCATTCGTATGAAATTCATCTAATCAACACATTCTGCACGCTCGAATCGGAATACATCGGATTACTGACGCTCGAAATGCGCAAACGGGCGCGGCGGGTGGCGTTGCCGTTGATGACGATGGTTTCGGCGCCGTCGTTCGGCGTGTCGGCGGCGAGCGTTTTCCAGGTCGTGCCGCCGTCGCGCGAAAGTTCGATTTTGACGTTGCCCGCGATGTTTTCCGACGACCAGTTGACCGTGCGTTTGATATTGCGCGGCAGAGCATCGCCGCCGTTGAAATTTTCGAGCGCCAAATTTGCGCCGCTGTAACGATAGTTGGCGATTCGGTCTGCCGTATTGTTAATCGAGCGCGCGTTGTCGCGGGCATTTTCGATGCCGGTCGGCAGTCCGCCGAATAATACTTCGGGATTGGAAAAATACGGACGGCGAGCGCAGCCCATCGTGCACGGATCGGTATATGACATCACGGTGCGAAAAACGCCGTTGACATAATGACCGTAGCCGTAGGAATAAGAAGGTGCCGAGCCGTTTTCCGGATTATGCGTGCTGCCCATATTGTGACCGAGTTCGTGCGCGAAACTCAGATTGCCGACCGCGCACGTGCGCGAATTAACGGTAAAACCGTTGAGCGAATTGCCCGAACCGAGCAGATAGCCGATGCCGCAGTTGTCGGTTGAATTGGAAATCATCGCGACTAAATCGGCTTTATATTGTTCGCGCAGAGCGGCGACCGCCGGATCAGCGCGCACGGTGCTCAATTCGCCGGATAATGTGCCGGATTCGGCAAGCGTCGTTTCGACCGCGCCAGCCAATCGAACACGCTGCCGAATTTTGCTGTTGATGTAAGTCGTATTCGTCGAATCAATCGCTTGCTGCGCGAAAGTCTGCGCCTGCGCTTCGCCGCCGAGCGACGTTTTGACCGCCGCCGTGTAAACGACTAAAACGTCAATGCGGTCGCCCGAATCAACACTCGCCGCCGTTGTTGTTTTGTTCAGCAGCGCCGAAGGTTCCGATTCGTTTTCCACGCCTTTGACATCGCCCGCGCATTCCGGGTATTTGTTCTGATCAATTTCGACGAGAATCTGCTGCTCGCCGCGCACGACAATTTCGTAAACGGCGTTGGCGGCGTAAATCAAACCGGAAACGTAACCGTTTTTGAATGTCAAAACGACATCGTTTTCGATTTTTCCTTCAATGATTTTGCCGCGCCAGGTGAAATCATCGGCGGCGCGCGCTTCGGTTGACGTGCGTTTGGCGGCGTAATTTTTTCCGTCGAAAAGCGTGAGCGACAAAGTTTCGCGGTCGTTTTCGCGCGGATTCCGCCGGACAAATTCGATTTCGCTTTCGCGTTTTGCCGCAATCGAAGATTTTTGAGATTTAAATTGCGGCGTTTCGCGAATCGTGAAAAGCGCGTCGGAAGAATCGGCATTCTGCCCGCTCGAAACGGTCGAAAAATTATTAAATGCGACGAAAACAACTGTCGTGAAAGCGATTAATAAAATTCTTTTTTTCATAAATCCTTTTCCTTGATTATAAACGTCGGAACCATTCCGCCGCCGCTTGAAACATTGGCGAGTTCGGACGAGGAAAGACGCGTAAACGCCGAACCGACGACGCCGTTAAAAAGCAGCGGATCGAGATCAACGAGCTGCTCGACGAACGCAAACGGCTGCTGCTCGTTAAATACCATCGGAAACACTTCTTTGGAAGTTTCGACGCGTTCCTGCACGAGATAATCTTCGTTGGCGAGCGCGATTTTCATCGCTTCTTCCCATTCTGCGGCGTCGGAAATCCAGCCGATGTAAATGCCGTGACCGCCGTAATCGTCGTTCGGTTTGAGCACGAGTTTGTTTTTATTCCGGCGCGTCCATTCGACCAAATCAATTTCCTCGCCGCCGTTAAAAGTTTTTTCTTCGCGAAATTTGCGCGTCCACGGAACGTGTTTTTTGATCGCTTCGAGTTCGCTTTCGGTAAACAAATCAGCGTATTTTTCGTTGGTCAAAACGGCGAAAACCGCTTTTTTATGAATCAGTTTCGATTGAAAACTGTTGACCATACAAATCGCTCCGGCACGATACGCGTCGAGCAGCGCCGGATAAGTTTCCATAATCGGCAGATATTCATTGACGAGCAGACGCTTGTAAACAATATCAATTTGAATCCCTTTGGCGTAAAGACGTTCGCCGTCAAATTCGAGTTCGTCCGGCGAACAGATGATCGAAGTGCAGCCGTTCGCTTCAAAATAATCGCGAAACAGCTCAAACTCCTTTTGCGTCGGCAGATCTCTGAGATCAACAATCGCGATGACCGGCTTTTTCTCTGGTTTATGTCCCAAAAATTCCTCGTGCGCCGCGAGCAGCACGTCGAGCATTTTCGAGCTGCCTTCCAAACCGCGCACGTCGTAGCGTTCGGCGAATTTTTTCATCACCGGCAGATTCATAAAAATCTCGGTCGCCGAATCGGCAAAAGCGATTCCCGCCGGACTTTCGCCGTTTAATTCGACAAACGAATAAGCGTTTTCAGTCAAAAACGAATCGAGCCGCGCCGTCGGCGAAACCTGCCGGTATTTCGGATTGATCGAAACCAAATCTTTCTCAATCGCCGTAATTCCGAGTTCGTCGAGCATCGCGTCGTTGCCGATTGCCGCGTCTTTTACTTTTTGCAGCGCCGACCAAACCGTTTCGCAAATCGCAATGGCGCGCGTCCAGTCTTCTTCGGTTACAAAATGCGGACGCAAATACGGCGAAAGGCGGCGACCGCCGAAAATCAGGCGATTTCGTTCCAAACCTTCGTCGAGCTGGCGCTGCGAAGCGTCGGCAATGGCGAAATCTTCCAAAAGTTCGTGGTAATGAGCAACGGCTTGTTTTAACATAATTTTTTCTGATTAAAGTTTGAATTGGTAGCGCGCGACCGTGTACGGTTTTCTTTCCTTTAAGCTGTGAAACGCAAAACCGTAATTTTCATAGACGCGGCGCAAAGTTTCGCGATTGATGCAGTCGAGCCGCAAAAACTCTCTGCCTTCGGCGGCAGCTTTAATTTTCGCCCAATCGAGCAGTTTTTGAGCGATTCCTTTGCCGGCGAACTTTCTTTTGACGGCGAGACGATGCACAAAAGCCGAATCTGCGTGCGGCACATCGCCCCAGTATTCTTCGTCCGCCAGCTGAAACCGGACGCATCCCGCCGCTTCGCCGTCGGCTTTCGCCAGCCAGAACATTCCGTTTTCGACTTGTTCTCTGATTTGATCGGCGGCGAGTTGGTCAAGCTGCCACAATTTTTGATTGTTTTCGATAAGCCAATTTGCGGCTTCCTGCAAAATCGCCGCCACGGTTTCGACGTCTTCGTTTTCAGCTTGTTCGATTTGAATCTGCATTTGACCGATGAAATATTCGCGGCAAAAAAGTTTTATTCTGCCAGTTCCGTTATTTTTTCGTACTCCGCTTTTGTCAAAGGCATCACGGAAAGGCGCGATTGTTTGAGCAAAGCGATGTTCGCCAAACTCTTTTCAGCTTTAATTTCGTCTAAACTCACGGATTTTGCAAATTTTTCGAGCGGTTTTAATTCGACGGCAATCCATTTTTCGTCGGTCGGATCGGGAAATTCTTCTTTCGATACTTCAGCGATGCCGACGATTTGTTTTTCGGAAACCGAATGATAAAACAAAACGCGGTCGCCCGCGCGCATCAGGCGCAGATTGTTGCGCGCCTGATAATTTCGCACGCCCGTCCAATCGGTCGCGCCTTCTTTTAATAAATCATCAAAAGAATATTTTTCCGGTTCCTGTTTGACCAGCCAGTAATTCATTCGCGCGTTTTTCAATGTTTTTTTAACTTTTTGCAATTAGGAAACGCGGCGAAAACGCGCTTCGTAAAGCGACAGAACGCCGTGACAAAGCAAACCCGCCGCCGTGATAAATAGCAAAACCTGACCGTAACTCTGCTGCGCGATAATCGCCAGCGCGCGGTCAACTCCGGCGGCTTCATTCGGATTATAATAAAACGCGGCGGCGAGAAAAAAACAGCCCATCATCACCAAAATCAGCGCGCGCGCCGAAAAACTCAACACGCCGAGCCACGTAATAATTCGCTGCTGTCCTTCGCCGAGCACGCGAATCTTGAAATTCTCCTGATATTTCCCGGTCAAACCGCTGTAAAATTCGCTGAATCCCGCGCCGATTGTGCCAAGACCGATCAGCGCCATCAGCACCGCGCCGAGCGGCAGCGCGAGCAGAATCGTCGCCATCATTCGCTGAATCGCGCCGTTGCGGTCGGCTTCCTGTCCGGCGATCAGAATATCGAGCGCGGTCAGCGCCAATCCGAAATAAAAAATCCCGACGCCGACGGCGATCACGCGGCGCACGATTCCCTGCCAGTTTTTTCCGGCGTTATCCACGTCGGCGATGCCGCGCAAAATGTTCCACGCGCCGTGCGCGAACGCGCCGACGACGAAAATCACCAGAATAATTCTGCCGTACGGCAGCGCGGCGACGGCTTCGAGCGCGCCCGCCGGATCAGCCAGCTCGCCGCCTTTTTGTTCGAGCGCGACCATAATGGCGAGAATTCCGATGATGATAAACAAAAAGCCTTTGGCGACAAAACTGAACCGCGCCAGCTTTTTGATAAGCGGACGTCGCACCGCTTCTTCAGCGACTTTGATCGTTTCTTCGATTTTTTCGCTGACCGTTTGCGGCGGCGCCGTCTCCTCTTTCATATTTCGTGTGTGGCTTCTCGTGAAGTCTCGGGAAAACTTTTCCGAGACCTCAGCTCTCATCAGTCGGCTGTCGTTTATTAACTTTTTTTCTGCGATTCCAACGCTTTTTTGTTCAGCCATTTCGCCATTCTTTCGATGTGCGGGCGAAACGGTTTGAACAAACGGGTGCGAAAATTGTTATTTTGTTCCTGCTGCTCGCTGCTCCATTGTTTGAGGTTTTTCTCGGCGTATTGGCGAATTTGCGGCTCCAGACTTTGTTTTTTGACCGAATGCCGCAGCGTTAAATAATAATGCTGACCGACGAGCGAAAAAAGCATTCCGGCGAGATTGCCTTTGAACGCCGATTTCGCCATCATTTTTTTCGCAAAACCCTCGGTCGGCTGCAAAAGCGCGCCCATCGAGATTTCAAAAAACGCGTTTTGATTGCCGTTGCGCGGATGATAAAGTCCGGGCAAATCGCCTTTGATCGGTTTATCGAGATTTTTCAGACGCGGATCGTTGATAAAATCCACGAGCTTGATTTTCTCTAAGCCGCGCTGGTGTTCGCTCGGAAGAAAGTCGAGTATTTTGCCGATTTGCTCTTCCGTATCTTTCGGCAACGCAAACGTCGCCTGATTTTCGATTCTGATTTTTGCCGCTTTAACCGGTTTTTGTCCCGCAGTTTGTATTGCCATAACTTTTTCTTGATTTTTCTTAAATTGTAAATCGTAAATCGTCAATAGTAAAAACGCGCCACAAAATTGTTGCCGAAAAGCAACACTTTTCAATGATGAATGACGAATGATGAATGATGAATTATTGAAATTAAAAGACTTAATCTAATTTTTTTAGTTTCGGCACGCGTTTTGTAATAAACAATTCTAGAAACAAAGTTTTTGTGAGCGTTAGACGAGAATAATTTTGATGAAACAAACAACACTTGCCCAGCCAATCGAAATCAGCGGCACCGGACTGCATACGGGCGTTGCGGTTAATTTAACGCTGCGCGCCGCGCCGCCGAACACCGGCTATATTTTCGTTCGCACCGATCTCGACAATTTTGAGATTCCGGCGTCAATCGAATACGTTTCGCATTGCAGCTACGCGACGACCTTAATGCGCAAAGGCGTCGTGCTTTCGACGTGCGAACATCTGCTCGCGGCGCTGCGCGGCGCGGGCGTAGACAATTGTTTTATCGAACTCGACAACATCGAAATTCCGATTATGGACGGATCGAGCGAAAACTTTCTTGAAGACATTGAACGCGTCGGCATCACCGAACAAGATGCGCCGCGCCGTTTTCTGAAAGTTCTCGAAACGATTGCATACCAAGACGGCGACCGCAAAATGAGCATCGAACCGTCGAATGCGTGCGCCGTCGAATGCGCGATTGATTTTCCGCATCCGCTGATCAATCAGCAAACACTTCAATTCACGCTCGAAAACGGCTCGTTCGGACGCGAAATCGGTTCGGCGCGCACGTTCGGTTTTACGCGCGAAATCGAAACGCTGCGCAAAGCCAATCTCGCGCTCGGCGGCTCTTTGGACAACGCGATTGTTTTGACCGACGACGGAATGCTCAACGAGCAGCCGCTGCGTTACCCGGATGAATTCGTGCGCCACAAAACGCTCGACATCATCGGCGATTTCGCGCTGCTCGGAATGCCGTTTCTCGGAAAATTAAAAGCCGAAAAAAGCGGTCACGCCGTGCACGCCGCAATGATGAGCAAACTGCTCAAAACCGAATCGGCGTGGAAAATCGTCGAAGCGCGCGGCGACGATAATGATTTCGTATCGGCGCGAGCGAACTAACATTTCGGAACCCTGCCAAAAGCACAGAAAAAAACCGGAAGAAAATGGGACGCGGCTGAACACGGATTAAGCGGATTGGCACGGATAATTTTTTAGCAAATTTTTGTTAAGTTGCGGATTAAATCTTGCCGTCGAATTAAAGAATTATAAAATTAAATCCGCGAAAATCCGCTCGATCCGCGTTTATCAGCGTCCCATTCCCTCTCAATTTCAGTTTCCAATCTCTGACTTCTACACAGTTGCCGCGCATTGGCGATTGTTTTTCTCGTGATTTTATCGTTTTTGTTATAATTATTTTATGACGAAAACAGGCGGCGCAGTCGAGACGGGAAAATACGAGTCGAAAATTCAGCGCGTTTCCGACGATTCCGTCAGCCGCGAAATTGATTGGCTCGCCGTCGAGGAACCGCTCGAAATTCGGCTCGGTTTTAATGAAAACAATAAGAGCATTCATCGCGCCGTTTCGATTACGATGCGCACGCCCGGCGATGATTTCGCGCTCGCCGCCGGTTTTCTCTACACCGAAGGAATTTTGACGGCGACGAATCAAATCACTCAAATCAAACACTGCGGCAAATTTCCGAACAATCAAAACACCGTGCGAATTGATTTAAGCGCCGAAACCCAGATTGATTTCAAAAAATTGGAACGCAATTTTTACACGACTTCGAGCTGCGGCGTGTGCGGTAAATCTTCGCTCGAAGCGCTCGAAACCGGCGCGCGGGCAATCGAAACGGACGCGAATTCACCGGCGATTTCCGCCGCAATCGTTCACAGCCTGCCGGAAAAACTGCGAAATTCGCAAAAAATTTTCGAGCGCACCGGCGGTTTGCACGCCGCCGCGCTGTTTGACGATTCGGGCGAGCTTTTGAATTTGCGCGAAGATGTCGGACGGCACAACGCGGTTGATAAATTGATCGGCGCGGAATTTTTAAAGGACAATCTGCCGCTCGACAACGTGATTTTATTTCTCAGCGGGCGCGCGTCGTTTGAGTTGATTCAAAAAGCGGTGATGGCGCAAATTCCGGTCGTGTGCGCGGTCGGCGCGCCGTCGAGTCTCGCGGTCGAAGCGGCGCAAAAATTTAATGTGACGCTGCTCGGTTTCGTGCGCGACCGGCGTTTTAATATTTATACGGGCGGCGAGCGAATCGTTTTATGAAACTGCGTCTGCGCGAAAATTCGATCCGGCTGCGACTTCTGCAAACGGAAGTTCGGCGTTTGCGCGAAACCGGAAGCGTCGCCGAGCAAATCACTTTCGGCATCAATCCGGGCGAAAATTTGATTTACGCGCTCGTTGTTTCCGCCGATGCATCTGACATTACGGCGCAAATTTCCAACGGTCGAATCGAAATTACGCTGCCCGTGCAAACGGCGGAAAATTGGGCGGAGACGAATTTAACCGGGCTTTACGGCGAGCAGAAAATCAGCGACACGGTGCGGCTGAAAATCATTGTCGAAAAAGATTTCGTCTGCGGCGAACGTCCGGGCGATGCGGACAACAACGATGCTTGTCCGCATCCGAAAACGATTTGTTAAAAAAAATTTATGCGACACGAACACGGAAATATTAACGCTGAAATGACGGCGGAACTCGGCGATTTGTCGGTCGGCGAAATTT
>SXGU01091601.1_pt1 | contig 10347 bp, 14 predicted proteins | sample 3174531 | NCBI WGS metagenome assembly SXGU01 (sample SAMN11356863, study PRJNA531348) | freshwater metagenome | isolation source: freshwater sample F1-140 | place: China: Fuxian Lake, Yuxi | collected 2017-12-25 | reverse complement strand
TCCCGAACAGGACCGTGAAACATACCTGCGCCAATGATAGTGAGCTTCGCGCTCGTGAAAGTAGGTCATCGCCAGACTCCCATAAACACAAAAAACCCAGCCCAAAGCTGGGTTTTTTGTTGTGTACCGCATTTATGTGCAACAGAAAGGCTACATGCCGCACGGGAGATGTTGAAATTCCGACACGCTTTCATACATAGTGCTTTGCTTCCTTGCGTTTCCCCGGGATTTTCTTGAGAACGATAACACCCTTAACAGGATCCAGATTTTCAATCGGGATGTTTGGATAGAGTGGATTGACGGGCTTTAGCATCCAACCTTCCGGATGTTTGATGAGTTGGCGGAAGATGAGTTCATCATTTGTGTCGGCAATGACGAAGGAGCCATCATGAGCCACCCCGGTGGGTTCGATGACGATAATTTCACCGTGCATGAATTCGGGCTGCATGGAGTCCCCCAGTACCATGAGGGCAAAGGGCTCTGATTCGGCGCAATGGCCGAGATTTACGGGGGCATCAGTACTGGTGGGCGATTGCGTTTCGGAAGTGCGTACCGGGATGGGAAAGGGTTTTCGGGCGGGGTTATGTTCGTTCATTATTGACCTTGCATAAAAAACGCGTTGATTTCACTGAGGTTGACCTGTTGCCAGGTGGGACGGCCGTGGTTGCATTGGTCGGCGCGCTCGGTGCGTTCCATATCGCGTAACAGGGCATTCATCTCCATCAGGCTTAGGATCCGGTTGGCACGAACAGCGGCGTGACAGGCCATGGTGGCCAAAAGTTCGTTTCGGCGCGTCTCTATCAGACTACTGTGCCCGGCCTGAGAAAGCTCCTGCAGGAGGGCGTGCACCAAGGACTCCGCATCGGCGTGAGACAGTTCACTAGGTAGGCCGTGTACGGTCAGGTGGGTCGGAGAGACCGCCGCTATGTCGACCCCCATCTTGTTGAGTTCGCCTTGATGCTCCGCAGCGGTGGCCATTTCGGTCTGCGTGGCGGAAAAGACCACGGGGATCAGGAGGGGTTGGGCGACGGAGGAGGTTTTGGAGTGTTTGAGCCGTTCGTACAGGATGCGCTCATGGGCCGCATGCATGTCCGCGATCACTAGGCCGTGTTGATTCTCCGCCAGTATGTAGCGCCCTGCGAGTTGACACAAGGCGAAACCCAGGGGGGGGATCGTGTCCGGTTCGTTGGGAGGCATGGTCACTGAGGCGGGTGCAGGCCAATAGGCAGGCACTGTTCTTTCCCGGAAGAAAAAACCTTCCTGTCCCGCAGGTGTGGGTGGGGCCCATGCGCTGGGCGTACGGCCTGGTTTGTCTAAAGGGTTGGATTGAAAGTGTGCTGATGGCAGTGACGGATCGATCGGGGTTTGGGTTGCCAGGATGCGTTCCAGGGTATGGAATACGAAACTGTGAATGCCTTGTGATTGGCGGAAGCGTACCTCCGTCTTGGCCGGATGGACATTGACATCAACCCTCTCTGGCGGGAGATCAAGGAAGAGAACAAAGGCCGGATGCCGCTGGTGATGCAGGATGTCGCGGTAGGCTTCGCGCACGGCATGCGTGAGCAGGCGATCGCGCACAAAGCGGCCATTGACGAACAAGTACTGGGCATCGCGTCCGACCCGATTGTAGGCGGGGAGTGCCACCAGTCCGGATAGGCGTAGATGATCGGCTGTGTGATTCACGGCGCGCGCGGCGGCGCTGAATTCGGCACCCATCAGGTGGTGAATGCGGGTTTCACGCGCTTCGGGATCATAGCGCCACAGGACGCGGGATCCTTTCCGGAACTCAAAGCCGATCTCTGGATGTGACAGGGCGCAACGACGCAGGGCCTCTTCGCAGTGGGCCTGTTCGGTAGCGGTGCTCTTGAGAAACTTGCGCCGGGCGGGGGTGTTGAAGAAGAGGTCCCGCATCTCGATCGTGGTTCCGGTCTGCAGACTGGCGGGCTCCGGTGCGGCGACCTCTCCATCCTGTGCGCGTATCTGCCAAGCGTGTGGTGCGGTGGCTACGCGGGTGGTCAGGGTCAGACGCGAGACGGCTGCGATACTGGCCAGGGCCTCGCCACGAAATCCAAGGCTGGCGACCGATTCCAGTTCGGTTAGGCTGCAGATCTTGCTGGTGGCGTGGCGGGCCAGTGCGAGGGGGAGTTCGTCGGCGGGAATACCGATCCCATCATCCGTGATGCGGATCAGTTGTACGCCGCCTTCTTCGATTTCGACGCGAATGCGGTGTGCCCCTGCATCGATGCAGTTTTCGGTAAGTTCCTTAAGTGCGGCGGCGGGCCGTTCAATGACCTCTCCAGCAGCGATCTGCGAAATCAGCAGATCAGGGAGTAGCGCGATGGTCATGCGCGTAGGTTGCGGAGATGGTCGTGATAGCGTGCCCGATAGAGCAGGCGGCGGTGCTCGGGGCTGTCAGTGAAGCCGGAACGCGTATGTAGGGTGTTGTTGCAGATGAGACCCAGACCGGGCTCCAGCCTCAGTGTGTAACACCCCATCGGATGGCTGGCGAGCAGGGCTTCGATGGCTCTCACAGCTGAGCGGGTGGCATCGTCATCCTTCCATGCAATGCTTTGGGTGCGTGCGGTGTAGCGTAGATGTAGCTGACCCTCTTCGACCGCGAAGGCCGGGCCCGACTCGGCGGCGCGGGCGACACCGTGTGCGTCTTCGCGCGCAGGGATGGTCATGGCATCATCCTTCATCAGGGCACGGATGTGATCGGGGTTGGCATCGCGCAGGGCAATGTAGGCCAGTTCGTGGTCGTACAGGTCGTTGACCCCGCCCGTGTCGGCAGCACGCACGCAATGCAGGGTCATGGCCCAGATGCGGCGGTCGCGCGGGTTGTAATAGCCGTCGGTATGCCAGCGGATGGGACGGTGGGTGTAGGGAATGAACTCTCCCTTCGTTTGCCCGTCTTCGTCTTGCGGGGTGAGGCTAGTAATACCGTCTTCGTCGGAAAGCCAGTTCGCGTCCAGATGGGTGAGGCCAAATTGGGCGGCAAGTTTGCGGATAGGCTCCTTATCTTCGGACTCACCCATTGAGGTGGCGTAGATAGCCATCTGTGCTTTGGCGATACGCTGCCAGAGTGCGGCGTATTCCTGGTCACTTAGGTGGGCAGGATCCTTCACCTCAACGATTAGATCGCTGCCCTGTTGGGGATAGTTTGCCAGTTTTTGCGCCCGCCAAGATTGGTAGCCAACTTCGTTGTCGAGATGAAAGGGAGATGCGGGGGAGATCATGGGGTGTGAGATTACGCTGAGGGTGCAAAAAATCCGTCAATCTGTTTTTTGACGGTGGCCATGATTTGCGGGATTTCGATGTCCATCAACTGGTCTTGGATCCAGTTTTGATCTTGCGCTTCCATCACTTCGCGGATCATCAGGCTGAGGTAGCGCAGGGCTTGGTAACCAGCCTTGTTCACCGGGAACTCAAAAGTGGCGTAATCGGTATTACGGCGGTTCATCAGATCGATGAAACCGGTCTTGTGGTCGTAATTGGGGTCTTTTACGCCACCACTGAAATCGATGATATTGTCTTCCATGGTTTCGGCCAGGCGCTGCCCGACGGCACTGACGAGGGCGTGCCGGCGGGTTTCGTCCACGCGGCCATAGACGAGACGATCTACATAGTGGCTGAGGAAGCAGCACAGCTCGGCGATGATTCGGAAGCCCCGCTGCGGCGTGATGATGTCGTATTCGGCTTGCGACAGGCTGTCCACGGTGCCGTCGGCCAGGCGCCATATAAGCATGGCGATAGCGCTCGCAGTTTCTTCAGGAGCCCGATCATCCTCGCTATCTTTGAACCATTGCGTCTTGACGCGAAGGGGTTTTGCCATGATTAGGCATCTCCGGTGGCGATGGGATGTTTGGGGTCGCGGATCCATTCGCTCCATGAGCCTGGGTAGAGGCGCGAACCGGATAGTCCGGCAATTTCCATGGCGAGCAGGTTGTGGCAGGCAGTGACGCCGGAGCCGCATACATGAATGACTTCATGCGGTGAACGGCCCTTGAGCAGCGCCTGATAGTTTTCGCGCAGGGCTTCGGGCGGCAGGTAGGTGCCGTCGATGTCGAGGTTTTCTTCGAATACCCAGTTGATCGCGCCGGGGATGTGGCCAGCCACGGGGTCGATGGGGTCAATCTCGCCGGTAAATCGCATCTCGTTGCGGGCGTCGATCAGCAGGTGCGATTTTTCTGCAACGATCTTTTCCATCTCGCTGGCCGAGACCCAGGCGCTGCGCTCCGTCAGGCACGGGCAGGTGCCCTTGTGTGACACGACGGGGATGTCCTTGTTCAGCGGGCGTTTTTCGCGCGACCATGTTTGAAAGTTGCCGTCGAGCAGGGCGACGGCCGGGTGGCCAAGCCAGCGTAGCATCCACCATAGACGCACGGCCATAGAGCCGTAGCTGTCGTCGTATACCACGACCTGACGGTTGATGCCGATGTCCAAGGCCTGCAGCTTAGCGCTGAGCACTTGCGGGTCGGGCAGGGGATGACGACCGGTTTGCGGAGTAATCGGGCTAGACAGATCTTCATCTAGGTGCAGGTAATGTGCACCGGGGATGTGGCCTTCAGCGTAGGCGCGACGACCGTATTCGGTGTCGGCCAGGCTGAAACGGCAATCGACAACGATCCAGTGCGGATCGTTCAGATGGGCGGCTAGTTCAGTGGTGGAGACGAGGGTGGTGGAATGCATCAGGATCAAGACTCAGGATTCATGCAGCAGGGGATGTTTGTTGTGGTTTCATCCCCTGCAACCTGAACCCTGGTTAGTAACCGCCCTTGCCGTAGGGCTTGGGCAGGCCGGCGACCTTGGAGGCCTGGCGGTTGGGCTGGTTGGGGAATAGCTCGTAGAGCACCTTCTTCCAGTCTTGGCTGTCATCTTCCTCGTCCAGCATGGCGAGCATGTTGCGGAAGTTGGGGGTGTGGCCGTCTTCCTGATAGCGCTCACGCATGAAACGGACGACTTGCCAATGCAGGTCGTTGAGCTTGATGCCCTCGGCCTCGGCGATCACCGGCACGATATCGTCACTGAAGTTGGCTTCAAGCAGAAAACGCTCATCGTCGGTCTCCAGTTCTTCGCCGTTAACGATATAAGGGGCTGCATTTGCCATGGGGTTTCTCCTATAAAAAGTGGGCAAAAAAGGATGGCCGCGTGCGGCGGCAACTTAACAGATTTCTAAAAACATCAATCCAAGACGACTTCCTTGATGGATTTATGGGGGATAAACACGCCACAACCCTGTTTTCGCATTGTGCCGAGGCCCCGTTCCTGGAGCAAGAGGGACTGTTCTGGCGAGAGACCATGAATCATCAGGCCAAAGCCGGAGGCATCACCGTTTGTAGCCGAGATTGTACGCCGCTTGTTACAGATTAGCCCAACGCGCTGCATGCTCAATAAGGCCAATTGTTGGCGAGCTTCTTCCATGAAGCCAAGTTCTTCGTCCCCATTGAGTACGACCAGGGGGGAATGCAATTCGGCAAATGGCAGCAAGGGGCGCAGCTTGGCGGAACCGATTTTCAGGGGGCCGGTGCGGGTTTCAATGTGACAGCCGCAGAGTTGCATGATCCGTTCGACATGCGTGGACGGGATGCGTAGAAAAAGTTTGGTGCGGCGGTTAAGTATTAAGGTGTCATCTACGCCGCTTGGGGCCCCGGCAATGGGGTGCACGGCTAATTCTGCCAGGGTGCAGAGTTCTGGCAGGCAGGTGAGCAAAGCGTCATAAAGCAATTGGCCATGGTCTGCAGGGATGCTGTGACCCTCAAGGTCGAATTGCAGGTCCGTAAAAGGGCTGGTCAGGTTCGAATGACGGATGGCTTCCCACTCGGGGTTGTACATGCGCATTAGTGATTGCCCTCTTCGGACGCAGGTGCGCCGTACACAGCGGCCATGGGCCCGGCCCAATCCAGCATTTTTTGCGCCCAGTGGCGGGCGGTGAGCGGATCCATGTCAAATATGGTAAAACGCGAGCCTCGTTCACGGAGGCGGATGCGAAGCATGGGCATTCCGCCGTCCACCTGTTCAACCTGCTGTAACTCGATTTCCTGATTGCCAAAGGGGTTGCGGAAATTGTCCAAGACAGTGATCTGATCCATGGTGCGGAAGGTTAGATGAGGACCCGTATTATCTGATGAATTTTGTCGGGTATCCAATTCCCCAGCCAGGGGGATCTGGTTCCTACCCATTCGGGTGGGTATGAATACTCCTAAAGGGTAGTCTCCCCCCCCCTATTGAGCGATGGTGTGCAAGATTGACTTTCCCTAATATGCATGGACTCGTCTCGTGTGACCTGCAAGTCGACGGCGGACTGTCCAATAATGGAATAGTCGCAGGTGTCACCCTAACGCATACTTCGCAAGGAGAAACAAATGGCAAAGAAATTGCATGATACCCCTAATCTCGACCAGCTAGAGGCGGGTCCGTGGCCGTCTTTTGTGACGGGCCTCAAGCGCTTGGCCAAAGACAATGACATGGCGGTTGACCTGATGGGGCAACTCGAAGCCTCATACCAGACGAAAATGGGTTACTGGAAGGGTGGTACTGTCGGTGTTGTTGGCTATGGTGGTGGTGTAATCCCGCGCTTCACTGAGTTGAAAAACGAGGATGGCACCCCGATGTTCCCGGACGCGGCCGAGTTCCACACGCTGCGCATCATTCCGTCGGCTGGCATGCATTACAGTTCCCAATTGCTGCGCGACTTCTGCGATGCTTGGGTTGAGACGGGCGGTTCTGGCCTGATTGCCCTGCATGGCCAGTCTGGCGACATCATGCTACAAGGCATCAAGACCGCCGATGTGCAGCGCTCCTTCGATAAGTTTAATGAGATGGGTTTTGATCTTGGCGGTGCCGGCCCGGCGCTGCGTACCTCCATGTCTTGCGTCGGCGCGGCGCGTTGCGAGATGTCTTGTTACGATGAGGCTCGCGCCATGCGTACGGTCATCAACAATAACATTGACGACATGCACCGTCCGTCCTTGCCCTACAAGTTCAAGTTCAAGTTCTCTGGATGCCCGAACGACTGCACCAATTCCGTTCAGCGTTCTGACATGGCGACCATTGGTACTTGGCGTGACAATATTCGCAGTGATGAAAAGCTGTCCCGTGAGTGGTATGCCAACCACAGCATGGAAGATGCCATTAACATGGTGGTCAGCATGTGCCCGACCCGTGCCATTCAGTTGAAGAAGACGGCTGCGGTGGCTACTGGGGCCAAGATCACCAAGGTGGTCCTGTCTGATGAGCAGTGCCTGGAAATCGACAACAGCAATTGTGTGCGTTGCATGCACTGTGTCAATGTGATGCCGGGCGCACTGTTGCCGGGCAAGGACAAGGGCGTGACCGTCCTGGTCGGCGGCAAGAGCGTGCTGAAGATTGGTGCATCCATGGGTACCGTGGTGGTTCCGTTCATGAAGATGGAGTCTGACGAAGATTTTGAGCGTCTGAATGAGTTGTCCCGCACCATCATGGACTTCTTTGCCGAAAATGCGTTGGAGCATGAGCGTACCGGCGAGATGATTGAGCGGATTGGTTTGGTTAACTTCCTCGAAGGTATTGGCCTGGATGTGGATCCGAGCATGATTAAGGAACCGCGTGCCAACCCGTATTTCCGCGGCGATGGCTGGGACGAGGAAGCGGAAAAATGGTTTGAGCGTAAGGCCGCTGCAGCAGCCTGATAGACGCTTTCTTACCAAGACTCTTATACAGATTAATTACGGAGAAACAAAATGGCAGAACGCACTCATGCAACTGTCGAGTCCGGTGTACCGGATCCGATGCCCTACATGCACCCGGTGATGAAGGATAATTATGGTAAGTGGGTATTCCACAGCCATCCTAAGCCGGGCGTGCTTTATCACCGTGCCGAAAGCGGAGCTGAGATTTGGACCGTCAAGGCAGGTACCGCGCGCCAAATGGATCACTACACCATCCGAAAATTGGCCGATATCGCGGATCAGTTTGCGGACGGTTTCGTCCGTTTCACGGCACGCTCTAACATTGAGTACATGGTAGCGGACGGCGCCAAGGTTGAGCCGCTGATCAAGGCGCTGAACGCCGAGGGTTTCCCGATTGGGGGTACCGCCAACTCAGTGTCCATGATTGCACATACCCAAGGCTGGCTACACTGTGACATTCCGGGTACCGACGCTTCGGGTGCCGTGAAGGCTCTGATGGACGAGTTGCATGATGAGTTCGTCAAGTGCGAGATGCCTAACCGCGTCAAGTTGTCCACCTCCTGCTGCGAGATCAACTGTGGCGGCCAGGCCGACATCGCCATTGTGATTCAGCATACCAAGCCGCCAAAGATCAACCACGATCTGGTCGCCAATGTGTGCGAGCGACCGACCGTTGTGGCTCGCTGCCCGGTGGCCGCGATTCGTCCGGCCCTGATCAATGGTAAGCCGACACTGGAAGTGGATGAGAAGAAGTGCATTTGTTGTGGCGCTTGCTTCCCCCCCTGCCCGCCGATGCAAATTAACCATCCGGAGCATTCCAAGTTTGCGATTTGGGTGGGTGGCAAGAACTCCAATGCCCGTTCCAAGCCGGCCTTCCATAAGCTTGTGGCTTCTGGTATTCCGAACAACCCGCCGCGGTGGCCGGAAGTCTCGAGTGTGGTCAAGCGCATCCTGGCCGAGTACAAGGCCGATGGTCGTCCGTGGGAGCGTATTAACGAATGGATCGATCGTATTGGTTGGCCCGCATTCTTTGAGAAGACTGGCCTGCCCTTTACCAAGTACCACATTGATAACTGGCGCGGTGGCCGTAGCACCCTGAACGCCTCGACCCACATCCGCTTCTAACCGGTTGGGCCTCCATTGGGAGGCCCGTTCCGAGAAGATTACAGAGTTAGGTACCCTAATGAAATTTGGAATTTTGGTAAACGAAGGCCCGTACACCCACCAGTCGTCGGATTCTGCCTTCAAATTCGCGCAGGCGGCTATTGCCAAAGGCCACGAAGTTACTCGCGTGTTTTTCTATCACGATGGTGTCAACAATGCGACTCGACTGACCGTCCCGCCGGTGGATGACCGTCATGTGGTCAATCGCTGGGCTGAGTTGGGCGAGAAGCATGGTGTCGATCTGGTGGTTTGTATTGCTGCGGCCCAGCGCCGTGGCTTGCTGGACGACAACGAGGCGAAGCGTCAAGGCAAGGATGCCAACAATATTCATCCGGCCTTCCGCATTTCGGGTCTGGGTCAGCTCGTTGAAGCCGGTATCCAGAACGATCGTCTGGTGACCTTTGGTGATTGATCGGGAATAGATAAGGACGAAGCGATGAGCGACGATATGGATATGGAAGACGGCGGCACGATCAAGAAGTTCATGTTCGTGAACCGCAAGGCCCCTTACGGCACGATTTATGCGCTGGAGGCGCTCGAAGTGGTGCTGATCTCAGCGGCCTTTGAGCAGGATGTCAGCATGGCCTTTGTGGACGATGGCGTCTATCAACTGATGAAGGGTATCAATTCAGAAGGTACCGAGTTGAAGAACTTTTCGAAGACCTACCGTGCCCTCGATGGCTATGACATCGAGAAGTTGTATGTGGAGCAGGAGTCCCTGGAGGCCCGTGGCCTGACCGAGGACGATCTGCTGGTTGATGTAACTGTGATGTCTGCCGCTGAGCTGGCCGCCACGATGGCGGAACAGGATGTGGTCATCAGTCACTAAGCCGATAGCCAAGGGAAGACACTATGCTGCACATCATTAATAAATCGCCATCTGAGCGCAATTCTGTTGAAGCGGCTCTGCGTCTGGCGACCAAGGGTTCTGTCGTGTTGCTGATCGAAGATGCGGTCTATGCCGCTACTCGGGGTAATACGGCAGCTGCAAAGATCCAGACGGCCATGGCCGATCTGAAGATCTATGCGTTGAAGCCGGATCTAGAAACGCGCGGCATGGCCGACCGCGTCATGGACGGCGTTTCTCTGGTGGATTATGCTGGATTCGTCGATTTGGTCGCCGAACAGCCTAACTGCCAATCGTGGCTTTGATTCGTACATTTTTTAAGGGGTAAAGATATGCCTATGGTATCGATTGCGGGTAAAGAGGTTGAGCTCGACGAAGAAGGTTTTTTGACCAATCTGGCCGACTGGAATAAGGATGTGGCTGATTATTTGGCCGCTGAAGAGAAGGTTGAGATGACCGATTCCCACTGGGAAGTCATCGATTTCTTGCGTGAATACTACGACGAGTATCAGATCGCTCCGGCTGTTCGCGTGTTGACCAAGGCCATTGGCAAGAAGCTCGGCCCGGACAAGGGTAACAACAAGTACCTGTACGAGTTGTTCCCGTATGGCCCGGCCAAGCAGGCTTGTAAGATTGGTGGCTTGCCGAAGCCGACCGGCTGTATCTAAG
>SXGU01029081.1_pt1 | contig 10347 bp, 11 predicted proteins | sample 3174531 | NCBI WGS metagenome assembly SXGU01 (sample SAMN11356863, study PRJNA531348) | freshwater metagenome | isolation source: freshwater sample F1-140 | place: China: Fuxian Lake, Yuxi | collected 2017-12-25 | reverse complement strand
TGATGCCGGCCTTGGCCAGGCCGCGCTCTTCATATGCCTTCATGAACCCCACCGCCAGCTCGCCGGCCGGAACGAACACGAACACCGCCTGCGGCTTGCTGTCCTTGACGCGTTGCACGAAAGGCCCGAATTCCGGATTTTTCAACGGCACGCGCAATTCGCCCACCACTTCGCCGCCCAGCTTGGTGAACGCTTTCTTGAACGTCTGCTCGGCGTCGTGGCCCGGGCCGTAATCGGCCACCACCGTATGAATCTTGCGCAAGCCGGTCTTGTACGCCCATTGCGCCATCGGCTCGGTGACTTGCGCCAGCGTGAACGACACGCGGGCGATATAGGGCGACTTGGTGGTGATGACCGAAGTCGCCGCATTCATGATGATGGTCGGCTTCTTCGCCTCGGTCGCGATCGGCGCCACCGCGAACGCATTCGGCGTGAGGCCGAATCCGGCCAGGAAATCGACCTTGTCCTTCACCACCAGTTCCTGCGCCAGCCGCTTGGCGACATCGGGCGCCGGGCCTGTCGTATCCTTGATGATCAGCTCGATCTTCTTGCCGGCCACCGTATCCCCATGTTGCTTCATGTAAGCCTTGGCGCCGTTGGTCATCTGCAGGCCGAAATCGGCGAAGGTGCCGGACATCTCGGCCAGCACGCCGACCTTGATGGTGTCTCCCGCCGCGTAAACCTGGCCTGCCATCAGGGCAAATACTCCACACAACATGAGTTTTTTCATCGATATGTCTCCGTTTTTTAATTTATTGGACCAGAAAAATCTGCCGCCACATTACCGGATATTCACTTGCTTTTATCGTCGTGTCTTTTTACATCAATGCCTTGCGCAACTCCTCCGGTATTTCCAACATCTTCAACCGCTTTGCATCTTCCGGATGCGTGGCGCCGAGGATGCGAATTTCAAACCCATCGACCAGCAGTTCACCATCGCGCCGCACCAGGTGCTGCAAGCGCAGCGACTTGCGCGCGCATTCGACCACGCTGCTTTCGATCTCCAGCCGGTCTCCGCAACAGGCCGGTCGTTTGTACTGTGCGCCGGTTTCCATGAGAGGCATGCCGACCGCCCCATAACGCGCGCGCAATTGTTCCCAGCCAAAACCCGCTTCGTTGAGAAGGTGGTGGGTCGCGGCATCGAACCAGCGATAAAAATTGGGATAGAAAACGATATTGGCCGGATCGCAATCACCGAATTCAACCGACAGGCGGTATATCGAGGAGCGCATGGTTAGGCCCTGAGGCTGAGTTGGACGAGGCAATCGATCTCGATGAACAGCATTATTTGCGCTCCGGATACAGGATTACATGATGAGTATGATATAGACTAATTGTTTGATGTCAAATCAAAATGAGCATTGGGACTGATTTGCATAAAACAATATAATGTGGATCAATTCCATCGCAACAAGCGTCGATGCTTCCGACCTGCCGTTGTAGCAGTCCGCTCTTCCCAGATAGGAAAGATCTTCGACACGGCACCCGCGCAAACACTTTAATCCTGACTGGTTCTATGACACGTGAAACCTTAACGGCTGTCGATCTCGGCACTCTTCCCGACCTGGTTGGTTATCATCTTCGGATGGCGCAGGTCACGGTTTTCAAAGACTTCGATCGCGAGCTCGCCGGCCTGGACATTACGCCTGCGATTTTCGGCGTGCTGGAAGTGCTGGATCACAACCAGGGATTGACCCAGACGCGACTGGCTACCGCGATCGGATTGGATCGCTCGTCACTGGTGCCGCTGCTCGACAAGCTACAAAAACGCAATCTGGTCGCGCGCGAGGCATCGGTGGAAGATCGGCGCAGCAATCACTTGTATCTGACGCCCGAAGGAAAGCAATTGCTGGTCAAGGCCAATAAGCAAGTCAAGCAGCATGAAGAGCGCATTCTTGCGCCGTTATCGAAAGCCGAAACAAAACAACTGATTAAACTATTGTCGAAAATTGGTAGCGGCGACGCCTGATCCGGTATTCGGGCCGAGGTTATGGCTCTGTGCGATAGCCAGGATAGTAGGTACCCCGGCAGGCTCCCGCGCGAATCGCGGCGATGAAACCGGCCATGTCCTTGACCGGTTGAAAAAACTCTGTTGCGCAACGACCGACCGCAGCGACCTTGTGACAGTCGCTGCCGCCCAGACCGGGCAAGGCCATGTGCTCGGCCGCGCGGATGGCCAAGTTGTTATCCGCTTCCTGATTATTGCCGTTATAGGTTTCCACGGCGGCGATACCCACTACGTCCAGCAACTTCTCCAGCAGGCAGCACACCCCGACTTCGCGAAACGGGTGGGCCGGCACGCAAATCCCGCCGAGTTTGAGGACACGCTCGATCACTTCCGTCATCGGCAGCCAGTTGTCACGCCCCCAGACATTCCATGAATCGTCCTCGACGCCGTAGGCCAGCATGTGGCCGCAGTCGGTGGCGATCTCGACGCCGCGCAGCAGCAGCAAGCCCTCATCGCGCGCAACCGCCTCCACCGGTTCCGACGCTTCGTAGGAATAGTGCTCGGTGATGACGATGCCGTCCAGTCCCAGAGCCTTGGCGCGGCGAATCAGCGCCAACGGCTCGAGCCAGTTATCGTACGAGTACTTGGTATGGCAGTGGGTATCAATCCACATCGTACATCTGTCTTGGTGGGTCGCTATGCTGATCTCAAGGCAGTTGCAGTTCCAGATTAATCCGCTTCGACGGCTGGAATTTGTGGCTGGCGAAGAAGCGCTCAAGGGAGAAGTCGTTCCAGTTAACCAGCGTGTAAATCTTCTTCACGCCAACGCCTTTCATGTTGGTCAGGAACTGATCCATCAAGTCATGCGCAACGCCGCGGTTCTGGCAGTCGGGATGCACACCGATGGTGTCGATGGTCGCGCTGGCTTCGGGAATACCGAACTCGCCGAAATAGACGTCGCCCATGATGAAGCCGACCACCTTGCCATCCACTTCCGCAACCAATGAGGTGTTGATGTTGTGCGGATTGTTTACTACTGTTTCGATCTTGCGCTCGTAATACTGGCGGCGATCCTGCTTGGATACCAGCGTATCGATCGCTGCGACAGCATTGAGATCATCGCGCTTCATTACGCGCATTTTCGGTTCTTGCATTGCCATGTGAAATCTCCTAAATAGGGAATGCCCCGCCGAAATTTCCGACGGAGCTAGAACAGTTCGTTTTCAAGCGGCTTTGCATTGCCGCTCTGGCGGATAAAGATGTCGCCGTACATTTTACCCGCTTCGGCGTCTGCCGAAAAACAGGTGTTGCAACTGTCGCCAGAAGTTTCCACCGGGTGCTCAATGACGTAAACTTCGTAGCCCATGTTGCGATAATTCTCGACAATCTCCGACAGGCGTGGCTCGCCAATTGTGGTCTTCTTGACCCAGCCCTGCGCAAGTAGCTCGCCTTCCTGTCCGCCCTTCACCAGTTTCAAGCGGATAGGTTCCATGTCGTTCTTACCAGGAGTGCTTGATAGCGCCAGGCGTGCACGCGGCGCTGCAAGGCAGGCTCGAATATCCGCCCGCAGGCTTGCAATCGGCGCAGTCGTAAGCGAGCGTACGGCGGAACGACGCCTTAACCGACATGACTTCGTCGTCGTAATCGTCCGTCATAGACTCGAACATCTGTTTCGGACACGCCGTCAGGCAGGCCCGGCCAGCCGTGCAATCGATGCATTTGTCGGTATCGATGCTGATGTAATACTCGCCCGACCCATCCTTGTAACCGTAGTTGGCGATCATGGGGTGTTTCTCCCGGCGCAATAAGCGCGTTGAGTGCGTGAATCTGTATGCCTTGCGGCATCCGTAGGACGCATCGCGATGCGTCCTACGTCCTTGCGGCGCTGCCGCGACCTTGACATCGGCGGCTGGTATTACGCCGCCGCTTTTGCCGCCGTCGCGCCCTGCTTCTGCATCAGCGTATAACCGAACAGCGCTGCGCCCAATGCACCGGCGATCTGGCTGTCGTACTTGGTCGCCACCGCCTTGGTGCCGAGCAGTTTCTCGATGCGCTTGACCACGCCCGGGTTCTTGGCGATGCCGCCGGTGATGAAGAAATCGTTTTCAACACCGATACGCTCGATCAGCGACACGACGCGCTCTGCCATCGCCTGGCAATAAGCCGCGATCACCTTGTTCTTGGTGTAACCAGCCTTGAGCAAGCCCAGCGCCTCGGATTTGGCGAACACCACGCAAGTCGACGATACTGCTTCCGGCTCGACATCCACGTCGAACGAACGCGGTCCCAGTTCAGCGATCGGGATCTGCATCAGATCCGCAATCACTTCCATGCCGCGTCCGGTGCCGGCTGCGCACTTGTCGTTCATCAGGAAGTTGGTGACCTTGCCTTTGTCATCGCAATGGATGGCCTTGCAATCCTGACCGCCCATGTCGAGGATGGTGCGCACGGTATTGCCGCCCATATAGTTGGCGCCGCGCGCATGGCAAGCGATTTCGGTGATTGCCTTGTGCGCGAACGGTACGTTGACGCGGCCATAACCTGTGCCGATCACGTAGGTGACGTCTTCCAGCTTCATGCCGGCCTTGTCGAGAATGCCGTTGATCGCATTGGTGGCCGAATCCGGGCTGTTATTACCGGTACGCATGCTGTTGTAGCCAAACAGTTCACCGTCAACGCAAATCACTGCCTGCGAGCTCACCGAACCGACGTCGATGCCGGCGGTGATGATCTTGGCCTTGCGCCAATCTTTGGTCTCGTCAAGCCAGCAATTCTCCTGCCAGCGCCAGTACTCTTTCTTTTCTCCAGCTGCCATGATGTTTTCCTTTTCCGAGTGATCTGAAGACGCTTACGCGTTGCCTTCGGTTGCGATGAGGGCAGCGCCGAGTGCGCTGACGTATTCCGGCATATCCGGCAGATTCACATGATCCACGCTGAGAGCTTCCTTCAAGGAGCGAACGAAACCCGGGTTGTTGACCATGCCGCCGATCAGGATTACTTCGCCTTCGATACCGACGCGGCGCACCATCGCGCACACACGGCTGGCGACTGCATCCAGCACCGACTTGGCGATATCTTCCTTCGGTGTTGCCGAGTGAATCAACGATACCACTTCCGATTCAGCGAACACGGTGCATTGCGCATTCATCGGAATGGTCCGGTCGGAGCGCAAGCTGGCTTCGCCGAATTCCTTGAGCGTAAGCTGCAGCGCACGGGCCATCGACTCGGCGAAAGCGCCGGCGCCGGCGGCGCATTTCTCGTTACCCGCGAAGTCGACCACTTTGCCTTCGCCATTGGCCTTGATGCCGCGGCCTTCTTCCGCACCCACATCGACCACGGTCTGGGCTGTCGGGCACATGAACACCGCGCCGCGCGCGCCGGCCGATACTTCGGTCACATCGAGGTCGGCGAAACGCACTTGCTTGCGTCCGGCGCCAGTCGCCACGATACGCGAGATTTGCTCGCGCTTCAGGCCGACTTCCGCCAGACCGTCCGTCAGCGCCTTGTCGGCGGCAACGTCCATGTCGAGTTCCTCGGGAAACATCATGTGCTTGCCCTTGACGCCCCATTTCAGTCCTGGCGCGCCTGCCACGTTGAGTTCCTCCAGAAACACCACCTTGACGGTGCGGGAACCCATGTCAATACCTACGGTAATCATCTTTAGCATCCTCCTTGGTTATTCAGGCGTAATCGCGCTTGAGGTTGAGTGTTTCCATGAACGAATCGACACGGTTCTGCGTACGGCCAAGATCGAATTCGCGCTCGTCACCCATGTTGCCTTCATAGGTCATGACAGGGATGCCGGCTGCGGCCAGGCCCAGACGGTTTTCCATGATGCCCAGCGACAGACCTTCGCAACCACGGTTCAAGTGCAGCATGACGCCGTCGACACCCCATTCCTTGACGATGGTCTTCATCATCTCGGTCTTCAGGCGCGGATCGTAGAAGTGCTGCCACTGCGGCTTGGACAGATTCCAGTCGCAATACAGCTTCATTGCCTGTTCGCGGGTGGTAATGTCAATGCCCTTGTCCATCGGCGTGGTGCGCGGGCCCCAGCTGCCGTCCGGCTTGGTTTCCCAGATGCCTTCCAGGCCAAAGGTATAGAGCGAACCGATCGACACTGCGCCGTACTCTTCGAGGTAACGGAACACTTTCAGGAACGCCCATGGCGGTTGTGTATCGGACATCACGCGGCAGCGTTCATTGCCGACAGCGGCGATACCGCGCGCGACACGATCCTTGACTTCGTCGCGGCACTCTTCGTAGAAATCGGCGCACCACTTGGACGACTTCGACAGCGTTGCCAGCACGTACAGCGAGTACATGGTTTTTTCGTCGAGCGGCGCCGGCTTGGCCTTGTTGAGCGTGCAGATTTCTGCCCACAACGAGGTCGAGCGCATTTCGTTCTTGACCGCTTCGATGAACAGTTCATCGTTGTACTTGCGGCCGGTGACCTTTTCCATCCACTCGATCGAGTCCAGGCCCTGATTAACCACATACATCAGGCGATCTTCCGTCAGATCCTTGTAGGGTCCGACCGAGACGTCGATGAAGTTGACCGGCGTGTCTTCGATCTTGGACGCATGCTGATACCACTTGGCGTGCGAGCAGCAGATCTGCGACTGGAAATTGAAGTCGGGCTTCGGGAATTTGCCGCCATCGATGTATTTATCGAGATAGAGCGAGCCCCAGTAGGTGCGCATGTAAGCGCACAGATCGCGTGCGAATCCAGCGGATTCGGCGGCGTTCTGGCATTCCTGGTTGAGTTTCTTGTCGAGCGCGACCGCAGCGCCGTAAGGCTCGCCGGTCAGCGAATAGACATCTTTGCCAAGACCGGCGGGAATCGCATCCAACGCCCAGGCCGAGCCGGACCAGCGGATGCCGCCGGTTTCCTTGCAACGGGCGTAGTTGATGTAGTACTGCTCGCGCAACTCTTTGGCTTTCTTCCAGCACTTGAGCTGCTCGGTTGGGTATTTTGCCATTTTCCTGTTACTCCTTAATATAGGTCGCTGTTCTGTCGCCGCTGTTCTATTGCCTGTGGAATGGCGACTAGAACAACTCCTCTTCGCTCATCGTCTCGAGGAACGCTTCGATACGAATGCGGAACGGGCCGATCGGGTTGGTGATGTCGAACTCCAGGAACAGCGTCGGAATGCCGTTTTTCTCCAGGTGCTCTTTCAGATCCGGGTAATCGCCCTCGTGCGGATCGCAGAACTTCTGCTGCAGGAACACCGCGGCGCGCGCGTTGTAGTCCTTGGCCAGCTTCAGCACATGGTCGAAACGGGTGTGCGCCGGATAATCCTTGGTCGGGCAGGCCGGACGCTCGCAATAGCGGTCGGCGATGGTGGCGATCGGATCGTCCTGGATGCGCGCTTCGTTCCAGAAATTGCGGCTGCCGGAGCACTGGTCGTCGATCACGATGGTGGAGCCGACCGATTCGACCATGGCCATGAAGGAGATGTCGTCGTTTTCGGAACCGATGGTCATGAAGCGCACGCCTTCCGGACGCACGTTTTGCGGCTGGTTCGGCAACTCGGCCAGCACACGGCGCAGTTCTGCGTTGTGCTCTTCGCGGTCGATGAACTGGGCGGTGATCGAGGCATACAGCGCATCGACGCCGGTGACGCGCGGATTGGCTTCCTTGCGATATTCGTAGAGTTCCATCAGCAGGCGACGGTTTTCATTCACGATCGCGGTGGAGCGACGCAATTCTTCGTCGGTGATCGGCTTGCCGATCACGCCTTCCATATAGGTACGGAATTTCTTGACCTCGGAATAGTGCATCAGCTTGGCGAATTTCGACTGCACTTCGTTCGGCATCGGCAGGTAGTAATCCCACTTGACGGTCGGTACATGGATACGCCAGGAATTGAACGTCTGGCGGTACTGAATGCACGACTGGGTCAGCGTCACGCCTTCGCAGTAGTCATAGCGACCGAGCAAGCCCTGCGCCAGCGAATCGCGGCAGAACGGACAGAACATGCCGAAAATGTGCGGTTCTGTCACGTTTTGCGGCTCATGCGCTCCCAATACGCGTACCGGCAGCATGCCGGCGGCGATCAGAATTTCTTCAGGAGTATAAGTACACATCGTGGCAACAACTGGTCGGCCTGTTTTCTGCTTCCAGGCTCTCGCGTAGTCGTGCCGTTGTTCGTACCAAGTTTTGAACTGATCAAATAATCCGCTCATGGAGGCGTCCTTTTTATCGGTCGGTTAGGGCTTAAGCCCGGAAAGTGCAGTATTCTGCAGTAATACTACCAGTGCATGCATTATATTGCAATGAAAATGATTCTAGGATGCAGAATTTTGCTTGTCAATGCAAAATCGTGATTTCTTTTAATAAATAGGGAATTAAATAGGAGGGACAGCGGAAATACAGTGCATTTTCTCCGTCCGCTGATTTGGCTGGCAATTATTTTTCGTGCGCCAACCGGACTGGCGCCCTGTTTATATGCGGAGGCAGGTTCTCCGGCATTGCCAGAGGATGAAGAAACACGGCGCCACGACCACTATGGCCGTCCGTAGCGATGAGCGATTTTCGCTAAACGTTAACAGGCAGCCACAATTCAATACGTCTCTACGTGGAAACGTCCGGATTCGCGCAGTCGCGCGGCCGTTGTCTCCCAATCCAGACCATACTGGCGGCACACATCGGCCATGGCCGCATGCACTCCTTGTTCCATCCGCTTATGGCCGCATAGATAAATGTAAGTATTTTCATCGCGCAGCCATTCCGCGACTTTGGCGGCCTGCGCGCGGATCCGATCCTGCACGTATTCCTTCGGCTGATTCGGTTCGCGCGAGAACGCAAGCTGCACATCGATCAGCTCCTTGGGGAGCTTCATCAATGGCCCGCAGTAAGGCAATTCATTTCTGGTGCGCGCGCCGAAAAACAACAGGATTTCTCCGCCTTCATTCTTGTCCAGATGCCGCCGGCGCCGTTCGGTCATCGCACGCATCGGCGCCGATCCGGTGCCGGTGCAAATCATCATCAATCTGTTGCCCGGATGGTTAGGCATCAGGTAAGTCGTGCCATATGGGCCGGTTACCAGTACCGTGTCGCCTTTCTTGAGATCGCACACATAATTGGACGCAACCCCATGCCATGGCTTGCCGTCGTTGTCTTCGGTAACGCGCTTGACGGTCAATGCCAGGTTGTTGTAACCGGGACGCTCGCCGTCGCGCGGGCTAGCTACCGAATACAGCCGGACATGATGCGCGCGCCCGTTGACATCGGTACCGGGCGCAATGATGCCGATCGATTGGCCTTCCAGCACCGGAAACGCTTGCGTGCCGAAGTCCAGCACGATGTGCCGGATATCGCTGCCGGCATCGGCGCCGGTCAAGCGAAAGTTGGCCGCCACCGTCGCGCTCGCCGGCGCCTGCGCCGTGTACAGTCCGGTATAAGGCTGCGCCGCCGACCAGGGCGCGATTGCAGTCCCGCCCTGCCCCGCCGACGCGGCATCGGTCATGCGCATCACATCGTCCGGGATCGCGCGTCCCACATCGTCTTCGCTCAATTGCTGCGGCGGCGGCAGCACATCCCACTCGAACTGCTCTTGCACGGTCCATGTCTTGCTGACCTTCACCTGCCGCCAGTTATCGATCGCGCCGGTGGGGCAAGGTGAAATGCAGTCGTTGCAGCCATTGCACAGCGCGAAATCCACCACGTAATTGCGGCTGTCGTGCGTGATCGCATTGACCGGACAGGTATCCTCGCAAGTGTTGCAGCGAATGCAGATTTCCGGATCGATCAGGTGCTGGCGCGCGAGTGCGCCAGTTTCACCGGCGGATTCAATGGTTGCCATTCAGTGGCCTCTTCAGAGTCTGGCAGGTCAGGCGAAACGCACGTACTCGAAGTCGATCGGTTGCTTGTTGATGCCCATCGGGGGCGGCGCAATCCAGTTCGCGAACTTGCCGGGTTCCGTGACGCGCCCCATCAGCGAAGCCACGAAGGCGCGGTCTTCGCTGGTCGGCAACCAGTTGCGATGCTGCTGCGTCCATTCCGCCTCGGGGATCACGTTGCCTTCGGGCGACACCCGCACTTCCGAGAAGGTGCCGATCTTGCGATTGAATGCCTTGCTCGGTACGGAGAGGCGAAATTCGAGGCCGGCCTTTTCGATGACCTTGTTCCAGCGCTGCACGCCGCCGTTCGAATCACGGATATAGTCGTCGCGCAAGCGCTCGTTGATCGCCAGCAGCGCCGGAACCTGGCGCGTGACGATCTTGCCGTCTTCGATGCCCAGCACCGGATAGCTGTCGTCCTTGAGCAGATGATCATCGCCCTGCTTGCCTTCTTCATAGCGCCCCTTCAAGCCGGTGGTATAGAAGGTGGCGGCATTGCTCGACTGGTCGGCGCCGAACAAATCGATGGTCACGCTGAAATGGAAATTCAGATA
>SXGU01421093.1_pt1 | contig 10350 bp, 15 predicted proteins | sample 3174531 | NCBI WGS metagenome assembly SXGU01 (sample SAMN11356863, study PRJNA531348) | freshwater metagenome | isolation source: freshwater sample F1-140 | place: China: Fuxian Lake, Yuxi | collected 2017-12-25 | reverse complement strand
TTTATTTTCAAAAGTTCAGAACCTATTTTCTTCAATCTAATTTGCGTTTCTGATTTAGAATCAGTTTCTATGGATGTAACCTTTACGATTTTTCCATCTTGATTGAATATTGCGACCCCTGCACACGAAAGCGACAAATCTAAGGCAATAACATATTCCATTTTATCCTCTAAGGTATCAGGAAAGGTCTTTACTATAAAGACCTTTCCTGAATAATTGTAACTAACTTCTCACACCCGCAGACAAAATAAATGTCCCAATTAAACCAATCAATGATATAACATTTTCTTCTGAAATTTTCAAGTCAGGAAATAATCCATTGATAACTAGGACAGAAATTCCGGCGAGTAGTCCCTGAAATTTTTGAGATTTAAATAAATCTTTAAATCCTTCCCCGATTTTTTGAGCAGAAACACCTTCGCCAATAATATAAGCACCTAAAAGCCCCATAAACATTAGTGTTTGGTTTTCATCTAATTTCATCGAAGGAAATAAAACTTGGAGAATCATAAACAGGATTCCACCAACCAATGCCAACAACATTCTTTCACGACCCTTAAGAAATTCAAAACCAAATTTCATTTTTACTTCCTCCTATATCTACTCTTGTTCCTTAACTCCTGCGCTTTAGCGACCTTATCTTCGAACTGCGAAATCTCTTTTGCATTTTTCTTCAAGATGTCAACTATCTTAATTCTTCCATTTTGCTTTTCAAATCCGCATTTAGGACAATAGAGATATTCAACTTCAGCAGTTTCAATTGTTCTTACTCGAAGTTGCATCTTTGATTTTCCACAATCTTCACAAGTTTCTTTAGTGGTATGCTTCAGTCTTCCAAGAGACATCTCATGCTCTGTTTCTTCTTTAGAATCTTCGGACATTTTTTATTCCTTAGTCTTTCTTTTTTCATCCGAAATTATTTCAGAAATAGGACTTGTCTTCATCTTCTCAATCATTTCAGAAGCGGTTTCTTTTAGTTTATCAATATCCTCTGGCTTAAAGTTTTTGAAGTTCTCGATAACTGGAAGAACTTTATCGAACAAGTCTTTTACTAAATATCCAATATTGGATTTCATTTCAATTCTTCGGATAATATTAGAGATTGACTTTAAGACTCCTGATGTAACATCCTGATAATTGACAATTGATGACGCTACCTTATCGTAGAATTCTCCCCAGATAAGGTTGTCCAAATCCTCGATAGTTAAATCTTCCAAGTCCAAATTGGTCTTAATATTCAAAACTTCTCTGCGAAGCATGAATTGTGCGAACTGTTCATCCCAACTTTCTTCAACTCCATCTTTAAAGAAAGATTCGACATATACATCCCTCAGCATTTTTTGTTCGGCTAAACTTATAACAGGATTAACTTTTACAACTTCGCCAAAATAATTAACTTCCACATCAGACTTTTTTGAAAACTTAATTTTTACCTTGTCCATTTTTTCCTTTATTCCTTAGAATTATAAACTAAATTACTCAACTTGTAAAGCGCGTTTCAGAATATGATATTGATAGCCAACAGAACTGTTTACATTCTGTGAAGCGTCTAAAGTCATCATTTTTGAAACTAAAACGCTGGTTGAAGATGCAAGTGTAGAACCGATAAATGTTCCATCAGAACAATATGAATCCATCGTATAAAGAGCGTCGGTTGAAAAATATTCAAGTGATTTCATTTCGTAAGTCAATAAGAATCCTCGAATATAATCAATCGCTTCCTGCTCTGTGTCAACAATGGTTTTATCCACAATAAAAATAATTGAATTACTTGTTGGGTCAACTGTGTATGCGCCAATACTCGCCAGCAGGTCTAAGTTTGCGAAAACAACTTCTGTTTTTTCAGTTCCTTGAATTGACAATTCTTGCAATCCAAGTTCTGTGCCGCTATGGATTTTCATATATTCCATAGGATATAACCAAATGCCATTTACATTTGTATATGACGTTTCAAATTTATAAAAAAATTGGTCATCTAAAAAGATTTTAGTTTTACCGCTCATATTTTTTACTCCTTACTTTATGACGTAACCTTTTATGAAAACTTCATATAAGATATATAGTACAACAGATACCGAAAGAAAATTGTCTTTTACAAACTTTAAGAAATCAAACTTTCCCTTGTCATCTACATCTTCAATTCGTTCATCGAGTTTATCCATCTTACCTTTTAGTTTATGTTCCAACTCGCTTATCTTCTTTTCCGTAGATTGTTCGATTTCCCCAATTTTGTGAGTATTAGATTGTTGCAATTCGCTGTTTCTCTTTGTGTCAGCAATAACACCAATGAGTGTTTGCTGAATATCGCTAATGGTTGTAGACAGTCTATCAATTGCGCTAGATAGTTTTTCCTGTATTTGCAGATTTCTTTCAAAAATAGCAGAATATACGGCAATACTTTTATCCAACTGTATTACTTTATCGTCCGTTTTTGTTATTTTTTCTTCTAACTGTTCTAACCTCTTACTCTCAAAAGTTATTCCCTCTCCCATATAAATTTACCGTTTTCCTTGTAAATTTTTTCTCCAATAGAGTATTCGTTTGGAAAAGGACAATGAACTCTAAGATTATTTTTGTCCTCACCCTCTATTACAAGAAAATTTTTTCCAACAATTATAATCTTGAATTCTTCCTTTTTATATTGAAAGTTTTGCTTCTCAAAATCAGAAAAAGAAAATTCAGTTTCGTATCCTTCCATTTTACACCAACCTTATTTTAACCTACTCAGTTTTTTACGCCGAGTAGGTTAAAATTGTCTATAAATTATACGGTAACGGTAATCTCAGCAAATGCGTCCACAGAAGTCTTGGACGTAATATAAACTGAAATATTTGCTGTTCCTGCGCCTACGGTGGTAACTAAACCAGTATGCGCTCCAACAGTAGCGACACCAGTAGCATCACTAGCGAAAGTCAGGTCAGCCATCGGGGGAGTCGAAGGACTACCAACCTCATGCAAAGCCTTAACCACAAGTTGTCTCGTGGTAGGATGAACTAACGCGATTTCAGCAGGTGCAACAGCGAGAGCATATACGTCATCATACCAATTTGCGCTAGTTTGAATCTGTTTGATATAACCAAACACATCCTGATTTGCACAACCAGCGACACCAACGGGGGTATATGACAAAGCGCGTGCAGTCAACGGAGTGGTAGAAACGCCATCCATAGTCATAGTGAGGGAGAAACCACCAGTGAGTTGAACTTTGGGAAGAACGATTTGAACGCTACCAACAATATTGGTAGATTCTTCCGAAGATGCTAACTGTGCATCGAGAACTAAAGTGACAATCGACGGAATGATATTCGCGGGAATAGTAACTTCTTTCGCGGCGGCATCAGTTTCGTAATAGCGAACACAAACAACCTCGCCATCCGTACCAGTTGCAGAAGTGAATGTAGCGGTGCTAAAACTAAGTCGTTCAGTTGAACCGTCACTATGAGTAACCCAAGCGTACTTGGTGGTGCTACCCAAGAAACCAGCGGGAGTACCCACAACAGTTCCTTGTTTTGAAGAATTCAAGGTAACGTTTTCTTCAGTCCAAACATTCGCTCCGGTAGCAATAGATTCGCCCGTTGAAAGTGAAATGAACGGGAGATTGAATTGAGTATCGGTAAGCGTGATATTCATGTCAGGCGAGTTGAAATAAATATATTGCAGAGGTGCGCCCTTTCCGCCTCTTACATCGGTGCTATTGACAGCAAGTTCCATTGTCGATTCAGACAAAGTTTTACCAGCCGCCAAAAGATTCTGGTCGCCGTCATACATATAGTAATCAGCGACAGAAACCATAAACAATTTTTCAGTCATTGTTTCCTCCTTATTTGAGTTTGCCGCGCCTTCCAGTTGTTTTTCTAGCGGCTGACGGCTTTCCTGACACAGTATCCTTGATTTGCTCAAATGGAACTAGGTCAAGTTTATTCTTGGTTAAATCTGACATCCAATGTTTTATAAATGACTTATCTTTAAAATCAACCATACCGCTCATTGACGCGGCAAGATAAACCTTGTAATGCAGAGTTGCATCTGCTCTTTCTAATATTTTTAGAAATTTTCTTATTGGTAGGTTATATATTTGCTCTAAAGATAAACTTGAAGAAATTAGCACACACACAATCTGGTCTTCAAACGGGGCTAGTTTCATATTGTTTTTACTTCTAAGTTCTCTAGCCTTTTGCATGTTGTCCCGAATTTCTTTTTGAATAGTGTCATCGGGTAATTCAACATCATTGTATTCGCAGATTATGGTTTTTATTTCTTCAAAATCAGTCGAATTGTATTCCGTATCATCTACGAAAAACACTGGTTTATTTTTTTCATTTCTTCCGTATCTAGTTTTTAATTCAGGATTTCTTGTGACAATTTTTAATATTGCATCAAAGAAAGATATATAATGATGGTCTGCGGTTGATTCCGAATACATATAATCGAGATATGTCATTGAAATAACCTTAGCGTCATTAACACTATTCTTATCTAAAGTAAAACACTCTGCATAATAAAAAAACTGCAAATATTCCTTGACTAGAGCGGGATAAATTGTCAAATTTTTATATTTAACAGGTTCATCAAAAATGTATGAAACCTCGTATTTTGAAATTTTGTTTTTAGCCATAGTTCATCGACATAAAAACTTGTTTACCGATAAATGGAATTTGACCAGTTACAATCATTCTATCTGTCAATTCTCTTTTACCGTCAAAGTACAAAACGCCAAGTCCGCCTTTTATCTGAACGCCATTGAGCGTTTTCAGCAATTCATTCACAATCACATCATTTCTAGTTTTATAGTTTGATAAGTGATTAATTTTGTAATGTGCGTAGACTTGGAATGAAACAGTTATAATTCCAACGGTTCTGTTTTTAGGAGTTATGTGCCAATGAGAAATGCGTAGCAATGTCATCTCTTTTGTCACAGCGTCTGGTTGACCAACATCCATAAAAACTCTTGAATCAGTAGTAGATTCTTCACCGTTATAAATCAATGCCGACTTCTCTTCTTTTGTTAAATTTGGAATACTGCTTTTCCAAGCATCTGCATAGTCGTGCTTGAGTAATTTCCAAATCAATTCGTTATTATCCATCAGATGATTGATTATTTGGTATGGAATTTCATCATATTCATTATAGAAATTATAGGCAATTCTATCCATTTTTTGAAAGGGAGTTTCTTTGGTCATATTACCAGCCTCCCTTTAACTGAATCTCAATATCTTTAGAATATGTTCCAGAAGTACATCTAACGGTTAAATTATCAAATAAATATTTTTCGATATTCTCAATAGAGAACGAGTTTCCATTGATAACGTTGAATGTGTAGTTCCGTGAAGGAACAGTTCCAGCAATTAGAGTATATGTGAAGGTAGAAGATTTCTGAACATTGTTAATGTATAGATAAGTAGAGAACGTCTTTGCTGTCGTCTCTAAAACATAATTATCTTTTGGTGAAACTCTAATTTCCCAATTCAACACAGGTTCTTTGACTATTTCTACTGGTATTTCAACATACACATTCGGATTGTTCTTTAATGATACCGTAACAATGCCGAATCCTAATTGTTTACCTTTTACTAAACCAGCACTCGAAACTTCGAATAATGCGGAATCAGAAGAACTCCAAACAACATCCAGATTCTCATATCTATCGTTTTTCAACACAGAATAAGAAATTGAAACTTCTTCTCCTACGTTTATAGATATAGATGAAGGATTACATTCTAAAGAATAAGAATTCTGATAAACATCACAAATGCCATTCACCAAATCATCCGTATCTTCATTCCATTGCCATCCACCCATAGAATATCTAATGATTCCAGATGAATATAGGTCATCAGTATTCATAAGGTTTATATTGTTCACACCAGCACCAAAGATTTTATAACAATACCAATTATCAGGATTACCAAAAAGAAATCTTTGATTAGCCTTAATCTTATTTGTTTTCTCGTTAAACTGAACCATAACCTCAATAACGCCAGATACGTTTACTACGGCACTACCCGTTGTCGAATAGTCACGGTTTTCTCTAATCAATGGGTCTGCTAGAGCGCAAGGGACATTATAAACTCCGCCATTTTCGTCCATCCATCTAAGTGTATTATTGCATCTTTTTACTGTTACTGCGGTAGTCAATGATTTTATTCTTTCTGTGTTTATACACAACCAATAATTATCATTGAAATAAAACATCGTTCCAAGTTTTACCGTGTGGTCGGTGTCTCTAAACCACAACATCTTGAAATCGTCCGACATTTTTTCACCTGTTTCAGCGGCAATAACATAATTTATTCTTGCGTCAACATCTTGATATTCTTCAGAACCAAATGAAGTTTCTTCTTGAATTGTAAACCAATCCGAAGAATTCTCAAATCCTGTTTCTAATCTCTCTTTGAAATCTTCTATATACGTTGTTTTTGGGTCTTTAACAATTGCAGATTGTATTCGAGTATATGTGTAGGGCATTTATATCCTCCCTATGGTGTATAAAACGAACCCGAAATCCAATTAGCCCAATTTGCTGTTTTAGAATAAGAGTAACTGGTTATTGCTTGAGAATTTGCTTCTCTAAGTTTATCAAGGTGGAATGATTTTTCTTTTAAGTTTTGACTTTCAGAATAAACCTTAAAATCTCTATCTTGAAGATGGAGACTCATTTGATTTATGTCCTGAACTTCCTTCTCCATCCATCGTTCAACCATCAATCCAGCCAATATCGTTTGATTCGAGATTGTTAAATCTTCATCAAACTTCTTTTCTGTTTTATTGAACGATAAACTTTGAGTACAGGTTTCCTCGAATTTAGGAATTGATAAAACAAGAAAACCTGTTAAATACATTTCAAAATCTAAAACTGAGGATTCATACAGCGATTGAAGTCTCCAGTCTTTTATTTGAACCATAAATAAATCAAAGACATCTGAGAACTCTGTTCCCATATTCACCTCCGTTTATAAAAAATTAAGGAACTCCTAATTCCATTGCCTCCTTAGCCGCTTCTGCTCTTTCAACAATTTTGATTTTTGATTCTCTTTCGATTAGTTGGACTAAATTCATATTAATGTCTTTACCATCTCTAATCATTGCTACCAACATATCGGTAATAACAATCTTTTGTCTATCGTTTGCAGACTTATACATTTCAAAAGCATTTTCTGTTGAACAAGTATTATCAAAGATTCTCTCAATATCATCTTTTTTTAGAATTTTGTTAATCGAATCCTCAAGACCTAAATAACGAGCAACAACATCATCTAAGATGGTGAAATTACCGTTATTCAAAAATCTTTCAAACGTTTCAAAATTCATCATTTCAATCAGAACAGAATATGTGACCCTCTTTATTTCTCCGAATTCTTTGAAACTCAATGGAGGGATTCCTTTGCCGCGAGGTAAGTTTAATACGAATGGAAGAAGAGACATTAATTTTACATAACGGTCTGGTCTTAATTCGACTACCTCCTCTACTTTGACATTGGAATTTTTCTTAGGTGACATTTTTGTTTTTCTCCTTAATTTTTTATATTAGGGGAGTATTTCTACTCCCCAATTTTAATATTAAATTAAACGGTGATGCAAGCGGCAACGGCATTGGTCGCAATACCGACTCCCCAACTCTTTTGGAAGGTCGTGGTCTGGGTAAGATTTGCGGCATCGAATTGACCGTTAGTGTAGGAAAGCGTAGTTCCTTCCAAAACCAATTTGACTGGTTTCTGAGCGGCAGGGGACATGATGTAAATGACATCATCATTCAAAGCCAAACCGAAGGGAGAAGTCCAATCAGCAACTTGGGGAAGAACGAGACCATCATAACCAAAGAAGTTCTTGATATAGCCGATTTTCACATAGTCATCCGTCAAGAAAAATCTGTAGTTGGCATCGTCAGGGAGAACGTTCTGCATGGCTCGTTGAGTGCCAAGAGCCATAGCTTTAGCACCGCCATTCCACGCGGTAACTTTCTGTGCAAAGTTAACAAAAGTATCTTGCGCCCAACCAGCGGCTTTCAACTGACCGTTACCGGGAGTCGCAGAGAGGGCGAGCATTGCGGTATTAAACGCATTGTAAGCATCGAGAGAAACCTGAGTTTCAAGTGAGCGAACAGCTTTTGCGGCAAAACGAGCAAGAGATTCTGCTCCAGAAAGAACGCGATACAGAGCAACTCCGACGGTCATCTGGCGATTTTCAGGAAGAATTGCAACTTGTCCATTAAAGGACTTTTGCATTTCAGCCTGTCTCTTACCACGACCAGCCTTACTGACAACAAAGAGGTCACGAGGTTCGATATTGAACACCGCTGAGTCCCCAAAGCCAATTGTTCTAATATCAGTCCATAATCCAATATTTTGGATAAGTGTGTCCGGTAGGACGGAATCTATCATCGCGGAAATCACGGCATAAGTATACCAACCGACGAGAGGGTGTGAACTCCAAGCAATTTCAGAAAGCATAGCAGGGTTCTGAATACCAGAGAGTTTGTAAACAACATCTTTGAATTCGCGGTTAATTACCTCTTCCTTGTCCGCAAAAGTAATCGTAACATCTTTGCCATCACGAACACCCATAGTTTTGTAGGAAAGATTCTTTACACCCTCTTGTTCTACGCGATACTGATTCCAGTAATCCGAAAACTTTTCAATGAGGGGGGCAACATCAGGATAAGCCTGACTAAAAGCAATAATGTGATTTTGTAGCTTCATTTTTTATATTCCTCCATTTGTTTTTAAGAAATCCGTTAAGATTTCTTCTATTTTATTAAATTCTTTATATGATATTGTCAACAAGAGTATTCCTTTCTTTTTGCAATACCTTTTCTTTATATTATCTCTTTCTAATAATTTTTTGTGTGAATTATTAGCCCAATCAAATCCGTTGCCTGCAAAGTCCACCGGAAAGTAATGTTGTTCACCTTGATATTCTATAATTAAATTATGTTCTGGCAAATAAAAATCAAAAGGAAGGGGTCTTCTATCGCCCCTACAATCTTCAAACATTTTTTGAGCTTCAAAAAATATTCCAATAGAATTTAGAAACAAATCTATTCTTGCTTCACCTTTTGAAAAATTGCATTTTGGACAACCACTTGCAGAATGATATATTCTTTCCCATCTATATCCGCATTTCACACACTCTACTTGTAAATATTTTCGGTTATTCCCATAGGTTTGACCTTCGACCAGTAGAATATTTTTATCTAATAAACCGGATTTAACTTCATCTAAAGACAATCGCCTAGAAGAATCTTTTCTTTTCTTGGAACATACCAAGCATGTGTCTTGTCCACTTCTTACCTTTTCAAATGAGCGTTTAAATATGTTTCCACATTCGCAAACAAATAATAAATTTGTCTTATTTTTTTTAGTGTATTTTCCAGAATGAAATTTTGTTTTTGGAGAATTGAGACTCAACCAGTGAATTATATTTTCTATAACATATAAATTCAGTTTATGAAATCTTCTAAATCCTTTCTTTCTCCCTTTCCATACTTCATTTAAAGAATCAAAAGGCAAAGAATATAAGTATCCCTCACTATCTTTTATTTTTAAATCATCTTTTATTCCAGTGTATTTTTTACTTAAAAGAACATACCCTAATTCAGAACAAATATTTTTAACATAATCAATAGTGAAAGAATTTGGCATAATATTAAGAAATAGCCTCAACAATAAATTTATACATTGTTACTCGTTGAAGTTCTCCGATTGCGGCAGTGGTTGGGAGTGAAATATAGTCAGTCGAAAGGTATCTCAAAGAAACACCACTGACAGCCGCCGCCGCCCACGTTAATTTGTAACTTGAAGCCACCGCGACTGCATAAGCAGAAGCCGCACCAGTACCAGTACCAAGAGCATCTGCGCTTAGTTTGACAATATCTCCAACTTGAGCCTTTACGCCGGTAAAGACTTTGCCACTGGGGACATAATAATTCTGAACATTGGGGTCAAGGTTCTTATATTTCGAATCGGTAAGTACGATTGATTCACCATCAACAAAATAGAGATTGGTGAGACCGGCAGAAGCCGCAGGTTGACCAGCAACAAATACTTCGCTTTCGCCCCTAGTGCCAGTCAAAGCACCAAGCGTAACAACCCAACCATTATCAAGGTCAGCCGAACCCTTAAAATTCTTGACTAGACTGTTTACATCGCCAGCCGCCATATCGCTCGGTAGAAAAATTCCGTGTGCCATTTGTATTCCTCCTATAAATTAAGTGCCTTTATTAAAATTTTTTTTATATTTAAAAATTCCCAATAAGGAATTTCCAATAAACCAATGTTATTCTTCTTACAATATTTTCTTTTTATAGTGTCTCTTTTTTTTGAAATTTTAAAATTTTGTTTAGCTTCTTCTTTT
>SXGU01499437.1_pt1 | contig 10352 bp, 6 predicted proteins | sample 3174531 | NCBI WGS metagenome assembly SXGU01 (sample SAMN11356863, study PRJNA531348) | freshwater metagenome | isolation source: freshwater sample F1-140 | place: China: Fuxian Lake, Yuxi | collected 2017-12-25 | reverse complement strand
GGAGAACTCGCAGAACACCCGCGCGGGGGACCCGTCGAGCCGCAGCCCGAGCGCCATCCCGACCGCCTGTCCGAGGCACTGGCCGAGCGAGCCGCCCACGACCTCGATGCCGGGCGTGATGTCGAACGTGCTCATCGGCAGCCGGGACCCGTTGAGGCCGTACGTCGGCAGCTCGTCCTCGTCGAGGTAGCCGGCCGCTGCCAGGACGGCGTACATCGCTATCGAGTAGTGCCCGGTCGACAGCAGGAACCGGTCCCGGTCCGGCCAGTCCGGGTCGGCCGGGTCGTGCCGCAGCTCGTGGAAGTAGAGCGCGGCGAGCGTGTCGGCGATGCCGAGGCCCTGGGCGATGTAGCCCTCACCCTTGCCGCGGGTCATGGTCATCTGGAGCCGGCGCAGCTCGTGCGCCCGGTCCTTGAGGGCGGCGACGTCGGCCGTCCCGGGCGGAGAGGTCAGGGTGGCGGGCATGTACGCCAGCGTCACGGCCGAGGGTCCGGCGAGGCTGTCCTGATTTGCGACAGGTGCTGTGTCAGGCGCCGGTCGGACGCCGCTGCACCAGGTGTCGGGCCGTGACGCCTACGGCGATCACCGCCGGGACGAGCAGGTAGGGGCCAGCGGCGACGAGCAGGATCGCGACGACGGCGGTGGCGAGGACGGCGAGCCACCAGGACCGGCCGAGGCTGGGCAGCAGCCTGATGCCGGCGGCGAGGCCGACGACGTAGACCGGCACCTGCGACCCCGCGCACAGGGAGACGAGCTCCCTGGTGCCGATCGGGGTGACGGCGGCCGCGGCGAGGCTCGCGACCATGATGAGGACCGGCACGACGAGCGCGTCGGTGCGAGCCGACCGCGGAGCCCTCTCGCGGGTCGTGGACCGGGTCCCCGTGCCGAGCTCGGCGAGGCTCCCGACCCAGGCGAGGGTGGTGCCGACGGCGATCACGACGGCGATGAGTGCCGCGACGGCGGCTCCCGCCGGACCGACGGCGACCCGCAGCATCGCGGCGACCGGCGCCTCACTACCGCCGGCGGTGGGTCCGAGGACGAGGATCTCCGGGATCGCGACGGCGGCATACAGCACGGCGACGATCACCAGGGTCGCCGTGGTCACCCGCGGCAGGCTCCGTCGTGGGTCGCGGAGCACGCCGGTGAAGTTCGTGACGGCCTCCCACCCGGTGAGCACCCAGGTGAGCACGAGCGCGGAGGCGGCGACGGCGACGTATCCCTCCGGAGCGAACGGGGTGAGGTGCTCCGCTCGGGAGTGCGGGAGCGCCACGACGGCCGTGACGACGACCAGGAGGACGAGGAGGACGGTCAACGCCAGGGTCAGCACCCCGCTGCCCGCGCGGTGCCGGACGCTCGCCACCACGGCGACCGCGCAGATCCCCGCAGCCACGACGACTGCGGTCGGCTCGCCACCGCCGGTGGCCGCCGCCACGTACTCCCCGCCGATCAGACCCAGGGCCGGGATCCCGACGGGTACGCCGTACCGGAACCAGGCGGACACGAGCCGGCCGGTCAGCGGCCCGAAGGCCGCGGCGGCGTACCCGGCGACGCCCCGCGCGCCCGGTGCGGCGCGGCTCAGTCCGGCGAAGGTGAACGCGATGGGCGCGGAGAGCGCCAGCAGCAGACCCAGGGCGACGAGGGAGGCCGGGCCGGCCTCAGCAGCGGCCAGGGCGGGCAGCGTGAGGATGCCCGGGCCGACGATCGCGGCCACGAACAGGGCCGTGCCGCGCACGGCACCCACGCCGCCGGCGGTGCCCGCGTCGGCGTCCACGCCGGCGCTCTCGATCTCGGTCATCACGGTCACGGTCCAAGCCTGCGAGGTGAGCCGTGGGCGCGACAGTGGCCAGATAGCCATTGAGCATCAGGATCGAGACACTACGCTGCAGCCGTGGACCCGCACCGCGTCGCGGTCCCCGTGCTGGACGGGATGCCGCTGTTCGAGATCGCCGTCGTCGGCGAGGTCTTTGGGATGCCGCGACCCGATCTGCTCGACCGCCCCTACGTCGTGCAGGTGTGCACCCTCGGGACGGGCCCGGTGCGCACCCAGGGCGCCGAGCTCACCATCGCGGCCGGCGGCGGGCTCGACGAGGTCCGGCACGCGGAGACCGTGGTGGTCCCGGCGCTCTCCTCGCCCGACGCCGAGGTGCCGGCGGAGCTGGTCAACGCCCTGCGGGAGGCCGCTGACAACGGCGCCCGCATCGCGGCCGTCTGCACCGGGGCGTTCGTGCTGGCCGCCGCGGGCCTGCTCGACGGCCGTCGTGCGACCACGCACTGGATGCACGCGGGCGCCTTGGCGGACCGCTTCCCCGCGGTCCACGTCGACCCGGGGGTGCTCTACGTCGTGGACGGGTCCGTCGCCACCTCGGCGGGCACCGCGGCCGGCCTCGACCTCTGCCTCGAGCTCGTCCGTCACGACCACGGGACAGCGGTGGCGGCGGAGGTCGCCCGCCGGCTCGTCGTCCCTCCGCACCGTCAAGGAGGCCAGGCGCAGTACGTCTCCACGCCGCTGCCTGACGTGTCGGGCTCGGCTCTCTCGCCGCTCCTGGACTGGGCCAGGGAACGGCTCGACCAGGCGCTGACCCTCGGGCTGCTCGCGCGGGAGGCCGGCGTCACCACCCGTACGCTGACCCGCCGGTTCACCGCAGAGCTGGGGCTGCCGCCACTGCAGTGGCTCACGTCGGAACGGGTCCGCCGGGCCCAGGAGCTGCTCGAGAGCACCGACCTCTCCGTCGAGGCCGTCGCCCAGCAGTGCGGGCTGGGCACGGCGGCCAACCTGCGCGTCCACTTCGTCCGCCACGCGGGCGTGACCCCCAGCGCCTACCGGGCCGCCTTCTCCGGCGCTCGCCCGGGGCGCTCCTCGGAGCTCCCGAGAAGCCTCTAGAAGTACTGCGTGTCCGGGTCGAGCCGGTAGGCCTGGAGCTTGCGGTAGAGGGTCGAGCGGGAGATGCCGATCGACTGGGCCGCGGCGACCTTGTTGCCGTGGTGCTGCTTGAGGGCGTTGAGGATCGCGCCGAGCTCGAGCTCCTCGATGGCCGACAGGTCGCGCTTGCGGGAGTTGCCCTGGAGCTCGACCGGCAGCGCGTCGGGGGTGATCTCCGGCCCGATGCAGGTGGACATGACGCCGCGGATGGTGGCGTCGAGCTGGCGCAGGTTGCCGGGCCACGGCGCCCGCATCAGGAGGCGCAGTGCGGACGACGAGAAGTGCAGGGGGCGGTCGCCGCGGTGCTTCTCCAGCATCGCCGCGGCGGTGGGGCCGATGTCCTCGTGCCGGTCGCGCAGCGGCGGGACGGTCACCCGGCCGACGCCGATCGTGTCGACGAGCCGGCGCAGGGAGTGGCTCGTCTCGCCGCCGCCGGACGTCATCGTCGCCACGATCCGGGGCAGCGGCTCGGCGTCGCCGTCGCCCTCCTCGAGCAGGCTGGCGGTCGCGGCGGCCGCCTCGGGGGAGAGCTGCTCGAGGTGGCGTAGCAGGACCGCCTCCGGTGCCGCCTCCAGCGCCCGGCGCAGCTCGGTGACGAACTGGGCCGCCCCCTCGGACCAGCCGGCGGCGGCGTCGAGCACGACGACCTTGTCCTCGGGCACCGGTGCGGCGGCCAGGACAGCCTTGGCGAGCGCGAACTTGCCCACGCCCGACTCGCCCTCGATCAGCATCGGGACGCCCTTGGCGGCGAGCCGGGTGGCGTGCGCGATCGCGGTCACCAGGGCCGGGCTCTGGCCCGGTAGCGAGACCGTCGGCCGGGGCAGCGGGCCGGCGTCGGGTCCGTGCGTCGGCTCGCGCTCGGGACGGGCCACCTCGAACTCGACCAGCGCGCCGATGACCGACCCGTCGCGCTCGACCGGCTGGCAGTGGGTGATCCGGAACCGGCCGCCGGTCGCGAGGCCGAACCGCGCGGCGTCGGCGCGCGAGCCGAGCGCCACCCCCCGCACGTACTCCCACAGCAGCGCCCGGTCGATGCCCTCGAGGAGGTCGGTGACCTTGGGGCCGGCGATGAAGATGTCCTGGCCGACCGCGGCGATCGGGGCCCGGCGCGAGCCGATCGCGACCAGGTACGCGTCGAGCAGCTGCCGTTCGGACGTCGTCGCCTGGGCGAGCAGCCGGCTCTCGACCTCCTGCGCGGTGCTGGTCATCAGGGGTGTGAGCAGCGGGTTGCCCGACGTCGCCCGGCACGACAGCGTCACCACCGCCTCGAGCCGCCGGGTGATCGGGTGGTGCACCGGGACGCCGACGCAGGTGAACGGCCGCAGCGCCTCGGCCAGGTGCTCCGGCCCGCTGACCTGGCTCGAGCTGCCCGCCTCGATGACGCTGCCGCACCCGTTGGTGCCGATCGACTCCTCGCTGTTGTCGAAGCCGGAGTTGGCGTTGATCCGGTCGAACATCGGCACGACCGACCGGTCCGGCATCCAGCGGTGCACGAGCGTCGCCTCGTGGTCGGCGAGCAGTACGCCGGCCTCCAGGCCGGCCAGCTGCTCGGCCAGGCGCGACAGGACCGGGTCCGCGGCCAGCCGCAGGGCGGCCCGGGCGTGGTGCTCGCCCTTGAAGGTCAGCGTCGGGTTGGCGAGCTGGGCACCGCTCTGGAGCGACCGCTTCCACGACTGCAGGACCTGCGGTCGTACCTGCTTCTCCAGGTGGCGCGGGATGACGCCGTCGGCGAGCAGGTGCTCGCGGGCCGCGTCGACCAGTCTGAGCTCACCCATGACGGACCTCCGGCACCACTAGAAGTACTGCTTGTCGGGGTCGAGGCGGTAGGCCTGCAGCTTGCGGTAGAGCGTCGACCGGGAGATCCCGATCGACTGCGCGGCCGCCACCTTGTTGCCGTTGTGCTGCTTGAGCGCGGTGAGGATCGCGCCGAGCTCGAGCTCCTCCATCGCGGACAGGTCGCGCTTGCGGGAGTTGCCCTGGAGCTCGAGGGGGAGGGCGTCGGGCCGGATCTCGGGGCCGATCGACGTGGACAGCAAGCCTCGGATCGTGGCGTCCATCTGGCGCAGGTTGCCGGGCCACGGGGCTCTCATGAGGCAGCGCAGGGTCGCCGAGGCGAAGTGCACCGAGCGGCCGGCGCGGTGCTTCTCGAGCAGGGCCACCGCCGTCGGGGCGATGTCCTCGTGCCGGTCCCGCAGCGGGGGCACAGTGACCCGGCCGACGCCGACGGTGTCGACCAGCCGCCGCAGGCTCGGGGGGTGCGGGACGTCGGTCGTCATCGTGGCGACGATCCGCGGCGGGGACGCCAGCTCCTCGAGGCCCTCCAGCAGCGACGACGTCGCCGCGGCGGCCTCGGGGGACAGGGCCTCGAGGTGCCGCAGCAGGACGGCGTCGGGCTCGAGCTCGAGCTCGCGGCGGAGCACCGAGACGAACTGCGAGGAGTCCTCGGCCCAGCCCGCGGCCGCGTCGACGACCGCGATCTTGTCGGGCTGGACCTGGGCGGTGGCCAGCACGGCGCGGGCCAGGGCGTACTTGCCCACGCCGGACTCGCCCTCGATCAGCATCGGGACGCCCTTGGCGGCCAGCCGGGTGGCGTGCGCGATGGCGTTGACCAGGGCCGGGCTCTTGCCGGGCAGGGACACGGTCGGCTTGGGCAGGGTCGTCGGCCGCGGCTCCTCGCGCACCGGCCGGTCGATCTCGAGCTCGACCAGGGCGCCGATGATGCGGCCGTCGCGCTCGATGGGCTTGCACCTGGCGATCCGGAACCGCTCGGAGCCGAACCCCGAGGCAGCTGTCGTGCTGGAGCCGAGCGCCACCCCCCGCACGTACTCCCACAGGGCCGCGCGGTCCACCCCCTCGAGCAGGTCGGTGACCTTGGGGCCGGCGATGAAGATGTCCTGGCCGACCGCGGCCACCGGCGCCCGGCGCGAGCCGATCGCGACGAGGTACTCGTCGAGCAGCTGGCGCTCGGACGTCGTGGCCTGCGCGAGCAGCCGGCTCTCGACCTCCTGGGCGGTGCTGGTCATCAGCGGGGTGAGCAGCGGGTTGCCGGAGGTGGCCCGGCAGTTCATCGTGATGACGCCCTCGAGGCGCCGGGTGATCGGGTGGTGCACCGGGACGCCGACGCAGGTGAACGGCTGGAGTGCCTCGGCGAGGTGCTCGGGCCCGGAGATCTGGATCGCCTGGCCGGACTCGATGACGCTGCCGACCCCGTTGGTGCCGATGGTCTCCTCGCTGATGCAGAAGCCGACGTCGGAGTTGATCCGGTCCATCAGCGGCAGGATCCCCACGTCGGAGACCCACCGCTGCACGACGACCGCCTCGTGGTCGCACAGCAGGACACCGGCGTCCAGCCCGGAGAGCTCGCCGGCCAGCCGGGACAGCACCGGGTCGGCGGCCAGCCGGAGCGCGGCCCGGGCGTGGTGCTCGCCGCGGTAGGTCAGCGAGGGCTGGGCGAGCTCGGCTCCGGACAGCAGCGACCGCTTCCAGGACCGGAGCACATCCGGTCGAACCGAGGCGGCCAGCCGCTCGGGGACGGTGCCATCGGCGAGCAGGTGCTCGCGCGCAGCGTCGATGCGGCGCAGCGGTGACGTCACAAGAACCTCCGGATCTCCCCCCAGATCGACCAACAGGTCCCCGGTCCTGTGAGGTCGGTTACACCATAGGACCTCTGTGACAGCGCTGTAACTGTGCCAATTTGGGACACCGCGTCACCCGGGTGGAACAGACCCGCCGTCCCGGGCCCACCTCGACGATGTGTCACGTCCTCGTCGCACGCTCGTCCCGAAATGGGACAACCCGCGCCGTGCGCCGCTCCCCACGATGGGCCTGCCCGGCAGGTCCCCCTGACCTGGGGCACGACGAGAAGGGACATGCGCGATGAGCGACCAGGTCAAGGCGGAGGGCGAGGCCACGGAGGTCGACGCCATCGTCATCGGCTCGGGGTTCGCCGGGCTCTACAGCATCCACAAGCTGCGGAACGTCGACGGGCTGAGCGTCCAGGCCTTCGAGAACGCCGGCGACGTGGGTGGCACCTGGTACTGGAACCAGTACCCGGGCGCCCGCTCCGACACCGAGGTCAACGCCTACTGCTACTCCTTCGACAAGGAGCTCTTCCACGAGTGGAAGTGGTCGGAGCGCTACCCGCGGCAGGAGGAGATCTGGTCCTACCTCAAGCACGTCGCCGACCGCTACGACCTGCGCAGGAGCATCCAGTTCGACACCCAGGTCGAGAGCGCCACCTGGGACGACGAGACCGACCGCTGGACGGTGACGACCGACGACGGCCGGTCGTGGCGGGCGCAGTTCCTGATCGAGGCCGTCGGACTCCTGTCGGCCACCAAGGTCCCGACGTTCGCCGGCCAGGACCGCTTCCGGGGCGACATCCACCACACGGCGCGCTGGCCGCACGAGGGGGTCGACCTCACCGGCAAGCGGGTCGGCGTCATCGGCACCGGCTCCAGCGGCGTCCAGGTCATCAGCGAGCTGGGTGACAAGGTCGGGGAGCTGACCGTCTTCCAGCGCACGCCGCAGTGGGTCGTCCCGTCGAAGCACCGCCCGATCGAGCCCGGGCTGCTGGACCGGATCGAGAAGGACTACGAGGGCTACTGGCACGACGTCCTCTACTCCACGACCGCCTTCGGGTTCGAGGAGAGCGACGTCGCCGCCGAGGACGTGCCCTACGAGGAGCGGATCAAGCGCTTCGAGGAGCAGTACGAGCGGGGCGGCGGCTTCCAGTACATGTTCCAGGCGTTCAACGACGTCGCCGTGAGCCGGGTCGCCAACGCGGCCGCGACCGAGGTCATCGCCCGCAAGATCCGCGAGACCGTCAAGGACCCGGTGACCGCGAACCTGCTCATCCCGAGTGATCTCTACGCCAAGCGGCCGCTGTGCTGCGACAACTACTACGAGACCTACAACCGCGACAACGTCGAGCTCGTCGACGTCCAGCACAACCCGATCGTGGAGTTCACCGAGAAGGGGATCCGGACCGAGGACGGCACCGAGCACGAGCTCGACGTGGTCATCCTCGCCACCGGGTTCGACGCGGTCTCGGGCAACCAGCTCAAGATCCAGCACTCCGGCCGCGGCGGCGTCTCGCTGCACGACCACTGGAAGCACCGCCCGCGCACCCACCTCGGGCTGATGGCGCACGGCTTCCCCAACCTCTACATGATCTACGGCCCGATGGGCCCCTTCACCAACCAGCCGCCGCTGCACGAGGCGCAGGTCAACTGGGTGGCCGGCACCATCAAGCACGTCCGCGACCACGACCTCGGCTCGATCGAGCCCACCGCCGAGGCCGAGGAGGCGTGGATCGCCGAGAGCGACGAGGGTGCGGCCGGCACCTTGTTCGCGGTCACGAACTCGTGGATCAACGGCTCCAACATCCCGGGCAAGCCGATCATCAACATGTTCTACATGGGCGGCTCCGCGGCCTACATGGACAAGATGGAGGCCGAGGAGAAGTCCGAGTACCGGGAGAACTTCACGCTCGGGCACGCGCCCGTCCCCGCGTGACGTTCGACCTCGAGCACGGCGAGGAGGTCCGCGACACCGTGGCGCGGACCTCCTCGTTCGTCCGGGAGGTGGTGCTGCCGGTCGAGGATGCCGCGGGCGGCGACGTCGAGAAGGCCGGCGGCGACGGCGTACGCCGTGAGCTCCAGGCCGAGGCCCGCGCGCGCGGGCTGCTGAGCCCGCACGGACCGGGCGAGCACGGCGGCCTCGGCCTCGGGATGGTCGACCGGGCGCCGGTGTTCGAGGCCGCCGGGGTCTCGCTGTTCGGCCCGCTCGCCGTCAACTGCGCCGCGCCCGACGAGGGCAACGTGCACCTGCTCGCGCACGTCGCCACCCCGGCCCAGCAGGAGGAGTTCCTGCGGCCGCTCGTGCAGGGCGAGGTGCGCTCGGCGTTCGCGATGACCGAGCCCGCGCCCGGCGCCGGGTCCGACCCCACCGCGCTGCTGACCGCGGCCCGCCGGGTCGCCGGCGGCTGGCGGGTCTCCGGGCACAAGTGGTTCATCACCGGAGCGGACGGGGCCGCGTTCTTCATCGTGATGGCCCGCACGGCGGGCAAGCCTGGCTCGGCGCACGGCGCCACGATGTTCCTGGTCCCGGCGGACACCACCGGTGTCACGGTCGGCCGGCACATCGGAACCCTCGACCGCTCGATGGTCGGCGGGCACTGCGAGGTCCGCTTCGACGACGTACTGGTGCCCGACGAGCACGTGCTCGGCGAGGTCGACCGCGGCTTCGCCAACGCCCAGGTGCGGCTCGGCCCGGCCCGGATGACCCACGTGATGCGCTGGCTCGGTGCCGCCCGACGCGGTCACGAGGTCGCCCTCCGGCACGTCGCCGAGCGCTCGGCGTTCGGCTCCCGGCTCGCCGGTCTCGGCATGATCCAGCAGCTGGTGGCCGACAGCGAGATCGACATCGCCGCCACCCGGGCGCTGCTGCTGAGGGCCTGCTGGGAGCTCGACCGGGGTGAGCGCGCCTCGGTCTCGACGTCCATCGCCAAGACGTACGCCGCCGAGGCCGTCGGCCGGATCGTCGATCGCGCCATGCAGATGTGCGGCGGCCTGGGGGTGAGCGAGGACCTACCCCTGGCCCGGCTGTCCCGCGAGGTCCGGCCCTTCCGCATCTACGACGGCGCGTCCGAGGTGCACCGCTGGTCGATCGCCCGCCGCGCCGTCCACGCCGCCACCGCGGCGGCGTCATGACCGACCTGACCCCGGCCGAGCTCGACCGCCTCACCCGCCTGCTGACGGGAGCGGGTGAGACCGTCGTCGGCCCGCTGACCGCGACGCTGCTCACCGGGGGCCGGTCCAACCTCACCTACCGGCTCGACGACGGGGTCTCCGCGTGGGCGCTGCGCCGACCGCCGCACGGCGGGGTGATCGAGTCGGCGCACGACGTGGTCCGCGAGTACCGCGTGGTCGACGCACTGCAGGGCACGCCGGTCCCGGTGGCCCGCACCGTCGTGTGCGACCCGGCCGGTGAGGCGCTCGGCGCCCCCTGCGCGGTCGTGGCGTTCGTCCCCGGTCTGACCGCCCGGTCGCGTGCCGACATCGACCGGTGGTCCGATGCCGAGGTCGCCCGCTGCGCCGACGGCCTGGTCGGCGCACTGGCCGCGCTGCACGCCGTCGACCCGTTGACGGTCGGCCTCGGCGACTACGGACGGCACGAGGGGTACGCCGCCCGGCAGGTCCGGCGCTGGTCCGGCCAGTGGACCTCGATGGACGCCGACGAACCGCGGGCGGACCGGCTGCTTGCCTGGCTGGCGGAGCGCGTGCCCGAGCAGTCCGGGCTGGCGGTGGTCCACGGCGACTACCGCGTCGACAACGTGCTGCTCGACCGCGACGACCCCGGGCACGTGTTGGCGATCGTGGACTGGGAGCTCTCGACGCTCGGCGGACGGCGAGCACGACGGGGATGGCGC
>SXGU01262128.1_pt1 | contig 10352 bp, 12 predicted proteins | sample 3174531 | NCBI WGS metagenome assembly SXGU01 (sample SAMN11356863, study PRJNA531348) | freshwater metagenome | isolation source: freshwater sample F1-140 | place: China: Fuxian Lake, Yuxi | collected 2017-12-25 | reverse complement strand
TAGTGACCTTCTTGCCCTTGATGAGGGAAAGGTCGGCGTCCTTGTCGTAATAAACTTTCATTCGTTTTCCTTGGTTTCAGAGTTCAGACTTTGAGAATTCGATCGCCGCGCCCGATGCCGGACACGCCGGTGCGTACGGTTTCGAGGATCAGCGAGCGATCAATGGCTTCCAGAAAAGCGTCGAGCTTGGAGCCGTTGCCGGTCAGTTCGATGACGTAGGTCGAATCGGTGACATCGATGATGCGGCCGCGAAAAATATCGGCAATGCGCTTCATCTCCTCCCGATCCTTGCCGGCAGCACGCACCTTGACCAGCATCAGTTCGCGTTCGATATGCGCGGCCTCGGACAGATCGACCACCTTGACGACATCGATCAACTTGTTCAACTGCTTGGTGATCTGCTCGATGACATCATCCGAGCCCGTGCTGACGATGGTCATGCGGGAAAGAGAGGCGTCTTCCGTCGGTGCTACTGTCAGCGACTCGATGTTGAAGGCGCGGGCAGAGAACAGACCGGAGACGCGGGAAAGCGCGCCGGCCTCATTTTCGATAAGAATGGAAATGATGTGTCGCATGCTTACAGTTCCTCGGCCAGAATCATTTCAGACAATCCCTTGCCGGCGGCCACCATCGGGTAGACATTCGCCGTCTGATCGGTGAGGAAATCCATGAAGACAAGGTCATTCTTGTGCTTGGTGAAAGCTTCGCGCAAGGCCGGCTCAACATCAGCGGGACGCTCTATCTTCATGCCGACATGCCCGTAGGCTTCTGCCAGCTTGACGAAATCAGGCAGGGCATCCACATAAGATTCAGCGTAGCGATTGCCATGGAACATCTGCTGCCACTGCCGCACCATGCCAAGATAGCGATTGTTGAGATTGATGATCTTGATCGGCAGACGGAATTGCTTGGCCGTGGACAACTCCTGAATATTCATCTGAATCGATCCCTCGCCGGTCACGCACGCCACCGTCGCCTTCGGATTGGCGAAGCGCACGCCCATGGCATAGGGCAAGCCAACGCCCATCGTACCCAAGCCACCAGAGTTTATCCAGCGACGAGGCTTGTCGAATTTGTAATATTGAGCCGCCCACATCTGGTGCTGCCCGACGTCGGAGGTAATAAAGGCGTCTCCACCCGTGACCTCGTAGAGCTTTTCTATCACGTACTGGGGCATGATGATTTCCTTGCCCTGCTTGTACTTGAGCGACTTCTTGCCACGCCATTCATCGATCTGCTTCCACCAGGCGGCAAGGGCCTTCGGATCAGGTACGCCGGCCGAGGCTTCGAGCAGCTTCTGCAGTTCGTCAAGCACATCCGGCAGGTTGCCGACGATGGGCACATCGACCTTGACACGCTTGGAAATCGAGGACGGGTCCACGTCGATGTGAATGATCTTTCGTGATACCTCGGCAAAATGCTTCGGATTGCCAATCACGCGATCATCGAACCGTGCACCCACGGCAATCAGCACATCGCAATTCTGCATGGCCATATTGGCCTCATAGGTGCCATGCATGCCCAACATGCCAAGAGACTGCTTGTCGGTCGCCGGATACCCCCCCAAACCCATAAGCGTGTTGGTCACCGGGTAACCCAGGCTGCGAGCAAGTTTTGTCAGCTTGTCAGCTGCATCCGAGAGGATTACACCGCCACCGGCATAGATCATTGGCCGCTTGGCCTCCAGCAGCATCTGCACCGCCTTCTTGATCTGGCCGCTGTGCCCCTTGACCACCGGATTGTAGGAGCGCATGGTGACCGATTTCGGGTACTCGAACTCGCACTTCTGGTTGGTGATGTCTTTCGGGATATCGACCAGCACCGGGCCGGGGCGGCCGGTCTTGGCGATGTAGAAAGCCTTCTTCAAGGTTATCGCCAGATCCCGGACATCCTTGACGAGGAAATTGTGCTTGACGCAGGGGCGGGTAATGCCGACCGTGTCGCATTCCTGAAAGGCGTCCTGCCCGATGTAAGCCGTGGGTACTTGCCCGCTGATGATTACCATCGGGATCGAGTCCATGTGTGCCGTGGCAATCCCCGTCACTGCATTGGTCACGCCAGGCCCCGAGGTAACCAGGCAGACGCCGATCTTGTTGGAAGAGCGGGAATAGGCGTCCGCCGCATGAACGGCCGCCTGCTCATGGCGAACCAGCACATGCTTGAACTTGTCCTGCTTGAAGAGTTCGTCGTAAATAAAAAGAACTGAGCCGCCGGGATAGCCGAATACATATTCGACCTTTTCCTCGTGCAAGCACCTGATTACAATTTCTGCGCCGGTTAGCTGCATTGGTTACACCTGTTACACTTTTCGAGTGAAACGTATAACCTTACTGACTCGGCCGCGAATGGTCAAGATTTTTAGTCTTTTCTTCGCACTGAAAAACTGCTGAATGCTGGCAGGAGCTATCCTCTGGGTTCCCGAACTGAACTATCCGACTTCCTCGCCAGCGTAGAGCGACGCGCCTTCAAACAGGCCATGTTCGCCGTCCGGAACGAGGAGACCGCATTGGACATTGTCCAGGATGCGATGATGAGACTCGCGGAGAAATACGGTGATCGCCCGGTTGTGGAATGGCCGATGCTGTTTCAGCGAATCCTGCAAAACGCCATCCGTGACAATTACCGGCGATCAAAGGTCCGCTCTCTTTGGACCACCCTGCTATCGTCCCTTTCCCCCAATGATGATGAGGATGCAGATCCGCTTGAAACTTTTGCGGCTGAAAATGAGTCAGATGGGCTGGCGACACCGCACCGGCAACTGGAGCGATCGCAACTCCTTGGTGTTATTGAAAAAGAAGTCGAGAAACTACCCCCACGTCAACGCGAAGCCTTCCTGATGCGTTATTGGGAGGAAATGGATATTGCCGAAACTGCGGCGGCTATGGGGTGTTCGGAAGGCAGCGTAAAGACGCATTGTTCGCGGGCCACTCACACTCTGGCTGTAGCACTCAAGGCGAAAGGCATAGAGCTATGAATGAACATACAGAATTCGGTTACAAGGCAAGGCAAGTTCTCAATCAGGGCGTTGATAGCCTTGCTGGGAATGTGGCTGAGCGCCTCCATCGAGCCCGTCAGATGGCCTTGAATAGCCAGAGAATTCCGGTGCAAGGTCTGCGTTTGGCCGGAATCGGCCAAGAAGTGGAACATGCGTTTTTTTCAAATGCCCGCACCTTGATTGCCCTCATGGCCCTGACTGCAGGCGTAGCGGGGACTTATTACTGGAATGCTTTTCAACAGGCTCAGGAATACGAGGAAATAGACAGCGCCCTCCTTGTCGACGAACTGCCCCCGTCCGCTTACCTTGATCGAGGCTTCCATGTATGGCTCGAGCGCGCTTCGGACTCGTCCTCGCAATAGCGCTCTGGCTGGCCTCTCCACTTGGCCATGCAGTCGTCGTCCCTCCCCTGCCCCAACCAACTTGGGCTGAATTGAGCGGCGAGCAAAAGCGTGTTCTCGCCCCGCTCGCCCCCGAGTGGGACAAGATGGATGGTTTCCGGCGCAAGAAGTGGATTGGTATCGCCCAACGCTACCAGTCCATGAGCGCGGACGAGCAGGCCCGAATGCAGCGCCGAATGACCGCTTGGGCGAAACTCACGCCTGACGAGCGGAAACGTGCAAGAGAACAGTACAAGACACTGCAAAAATCTCCTCCCGAGAAGAAGGAGGCAGTCAAATTGAAATGGCAGGAGTATAAGGAACTGCCTGAAAGCGAAAAGACCCGCCTCAAGGCCGAGGCGGCAACGAAGCCGTCGCCACGCCCTCCGCCGCCAAAACAGGCAGTTGCCGTTAAACCGCCTCCCGCAACGGGCAGCCCCCCCTCAAGCGTCCCAGCCGACAACCCGGTAGCTCGCTAGTTCACCGCAATGCCTGCCCCTGTAGCCATTGCCATGGTGCCACTACTGCCAGGCATAGTCCGTCGCATCGCCAGCATGACCTACGAAAGCCTCCTGTTGCTGGGCGTTCTTTCGGTGACTTTCATGCTGCCGCATCTTGCCTTGGGCATGGGCTTCGAGATCGCACTACCAGGTTGGGTTCTGATCAGCCACATTTTCGTGGTGATGGGTGCTTACTTCATCTGGTATTGGCGTCATGGCGGGCAAACCTTGGCCATGCAGACCTGGAAAGTGGCACTGACAACACCGTGCGGAGCACAACCGTCCCTCGCACGCCTTGCGTTGCGCTATTTGGTGGCGTGGCCAAGCGTAGTCTGCTTGGGAACTGGACTGTTATGGGCGTTGATTGACCGCGACCGACAGTTTCTTCATGACCGACTGGCAGGCACCCGAATAGTGTTCAGGCGGGACTAGACGCACGCATCAAAGCCCTTTAGCGTCGCTCGACCCACCAAAGCATTCCGGCCGCAGTTACCAGGAAAAGCACACTGGGCGTTATTGCCGAAAAGAAGGGGGGCCAACTATTGATTACCCCCAAGCTGGAAAATAACCCATTCAGCATATGGAATCCGATCCCCAGCATGATGCCGGCAAATACCCGAATACTTACGGCGCCCATGCGATCCTGCATGTAGGCAAACGGTAGCGCCAGCGCCATCATCACAAGCGCAGCCAGTGGATAAATCAATTTTTTCCACATCGCGATAACGTAACGATCGGTCTTCTGCTGGTTTCCGCTCAGATGGCGGATATAAAGATACAGATTGACCAATGACATGCGCTCTGGAACCACCAGCAGAACCGCCAGCAAGTCCGGATTGAGTGCCGACTTCCAATTCAGCTCACCATACCGTTCGACACTTGCCGAGTCCCCGGAAAAAACAGTACGGACCACCCCCTCAAGTGACCAGTTGCCCGCAGACACGTAGCGTCCGCTCTCCGCCTGGCTGATCGACCGCAACTGGAACCGGTCATCGAAATCAAATATGCGCACGTTCTGCAACGAGGCGTCCGGAAGCACTTCGCGAACATTCACGAACGCGCGTTCATCCCTGACCCACAAACCGGAACGAAATTCCTGAGCCACCAGCGAACCCATGGCCTTGAGCCTGAGTTGCTGGGCGGCCCTCTCAGCAGGGGGAGCAAGAAACTCACCCACCATGAGTGTCAGGGCCGCGAACACCAGTCCGATCTTCGCCAATGTGACCAGCAGATCCCGCGTCGAGAGGCCTGCGGCGCGCAGTACGGTAATCTCCGAGTGACGAGCAAGAATCGTAAGAGCATAAAGGGTCCCGATCAAAACGCCTATCGGGAACAGTTCATACAATCGCCCCGGCAAAGTCAGTGCCACATAACCAAGTGCATGCTGTAGCTGATACCCGCCCTTGCCTATGCTTTCAAGTTGATGGATCAGGTCAAAGAAGGCGAACAGCATCAAGAACGCCGTCAATACCAGGGCGGTGGAAGCATAGATCTCCCGTGCCAGATGGCGCTCATAGAGTTTCAGCGCCATCGCACCTTGCCCCAAGCAAGCGGATTCTGCCGGCGATAGAACAAAACGATCAGGAGCAGAAACATTCCCACGTGCACCGCCCAGACACCGATCTCGAAACGCAATTTCCCTTGCGCAACCCATGCCTGACTGACGCTGAGCAAATTGCTGTAGACCATGTAGGTAAGCAGCGCGAAAATCAGATTGTTGGTGCGTCCGGCGCGCGGATTGACGAAGGAAAGCGGGATGGCGAGTATCGACAGATTCAGTGCCGCAAGTGGCAACCCCAGACGCCAGAGCAGTTCGGCAAGGTGAGCCGACTGCGGGTCGCGTAGCAGATCCCACAACGGCTTGGTGCGCGGTGATTCCTCAAACCCGCGCGCCTCCTTGGTTTCGACACGCAAAGCATAGCGATCAAACTCCATCACCCGGTATTCTGCCGTTCCGGCGGTTCCCTCATAGCGCCGCCCGCGATCAAGGACCAGAAAACGGTCGCCATTGGGCATGGTTTCCGTATGACCTTGCGCTGTTGCCATCACGCCCAGCCGGCCTTGCTGAATGGAACTGATGAAGACGTTCTTCACTTTCCCTTCCTCACCCGCCATGCTTTCGACAAAAAACACGCGGTCAGCCGCACCTGACTCATTGAAGGCTCCGGGTGACACACGGGACACGTCATCACGCTGATCCATGGTCTGACGGTAGGCCTCGCTCTTCTGGGTTGCCCAGGGCGCCAGCAGCAGGGACAGAACCGCAATCACGACCACGGGTGGCCCGACAAACCTCAGCACGGGCTTGATCCAGGCAGTCAGCGGAATACCCGATGCCAGCCAGACAACCATTTCGGAATCGCGATACCACCGTGACAGGGTCATCAGCACGGCAACAAAGAGTGTCAACGAGAGCAGCACCGGCAGGTAGCTGATGGCGCGAAAGCCCAGAAGTGCAATGACCGCTTCAGAGGCCAGTTTCCCGCCTGCGGCATCGCCCAGGAGACGAATCAGCTGGGTGGTCATCAGAATCGCAAACAGCGCGACAAAGACCCCCGCCGCCGTATGGGTGAATTCCCGAATTGCCGCGCGCTGAAAAATCATGGTGTAGCGGCCTGCCTGCTTTGACTTTTAGTGAAAACTTGGGGAATAATCGAGGTACCAACGGAAATCACTCAAAACATGAAGATTTCTCCTATTTCCCTCATTCCCCGAGGAGAGTGTCTTGGAATTTAGCATAAAGAGCGGAAGCCCGGAAAAGCAACGCAGTGCCTGCGTTGTGGTCGGCGTCTTCGAACCGAGAAAGCTTTCAGCATCAGCGGAGATCGTAGACAACGCGGCGCACCAGTTTCTAAGTGACATCCTGCGTCGGGGTGACATGGAAGGCAAGGCCGGGACCAGCCTGCTGCTGCATGGCGTTCCCGGTATCGAAGCGGATCGCGTCCTGCTGGTAGGGCTTGGCAAGGAAAGGGAGTTTCGCGAAAAGGAATACCGCTCGGCGGTGGCAACTGCCGTTCGGCAACTCAATGAAACCGGCGGCTTCGACGGCACACTCTATCTGACGGAGCTTGATGTAAAGAAACGCGATGTGGCCTGGAAAATCCGGCAGGCCGCGCTCGTGGTGCAGGAAACCGTCTACCGGTTTGACCGCCTCAAGTCAAAAAAGGACGAGGTACGCCGGCCGCTGCGGAAATTGACATTCTGCGTCACCCGCCGCAATGAGCTTGCCATCGCCGAAGCGGCGCTGAAGGAAGGATTGGCAATCGCCGCGGGAATGGAGCTTGCAAAAGACCTTGGCAATCTGCCCGGCAACATCTGCACGCCGACCTATCTGGCCGAGCAGGCGAAGCAACTTGCGAAGTCACACGGACTGGGCGTCGACATCCTGGATCGCACCGATATGGAAAAGCTGGGCATGAATACCTTGCTCTCCGTGGCCAGAGGATCGCACGAACCGCCAAAATTCATCGTTCTGCGCCATGCCGGCGGCGCTGCCGGAGCAAAGCCGGTGGTACTGGTCGGCAAGGGCATCACTTTCGATTCCGGCGGCATTTCGCTCAAGCCCGGAGCGGAAATGGATGAAATGAAATATGACATGTGCGGTGCCGCCAGCGTACTCGGAACGCTCAAGGCGGCCGCCCTGATGAAGCTGCCACTCAATGTCATCGGTGTCATCCCGTCGACGGAGAACATGCCGGGAGGCGCGGCCACAAAGCCGGGCGACGTAATCACCTCAATGTCAGGCCAGACCGTCGAAATCCTCAACACGGATGCCGAGGGCCGCCTGATCCTGTGTGATGCGCTGACCTACGTTGAGCGCTTTGATCCGGAATGTGTGGTTGATATCGCCACCCTGACGGGAGCGTGCGTGATTGCGCTGGGACATGTGGCGACCGGTTTGCTCGCCAATCATGACGGCCTGGCGCGGAATCTGATCGATGCCGGACACGACTCCTACGACCGGGCCTGGCAACTGCCGCTGTGGGATGACTACCAGGAACAGCTGAAGAGCAATTTTGCCGATATGGCGAATATCGGTGGCCGCCCGGCCGGCACCATAACAGCCGCGTGCTTCCTTGCCCGCTTCACCGACAAGTATCACTGGGCCCATCTCGACATCGCTGGCACAGCATGGCGTTCCGGCAAGGAGAAGGGGGCCACCGGACGACCCGTGCCCTTGCTCACCCATTTTCTTATGGCTCGCGCAAGTCACGCTCCGAAACCAACCGGCAAGCGTAAGCGGGGATGACGCAAATCACTTTTTTACATGGTGCGCTCGACAGGCTTGAGGCGGTTGTCGCCTGGCTTGCGCAGGCCAGCAAGGAAGGCAAACCGGTGCTTGTCTACGTGCCCGTTGCCGAGCGCGGCGAAAAGCTGGATCGCCTGCTGTGGACACACCCGGCAACAGGCTTCACTCCCCATTGCCGGGCTGAAGACAAGCTGGCGGCGGAAACTCCGATCGTTCTCGCGCCTGATCTCGACCACCCGGTGCATGACGAATGCCTGTTGAATCTGTCGGACGAGATTCCGCCCGGCTTCAGCCGCTTTCAGCAGCTGATCGAGATCGTTAGTGCCGAAGACGGGGACAGGCTGCCGGGTCGCGAGCGCTTCCGCTTTTATCGGGAGCGCGGCTACCCGCTGGAAGCCCGTGATATCTCGAAGAGCGTGTAGAGCATGGCTGACGACAATACTGCAGATCTGCTGCGCAAGGCCGATGCGCTGATCAAACGCACCCGGGTATACGTTGCGGGGTCGTCGGCACCGGCGGCGGAAGCCACACCACCCGAAGACGATTTACCGGTCCTCACCGACATCGTCACCGACCACGAAGCTGCGCTTGCCACGGCACCGCCGCACATGCAACAGCATCTCGACGCACTGCGCGAGGAGTTGTCACGCTGGCTTGATCAGGAGTTGCCGCACGCCGTACTGAAGGTCACTGACGGGTTGGCGGACCAATTGATGGGAGAACTTACTGATCAGGCGGAAAAAAATCTATTGCCCCGCCTGATCGCCCGGCTTGACGGCACAGCCGCACAGCCCGGGGATCGCAAGATAAACGAAACGCAGCAACCGAAAGACTAGCCCGGCGGCGGTACGGTTTCCGCAAATGCAGGACGCTGCATCAGTTTCTCGTAAAGCTGGGCCAGATTGGGGTAGTGCTCACCCCACCGGATGTCACCGAGCCGGAAGGAAACATAGCCTAGCGTGCAGCCAACGGCGATATCCGCCAATGACATGCTGTTGCCATGACACCACGGTTGCTCAGCCAATTCATCCGACATGGCCTTCAAGGCCTGCGCAACCTTGCCCCGCTGCCGTTCAATCCACGACGGACTGCGTTCGCCATCGGGGCGCCGGGATTCCAGGAATGCAGCTACGGCGGCATCAAGAACACCGTCAGCCAGCGCTTCCCAGCGCTTGACGCTGATTCGCTCGCGGCCCGATGCGGGAATCAGGCGACTATTCGGGGCCACGGTATCCAGGTATTCGGCGATTACGCGAGAATCGAAGAGGGTGGCCTCATCGTCCAGCACCAGCACCGGAACCTTGCCCAAGGGATTGAGCGCCGTTACCTGATTTCCCTCGGCCCAGGGGGAGTCGAGAACCAGATCGTAATCGATCTTCTTTTCGGCCAGCACGATACGAATCTTGCGGACATAGGGGCTGGTAAGAGAACCGATCAGTTTCATTTAGTCAGATCACAGTTTTTTGGCAGAGAAACTATACCACGCCGTCCGATGCCAACAACTGACGCGGGTTCTGGCAGGCGAAACCTGCATGCTAAAATTGCACACTCCGTCTGCGCTTGCCGCGCATCGACCGCATCGATCTTTCCGCGCCATTGACATGACACTCACCGCACTCACTGCACTTTCGCCGCTCGACGGCCGCTACGCCGCGAAGGTCGAGAGCCTGCGCGTCCATTTCTCCGAGTACGGTCTCATACGCAATCGCGTTCGTGTCGAAATCGAGTGGCTCAAGGCTCTCGCGGCCGCCTCGGCAATTGGCGAATGCCCGAAATTTTCAGGTGCCACGAGAGCCGAACTGGACTGTGTCGTCGCCGATTTCTCAGTCGCGGATGCGGGCGCCATCAAGACCATCGAGGCCCGCACCAATCATGACGTAAAGGCCATGGAATACTGGCTGAAAGAACGTCTGGCGAGCAACGCAGAGGTCATGCGGGTCAGTGAGTTCATTCATTTCGGATGCACCTCCGAAGACATCAACAATGTGTCGCACGCGCTGATGTTGAAAGACGCCGTTGCCGGCACCCTGGTTCCGGAACTCGAGCGCCTGATCGCACGTCTGCGCGAACTGGCGCACCAGTTGGCCGACCTGCCGATGCTCGCCCGCACCCACGGCCAGCCAGCGACGCCGACCACATTGGGCAAGGAGATGGCCAACATCGCGGCGCGCCTGATGAAGAGCCGCGGTCAGATTTCAGCCGTGGCGCTCACCGCCAAGTTCAACGGC
>SXGU01473536.1_pt1 | contig 10354 bp, 10 predicted proteins | sample 3174531 | NCBI WGS metagenome assembly SXGU01 (sample SAMN11356863, study PRJNA531348) | freshwater metagenome | isolation source: freshwater sample F1-140 | place: China: Fuxian Lake, Yuxi | collected 2017-12-25 | reverse complement strand
TTGTTTTGCCAAGGTATATCCATTAGCAAATTGCTGGGTGATACCTAGGTGGAAATCTGCCTTAAATGCAGCGATTGCAGCAGCTGCATTTAATAGGACCGCTTGGCGATAAGGACCGCCTCTGCCGGCAAAAATAGCTCTTGTGATATCCGCATTTTCACTAGGCGTACCGCCTCTTAACTCATCTACACCGATTCGTTCAAGGCCCAGCTCACTTGGATCAAAAATCTCCTTGCTCATCTCGCCCTTGTTGATCTGATAAACCGTACTAGTTGTACTCAGCGAAATTTCATCTAAACCATCATCGCCCCGAAAGACAAAACCCTCGCAATCCCGCTCGGCGAGAACTGTTGCAACAAGCTCTAATAATTCAGCTCTAGCAACGCCAATTGCCACTGCCTTTGGCTTGGCTGGATTAGCAAGCGGGCCAAGAATGTTGAAAACTGTTGGTGTGGCCAGCTCCCTCCTTGCACTCGCGGCATTTTTCATTGCAGGGTGGAAAACCGGGGCAAATGCAAAACCAATCCCAATTTTTCTTACGCACTCCTGGATCTGCTTGGCCCCGAGAGAGATATCAATCCCAAGAGCCTCTAGTAGATCTGCTGCTCCGCTCTTTGAACTTGCTGCGCGATTTCCATGCTTAATCGTTCTTGCCCCTGCAGCAGTTGTGATGATGGCAGCAGTTGTTGAGATATTTATAGTCGATGCGCCATCTCCTCCAGTCCCGACAATATCGACGGCGCGATCAGGGATATCAATAGCGATCCCTCTCTGATACATCACTTCAACCAGAGCTCTGACTTCACTTGGCCTCTCACCTTTTGCCTTGAGCAGAAGGAGAAAATTCTTAATCTGATCATTATCTGCAAGGCCATCAAGAATTTGAGCCATTGCCCAAGTAATTTGCAGATCAGTTAAATCTTGCTTACCAATCAATCTTTCAAATATTTCATTCCAAGTAAGAGTGTGCTCAATCATCTCTCTTGCTCTAACTCAAGAAGCTATGGGGTTTTTAGCAAGAATCTCTGCAACGTTTTTTGCAAGAGTAAAGGGATCAATGGGATGAGTAATTACCCCCTCTGCTCTAGACCAACCAGCAAGCCAGGCATCAGCACTTCTTGCAACTAAGACGATCACTACTCCGCAATCAAAGACTTCATCTTTTAATTGTTTAGCTACTCCCAATCCGCCTTCAGGAACTGCTTCGCCATCAAGAATGAAGAGATCAAAATTCGCACCAGAATCAACAGCTCCTCGTAAGGCCTTAGCGGTGGCAAATTCCAAAATCTTATGGGCGCCTAAATCTGGAGAAATTTGCTTACCCAGAGCGGTAATCACGCTAGATCGGACGCTTGAATCATCTGAGTAGAGCGCGATCTTTAGGGTTTTCTGGCTGGTCTCCATAATTACGGTAATTCTAGGGCTTTACTGCCTTATCCCCTCGCTCAATGGGAGCCAATATCCCGTGATGCGTTTCACCGCTATACCTACTTAACAGCCCCTTTAAAGCGGGGGTATTGCTCTATTTTCGGGAATAATCCCCTCTATGAGCAGCGCGGTCTCCACACCACCTAGATTGAATCGCCCAAATATCGTTGCCGTTGGAACCATCGTCTGGCTCTCAAGTGAGTTGATGTTCTTCGCCGCGCTCTTTGCCATGTATTTCACAACTAGATCTGTGCAAGGACCTGTTATTTGGGGTCAGGGCGTCGAAATGTTGAATATTCCATTTTCCGCCCTCAACACCACTGTCTTAGTTCTCTCCTCGGTCACCTGCCAATTCGGCGTATTTGCAGCTGAGCGTTTCCAGAATGCTCGCACCGGGTCGCTTCTACAATTTTCAAAGTGGGGAATGCGGGAGTGGTTTGCTCTGACATTTGTAATGGGGGCATTTTTTATTGGTGGTCAAGTGTATGAATATGCAGAACTTGTTCACGAAGGCTTAACTATTTCATCTGCTGCTTATGGTTCAGTATTTTATTTAGCAACAGGATTCCATGGACTTCACGTAACAGGAGGCCTGATTGCATTCTTGATAGTAATGATTAGGGTCTCTAAAGCTCGTCGCTTTGGCCACTCACAGGCAACAACGGCAATCGTTGTTTCTTATTATTGGCACTTTGTGGATATTGTCTGGATCGCTCTATTCTCAGCGATTTATCTGGTGGCATAGATGAGATTTATTTCAAAGTATCGCCGCCATAGATTTGCTGGTCCGCTTCTTCTTCTCGGCGCTCTGCTCTTTGCCGGACTTACCTACAGCGCTGCGCAAGCAGTGACAGAGCAGGCCACGCTCTCACAATCCGATAAAGCCACATTGATTGCAGAGGGTAAGGAGATATTTGCTCGTGGCTGCTCTTCTTGTCATGGCTTAAACGCCGAAGGAGCTGGAGTTGGGCCATCACTAATTGGCGTTGGAGCTGCCTCGGTTGATTTTCAAGTAGCAACAGGTCGTATGCCAGTTGCTGACATGAGTCAGCAGATTGCTAGAAAGAAGCCGGTTTATAACGATCAAGAGGTAGCAGCTCTTGCTGCATATGTTGCATCGTTAGCCCCAGGCCCTGCCGCTGTCACCAACGAAGAGCTTGCTTGGGAGCGCGATGGAAATATGGCTCAGGGCGGCGAGCTATTTAGAAATAACTGCGCAATGTGTCATAACTTAGCTGGGCAGGGTGGCGCGCTCACTCAAGGAAAATATGCTCCAACGGTTATGGGAGTTGAAGTTAAACATATCTATGAAGCGATGATTACTGGCCCTCAAGCTATGCCGGTTTTTTCTGAAACTATTTTGACCCCACAAGAAAAACTTTCAGTGATCAAATGGATAAAGCATGCTGAGACTGAACCACAGCTTGGCGGCGCAGCACTTGGTCGCGTTGGCCCCGTAACAGAAGGGCTAGTTGGTTGGGTATTAGGTTTAGGTCTGTTAATTGGTGTGGCAGTATGGCTAACAGCGAAGGCTCGGTAGGTAGATGAGTAAAGAGCTAGCCCCACTTTCTGACCCAGGACTTCCAGAGCACATCCATCGCAAAGCCGATGTTGATGTAAGAGCTGCTAAAAAAGCAGAGCGTCAGGTTGGAATTTTATTTATCTTCTCAGTTTTAGGCACTTTGCTCTTTGTATACGCTTACTTAGGAATTGATGAAGATGCTTTTATTTTCGTTCCTGTGCTTGGAAGCACTAATGCCCATCAACTATTTTTAGGCCTTGGCCTTGCAATGGCGCTCTTCTTTATTGGAATGGCGGCAGTGCATTGGGCAAAGACTCTTATGCCAGATCACGAGGTAATTGATTACCGCAAAGAGCAACGCTCCAAAGATGAAGATCGCGAGGACTTTGTTTCAACAGTTAAAGATCGCGCAAATGAGGCAGGACTTGGTCGCCGCCCCTTTATTAAGCGAACGATGCTGCTCTCCCTTGGTCTAGTAGGTATCTCTCCGGTTCTGCTTCTTGGAGACCTTGGACCACTTCCAGGTAATGATCAGAAAGAGACTAATTGGAAATCTGGCACCAGGCTTGTCACAGATCCAGGAGATCGCCCGATTCGCCCCTCAGATCTTGAAGTGGGCGGAGTTGCTCAAGTTCAACCTGAACTACCTGCCGGAAAAGTTCGCCACCTAGATGACATTGCAAAAGACTCTGTTCTTTTGATCCGCATCCGCCCTGAAGAATTCAACTTGGATGCTGAGCGCCTCTCTTGGACTTATGAGGGAATCATCGCTTTTTCAAAGATCTGTTCACATATGGGATGTGCGGTAGCTCTCTATGAACAGACTACAAAGCATCTTCTCTGCCCATGCCATCAATCAACCTTTGATGTGACAAGGGCTGCGAAAGTTATCTTTGGACCATCTGCCCGACCCCTGCCACAATTAGCTATCACAGTTGATAACCAAGGCTATCTAGTGGCCAAGCAGCCATTTAGTGAACCGGTTGGACCAAGTTTCTGGGGGCGGAATAAGTAATGAGCGCAAGAGAGAGAGTTGCTGGCCAAGTTGCCAATTACGTCGATGAACGTACTGGCTCTGCTAAGTGGCTGAAGAAAACTCTTACTAAAGTTTTCCCAGATCACTGGTCATTTATGCTCGGTGAGATTGTTCTCTACTCATTTGTTATTTTATTGCTCTCGGGAACATTCTTAACATTCTGGTATGACCCATCAATGCGTGAAGTTGAGTATGAAGGCTCCTATCAACCGCTCTCTGGTTTGAAGATGAGCGCCGCCTATGCCTCCTCCCTTCACATCTCATTTGATGTTAGAGGCGGGCTATTAATGCGCCAAATCCATCACTGGGCAGCACTTATTTTTATGGCAGCGATGGTTGCTCACTTGATGCGCGTTTTCTTCACTGGAGCATTTAGAAAACCAAGAGAATTCAACTGGATTATTGGAGTTGGACTATTAACTCTTGGAATTGTTGAAGGATTCCTTGGCTACTCACTTCCTGATGATCTTCTCTCCGGAACTGGAATCAGAATTGCAGAAGCAATCATTCAAGCTATCCCAGTTGTGGGTTCATATCTATCATTCTTCATATTTGGAGGAGCCTTCCCTGGTGAGATGTTTATCCAGAGAATCTATGTGGTTCACATTCTCCTGCTGCCAGGTATTTTCCTAGCTCTTATCACCGTGCACTTAATGCTGGTTTGGTATCAGAAGCACACTCAATATCCAGGCCCTGGAAGAACTGAGAAGAACGTTGTTGGCTATCCCCTAATGCCTACCTATATGGCTAAGGCTGGCGGCTTCTTCTTTATCGTCTTTGGCGTAACGGCATTTCTTGGCGCTGTGGCATCGATTAATCCAATCTGGATCTATGGGCCTTACAACCCGGGACAAATTGGCGCAGGCTCGCAGCCCGATTGGTATATGGGATGGCTTGATGGCTTGGTTCGTATGTCTCCACCTCTTGAGGCATATATCTTTGGATACACGCTCTCATTAAATATCCTGATTCCAGGTTTAATTATTCCAGGAATTATCTTCACTGGAATGGCGCTCTATCCATTTATTGAAAGTTGGATTACTGGAGATAAGCGTGAGCACCACTTACTAGATCGTCCAAGAAATGCTCCCAATAGAACTGCTCTCGGAGCCATGTCCATTACCTTTATGTTGGTCACGCTAATTAACGGCGGAAATGACCTACTTGCCACTCACTTTGATCTATCGATTAATCAGATTATGTGGTTCTCGCGTATCGGAGTAATTGTTTTGCCGCCACTTGCCTTTGTTATTACCAAGCGAATCTGTCTATCGCTACAGAGAGCCGATCGCGAGCTTGTGCTCCATGGCAAGGAGACTGGCCGACTTGTGATGCTGCCTCACGGTGAATTTATTGAAGTGCATGAAGCTTTAACTCCAGAGAAGGCATACCTTCTAACTCAACATGAGCAACTGCCAGCTCTAGAGGCAAATCAAAGTAATGAATATGGCGTTAGAAATCCAAAGGCAATTCGTTCAAAGATTCGCTCTCGTCTATCTCGCTCCCAAGCAGAGCAGATTGCCAAGCCAACAGCAAACGATGTTAAAGAGCTTGAAGGTGGACACCACTAGTTCTTGTCTTGCTTTTTTAACTGACTTGCTTCTCAGCCAATTCCTTTAATCTAACCAGGGTTTTAGCCATCGCTCTTGGTACCCACTTATAGGAGTCACTTACCCACCACTTAGATCTTGCCTGTCTGCCATCCCAGGTTTGGATAACGCGAGTTGTTCTGGGATCTATCTCAATGAGCTCATAGCGCCATACGTTATGCATCAGATGGCGCCAGGCGAGGGATTTATTCTCTTCAAACTCAACTACATGATTCTTGATTGTGTAGGGGATAACAAATTTCATCTTCATCCCAAAGCTGGCTCCAAGATGAAGCCGACCTGGGGCTTTGAGCTCACCTTTTAGCATCCCTGAGCCATCAATCTTTTGATGATTTTTGGGATCTGCAATTAGATCAAAAATTACCTTCGCCGGCGCCTTGATCTCTAGCTGGGTTTTATAGAAAAGCTCAATGCCGGTATCGACTATCTCCGCTCTGACTTTTTCCATTAGTGGCTCGATGCCGAGGGTTTTTCATACTCTAAGACAAATCCAATAACTGAAACTAAGAGCGCTCCAACCGCAATAAGCGTCAGCCACCAACCAACTATGAGGCCAACTCCCGCCGCCGTGGCTGCAAGGCCCACTGGAAGTGGCCACCAAGAGTGAGGGCTATAGAAACCAAGTTCGCCTGCTCCATCTGAGATAAGTCCATCATTATTATCTTCCGGAAGCACTCCACCAGATCGTCTATTAATAAACCAGAAGTAATAACCAATTATGAGAGCAAGGCCTGCACACAGTAGAACCGCAGTGATGCCTAGCGGCTCTCCGCCTAAATACCAGTAAACCCCTCCAACGATCGCATAGAAAACAAAGAGGAATAGGAATAGGCGATAGCCAACCTTCATTTAATGGCCTTCAATCTTGGAATGGTCTGGGTGATTTAGATCAAAGGCTGGACGCTCAGATCTAATCTCAGGCATGCGAAGGAAGTTATGTCTTGGCGGCGGACAAGTTGTAGCCCACTCAAGTGATGAGCCATATCCCCAAGGATCATTACTCTCAACTTTTGGAGATTTGCGAGTTATCCAAACATTGATAGCAAATGGAATCATGGAGATAGCCAGCAGAGTTGAACCAAGTGTTGAAACCATATTCATCCAGGTAAAACCATCACTTGCTAGATAATCTGCATACCTACGTGGAAAGCCCTTAATTCCTAGCCAGTGTTGAATGAGAAATGTCGTATGGAAACCCAAGAAGAGCGTCCAGAAATGGATCTTTCCTAGCGTCTCATTAAGCATTCGACCTGTCATCTTTGGCCACCAGAAATAAAATCCTGCAAACATCGCAAAGACCACGGTGCCAAAGAGCACGTAATGGAAATGTGCCACGACAAAGTAGGAGGCAGATACTGCAAAATCAAGCGGCGGGCTAGCCAGAATGACGCCAGTCAATCCGCCTAGAAGGAAGGTAACCAAGAAACCAATAACCCAGATCATCGGAGTTTCAAAGGTGAGAGAGCCTCGCCACATCGTTCCAATCCAGTTAAAGAATTTCACCCCCGTTGGCACAGCAATTAAGAAAGTCATAAATGAGAAGAACGGCAATAAGACCTGGCCCGAGGTGTACATATGGTGAGCCCAAACCGCCACCGATAAAGCTGCGATTGCAATCGTTGCTGCTACTAGGCCTTTATATCCAAAGATTGGTTTCCTGCTAAATACCGGGAAAATTTCACTCGCGATCCCAAAAAATGGCAGCGCCAAGATATAAACCTCAGGGTGGCCAAAGAACCAGAAGAGATGTTGCCAGAGCATGGCTCCGCCGTTTGCCGGATCAAAGATGAGTGAACCAAATAGTCGATCTGACTCAAGTGCAAGTAGGGCTGCAGCAAGCGGCGGGAATGCAATTAGAACCAAGATGGAAGTCAGTAGAACGTTCCAAGAGAAAATCGACATTCTAAACATCGTCATTCCCGGAGCGCGCATTGTGAAAATTGTTGTTACAAAGTTAACTCCGCCCAGGATGGTTCCAAGCCCACTAACAGCAAGACCCATAATCCAGAGATCTGCGCCAATTCCTGGTGAGTAAATATCATTTGATAACGGGGCATAAGCAGTCCATCCAAAGCTTGCTGCTCCCCCAGGGGTTAGAAAGCCTGCGAAGGCAACAATTCCACCAAATAGATATAGCCAATAAGAGAGCATGTTCATCCTTGGAAATGCCACATCGGCAGCCCCAATTTGCAGCGGCATGATCACATTTGCGAAACCAACAAAGAGCGGGGTTGCAAACATCAATAACATGATGGTGCCATGCATGGTGAAAACTTGGTTATATTGCTCAGAGCTTAAAAACTGCATCCCTGGTCGAGTTAGCTCGGCTCTTAAAAGAAGTGCCAAGATCCCGGCAATTAGGAACCAAGCAAAAGATGTTCCTAGATAGAGATAACCGATTACTTTGTGATCAGTTGAGGTTAATATCTTGACTGCCAGTTTGCCCTTGCTCATTGGCTTAGGAGCCTCTGGCATCTCATCTGAGGCTAGAGTGCGAGTGGCATATGTGGTCACGAGTTCACCTCAGCTTTGAGAGATTGGATATAAGAGTCATATTCACTCGGTGTGACTACTTTGACGGTAAATCTCATCTGCGAGTGCTGCCTTCCACATAAGATATTACAAAATCCTCGATACTCGCCCAACTCATTGGCGGTAAATTCCAATTGATTAGTCACTCCAGGGATGTTCTGCATCTGAATCATGAAATCCGGAACCCAGAATGAATGAATTACATCCGATGCGGTGAAAGTAAATCTAACCTTCTCACCTAGCGGCATATAAAGCACCGGCGGTTGGCCAGGAGTTCCCGTTACAGTTGTTCCTTGGCCAGCCTCTTTATATGTGAATTGCCATGACCATTGAAAACCATTAACTGTTACATCGTGAAGCTCAGTGCTGCTCTGTGGAGATAGCGCAACAATTTCATTCTCTGCCTTAGCGGTGTATCCGAAGAGCACAGCCACGATAATGAATGGAATAACGGTATAGGCAACCTCTGCTGGAATGTTATATTGGAATTGTCTTGGAAATGCTTCGCCTTCTTTTTTGCGATGAAAAAAGACTGGCCAGAGAATTAAGATCAGAGTAAAGGCGCCAACAACTGCCGCCGCTAGCCAAGCCCATTGCCAGAGTGCGAAAGAAGCCTCGTTGACGCTAGTGACTCCCCCGCGATATCCAATTCCAGTTAGCTCTTCATTGGAACAACCAGCCAGAAGCGGCAAAGAGGCTGCCAGGGCTAGTTTTTTGAGAGCAAGCATGGGATAAGAATACTTGCGCCTCGCATCTGCGCCCATTAGGGGGTAGGTTTCTAAGGGTGTTGCCCATCACAGATATCGCCCCAGAGGATGACTTTCAGAGTGAGTTACCTCTTGAGCCTATGGCGCGCCAACATTTACTTGAACTCTTTGATTCTGCTTGGTTTGATCCCGCAAAAATCCATAGAAATTCAGCTCAATTAAGAAATTTGATAGGTGAAGCGAAGGAATCAATCGCCTCTCATCTTGGTATCGCAAGCAGTGAGCTTGAGATAGTTGGTGAATTAGGTTTTGGATTTCAATGCGCCTTGGCAGGGCTATTAACAGAGAGCAAATCCAAATTCATCTACTCAACAGTTGATCGCCAAGTAATCCATGCCTTTGCAAGGCAACATCAAGCAAGGGGCGGAGTAGTCCTTGAGCAGAGCGTTGATTCCAAAGGAGTTGTTGATTTTCAAGTAGATGGCAGCAGAGAGGCAACCCTTAGCTTTCAGGCAGTTAATAGAGAAACTGGAGTGATTCAAACCGCTCCAAAAACTTCAGATAAAACCGCAGTTTTTGCGGATATGAGCTCTGCCTATCCCCTATCAAACCTTCCCGATAATTGGGATAGTGCGATCTGGGATCCGAAATACTTTGGTGGCCCCTCCGGAATTGCTCTAGTTGGAATTGCCAATAGTGGCAGGTGGCAAAACCCAGGACCGATAATCGATAAGAGACGGGTCTATGGATCTTTTTCAAAACCACTGCTTCTTGCAACTGCTGTTGCGCTAGAGAATTGGACAAAGAGAGCAAGGGAGGATTTTGTTAAGTTAACTGAGCTAAATTCCTTTTTTAGACAAGAGCTCTTTAGCCAGATTAAAGATATAAAGATCGCAGGAGATGGCGATAATTGTGATCCAAGGTTTCTCGCCTTTGTAATTCCAGGAACTCATAGCGAAGAGGTGCTACGGAAAGTTGAAGCCCAAGGGGTATTAATTGATGCAGGTTCTGCCTGTGGCTCAGGACCGCTCTCCCCTAGCCATGTCTTAACAGCTATGGGATATAGCGAAAATGGAAATTATCGAATAACTCTAAAGCCAGCCCACAGTAGAGAAGGGATTAAGAGGTTAGTTTCGGTCTTAGTTAAAGGAATCACCGCAGGCGCATGATCCGCCAGCATTTGGATTATCGATTGTAAAACCCTGCTTCTCTATGGTGTCAACAAAATCAATAGTTGCTCCCATTAGATATGGAGTACTCATCTTGTCGGTGACTACCTTGACGCTTCCATATGTCATTACTGTGTCGCCATCGAGTGAGCGATCATCGAAATAGAGCTGGTAGCGAAGGCCAGAGCAACCACCTGGTTGTACCGCAACTCTAAGACTTAAATCATCTCTACCCTCTTGAGCTAGAAGGGAGGCAACTTTTACTGCAGCCTCGCTGGATAGTTTGATGCCTTCTGTCTTGATTTCGGTGCTCATATATCGCTTCCTCGCTCGTAAACTTCTTAGAGCCA
>SXGU01383550.1_pt1 | contig 10356 bp, 12 predicted proteins | sample 3174531 | NCBI WGS metagenome assembly SXGU01 (sample SAMN11356863, study PRJNA531348) | freshwater metagenome | isolation source: freshwater sample F1-140 | place: China: Fuxian Lake, Yuxi | collected 2017-12-25 | reverse complement strand
ACGGAGCTGATGTCGGTGACGGATCAGAGTGCGTGCGCCCGCGCCGTGATCAAGGATGAGTCGGGCCGGGTGATCGCGACGTCGCATAAGTTCGAGAACGCCAAAGGGTTCCCTGATTTTATCGAGAAGGCGGAGACGGGCGCCATTGGCCGTTCGTTAGCGCTCATTGGTTATGGAACTCAGTTCTGCGCGGATGAGCTGGAAGCTCCTGTCGACGCGATTGCGATTTCCGCAAATCGTGAGACCGGTAAGCGCCCGGCGGGCGCGAAGGGCGATTCAGGTGCGAAAGCTGAGCCGAAGAAGGCTGCCGCTAAAGAAGAAACGAATGCGGCGACGACTGCTGCTTCAGATGTCGCAGATCCCGGTGAGTACAAGATCGGCTTCGGGAAGAAGTACAACGGTGTGAAAATCCGAGATATCCCCCGTAACGACTTGCAACGCTACATTGATTGGCTTGAATCGAATGCGAAACAAAACGGTGTCCCGCTTTCTGAGGAAGCTCGATTCCTCAAAGTGGCGGCCGGAAAGTTTCTGCAAACCGCGAGCAAGCAAGAGCGCTCAAGGCACTGACACGACATTGATGAGAAGGCAGGCGACTCTCAGGCCGGAGACGTGAGGGTTGCCTGCACGAGCTCTAAGAATGTTCGTGACGTAATTGAAAGCGGTAGGTTCTTCCGCTTTGCGAGTAAAAGATGAAGCGCCAGCGGTTTTGACGTCGGCGCTTCAACGAGAGTTCCTTCTCTCAGTTCCTTTTCCACCATGAAACGCGCCAAGAACGCGATTCCGCCACCCTCCATGCAGTATCTCTTTTGCGACTCCTGACTGTTGGATTCGCAAGCGACAGGGATGTCTTTACCGAGGAGCTTCATCAACTCTTCAGATGGATGGTGCTGATACTGGTTTTTTATGGAACCGATGAACCCAATTTCCTTCACCAGTGATTTCAGTTTTGCCGGTGTCAGCGCGCCTTTTCCAACGTGCTTGGGATGGCAAACGACTGCCATCGGGAGCGTCGTCACGGTTTCGTAGGCGATACCAGCCGTGTTGATCCGGGTAAAGAACAGACCGAATTCCAGTTTGTCTTCAAGGATCATCGAGACAATCTCGTGGGGCGTTCCCGCAAAAACGCTCGGAATCACCTTCGGGTGTTCCGTTCGCATCTGATGCATCTTTTTGGGCAAGAGGTAATTCGTCACGTGGTCGGATGCACCGAAACGAAGAAATCCCTCGCAAACTTCTTTTTTGCCGCGACAAGTATTCTGAATCTCGGAGACGGTATGAAAAATCCCGCTACTCATTCTAAAGACGTCAGTCCCGACGGGAGTCAGCGTCACGCCACGTTTTGAGCGTTCAAAGAGCTTAACGCCCTCGCTGTCCTCTAAGAGAGCTACGGCCTTACTGAGTGCAGATTGGCTGATGCGAAGAATTCTTGCGGCTTCCGTGAAGCTACCGGCCTTCGCAACCTCATAAAAATAACGCAGGTGATTGAGTTCCATTTTTTAAAACATACCAGTTCCATGCCGAAAAGCGATGGTTATCATGAGTTTTATCTGCTTTTCCGATGTTTGATGGCGGCGTAGTCATTGGAAACAGAAGGGCGATCCGACGGGAGCGTTGATGATCGTCGAGGATTGAAATTGTTTTCGCACACTGACCATTGATATCTAAATCGCATTCGACTAGGAGGTTCATCATGATTCGTCCGCTTGTTTTTTGCTTTGCTCTTTTTGGTCTTGCGGCGACCGCGGAAGCGGCACCAGTTAAACTCGATAAGTTGACCCTGGGCACCGACTTCGAGGGTGGTTGCGGCTGTAGTATTTGGAACCCGAAAGGTGAATTTCTGTTTTGGAGTGAACTCGGTGCGGGGGATCCTGCTCTCGTCAAAATCAACGGTCAGTTGAGGACGCTGAAGTTTGTCTCTTCGACGGAGAAGAGCCGGCCGGCGCGCCTCGGTGATCGGTTCACGAGAATATATGCCGACCAAGATGCACGACTCACCATTGATCATAAGACGACCTTCGTCTGCGGTCCCGATGATGAAAGATGCGAAGTCACCCGCTATGACGTAAACGTTTTCCTGGAGGATCACGGAAAGCGCGCGCGAGCGCGTGGTTTAAAAGGCGATTGCGGCTGTTAATTTAGTGTTTTCTGAATTCGTGGAGGGAGCTTCGCACTCTCTCCACTTCACGTTCGTTGTTTTGTATCCTTCCCGCGCTACCATGCCCTCGTGTCAAAGGAGGTGCATGACATGCCACAAACACAGAAGAAAAAATCACGGAAGTCGACGAGTTGTTGGGCGGGCTACGAGCGTGTTCCCGGTAAGAAGCCGGGAACAAAAGGATCGTGCCGCAAAAAACGCGCAAAAAAGTAGTTTTTCGCGCGACGGTTCTTGTACTGATTCTTGTACTGGCTCTTGGGCCGCGCGAATCAAGCCGCGATCATCAGACGATGAGAGTAGTAAGGCGTTTCGCGCTGCCCGAGGGCTTGAATAGCTTTTTCAATCGATTCCGCATGGAGCCAATCATTCACCGCTGACTCTTTCAAGAAGATCGGCGTTCGATCATGGCCGACTTCGCGGATCTCCGGCGCTGGATCATCGGTAATGAGTGCGGCCGAATAGAGAGGTGATTCCCCGCGCTTTTTCCAGACGTCCCAGATGACGGGGATGATCATCATTTCTGTGTCGTCGGGCTCAAAACAAATCACGAGGTTTGAGCGATCCTGTTTGTCTTTCGGAAGCTTGTGGTTTTCGAGGTATCTTTCGATCGGAACGTTCTCGTAAAAACGTTTGATCATCATCACACCACGCCGTTTCGCGAGCGAGTCCTTCCAGAAAGCTACGCGTTTTAAGTTATCGAAGCGGGCGTTGTAGCAGCCTCCGTAGTCGCGATCGAAACTCTCGTCTTTATCGTGGGGCCTCATATGATAGCGCGCCGGTCGCACGATTCTCTCGCCCTCATCGTCAACCATGACGACGGAGACTTGGTGGAAGGGAAAAATCCTTTCGTCACCCTCGGACTTGATCTCCGTTGACTTGTGCTTCTTTAAATCCGCCTTGCATTTTTCTATCTTCTTGGTCGCGATGCGAACGTCTTCCTGGGCTTTTTTGGTGGTCTTGGTTTTTAGAGTTCTCTCGGCGTTTGCGAGTCGTTCTTTTTGTTTAAAGATCTCGGCTTCGAGTTCCGCGATTTGTTCTTCGTGCCATTCCGTGATGAGACGGCAAATCTTCTTGGCTTCGGGCGTCTTGGGATTTTTGATGAATTGCGATTCCATCGCCCGATTGATGACGAGCTTTTCCCCGGAGAGTCGGCGCGAAAAAAGATCTAAATACGAATCGTACTGAATTCTCGCTGAGAATTTGAGTCCTAACTTCTGAGCGTCTTGCTGAACCATGGCTGAGTAACACATCGATGAGCTCCTCGAATCTGCAGCTCAATTCTACCTTCTGCCGCAAAAAAGCGCCAGCCCTCCGAAAGAGTGCTGGCGCAGTCGATCACATCGGGCGAAGTGTCATCGTCGTGAACCCGGCTTCAACGCCAAAGCCGGAGACGAGCTGCAGAGACACATTCAACGCGAGAGAACGATTGCTGGTATGGAACGCCGTGAAGGCACCTGCGCCGCCGATGACGGCCGCGCGGCCTTGAGCGACGACGTAGCGGCCGAAGAGGGCGCGCGGTGACGACGTGGGAACGCTGATATTTGCAGCTCCTCCGACGAAGCGGAATGAGCCAAGACCAATGGTTGGTCCGATGGGTTCAGTCTGCATCGTCACGCGCACGTCCCGCTCGTACTCTTCGCCTTCGGTGCTCGTGCAATGAAGGACGCCGGTCGCTTCACTGCGGAAGCTTCCGACCAGGATTTGAATGCCGCGAGCTTCTCCTTCGAATTCCAAGCCGCAGAGCCAGCGGGGTTGAGCTTCGAGGGCTTGGGCTGAGTTGGGGGATGTGGCGGCGCCCAAAGCGAGGACGAGGGTAGCGAGTAACTGTTTCATTTAAACTCTCCTATTCAGGTGTAAGTCGTAAGTTTTGGGGATCCCCTAAGATCCCCGGCTGCGTTTCGGAGGTGGAAATAGCGGATGACGACCCGCCCGCGCAAGACCCCCATCGAAACACTGTGTTTCGCGGCCCGAAATCGAAACACTATGTTTCGAGTTGACGGTGGAGGGGTTTTTTGAAAGAACAGCCGCGTGAATGACGGAAGACTCATCTTGCTACAAGAATTGACGGCAAGAAAAAATCGCAACTCCTCTTACAGCCTTCGCGCCTTCGCCCGCGATCTAGGTGTTAGCCCCGCCGCGCTCTCGCAGTATCTTGGGCGCAAGCGCGAACTATCGCCGAAGAATCGTCGCTCGATCGCCGATCGAATGAAGCTCTCTCCGCTTGAACAAAAAGCTTTCACTCTCAAGACCGGCGATCCACTTGAAAGAACTGACACGCACGAAGCCGTTTCGGAAGATCGTTTTCGTTTGATAGGGAGTTGGCTCTCGCTCGCCATCCTGAACTTGGCAAGACTCGACGGAAATCAAGCCAACGTGGATTGGATTGCGGATCGTTTGGTCGTCCCCGTTGAGGAGGCACGCGAAGTCTTCGAGAGACTCCTGAGGCTTGAACTCATCGAGATCAAGTCGGGAAGGATGGTGAGAACGACTCAACCGCTCACGACGACGAGCGATGTTCCTTCGGAGGCGATCAAGAAGTATCACCTAGGTCTCTTGCGGAAAGTCGAGTTGGCTCTTCTCGATTTGCCCGTTTCTGAACGCGATATCACCGCCATTACGATGCCGACCGACCCCGAAAAGCTTCTTGAGGCAAAAAAGATTCTGAAAAGAACACACCATCGTATCGCCAAGCTTGTCGGAACTTCGAAGGCGAGCGAAGTTTACGTTCTCTCGACGCAGCTGTTTCCATTGACGAAGAAAAGGAAAATGGGATGAAAAACTGGATTTTGGTTCTCTCGCTCCTCGTTTCTTTTGGTGCCCGCGCAGGCGGCGACTACGTTGGAAATGGAGGCGGGCTCGCTGAGAAAAACATCCTCTTCGCTTACGAAAATGTCGAGCGATACGCGCGGTTGTGTCTGGATTTTGTCAGCTGCCGACTCACGAATGCTGAGCGCGTGATCCTCGCTGATATCGTGGATGCCATGAAACAAGAGCGCCGCGTGAGAGATCAAGTCGGTTTTGTTTCCGAGAAACGGAGACCTGGATTCTTCATCCTCGATGGAGAAATGAAAGTCGCAAAAACGGGGAGCCGGATTGGCAGCCCGATCTATATCAACTCCGACATGATCTACGCGAAAAACCAATTCGGAGTCGTTCAGCCGATGTCGATTCCGAGCGCGCTGGCGGTTCTCATTCACGAGCTCGGTCATCATGTTTCGCGCGCTTCCCACGAGGCTTTGGATCTTCTTGGAGTGAAAGTTTCGCTCTTTGTTCAGAATCGCATTCAGTCGACCCCGGTACTACCGTGGGATGAAACAATTTCGGCAACGATCGTTCAGCCCTCTGAGATGAAGTCCTTTCCGCAGATTCTTCTCAACGTCGGAGAGGAAGTCCTCGATCTCTCAAAAGCATTTCATGATTCGGTCTTCTGCCCGAAACTGACGATTCCGATTTTGATTCTCCCATTTCCCGATCTTCAGTTCGGAAACGAGCGGCCCGAGGGAACGCTCTTTCACAACGTCCACTGGGAAAAATCTGAACGTGAAGGAGTGGCGGGATCTTACACGATCCTCGGAAACCTCACGCACGTGTGCCCGGCCGAAGATCATCAACCAGCGGGCGTGAACTCATTTCAGATGCGGATCTTCTTTCAGACGACGACTGACCGCAAAGGGAAGCCCAAGCTCATCTACCAAAGCATTCGACTCGAGCAGGCCTATGAGCCCTGGTACAAGATGATCCGCTTCCCGCGCTGAGCGTAGCGGGACGTACGTCCGAAAAACTCAAGCGAGTCTATTCCGAGGAAGATCACTCGCGGCATAATCGGGGAGCATGTCTTTCAAATGCTCCGTCTTTATTTCCGCTATTCTCTCCTTCCACTTCGCGAAAGCCCAATTCGTTTCCGTCACGACAGAAACGAACGAGCGTCCCGTATTAGGTGCCCCGCGCACGATTTTTCCGAACCTGAAGCCTGAGCCACCGCCCGCACCCTGCGCGGATGAGGCATTGCAAATCGAAACCACACAGTTCAAAGAAGTCGAAAAGCAAACCCAAGCCGTTGTGAACGCCGTGGAACCCGCTCTCGCGATTGCGGGCCAGTGCCCGGGCACGAACGGAGACGCGGCCGAGGATCTCGCCCGAGACGTGCGGAGAAGGCTCGGGTCAGTACCAAAAATCAGGATCGCGAAAGACGACGGAAAGGCCGCCACGACCGAAGATTGGGTCGCGGTGGATCTCATCGCGAGGACCCTCTATGCGGAAGTTGGCGGAAGTTCACGTTGCGCAGGTGTCGATGCCTACTTTAAAGCCGTCGGCCGCGTTTTGCTGAATCGACGCGACTACATGCGCGACCCGAATAAGGATCGCTATACGAACTTCTACAAGCGCGGAAGCTCGGTCAAAAACGAGATCGCGCTCGCGGCGATCAACCCGTCGGAGTTTCACGTTTGGAAAAATGATCAATCGGCTTGGGCGATCTGCCCGCCCAATGAAGTGCGGAAGACCTACAAGGGCACAGATGGAAAGCCCACGGTGACCTCAGGACCCTACGATTACGTGCGTTGGTTTGCGGCCCTTCAGGCGGCGTCTGACATGGTTTTTAAAGAGAAACAGTTTCGTTGCGAGACGAAGGCGGTAAAAGCCCTCTTCTACTCGCGGAGTTCAAAATCCCCGGGCCCAAACTTCAAACGTTTGCGGGGCATGCGCGTCGATGGGATTGAAATGGATGATTCAAAGTGTGTGCAGCTCTGGGAGAGTCCGGTCGCACCCTTTTCTCCCCCTAAACCTGATTGCGCTTAAGCGGCTCGCTTGATCTCTTTTCTTGAGGCGAGGAGAAGGAGCTGGGCCTCGTTGGCCTCCTTGTTCTTACGGGCGATTTCGGCTTTGCGCCTTGCCCGCCACTTCTCGATCAGCTCTATTTCTTGGTCGTAGAAGTGCTTCTCTTCGAGGTTGTAGCCGTTATTCAATGACTTCCGCAAATTGTTCATACGTCCCTCTTTCTGCGAAACTGATCTTTCCATTATCTACCAAGGTCCAGGTTTTGCGGAGGGGTTAGGGAAATCTTAGCGATCCTCAACCCACCTCGAGACACCAAATCGAAACGGATGAGACGCTGTGTAAACAGGGACGATTTGGTGTCTCGGCTTGAGACGAGCCCTAGCTCGCGAGCTTTTTTCGATCGAGGAGGACCTCGCATCGATCCAGCAGGGTCGCGCGGATCTTTTCGCGGTTCTCGAGGATCTCAGGTAGTTTGGAGACGCGTGCGATCCGGTAGAGCAGAATCACGCGCATCAATTCTTTCACAAGCTTTTTTTCGGGTTCATACGGCAGAGGATAGTCAGGAACTTCCGACCACTCAAAGGCGGCCCGATAAACTTCGGTTGTCCATTCCGACTCTCCGGGTGTGAGGTAGAGGCTTGCCGGTGGTGGCGTCGATCGTGCGCCTTGCTCTGAGCGCTTCAGTTCCGCGTTCAGCCATTTGAGTTCCGTTACGATCTCGCCGAACTCTTTATCTTCGCCGCTTCCGTAGTGCTTTGAAATCGTCTCTCGCCATGCCTCGCAGAAGTCATCAAACTCGATGTTTTCCGCTTTTGCCAGAGGTGGAGGTTGGGTGATGCGCCGGATGGTTCTTGTCATCACGTCGATGGATGCGAAGGCGGCGCTCGTCTTCTTCGCCACCCGAATCAAATTGTGCGCCCAGCTCGCAAGATCCGTAATGGATTGCTCGCTGACAACCGCGGAGCGAAAGTTCAGTTCAAAATCCGAGTACAAGTGGTGATCCATCGGATGACGAAGATGAACGTCAAAGTGGCTTTTCCTTCTCTCAACCACGGGGCGCGAAAAAAAATCTTCAAGGTGCCGCGCGAATTTCTCTAGGCCCTCATTCCAGAGGCCTTCGTTGCGGCAAGTTTTGTAGAGCTGAAAGGCCTTCAATGCGGTCGGTTGCGCTCCGTCGAGGAGGCCGTTGAGATTTTGTTCCATCAATCGTGGAAATGTCGACCACAGAACCTGCACCATGGGCCCATCGTAGCATCACCGGAGGCGAGACCGGAAAGTCGGTGAGATCGTCGAAGTCTTGTTCGCTCAATTGTCTCGAAGCCAGGCAATGGCCTGAGACACATCTTCCGGAGTCAAAATGAAACGTGAACCTTCAATGAGCGGAGCCATGTGAGATCCTAATTCGGCGACCGCGATGTCACGGGAATTCGCGCGGCCCTTCAAGGCCGAAAGAAAATCGTCTGCGTCGGGGAGAGTCGGGTTCACGAGCACCAAGTGAGGTTGACTGATTTTTTCAACAACGCTCAACGCTTCGATGCCCGAAGTCGCCGATGCTACAAAATAGCCAGCATCTTCCAGCTGTCTCCGCAGCTGAACGCGCGACTCGTGGTCTCGCTCGACAATAAGAATAACCCGCGAGAGAACGTCCATTGTCCCCATTTAAACATTGCTCCCCCTAATTGCAACTTGGCGTGCAAATTGGGGAAGCGACTAAAGAGAAGTTTAATAGTTGTGTTTGGTTCAAGCGCAGAGATCGCTTAACGACCGTTGACCTGATCGATCAAATCTTGAGCCGAGTGAAGCTTCTTACCCGCGCTCGTGAAGTCCGCCATCAAACGGCGACTGGCTTCAACGGTCTGCGGTTGAATATCATGGAACAAGATAATACCACCGCTCTTTGTCGCCATTTGCTTCTTCACGCGATTGTAAACACTCGCGGGATTTTTATCCTGCCAATCGAGACTATCAACGTTCCATCCCACGTGAATCATTCCGCGTGACGCGATCGCCGCGCGAATCGATCCCCCATTCGGACCGCAAGCCCCGTAAGGACAACGGAATAATTTCACCGGCTGGCCATAGACCGCCTCAAGCTTCCGCGTCGAAGTCACAATCTCGAGCTCCCGATTGGTACTCGATTTCGTGAGCTGCGCGTGGGAGTAAGAGTGATTCGCAAGATCCATTCCTGCCGCCTTCACCTTGCCAACGATTGCCGGCATCGAAGGAGCGAGCTTCGCCAACCAGAAGAAGGTCGCCTTGTGACCATACGTCTGTAAATTCTTAAGAATGGCAAGCGTGTGCTTCGCATGCGGACCATCGTCATAGGTCAACGCCCAGCCCGCGAATCCCGCACCGCTGACATTGCCAGACGATCCCGCGGCTGCCGCAATCGTAGCGCCCTGAGGTTCGCGATTCTCGGAATTCAGAGTCGACGCTTTAATCTCCTCCGTCACCATCTCAATTTCCTGATTGAGCTCGTGGTCTCCGGCTGTTTCCGTCGCCTTCTGATTCAACTCGAGCGCAACCGATCCACCAAAGAACTGCCCCGCTTCCATCGCATCTTTAAACGAGAGAGTCGCCGGTTGCTGTTTGGCCCGCGACACGAGCGCATCCTTCAAGAGCGGCTTCAGCTCCTCGACTAAATCCATAAGCGCCACACGCCGCGAATCCCCGCGAGCCGAATTCAGCAAAATCTTAATCTCGCGATTGATCTCGAGGGCCGCATTCCTCTGCCGAGCCGTCGCTTCATTTCCACGCTGAATCTCGTGAATGCGCCGATACATGTAAACGATGCGGTCGCGCTCGCGTTCCGAGAGAATCCGCGCCGACTGCAGTCGCAAGTAAGTCTCGTCCGCGTGAAGATCTAAAGATTCATTTCTCGCGTGGGCCTCATCCAAATTCTTGTCGAAGTCGTTCAAGTACGACTGCGCTCTAAAGTAAATGCGAATCACTCGCTCCAAGTGCGCGCGCGCCCGCTCGCCAGGTTTCGCGTCGTTCAGCAGAGCCTGAAAGGATGTCTCAAGTTCTTCTTCCGAGAGTTCGGAGGCGAGAGAACGCAGAATCGGAGATGGGGCGGATCGCGGCGTGGTGTGGACGGTTCCCGCGGTTGCTTGGCCTGTGTTTGCTTGGCCCTTGCTTGCCTGGGTTGTTGCGAGGCTTGCGATGCCTGTAAGAGCGAGCGCCAAGATGACAAACGTTTTCAAAGTAGGTTTCATTCCAAACTCCGAGTTTTTTGAATAGCGCACCTGTTAAGAGCAACTTTCGTGACACGTGCGCGGGGGATTTGCGTGGGGGTGGCGGGTGGGTTGTCGGTTGGGGGACGAAATGCGCTGGGCGGGTGGCTAGGGGTTGGACAGGGGCGGGGGGTTCGGTTTGGGTTGGGGTCTGGGGCGGGAGTTTTGTGGGTTCGGCGGGTTTGGTTT
>SXGU01086501.1_pt1 | contig 10360 bp, 14 predicted proteins | sample 3174531 | NCBI WGS metagenome assembly SXGU01 (sample SAMN11356863, study PRJNA531348) | freshwater metagenome | isolation source: freshwater sample F1-140 | place: China: Fuxian Lake, Yuxi | collected 2017-12-25 | reverse complement strand
GAGTGCTTGCCCTTCACTTTTGGGTCGAACGGTTCTGATTGAGTGTCCATCTATCCACATTAAAAAAAGTAAACAACATGCGGCATGAGCTAAGTGTGACAGGCCGGATTCATTATCGTCCTGCTCTCCGCCGCGCCATGCGGCAAGGTGCCTGTGTGCTGCAGCGAAGTATCGCTCGCGTGCGTTAGGTACCAGTTGCCAGTTATTAGGGCCGTATTTTTTACAGCCGAAAGTTAGTACCTCAACTATTTGAGATACTACCGTCCATGGAAGCAAGTCCCATCGAGCTTTTTCGGTATCGTATTTTTTGCCAATAGTCATGCGCGGGGCACTCCAAAGGTTGATTGGTGGGAAGATTAAGTCCGGCCAGCGCATCTAGTCTGATCCTCTCGTTTAGAGCCATGGCCCTTTCGCGCCATGGCGTTTCGTCTATTACATATGTTCCTAGGAAAGAACCTTTCATGCGTGCAGGGTTACTACATTGCTAGGAATTTGTGCTTCGACCAAAGCTAACAGCTCTGGGAACTTATCAACATACCAACGAGGTTGTGTTTCGTTTGGATATTGAGCACAGATCTCGTTCTTGCCGTAAGCCAAACCTGCTTCAGTGATATTCCAGAAGTTACGAGTTGCACCTTTGGAAGTACGTCTTGACAATTTGGTTATAATGCCAAGGCCTTCTAATATGGGATTGACTCTTACAGCTGAGAACTTAGAGCTATGGTCTTTGAGCAAGTCGCCAAGGGCTCGGGTCACTGATACTTCTTCGACGTAAGCCGGAAGCATCTTGGTTGGCAAGTGATAGTGATTAGCGATTACGGTAAGACCTTTGATTTTAGAAGTCTCGGAGTAATTGAGCATACGCGCAGCACCTTCCAATAAGGTCAAAGCGCTACGGACTTGGTCGTCGGGCTGAGCTACGTGCTGGGTGACCATAGCATCGTACGCTCTGATCACTGCGAGATGGAATTTAGGTGATACCCACATTGCATAGGCGTAGACGAGTTCTTTAACGGCGAACGTTCCAACTTGTTGTTTTGACTCAATAGCGGGAATTCCCGCTATTTCAATTTCATTGATCAATTCAGTCGTTTGTTTGTTGCGCATCCATTCACTCGGTTTATGTCTGGACTCCCCTCCCGCCGCTTTATGCAAATCATTTAAGCAGTAGCGACCGTAGTCGTCTTTTTGAATTTCGGTGTTGTATATTGTTAACATGGTCTCTTGTCCAGTGCTAGTAAATGTTGTTCTAATACCAAGCCAATAGCGGCTACGTCACTCGGTACAAATGTTCCTTTTCGGAAGTACCCACCTTTTGGGTCTACTACGGCTTTCATTTCGTCGATTATGAAATCGATGTTTCCGCCTTTGCGGAACAAAGCGGATATTAATCGTGTTAAGCACGACACCCATTGGAAATGGGCCATATCTTTTGAGTTAATGAACACCTCATACGGGATTCGTTTGTCTTCAATTTGCATGTCGTTTACAGTGACGTACAGTGCATGCGGGGAGGAGCCCCCTTTGATTTTGTACGTAGATCCTACTAACCATTCGGGTCTAGGTAGGTCTTCATGTAATAATTGGGGTTGAGGCGGTGGCGGTGTCTCCGTATCCTTCACCTTGTAACCCGTGATCTTCTTGCTGATTCTCGGCATAAGCGTTCCTGAGTTGTAAGAGTACGGCTATTAGCTCAACGGTGGCTCCCGCCTGTTTAAAAGCTGTAATGCCGTTGTCCAGGTCATTCAATAAGTGCATCGGCTACTCTTCTTATGGTTGATATAGATTGGTGTTCGAGCTGGGTTAATATCCGTCGCTGAACACCAAGTGTATTGTTTTTGGCGCGTTTGATTACCATGCGCCATCGTTCTTCACCGAGTTCTGCTGCTACGCAGGCCTCGATGAGGATTGAGTACAGGTTTTTCATGTGCTTGTGTGGGAGCCCTATGGCTTGCTTTACCATTTGTCATCCTCATCTAAGCTGTTGAACACTGCGCGGTCAACCCGGAAAGAGTGGTAACCACATTTACGCCCGTAACGCCGGCCTTTTCGTATAGCGCGGGTTACGGATGTTGCTTGGACATGGCGAGCCCCTTTTATGCGCTCCCCGTATCGGTCGAAGTAGAGGACGTTGAAATCCCCCGTTTTAAGTCTGGCCATGGTAATAATTCCTTATGCTCTAGTTGGTTATACAGCTCTGTTTGGAGAGTATTCCAATGTTTATAGCGATGGTTTGCTCTTTGCTCGAGGATATACCGTAGAGTTTTATAACTGGTTGTTATGATGCGTTCCTGTAAGAATCCTTCGGGTAGGTTTTCTTTCAAGGTTGCAATGTCGGGCTTTGTATCTAACAGTGCATTGAATACATCGATCATCTGATCTAGTGTTCCCGCCTCAAAATCCGATCTTTTTGCGTATCGCTTAGAGAGGGTGTGCATTGTAGAAGTGCTCTGTTTCGTAATGTCAATTCTGTAGGTGTCGAATTCTTGCCACCATGCACGACTTGCTTGGACGTATACCCAGACTCGAATAGATTCAAGGAATTTGTTATGTCCTCCATCTTTATCACAGAGCGATTCTGATCTTGCAATAGCCCGGTTTTTCTTTGCATCGTCCCACCATTCGTTTAAAGGTATTGATTGGTCTCGGTAGGAGAATGCCATGCCCAACAAAGCCTCTTCGTAACCCGCCTCTTTTAGAACTTTAACTTGCATAGGCTTCCTTGTTTGTTTGGAAGTACAACCGAGTTTTCTCAATGTACGAGGTTAGCCGGTCTTTGTTTGGGGTGTGGATTGCATTGCATTGCTGCAACGCTTCAATAGCTTCTTCTAGCGTTTCGTGGTAGCTCAAATGCTGTACCACATCTTTGCGGTATATGCGTACTCGATATCTTTGACGTTGGGCTTCGTACCAGATGCCCTTCGGTAGATTATCCATTGACTGACTCCTTGATCCATTTCTTGAATCGTTCGTTCGAGCTCTTACAAGCTACGATAATGTCGATGAGGGTGATACCCCCTTTAAGAATGTAGGGATCAGCGTTAGCTGCTAGCTCGTCGCATTTACTTGGATCTTCCATTAGCATGTCGGCTATCAGTCTTATCCGAGTTCTGTTTTCGAGATCCCCAGAGATGAGTTGAGGTACTGGGTACCGCTCATCTAGGTAATCGATTATTCGATCTAGTTTGTTTATGTATAACCCTTGAGCTTCGATAGCTATTTCACTGCTGTTTTTCTCTTGGGCATACCTGACGTTTTTAACTTTCAGTACATCGATAACAATCGGATCGTCTCCATGAACTGTTATCCTAGGCGCGAATCTATCCATGCTATTAATTGATCTCTAGTCAGGGTTTGGAAAACTTCTGCTTTCTCCCAGTTGCGCTGTTCATAAAGCAGACACAAGGTTGGCGATCCAACGACTACGAAGACATTCCTGCCTTCAGAATGTCGTTCTCTTAACCATTTAATTTGAAGCGATGACAGATTTGGTTTTACCCGTTTTGGTAATTTATGGAGGTACTTGTACTCAATCCACATGTCGCCACGTTTCGATGAGTAATAGACATCCGGAACCCCTCCTGTATATCTATCACTGACTTTCCAGTAATAGATATTCTTGGAGAGCTTCTTATTTACCGCTTGGGTAAAACCAGACTCGTTCATTTGAGTAGGTTCTGGGCCTTTTCACGTAAACCCATCGCGATCTGGATGTGCTTATGCTCCCCTTTGTTAGCGAATGTGGTAGTCGGGTAGTCTACTTTCTGATCGAAGTCGATCTCAGTGACCATCTGCACCGTTAACTTACCGGTTTTTTGTAAGGCATTGATGTACCCAATCAGGCCTTTTTGAGCAGTTGGTGGGATATCAATCACCCAAGGGGTCATGTCTGCCGTTGGGTTAGCAGGTACGATAGCCAATCGAGCAGAGTTCTTGCAGGCTTTACCTTTACCGGAAATGCCCGAACCGAATACGTTCTTAGGACACGACTCACAGTCCTCCGCTTGAGGCTTTTCAGATGACGGATCTGGTTTCAGCTCGTGTTCGTATTTACTGCTCGCAAAACAAACAGGTGGTTTGGGGTTGTTGCTGTTATAGATTCCCTCAAAGAAACTATGTTGCCATCTCCAGTCTAGGATGATACATTGCAAGGGCCCTTCACTAGTGGTTCCGTCTGGGAGGCTGAAGATTTTACCCTTCGTCCCAATGCGGCTAGTGGTGCCGGGCAGTGATTGTTTCTGAGCAGCTAGCTCAGCTTCTAGTTGGGCTTGTAGGTCTAAAATTTCAGTACTCATAGGCGCCTTAGTGATATTGATTTTTGGATCATTGGTTTAATCCCAGGGATCGTGACTCCTTGGGCGTTCAGTTCTCTGAAGGCTGCAGCGGCTATACGTCGTTGCAGCATGTAGAATGCGTCGTTTTCTTTGACGTATTCTTCAAACTTCTCCCAGTCGTCGATAGTCGGAACTGTCATTTCGCTTATCGTGGCAGTAGCGGTTTTGCTACGGCCTTGGGTTGTGTCTTCTTCAGCTAATCGGGTTAATAAAATTGTTTCCAGCTCTTCGTATTCTGCTTTCAAGTCACTGGATTGTTTGTCTAATTCCTTTCGCGTATCACGGATCACAAGCATGTGATCTATAATTTCGCCTAGTTTAACAGGGGGTGTCTCTGGGGCTGTTTTCATGAGAGTAGCCCTGACAATGCAAGCGATTTCATCCGTTCAAAGATCGTTGTAGGTTGAGGTTTATGAGCTTTCGATACAACTCCTTGCTCTGCTATCGCCTTGACATGGACTACTGAGTCCCCTACGAAAATAATTCCGTTTTCTTTGTAAAATTCCATTACCTTATTCTGTGTGCTTCGTTTGACATGTTGTTTACCTAGTTCCATGTTGAGGATCGTTTGGTACGATACTTCCACGGCATTGGCTACAGTTTTTAGTGGTACGTTTAAGGCCGCTCTGGCCATTCTTAGTTGTACTGCGCTCATGACTCTAATAACTCCAATAGATCAGTCATTCTTGACTGTTTAGTTTTCAACTTTTCATAAACTTGATTGTCTATGGTGTTTCTGGCGGAAATCAGAATTGTTTCCGTCCGTTTTGTTTGCCCCGCACGGTAGATTCGAGCATTGAATTGCTCGTAGTGCTCCGCGTTGTATGTTGGGCTGGCCCAGATTGTGGTAGTCCCACTAGTCAGGGTAAGTCCATGGGAGGCTGAGGCTGGGTGAGCGAAGATCACTTTTATCAGTCCGGCTTGGAACTGGTTGACAGCTTCCGTACGATCCTTACTTGACACACTCCCATCAATTACTGCGTAGGTAATTCCCATCTTCTTAGCCATTTTGGTTAAGATGTCTTTTTGGTGCCCCCAGTTGAACGCTACAACACATTGATCTCTTTGTTTTATGAGATCGATGATTAGATCGTAGCGCTCAGAACTGATCTCTTCGTACCCATTGTCACCGTACACAGCACCGGAGGTCATCTGCATAAGTTTCGTGGCTAGAGAGGCTTTGTTCACTGCGGTTACCGTGTTGCTCTGTAAGTAGAGAACCATTTCTGATTTCATCTGGCGGTAAAGCGCTAAGTGCTTAGGGCTAAGGTCGAAGTGGATATCGGTTACTAAGCGCTCAGGCATATCTATCACTGACTCGAGTTTGAATCGAATATTTATGTCTTGAATTAATCCGAATACAGCTTGTGATATACCTTCGCGCTCGACCCATTCTGTGAATTGCCCTCTGGGTACTGCGTTGTGCGTCATACTTCGGAATTTCCAGAAACTGTTGCCTAATCGTTCCCCATCATCAATTATTTTTACTTGGTGCCATATATCTATAATCCCGTTAGGGTTTACGGTACCTGTTAAGGCTATTCGGTACTTGAAATGAGTGGCTATTTTGGCCATGGCCTTGCTGCGATTACTTGTGGGTGATTTATAAGCAGTGCTCTCATCAATCACTAGGGTATCGAATTCATCGAGGTTTATTTTGGCCGCGACCCATACTGCTGCATCGATGTTCGTGATTACCACTTTAGCGTCGCTGTCGAATGCTTGCTTGCGGTTATCTGCCGTAGCTATTACATAGGTTAATTCGGGTGTGAACTTCTCTATGTCATTACCCCAGCTAGGCTGCAGTATAGATTTTGGGGCGAACACTAAGGTTCTCCCTTCCCTGTATTTTATAGCTTCAAGTACTGATCTAGTTTTACCCGTCCCTGGATCTGAGGTGCATAAAGCTCTCGGGACGGAAGAAAGAAAATCAGCAGTCTTTTTTTGATGCTCGAATAATGGTGGGATTACACTGGTAGACATGGTACATCCCTCCAGTGTCCTCTATTTGACAGTGCGAATTTTACGGCTGTTGAGTTTACTCCTAGCGCTCTCGCAATTTTTACGTGTCCTAGGCCATATTTATTCATTGTCTTTGCTACGCTTACTAATTCTTCATTGAACACACTCCTTCTCGTGTTTCGCGCTTGTTCTACGACGGTTGTCCATCTGCAGTTTGAGGGCTCATAGTTCCCATCGTTGTTAATTCTGTCTATTGTTAGGGTATCTAGATATCCGTTATTGAGCGCCCATTCTTTGAACGATTTGAATGAATTCCACGTTTCTGTTACTGTTATGCCCCTCTCTTTGTAGTTTTTACGATTCTCGCTGTTACATCTGTTTTTCATGTTCCCCCAGATACGATAGAGCCTTGTTCTGCTACTATTGTGGGTTATTCCTTTTTCGCACCCACAGCTTTTGGTATGCCCCCGCGTTAAATTTGTACTGAAAACGATCGTTGTTTCCCCGCATTCACATTCACATTCCCATTTTGTTTTGTTTGCAGGGCTGTTTTGTACCCGTTTTTTGACAGTTAATTTTTCGAATTTCTTACCTATTAGGTCTAGTGCTTTCATGCTTACTCCTCTGTTCTATATTCACATACAGCGAGATTTTCGCTGCCGTAGGGGCAGAATTTGCAGTTGTATTTGTTGCTGATAGGTTTGTATTGCCGGTCATTTAGCAGCTTGTTAGCACGCTTCGTGAACGTGGCTTGAAACTTCTCAACCTGAGCACGGGTGTAGATGTTGCTCTTAGTGACTCCTTGATCAACGTACATAAATCGTGTCTCGAACTTGTCGAGTTGTGGGTATCTTTTAGCGGCACCTATGGCGTATAGTTGGCCTTGCCCAATGCGTTTGATTGGTGAGTCCTTACCTGTTTTGTGATCTACAACTATGCATTCTTTGGGCACCGGTATAACGAAGGCGTCTAACTTCATTTGTACCCAGCCCGCTTCTTTCGTACACGGGTTCCAGTTTTGGTCGAACCACCAATCTACTTCTATCTCCGGTGTTGAGAATCTAAGAGCTTCGTACTCAGCACGTAGGGTTTGGGCCTCGTCAGGTAGACTGGCATTTCCCTGTAGAAAGAGTTCGATGTTGCTATGGACTTCTGTTCCACGATCTGCGGCTTCCGCTTTAGGGGGGTAGATTCTATCTTCATATCGAATTTTGTACTTTTGTGGGCATTCTTCATAGAGCGTTAAACTCGAGAATGACCATGATTTAGGTTTAGGTTTCATGTACTTCCTCCATGCAGTCGTAGGAACTCTCGCCGTTGGGTAAGAACTTGTAGTCTTTGGTTAAATTGATTAGATGGCCTCCTCCGTATATGGTTAAAGTTTTTGGGTACACTAGTCCTGTGACTGGGAAGTTTGGGTCTTCTCCGTGTTCCTCTATGATCTCGATTTTTGATCCGTCACGGGATATGAAGGTTTTGATAGGCTTTGATTTTGCTTTTTGTACCATGTACGTTAATCACTATGTTTTTGGTTTGGCCATCGCACATCAAACACGATATGCATTTAACACCCTGTCCATATGGGCACAGTACTTCGCCTTTTTCTACAGGGTCATCTTCGTTTTTAATTCGGTAGGTTTTCCAACCTTCAGCCTGCAGCCTGCTTGTATCCTCAGTTGACTCAGTCGATGCCTGAACGTATTTTTTCAATTCCGGCTGAATATGAGGGGAGTGTGTATACCCCGTCCACCCATCCGCATGGGAGAGTAGATCGTTCCATATCTGTATCGGTACTGCACTTGGATCTCCGTAACTTCCGAGCCGTACTCGTTGGTTTCTCCCAAGCTTTTTTAGGTTTCCAGTCTCGCATTTGCCTTCCTTATACTTTTGATAATGTGCTCTCGGTGCGAAATGTACATTGACATAACATGCGTCTTTTTTAAGTGGGCATGCTCCACATATTGAATAATCCGCTCCGTTCAACGCTTCCTTAGGAGGCATGTCTTCGCGTAGTATCCAGGTCTGGAGCATGGGCCCTGTTTTTGCATTGCTGCTGGGTTTATCTAGTCCCGTCAGCAAGGCTATGATCGGCCCTCCATCAATCATGGAAGGGCCTTTATAGAGTAAATTCATATTAATACCCGTCTCGTGGGTTAACGGCTGTCGCCTAGGTGATAGAAACCAGTAAAAGGACACCTATCTCAAGCTGCGGATGATTTACCCCTCTATCCGCTTGGGGTTCACAATTAGCGGATAGCCACTACGTTAGATATTTCGTCTACAGCTTCAGATAAGTCGACGGTGTCGCCCTTGAAGGTTACGGTGATGCAGTTTAGTTTCCGGTCGTTTACAACTCTTCGTTTAACATCCAGTCCAAAGTGCCTGCATAAGGCGCTGAATTTCACTTCGCTGTGTTTAGAGTTTCCGAACAGGTGCTTGTAAACTTTGAATATTGTCTGCGTCGGCACTTTAATTTCTTGGTCTTTCGTATCCATCCAATCTTGTACGATGGTCTCGTATTGCTTGTAGGCTAAGAGATCATCTAAAGGCGGGACGTCATGGATGTGATCGGTGAAGAAGTCTAGATCGCCAGTCTTAATGGCGTTAAAGAAATCATCGAGTGAACTTTGGCTGATCTTGATAGCTTCAGTTCTGCCTTTACCATAGATGATGGTTCTGGCTTTCTTCTCGTCGACTTTATACCCTTTTAGGAAGGCTGCAAATTGCGGTAATTCGCCTTCTATGAGGTGTCTAAAGTCGTATAACCCTTCCAACGGTTTTTCCTGTCGGGGCGGAATATTCAGCCTTCGTTCAGTTTCGTCAATCTTGATGGGATTATGTTCGTTGGTCGCTAGGATCATGTTGCTGTAGTTTGTTACGGTGATTTGTTTCGCACGCATTCCCCTTATCGTTAGCGTCGGTTCAGTAATATAGTTTTTAAGTTTGTTGAATACCTTATTGTCTCCAAGGTCTGTGATTTTTACTTCGTCCAGGAACAAGATTAGGTTTCTGGCCATGTGGTCGTTGTAAGTATCGAGTGCATAGTCTACTAGGCCTATGTATGTGTGATCTTTACCAAACATGGGTCTTAGTACCGTCTCAAATAGGGTGCCTTTGCCTGTACCTGTGTGGCCGTGGAATAGCCATGCGGTTCCGGTTTTCTTCCTGTACTGCCAGATATACGCTATCCAGTTTAAGAAGTGTTCATAGCACTCATCATCGACTGTGATGTGGCGGATTAACTTGTCGATATAGAACGGCATGGAATCGTGAGTTTCTTCCATTGTCATATACTCGGTTTGCTTGAATGTATTTAGCCATCGTCTAGTCGGGTCAAACTTTCTATCCGTCGTAGGGTCGAAAACTAGCTTACCGTCGTGGATATATTTCGGCGGCTTAACCCCACGGCTCCCTAGGAAGTCGTTGACACGTTGTTTATTAGAGGTCAGGTAATATTCGTCCACTTCATTTGATGTTGGGTCGTAGATGATTTGAGCGTATAAGTCTGATTCAGGATCCCTGAAACTCATTACGTCGCGTCTGATTATTTCCCCTTCTTCCATCCTTAGAATCTCACCCCCCGATGGTGGTACTATTCTCAAGGATTCCCAGATACTCCGGTCTACCTCTTTTAATGGCAGTAACGGTTCGTCTTTGAAGTTCCAGATGAAGTCCGGATTATTTTTATGAACGTAGTAGGCTTCGCTGTCTCCACCATTTAAGTTTAGGTACAAGAATCCTTCACTTTCGCGCACAATTTGAGCTGTGATTTCACCTGGTTTAATTGGCGTGACCACGTTTTCTGCTAGCACTTCCATCCCCACATCTTCCCGTAATAGGTTTAGATGCTGGTATATATCAACAGGGTCTTTGTATACCTCTAGACTTAGGAGCTTATTCCCTGTCGGTTTTAAGATTCGCTCAGGCAGAGGGTCGTTTTCAATTACGGGCGGCGCGATGTAGATCAACCGGCCGTTGTCGTTGACGACTACGTCGATTGGCCAATGCAGCCCACGGGTGCTCGAACTTAGAGTTACGTATGGGTAACAATGCTCTAGGTTGAG
>SXGU01097016.1_pt1 | contig 10363 bp, 6 predicted proteins | sample 3174531 | NCBI WGS metagenome assembly SXGU01 (sample SAMN11356863, study PRJNA531348) | freshwater metagenome | isolation source: freshwater sample F1-140 | place: China: Fuxian Lake, Yuxi | collected 2017-12-25 | reverse complement strand
TGAAACTGGAGTGAGCGTCTCGGACGATGAACTGGCTCGCGTCCATATCACGCCAGCGAAGTTCCACGGGGAATGGAACTATGTCATCGAACCCCGTTAACTAACATTTGCTCAAGTTATTATTTCGCCCGCCCTAAGGATTGGGGCCCGGTGGTCGCGATGTGGGAGGGCTACGCGACGGATCCAGACATACGTTTCAAAGGCTCATCAGGGGGAGCACTCACTGCGATTTCCGCTTACTGTTTGGAAGTTCTTGGGATGGATGGCGTCCTTCAGGTCGGGCAAGATCCGGAGGATCCTGTTCGCAATCGGACCCAACTCAGCCGGAATCGTGGAGATCTCATTGCAGCTACTGGTTCCAGGTATTCGCCTGCGTCTGTATGCAATGGATTGGGTCTTGTCGAGGGAGCATCCGCTCCGTGTGTCGTAATCGGAAAGCCTTCTGAGATCTCCGCAGTGCGTAACGCTCGTAAACTACGATCAGAACTGAATGGCAAGATTGGAGTAACACTTTCATTCTTCTGCGCGGAAAGCCCATCCACTTCCGGCACTGTTGACCTCTTATCGAAGCTGGGTGTTAGTGCTACGGAAATTAGGGATCTTCGTTATCGTGGCATGGGGTGGCCAGGGCACTTTGCGCCTACACGCAAAGGCGATGGCAATCCTTGTCGCAAGATAACCTATCGCGAGAGCTGGTCCTTCCTGCAGGCTTACCGTCCTTGGTCGGTCCAACTCTGGCCTGATGGCACTGGGGAACTTGCGGATATCAGCTGCGGAGATCCTTGGTATGAAGAACCCGACGGTATGAATCCTGGCTTTTCCTTGGTTGTGGCTCGGACGGAGCGAGGAAGTGAAATCGTTCGTGGGGCGATGGAGGCTGGTTATCTGAAGCTAAAGCCTGCTGAACTGTGGAAACTTGAGAAGTCGCAGTCCGGCTTGTTAAGCAAAAAAGGGGCAGTTTGGGGTCGGCAATTAACATTGCGTCTATTTGGACTTCCCGTTCCTAAGTTTCCGGGAGTCGATCTCCTTCATTGCTGGTTGAAACTTCCAGTTCGCGAGAAACTTAAATCCACCTTGGGAACGGTTCGAAGAATCATCAGCAAGCGGCTTTTGAGGCCCCTCAAATTGGAAATGAGCTCTGCCAAACGCGTGCCGAAGGTATGCGGATTGACTACACCTTCGCAATCTATCCAAAAGTGAAAGGACCGAGTACAGACTTCGTGCCTCCTTCAAGGTGCCAATCCTCTGAACTGCAGACCTATTGGGATCAAGTCAACCGGGCGCGATGGGGGCGATACATTGAGGCTGTGGAGGAGGAAGTCGTACGAGATGCTGTGCGTGGCGCGGTGAAATCAGGTTCCATGGTCGATGTGGGCTGTGGTGGGGGGCGCTGGTCTCGATTGGGGATGGAAGCAGGGCTCCGCACAATTTGTTTAGACACGGATGTCTCGGTTTTGGAAACTTGTCGTCACAGGCTTCCCGAGGCTGAATGTGTGCTTACCAGCCCTGATCAGGTCACTTTGCCGGTTGCGTCGGGAACTGCTTCGATTGTGTTGTGCATGGAGGTGTTTCCGGTGGTTGCGACTGAATGGTTCGCTAACGAAGCGGCACGCGTACTCTTACCGGGAGGAAGGTTGATCGGCGTGTTTGGCAATCGTGCATCACTGCGTGGGTGGCTATGGCATTTTCTCAAACGAGACAATGGCGGTATAGACTTTTACCCGACGGCATATTCGCAGTGGCGAAAAGGCATGATCGCTCGTGGATTCGAGTTTGAATCTCAGGTGGGAATCTGCTGGTTTCCGTTTGGCAGATCGAGTGACTCAGTGCTGATCCCTGCCTGCGTGAGAATCGAGGAGTTATTGAGCCTTCGTCGGATTCCGACAATGAGCCCATGGATTGTGTTTTCTGCGTGCCGGAAATAATTGGATGCATTTTGAAGGCGATGCTTGAGCGCGGGCAATGCAATCGGGTGGTTCGAGGAGAATCTCCAATAGGAACGATCATCAACCTTGAGTTCACTTGTATCATTCCGGAGATGATTTATGGCAAACGCAGTTGAGATTCGGAGTGTCAGTTCACAGATGCGGTTAGCTGGCTTTGTAGTCACGGTTTCCTTGTTAAGCCTGATCTCCATCCGGCCTCTGGCTGCACTCACTAGGCTCTCAGGGAGCAGTGAACTTTACTCGCATGTAATGCTCGTACCGTTGTTGAGTGCATATCTGATCTGGATTAAGCGCAAAGAATTGGTTGCTACTGGACGGCTCTCGCTCGGAATGGAAGCCGGAATCGGATTTATCGCAGGTTGCATTGGGGCGATTTCTTATGGACTCGCTGCAAGGCGATTCACTCTGGCCAACGATGATTACTTGTTTCTTGCCATGTCCTCCTTCGTCAGTTTTGTGGTGGCTGCAGGCCTGTTTTTTGGAGGGAGGGAGAATGCACCTGTGCTGCTGTTTCCTTTATGCACCCTTTTCCTGATGGTGCCATTCCCGTCAATAGTGACGCACTTTATTACCAGTTGCTTGCAGTATGGTTCTGCTGAAGTTGCATATCTCTTAATCAAAATGACGGGGACACCCATTGCCCGCGAGGGTCTGGTTTTTTTGCTACCCGGGCTTTCGGTTACCGTGGCGGAGGAGTGCAGTGGTATCCGGTCAACCATGGTGCTGTTCATCACCAGTCTGGTCGGTGGATACATGTTTCTCAACAAGACGAGTCATAGGGCGGCACTGCTTATCTCAGTGTTGCCGATTGCCATCATGCGCAATGGACTTCGCATTCTCACTATCTCTTGGCTCACGGTGCATGTGGACCGCGAAATTATTAATGGTCCTGTGCATAAACACGGAGGGCCGCCTTTCTTCGTTTTGTCCCTGATACCTTTGTTCTGTCTGTTGCTTTGGTTTCGGAAACGGGAGAATAGGGAACGTGATCTAGCGGGGAAGTCGGATGGTGGTATTAAGGGTCCACAAGCTGTAACGATTCCATAGGAGGTCAGAATCTGTTCCGATTCAATAATCAAATGCCCCGGGGAGTGTGAGCCTGACGAGGTGCCAGGCAATCGTCGATCAACAAGTCACTTGATGGTGACCGACGGGAGAGGCCCCGTGATGCAGGGAAAGGTGGCAGACTGCGTTGTCATGCCACTCACACGCGAAATAGATTTCACGCTCCCGATGCCTGGTTTGAAACAGCAAGAGATTAATCTATGAGTGCGAGAAGACACAATCTGTTCCTGGTCGGAATGGCTGCGGTAATTGCTTTGTCGGGCTGTTCGCGCGAGTCGAAAGAGAAGCGCGCGTTCACCAAGGCGGGGCAGTATTTCGAGGCAAAGGAATTCGATAAGGCGGAGATCGAGTACATCAATGTCGTCCGCCTCAACCCCACCAACGGTCTTGCTTGGACGCGGCTTGGAACGATATTTCTGAACAAGGGCGATGCCGGGAGTGCCGTCAGCAGTCTGACCAAAGCCGTCGAACTGCAAACCCACGATTTGGATGCACGTGTCCAGCTCGGCACCATCTATGTCCTGGCCAATCAGGCTGCCAAGGCTCGGGAACAGGCGATCTTCATTGTGGACAAGCAACCCCTCAAGGACGAGGGGATGCTCTTGCTAGCTGATGCGTCGCGGACTCCCATCGATATCAAGGATGCGCGTCAACGATTGGAAAAGCTGCCAAAGGAAGCTAGCGGTCGAGCTGCATTTCACCTCGCGCAGGCCAGACTCTTCGGCCGTGAACAGAATATTAAAGCGGCCGAGGCAGCATTGAAGCAGGCGCTGGTATTGGATCCAAAATCGACACAGGCTCTTGGCGGATTGGCTGGGATCGCATGGAGCCGTGGCGCGCTCCAGGAGGCGGATGCAAATTTCGCCGCAGCCGCCACCAACTCTCCCGCCAAATCAGGAGAACGTCTCCGCTGGGCTGAATTCAGGTTGCGAACGGGTAATGTGGAAGGAGGACGGCAGGTTCTTCAGGATGCCCTGAAGTTGGCACCCGATTTTCATGGAGCTTCCCTGGCCTTGGCTCAACTGGCCATGCAGCAGAGCAAAAACGACGAGGCAGTGGATCTCATCAAGAAGGTTTTGGGCGCAGATCCCAAGAATTTCGAAGCTCGATTCTTGGAGGCACGGCTGAAACTGGTGCAGAAGAAGGATGTCGAGGCGCTGGCGGATTTCGAGAAACTCGCCACCCAGTATCCCCACGCAGCCAGGTTGCAGTTTGTGCTGGCTTCGATTTACGCGACCAAGAACGATCAGAGCAAGGCCGATGCAGCCCTCAAAGCGGCGTTGGATGTCGAGCCGAACTACACAGATGCGTTGTTGCTCCGAGCGAGAATCGATATGGCGCGGGGAAGTTTTCCTTCAGCCATCAACACGCTGCAACAGGTCCTCCAACGGGAGCCATCCAATCAAAATGCTTCTCTCATGCTCGCCGGGGCCTACCGGGCCCGCGGCACCCCTGTTGATGCCTTGCCGATTTACCAGGCACTCGGCAAAGCAGCGCCAACAAACGCAGGATTACCCTACCTGGCGGGTTTGACTCTTCGGGAGGCCCGCCGTGACGCGGAAGCTCGCAAGGCATTTGAGTCGGCGCTCAAACTAAATCCCGATCACCAACTTTCGGCAAACAATCTGATCGAACTGGATGTGCGTGAGAAGAAGATGGCTGCTGCGATGGATCGTGCTCGTGGTCTTGTGCAAAAGCATCCGAAGGAAGCTCAACCATTGTTCGTGCTCGCGCGACTTCATGTCGCGGCTAATGAAATCGGCAAAGCTGAGACGGTCCTGCAACAGGCGATCGCGCTGGATTCAGAGTTTCAGGCCGCATACTCGGAGCTGATTCGAATCTATGTGCAGACCAAGCGCTATCCCGAGGCGTTGGCGAAGGTCGAAACAGCGTTGCAGAAAAATCCCGGTGACACGGCAGCTCTCCTCCAGGCCGGTCTGCTCTACGAGAGGAAGGAAGACTTCAAGCGGGCGGCGGAAATGTATGAAAACCTTTTGAAGATCCGGCCTCGTGCTCAGGTGGCCTTGAATAATCTTGCGAACCTGTATGCAGACAAGCTTGGAGATCTGGACAAGGGGTATGAACGGGCGAAGCAAGGGAGAGAGAGCGCTCCCACAGATCCGTTTATAGCTGATACGCTGGGCTGGATACTTTATCGTCGTGGGGATTATCCAGCGGCGCTGGCTCTATTTCAGCAAGCAATCACTCCCTTGCAAGGTGGTGCTGATGCGAATCCCACAGGAGCTCTCGATCAGCATCCGGAGGTCAATTACCATCTGGGAGCTGCCAATTACATACTTGGCCACGAGCAGCCAGCCCGTGTTGCGTTGCAGAAAGCAGTTGATCTTTCGAGCGATTTCAATGGCATTGCAGATGCCAAACGCAAGCTCGGAGTGCTTAACTTGGATGACTCCAGGCTCGATTCCGCTCAGGTCGATTTGCTCAAGAAGCAGTTGACCGTCGATCCGAAGGATCCCGTGATGTTTAAGCGGATTGGAGCTTATCATGAACGCTCTGGCGCAGTGGATCAGGCGGTTCAGAGCTACGAGGAAGCTCTGAAAATCAGTCCCTCCTCCGTTCCTCTGATGATCAAACTCAGCCAAGTGTATGCAGCGCAGAATCAGGATGCCAAGGCGATCGAGAAAGCCAAGGCAGCCTATGTCCTGGCACCGAATGATGCACAATTGAATTTAATCCTTGGAAAACTCACATTGCGGGGCAGGGATTTCAAGCGGGCCGCAAATTTGTTGTTGGAAGCGGATCGGCAGGAACCTGGACAAAAGGACACGGCACTAAATCTTGCACAGGCTCACTTCAGCCTCGGCAAGATCACAGACGCAGAGGCGGCTTTGAGGGGCGTGCAGTCGGGCAAGGGGGCCGTGGATACAAACGCATACCAACGCCTTGTTGAGATCGTGGCTTTGTACAAAGCGCCAGCAAGACTCACTACCGGCGAGGCTGCTCTCAACCAGATGATAAAGTCCGAACCCGATTCCCTGGGGCTCAAACTACTTTCTGGGATGCTGCTTGAACAGAAGGGTGCTTTCAAGGAGGCGGGGGCGCTTTATGAAAATCTGCTGACTTCAGCGCCGGGACAGGTTCCTGCCATGAAACGACTGGCAATCGTTTCCGGTGAGAAGCTGGATGATGAAAAGACGGCTTTTGAGTTCGCGATGAAGGCGCGGGAGGCGCTTCCCGAGGATGCGGACATCGCCCGTGTTCTGGGGAAAGTCTTGTTCAAACGCCGCGATTATCAGGGCAGCGCCCGACTGCTTCGTGAGGCCGCGCAGGGCGGAGTCGCGGACGCGGATGCCATGTACTCGCTGGGAATGGCCCATTACAGTTTGAAGGAGAAGCAGCAGAGCAAGGCTGCTCTCCAGCGTGCGATTGAAATGAGTCCGAACGCCGGTTTTGTTGGTCCTGCCCGACAGATTCTCGCTGAATTGAAATAGTTGTTCGCGAGGGGGGAAGCCGGCCGCCAGTCTTCAAATCCTGAGCCTGCGTCTTGTCTGCCACCCGCACTTCGGTCTCCACAAAGTTTGATTTCGGGCGGCGCGGTCATTTCCGTGGCCGCCTTTTTTGTTTCAATCCGGGAGTTCAAAAACCTTGAAGATCAAGTGTAAGAGCCGAACTCAGCTCGATGGCCGCAGACAGGGCGAAATTTTCGAGCTACACCGAGGATGCTTCCGCCATGAGTGAAGTCACATTGCTGGCGGTGATCGGCGCGGTTGGCTGCATAAGCCTGGTGGCTATTGTGTTCCGTCAGCCGCAACAGGTTCTGGTCCGATTGTTCTTTGCCGCAGGGGTGCTGGCTCTGGCTGCAGAAGGCGTCCTCGGAGCACTGGCCTTGGATTCAGTCAATCCCAAGGATGTTTTCTATTGGGCACAGTTGAGAATGTTCGCGTTTGCATGCATTCCTGGGCCATGGTTGGCATTCAGTATCACGTTTGCCCGAGGTGAGGAAGGTCGATCAGGGGGCAAGTGGTGGGGCGCGGTGCTTCTGGCATTCATCGTTCCGATAACTTTGATGACGGTGTTTACCGACCAGGTATTTTCCAGCCTGCCAACCATCAGCCGTGTAGATGGCGTGTTCCTGCCGACGGGTTGGAGCGGCAGTGCCCTTCAGGTCTGTTTCGTTCTCGGCGGGGTGGGAGTCCTGATGAATCTGGAGCGTACGTTTCGCGCGTCAGTCGGGACCATTCGGTGGAAGATCAAGTTCATGGTGCTCGGGATTGGAGCTCTGTTCGTCGTGAGACTGTATACCAGCAGTCAGGCGCTGCTGTACCACGGGATGAATTCCTTCTTGCTGGTGTTGAATTCAGTGGTAGTGCCGGTGGCCTGCTTGTTGATAACACGATCCGTATTTCGCGAGGGAGTATTCGCGGTGACGGTTCATCCATCACGGACGGTTCTGCAACGTTCGGTGACGGTGCTCGCAGTCGGTACATACCTGTTGATAGTGGGGGCGCTGGCGAAGTTGGTGACCATACTGGGAGGGGATGCCGCGTTTCCAGTCAAGGCCTTCATCATTCTTCTGGCCCTTGCCGGACTTTCCGTGCTCTTGCTTTCAGATCGATTGCAGCAGCAGGTGAAATTTTTTGTCAGCCGCCATTTTCACCGCCCAATGCACGACCATCAGGCCGTTTGGCTGGCACTGACAGAGGGAACGAGCTCACTTATGACCACGCCAGACCTTGCGCGCGGAGTCTCGAGGTTGATCTCGGAAACGTTTCAGATTCTATCGGTATCGATCTGGATTCTGGATGAAGATCAGGCAAGGCTCGGCTGCGTCGCATCAACCGTCGCGTCCGAGTCTGGTGCGCCAGAAGCACCCATTTTTCCGAGTGAATTGCGCGAAATGCTGACACAGGGCAAGCGTCCGATCGATATTGATGCGTCCAGCGAATCAGGATGTGAGTTCTTGAATCGCATCCACCCGGTGCTCTTCAAGGAGGGAGGGCATCGCGTCTGCGTGCCGCTGGTTGCCGGCGGACGTCTGCTCGGCCTGATCATGGTGGGAGATCGAGTGCAGGGACAACCATACACGCTGGAGGAGTTCGATTTGTTGAAGTGCATTGCGGACCAGGTCGCAGCGAACCTGCTCAAGCTTCAGTTGGCGCAACGGCTTCTTCTGGCCAAGGAGATGGAGGCATTCCAAACAATGTCCACTTTCTTTGTCCATGATTTGAAAAACACGGCTTCGACCCTGTCATTGATGCTCCGAAATCTGCCGACGCATTTTGAAGATCCCGCCTTTCGCGCGGATGCTGTCAAGGCGGTGGGAAAGTCTGTGGAGCGCATCAACACCCTGATCAGCCGCGCGAGCATGTTGCGCCAAAAGCTGGAGATGAATCTTCAGCCTTGCAACTTGAACGAATTGATCGAATTGACATTGGATCAAATGCCGAAGGATCCCAAAGTAAGAATAGTCCGCGATTTGAAAGAACAACCTGCCATCCTGCTGGATGCGGAGCAGTTTCAGAAGGTGATTACAAATCTAGTCTTGAATGGATGGGAGGCGGTTGATGGTAATGGAGAGGTCCGGGTGACGAGCGCCCGGGAAGGTAACTGGGCTGTGATCACAGTGGCCGACAACGGCTGCGGGATGAGTCGCGAATTCATCTCAAAGAACCTGTTCCGGCCATTTCAAACCACGAAGAAGAAGGGGATCGGAATTGGCATGTTTCACAGCAAGGCGATCATCGAAACGCACGGTGGCAGGATCGAGGTGCTGAGTGAACCCGGCAAAGGGACGACATTTCGCGTGCTGATTCCAACGGAGGAGAAGAAATTGTGAAGCCAACATTATTGATCGTTGAGGATGACGAGGACATTCGTTCCCAAATGCGGTGGGCCTTGTTGAGTGATTACGAAGTTCTGCTGTCAGAGAACCGGCAGGGGGCGCTGGAAGCATTCGAGCACAAACATCCACAGGTGGTGTTGCTTGACCTTGGTTTGCCGCCTGATCCGGCGAAGCCCACCGAAGGGTTCGCAATTCTGGCGGAGATTCTGAATCGTGATCGCCGCGCCAAGGTGATCATCATCAGCGGCCAGGCCGAGAAGGAGAATGCTCTTCGGGCCATTGCTGACGGTGCCTACGATTTCATTCCGAAGCCGGTGGACATTGACGAACTCAAAGTGATCCGCAAGCGCGCGTTTCACATTGGACGACTCGAGCGCGACCACGACGAACTTCAGACTCAGTTTAGCGAGGAGAGTTTTGAAGGGATGCTAGGCACCAGCCAGCAGATGAAGGATGTCTTCAACACCATTCGTAAAGTGGCTGCGAGCGAGGCGCCGATTCTGGTCCTGGGAGAGAGCGGCACTGGAAAGGAGCGCGTGGCATTGGCCATCCATCGTCGGAGCCCGCGCAAAGAAGGCCCCTTTGTTCCCATCAATTGTGGGGCGATTCCCGAAACCCTGTTGGAGAGTGAATTGTTCGGCCATGAAAAGGGCGCTTTCACGGGAGCGCACACGCAGCGATTGGGTCGAATCGAATCCGCGAACGGCGGCACGTTGTTTCTGGATGAAATCGGAGAAATCCCCATGCCGCTTCAGGTTAAGCTGCTTCGCTTTCTCCAGGAGCAAAAGATAGAACGTGTCGGCGGACGGAAGGAGATTCCGATAAATGTGAGGGTTATTTCGGCTACCAATGTTGACCTGAAAAAAGCGATGGCAGACGGGAAGTTCCGGGAGGATCTGTTCTATCGCCTTGCGGTCATCGTCTTGCGGCTTCCACCGTTGCGCGATCGTTCAAGCGACGTCCCATTGCTGGCTCAGAGTTTTCTCAAAACCTTCGCGGCGCAGAACGGCCGGGACACACCTCGATTGACCGTTGCGGCCTTGAAGGCGGTGGAGCAGTACACCTGGCCCGGAAATGTCCGGGAACTCGAGAATCGCATCAAGCGAGCGGTGATCATGGCGGAAGGGACAAGTGTTACGGTGGCGGATCTGGAACTCGATGGCACGGGTGGTTCACCCGCTCCGGGCCGTAGTTTGAAGGAAGCTCGCGAAACCGTCGAACGCGAGATGGTGCAACAGGCGCTCCGTCGCAATCGAGGCAAGATCAGTGGAGCGGCGAGCGATTTGGGGATCAGCCGTCCAACATTTTACGAGTTGATGGAAAAACTCGGTCTGCGCCAAAAAGGAGCCGAGCCTAACGAAGACGAAGGTTGAGCGGGTTCTCCCGGACAACCGGTCGGTCATTTCTCAACCTCTGACCTCAGATGAGATGGGGCGGACTGAAAAAGCAATGGCGAGTTGAAATCCCTGCGAACGGGACGGTATTCAGGCGGGCGAGCGGATGGGCGCCAGGGGCACCGGTTGCGGGGCAGTGTGCGGGAGAGGCTCAG
>SXGU01337155.1_pt1 | contig 10366 bp, 7 predicted proteins | sample 3174531 | NCBI WGS metagenome assembly SXGU01 (sample SAMN11356863, study PRJNA531348) | freshwater metagenome | isolation source: freshwater sample F1-140 | place: China: Fuxian Lake, Yuxi | collected 2017-12-25 | reverse complement strand
GGTAATCCAGCCACTGGGGTATAGCGATGATTTGCGGGAATCTTTGCGGCCGCAATTGCAGCATCAACAATGTAATCAGGTGTTGGAAAATCTGGTTCACCCGCGCCAAAACCAATTACTGGTCGACCTGCAGCTTTAAGTGCCTTTGCTTTACTATCAACGGCAAGTGTTGCCGACTCAGCAATTGCTGCAATTCGTTTTGAAACTCGCATCTTTTGTGATTCACCCATGGGGGTTAAGTCTGCCATCTACGCCTAAAACTGGCTTCCTATTTATCTCAGTTTTACCTTTCTTAATAAGCCATCTACACTTCTCCCTCCCGGCGCTTGTTTTAGGTCATGATTTTTCATGCCCTGATTCGGGGCAAAGGGCAGTAGCTCAATTGGCTAGAGTTGCCGTCTCCAAAGCGGCCGGTTGGGGGTTCGAGTCCCTCCTGCCCTGCAATTAAAGATTTAAAGTTTTAACTTAAGTGCAACTTAAGTACGAGAGTAAAGGAATAGGTAGATGAGCGAAGAGATCGTCTCAACTGAAAAGGCCACAGGCATCTTTGGTCGCATCGCCCTGTTCTATCGTCAAGTGATCTCTGAGTTGAGCAAGGTTGTCTGGCCAACTCGTAACCAATTAACCACCTACACCGCAGTGGTTTTAGTTTTCGTTGGATTTGTTGTTTTAGTAGTTTCAGCCTTTGATTTAGTATTAACAAAAATAACTTTTTGGGTATTTGGCTAAGGTGAACTGGAAAATATGATGTCAATTGATACCCCAGCCAATCCACCAATGGATGCATTTGAGGCAGCATTAGCTGTTACTGAAACCGCACCGGTGATTGAAGAAGTATTGCCACCAGTGGTTGAAGATGTAGTTACAGATACTGTTGAAGAAAATGATGAGAATGCCGAATTTCGCGCTGCTTTGCGTAATGCCCCAGGTGAGTGGTTTGTAGTTCACTCCTACGCTGGGTATGAGAAGAAGGTAAAGGGAAATTTAGTAAACCGTATTCAATCTTTAAATATGGAGGATTTCATCTTCCAGATTGAAGTACCAGAGGAAGAGGTTCGTGAGCTTAAGAATGGTGCGATCAAAGTAGTAAAGCGCAATGTATTTCCAGGATATGTTTTAGTGCGGATGGAATTAACTGATGAGTCCTGGTCATGCGTTAGAAATACTCCAGGTGTTACTGGCTTTGTTGGTAACGCCCATCATCCATCACCACTTACTTTGCCTGAGGTAGAAAACATCTTGGCTCCTCGCCCACTTAAGAAGGGCGGCAAGATTGAAATGAAGGATGTTGATTATGCAATTGGTGAATCAATCACCGTTATGGATGGGCCTTTTGCCACATTGCCAGCAACTATCTCTGAAATCATGCCAGAGCAAGCAAAGTTAAAAGTATTGGTTTCAATCTTTGGCCGGGAAACTCCGGTTGAACTTTCATTCCATCAGGTCCAAAAGATTTAACTAGACAAGAATTAACAAAAGAGAAAAGGAAGTAACATGGCACCAAAGAAGAAGGTAACCGCACTTATTAAGTTGCAGATCCAGGCTGGGGCTGCCACACCCGCACCACCAGTTGGTCCGGCTTTGGGTCAACATGGTGTGAACATCATGGATTTCGTGAAGGCTTATAACGCAGCAACTGAGAGCCAAAAAGGAAATATCATCCCAGTTGAAATTACTGTTTTTGAAGATCGCTCCTTTACCTTTATTACTAAGACCCCACCAGCATCACGTTTAATCTTGAAAGCTGCTGGAATTGAAAAGGGATCTGCGATCCCACATAAAGATAAGGTTGCAAATCTAACTAAGGCACAGGTGGAGGAGATCGCTAAGCAAAAGATGGTGGATCTAAACGCAAATGACTTAGAGATGGCATCAAGAATTATTGCCGGTACTGCTCGTTCGATGGGTATTACCGTCTCTAACTAAAAAAACTGTGGGAGAACCTCGCTGGTTCGCAAAAACCACAACCCCAATCTTGAAAACCCTTTCAAGATTAATTAAGAGGAGAAGAAATGAAGCGAAGTAAGAAATATAAGGCCGCCGCAGAAAAGATTAAATTAGATAATCTTTATATGCCAGGTGAGGCTATGAAGTTAGTTAAAGAGACTTCAACTGTTAAATACGATGCCACTGTTGATGTTGCATTGTTCTTAGGTGTAGATCCAAAGAAAGCAGATCAAGCTATTCGCTCCACTGTAAATCTGCCACACGGAACTGGTAAGACGGCAAGAGTTTTAGTTTTCGCAGGTGGTGAACGAGCTGAAGAGGCAAGGGCTGCGGGTGCTGACATTGTTGGCGCCGATGAATTAATTGATGAAGTTTCAAAAGGTCGCCTTGATTACGACGCAGTTGTTTCAACGCCAGAGTTAATGGGAAAGGTCGGCCGACTTGGAAAGGTACTTGGACCTCGCGGTTTAATGCCAAATCCAAAAACTGGAACTGTTACTACCAATGTTGCCAAAGCAGTTTCAGATATTAAAGGTGGAAAGATTGAATTTCGAGTTGATAAGAATGCAAACCTTCACTTTGTAATCGGTAAAGTTTCATTTACCGCTGAACAATTAGCTGAAAACTATGCCGCAGCCATTGAAGAGGTAATGCGTGCAAAGCCAGCATCATCAAAGGGTCGATTTGTTAAGTCAGCAACTATTTCTTCAACTATGAGCCCAGGAATTAAAGTTGACACCTCTATCGCTCGTGATGGTGGCCCACAGATTCAATAAATAGCTGATTTTGACTTGGGTAGGCCTCCTGGCTTACCCTTGGCTTATTCAAGTTAAACTAAGAAATTAGTAAGACTGAAAAAACCAAAGACTGCAGGGCTTTTAAAGTAAATCTTTAAAAGGTAATTGTTGAAAAACAGCCCGCATAGGTGTAATCGATAACCTCGAGTGCATTTATGCGCCGGGGTTTTTCTTATTTAGAAAGGATGCCAAATGGCAAGTGCAGATAAAACTGCTGCAGTAGCTGAGATCGTTGATGATTTCCGCACTGCAAATGCAACTGTACTAACTGAATATCGTGGCCTCTCAGCCACGCTATTAAAGCAACTTCGCCGTTCACTTGGCGTTAAAAATAAGTACTCAGTTGTTAAAAACACTTTAACTAAAATTGCTGCAAAAGAGGCGGGTGTTGATCTAGATCCAGCGATGCTTGCTGGCCCATCTGCAGTTGCATTTATTAAAGGTGATCCAATTGATGCTGCCAAAGCATTGCGTGATTTTGCTAAAGATAATCCACTATTAGTAATTAAAGGTGGAATCTTTGATGGTAAGGCAGTTACAACTGCTGAGATTATGCAGCTTGCAAATCTTGAATCTCGCGAAGTTCTATTGGCCAAGATTGCAGGTGCCATGAAGGCATCTATATCTAAGGCAGCTAGAGCATTTGACGCACTTCGTATCAAGATGGAGGCCGGTGCACCCACACCAGTTGCCACCGAAGTTGTAGCTGAGGTCAAGGCAGAAGAAGTAGTTGCGCAAGATGTAACACCAGAAGTTGTCGCCGAAGCAGCACCTGCTGCTGAAAGCACAGAAAACTAAAACCGACCCCCAACCCGCACTCATACCAAGAGTTGGAGTCGGGAACAAAAAGAAAAGGAATGAACATGGCAAAACTAAACACCACAGATCTACTAGGCCAATTCAAAGATATGTCTTTGGTTGAGCTAACAGAGTTTGTGAAAGTATTTGAGACAGAGTTTGAAGTAACAGCTGCAGCTCCAGTCGCAGCTGCTGCTTCTGGTGCCGCTGGCGGTGCTGCTGAAGCTGCAAAAGATGAGTTCACCATCATTCTTGAGGATGCTGGATCTCAAAAGATTGCAGTTATCAAAGAGGTTCGTGCGCTTAACTCCAGCCTTGGCCTAAAAGAGGCGAAGGATCTAGTTGATGCTGCGCCAGCAACCCTGATGGAGAAGGCTGATAAGGCAACTGCTGATAAGGCAAAGGCTGCGTTTGAGGCTGCCGGGGCTAAAGTCACAATCAAGTAAGCATCTTCTAATTAGACAGAAGGGGCGCAGGTTAGATACTCTGCCCCTTCATCTTTTTTAAAACCAATAGGTCAAAGGCATATAGCGGCTAAGACCTAGCGGTAGCCGTGTGTGTAACGCAGTTTATTACTGGAGGAAACTTTGGCCGCTTCGAAAATTAAATCTCAGGCTCCACGTCGTGTTTCATTCGCAAAGATTCGTGAGCCACTTGAGGTTCCAAATCTACTTTCGCTACAACTAGAAAGTATTGATTGGCTATTAGGAAATGATGCTTGGCGCGCTCGCTTAGCAGATGCTGAGAAATCTCATCGCGGTGAAGTACCAAAGCAATCAGGACTTGAAGAAATTTTCGAAGAAATCTCACCGATTGAAGATTTTCAAGGCTCAATGTCACTTTCATTCCGTGATCATCGATTCGAGCCACCTAAGTACACAATTGCAGAGTGTAAAGAGCGCGACATTACTTATGCCGCCCCACTTTTCTTAACTGCAGAGTTCACTAACAACATCACTGGAGAAATTAAATCCCAAACTGTTTTCATGGGTGATTTCCCATTAATGACTCCACGAGGAACTTTTGTAATTAATGGCACAGAGCGAGTTGTAGTTTCACAGATTGTTCGCTCTCCTGGTGTTTACTTTGAGCGCACAATTGAAAAAACTTCTGACAAAGATGTTTTCACAACTAAAATTATTCCTAGCCGTGGTGCTTGGCTTGAGTTTGAAGTTGATAAGAAGGATATGGTCGGTGTTCGTATCGATCGCAAGCGCAAGCAATCCGTTACTGTTTTCTTAAAAGCACTTGGTTGGACCAGTGCCCAAATTCTTGAACAATTTGGTGAGTTTGAATCAATGAAGTTAACTTTAGAAAAAGATAACGTAGAGACCCAAGATGATGCGTTGTTAGATATTTATCGCAAACTTCGCCCAGGTGAGCCACCAACTAAAGAAGCTGCTCAGAATTTAATTGAAAATCTTTATTTCAATCCAAAACGTTATGACTTGGCTAAAGTGGGTCGGTTTAAGGTTAATAAGAAGCTTGGTATGGAATTAGATCTCAGCCGTGGTCTATTAACTATCGAAGATATTGTTGGCACAATTAAATACTTAGTGGCCCTTCATCGCGGCGATGCTTTGATGGAGTATGGCAAAGAGGTTCGAGTTGAAACTGATGATATTGATCATTTTGGTAACCGTCGTCTGCGCACCGTTGGTGAGTTAATTCAAAACCAGGTTCGCACCGGACTTTCTCGAATGGAGCGGGTAGTGCGCGAGCGCATGACCACCCAAGATGTAGAGGCAATTACCCCACAAACTTTGATCAACATCAGACCAGTTGTGGCATCAATCAAAGAGTTTTTTGGTACATCACAACTTTCACAGTTTATGGATCAAACAAATCCACTTTCAGGTATGACACACAAGCGTCGTCTTTCAGCCCTTGGGCCCGGCGGTTTATCTCGCGAACGTGCTGGCTTTGAGGTTCGAGATGTTCACCCATCCCATTACGGACGTATGTGCCCAATTGAAACACCAGAAGGTCCAAACATTGGATTGATTGGATCCCTTGCTACCTATGCTCGAGTTACACCATTTGGTTTTATTGAAACCCCTTATCGCAAAGTTGTTGATGGCAAGGTAACTGATCGCATCGATTACTTAACCGCTGATGAAGAGGATGAACACATTATTGCGCAAGCAAATGCGCCATTAACTGATGACAATCACTTTGTTGAACCAAGAGTTTTGGTTCGCCGACGTGGTGGTGAGGTTGAAAACATTCAAGCCTCTGAAGTTGATTATATGGATGTGTCACCACGCCAGATGGTTTCAGTTGCAACCGCCATGATTCCATTCTTAGAGCATGATGATGCTAACCGTGCGCTGATGGGTGCCAACATGATGCGTCAAGCAGTACCGCTAATAAGAGCAGAGGCGCCATTAGTTGGAACTGGTATGGAGTTTCGCGCCGCTGTTGATGCTGGTGATGTATTACTTGCCCGCAAACCAGGAGTGGTAACTGAGGTTAGCTCTGATCAGGTAATTGTTAAAAATGATGATGGCTCAAATGAAACCTACTTTGTTGAGAAGTTTGTTAGATCAAACCAAGGCACTAGTCGAAATCAAAAAGTAATTGTTTCTGTCGGCGATAAGATCGAGGTTGGCCAAGTTGTTGCAGATGGTGCCAGTACCGATAAAGGTGAGATGGCGCTTGGCAAAAACTTACTTGTGGCATTTATGTCCTGGGAAGGTCATAACTATGAGGATGCGATCATTCTTTCCCAACGCCTGGTACAAGATGATGTGCTTACCTCAATTCATATTGAAGAGTATGAAGTTGATGCTCGCGATACCAAGTTAGGCGCAGAGGAAATCACTCGTGATATTCCAAATGTTTCTGAAGAGGTATTAGCTGATCTTGATGAGCGCGGAATTATTCGAGTGGGAGCTGATGTGGTTCCTGGCGATATTTTGGTAGGAAAAGTAACCCCTAAGGGTGAAACTGAATTAACACCGGAGGAGCGTTTACTTCGCGCAATCTTTGGTGAGAAGGCTCGTGAAGTTCGAGATACATCCCTAAAGGTTCCCCATGGTGAATCTGGCAAAGTAATTGGTGTGAGTATTCAAGATTCTGCAGAAGGATTTGAATTAGCAGCTGGTGTAAACCAGGTGGTTCGAGTCTATGTTGCGCAAAAACGTAAGATCCAAGATGGTGACAAGCTTGCTGGCCGTCACGGCAACAAGGGTGTTATCTCAAAGATTCTGCCAGTTGAAGATATGCCATTCTTAGAGGATGGCACTCCAGTAGATGTGGTGCTAAATCCACTTGGCGTACCAGGACGTATGAATGTTGGTCAGGTATTAGAGACACATCTTGGTTGGGTTGCTAAATCTGGTTGGAAATTAGAGGGTAATGAAGATTGGCAACAATCACTTCGCGAGAATGGTTATGCCGAAGCACCTGCAAATACCAAGGTAGCAACTCCAGTATTTGATGGTACAAAAGAGGAGGAGTTATCTGGTCTGCTTGGATCAACTCTGCCAAACAAAGATGGCATGCGCTTAATTGGCGCAGATGGCAAAGCACAATTATTTGATGGCAGAACTGGTGAGCCATACAAGCAAATGATCTCAGTTGGATACATGTACATCTTAAAGCTGCACCATTTAGTAGATGACAAGATCCACGCTCGTTCCACCGGTCCTTACTCAATGATTACGCAACAACCGTTGGGTGGAAAAGCACAATTTGGTGGTCAGCGATTTGGTGAGATGGAGGTCTGGGCACTTGAAGCTTATGGCGCTGCTTATACCTTGCAAGAGTTGTTAACTATTAAATCTGATGATGTTCTAGGACGTGTAAAGGTTTATGAAGCAATTGTTAAGGGTGAAAATATTCCAGAGCCAGGAATTCCAGAGTCATTTAAGGTTTTGGTTAAGGAAATGCAATCACTTTGCTTAAATGTTGAAGTACTTTCTTCTGAGGGTGTGGCAATTGAAATGCGTGACACCGATGAAGAGGTATTTAGAACCGCTGAAGAATTAGGTATCAACTTATCCCGAGTTGAGCCAAGCTCTGTCGAAGAAGTGTGAGGAGAGGATAACCATGTTAGATGTTAACTTTTTTGATGAGTTAAGAATTGGTCTTGCCTCCACTGAAAATATTCGTGAGTGGTCATTTGGTGAGGTTAAGAAGCCAGAGACAATTAACTACCGAACTCTTAAGCCAGAAAAAGATGGTTTGTTTGATGAGAAGATTTTTGGACCAACTCGTGACTGGGAATGTTATTGCGGTAAGTACAAGCGGGTGCGGTTTAAGGGAATTATCTGCGAGAGGTGCGGTGTTGAGGTAACTCGTGCCAAGGTGCGTCGTGAGCGTATGGGACATATTGAATTAGCAGCCCCAGTAACTCATATCTGGTACTTCAAAGGTGTACCAAGTCGTCTTGGGTATTTATTAGATCTAGCACCAAAGGATCTTGAAAAAGTAATTTACTTTGCCGCATACATGATTACCGAGGTTGATGCTGAGGCTCGTACTGAAGATATGCCAACCTTAGAAAAGAAGTACTCCGCTGATGTAAAAAAGGTTGAGTCACGCCGTGATCTTGATTTAGATACTCGCACCAAAAAGATGGAATCTGATTTAGCAGATCTAGAGGATGAGGGCGCAAAGGCAGATGCTCGCCGTAAGGTGCGCGAGGCTGGTGAGCGCGAGTTGAAAACTATTCGTGATCGCTCACAAAAGGAGCTAGATCGCCTTGATGAAGTTTGGAGCAAGTTTAAGAATCTAAAGGTTCAAGATCTTGAAGGTGATGAATCTTTATATCGTGAACTTCGTGATCGTTATGGTATTTACTTCAAAGGATCAATGGGAGCACAAGCTATTCAATCACGGCTTGAAACCTTTGATCTAAAAGCTGAGTTTGATAAATTAAATGAGTTATCACAAACTGGTAAGGGTCAAAAGAAGACCCGAGCAATTAAGCGTTTAAAGGTGGTTAACTCATTTTTAAATACTAGAAACAAACCAGCATCTATGGTGCTTGATTGTGTGCCAGTTATTCCACCAGATCTTCGTCCAATGGTTCAGCTAGATGGTGGCCGATTTGCAACTAGTGATCTAAATGATTTATATCGCCGAGTAATTAACCGTAATAATCGCTTAAAGCGCCTGGCTGATTTAGGTGCACCAGAGATTATTGTTAACAACGAAAAGCGTATGTTGCAAGAAGCGGTTGACTCATTATTTGATAACGGCCGTCGTGGTCGTCCAGTAACTGGACCTGGAAACCGTCCACTTAAATCACTCTCTGACATGCTAAAAGGTAAGCAAGGACGTTTCCGTCAAAACCTACTTGGAAAGCGCGTTGATTACTCTGGCCGTTCAGTAATTGTGGTCGGTCCACAACTTAAATTGCACCAGTGTGGTCTGCCAAAGCAGATGGCACTTGAGTTGTTTAAGCCATTTGTAATGAAGCGTCTGGTTGATTTAAATCATGCGCAAAATATTAAATCTGCTAAGCGTATGGTGGAGCGTGCTCGTCCCGTAGTTTGGGATGTGCTTGAGGAAGTAATTGCAGAGCACCCAGTACTACTAAACCGTGCGCCAACTCTGCACCGACTTGGTATCCAAGCATTTGAACCGCAATTGGTTGAAGGAAAAGCAATTCAGATTCACCCATTAGTTTGTACTGCATTTAACGCAGACTTTGATGGTGACCAGATGGCTGTTCACTTACCTCTTTCAGCTGAAGCACAAGCTGAGGCACGAGTATTGATGCTTTCTAGCAATAATATTTTATCTCCTGCTTCAGGTCGCCCGATCACATCTCCTACCCAAGACATGGTGCTTGGTCTTTACTTCCTGACCTCACTTCGGGAGAAGCAGTTAGGTGAAGGCAGAGCCTTCTCTTCAATTGCTGAAGCGGTAATGGCATTTGATCAAGGCAGCCTTTCATTGCAAGCAAAGATCAAATTACGTATTGATAAGAGTGGTGTCGCTGAGATTAAGGAAAGCACATTAGGTCGTGCCTTATTTAATGAAGTACTGCCAGCTGACTTCCCATTTGTTGATTACGATGTAACTAAAAAGCTGCTTGGTTTAATTGTTGATAATTTGGCTGAAGGTTATGCCAAGGTAACAGTGGCACAAACACTTGATGCACTTAAATCACTTGGTTTCTACTGGGCAACTAGAGCTGGTGTGACTATCTCAATTAATGATGTGGTAACTCCAGGCCGTAAGCGTGAAATCTTAGAGGGATATGAAACTAAGGCTGACAAAGTTCAATCACAGTATGAAAAGGGATTGATTACTGATGATGAGCGACGCCAAGAGTTAATTGAGATCTGGACACTTGCTACCAATGAGGTTGCTAAGGAGATGGAAGATAACTTCCCTCGCACAAACCCAGTTTGGATGATGGTTTATTCAGGTGCTCGTGGAAATATGATGCAGATTCGCCAAATTGCAGGTATGCGCGGACTTGTTGCTAACCCAAAGGGTGAAATTATTCCTCGTCCGATTAAATCAAACTTCCGTGAAGGACTTTCAGTTCTTGAGTACTTCATTTCAACTCACGGTGCACGTAAAGGTTTGGCTGATACCGCACTTCGTACCGCAGACTCAGGTTATCTAACCCGTCGTCTTTGCGATGTCGCCCAAGATGTAATTATCCGTGAGGAAGATTGCGGAACAGATCGCGGTCTTACTCTAAAGATTGCGGCAAAGGATGCAACCGGCACATTACTTCGTGATGATCACGTGGAGACATCTTTGTTTGGTCGAAACTTAGCCGAGGATGCAACTGCATCAGGCAAGGTAATTCTTGCAGCAGGCACAGATCTTGGTGATCGTAATATTGACACATTAGT
>SXGU01513924.1_pt1 | contig 10369 bp, 11 predicted proteins | sample 3174531 | NCBI WGS metagenome assembly SXGU01 (sample SAMN11356863, study PRJNA531348) | freshwater metagenome | isolation source: freshwater sample F1-140 | place: China: Fuxian Lake, Yuxi | collected 2017-12-25 | reverse complement strand
GAAGGTGATCGTGTGCTTGTCGATGGAGTCGACGTAGCGCTTCTGGTTCAGCGTCTTCGGGCGGATCGAGCGGCCGCGGTTGGAGAGGATGTTCAGGCTCAGCACGTCGGCGGGCCGCTCGGTGGTCTCCGTGCGCAGCATGGCCAGCACCCGCTCGACGGTCTCGCCGGTCACGCCCTGGCCGGTGCGGATGATCGTCACCAGCTCGTCGAGCAGCCGCTCGATGAGCGCCAGCTCGGCGGGCGGTCCCTCGAGGGTCACCCGGTTGCCGCGCACGTGCACGTCGGCCTCGAACGCGGTCTCGATCAGCGCGAGGTGCTCGTCACCGGGGCCCAGCAGGCTGACCATGTTGATGCTGTTGGGGACGGTCACCGTGTGCTTCGCCGTCGCCAGCTCGGAGGCGGCGTTCGCGGCGACGTCCGTGGTGTGGTCAGTCATGTGGGTGCCCTGTGGGCGAGCCTTTCCGGTGCGGTGAGGTGTCCGTGATCCAGGTGTTCCATGCTACGGGAGGTGCGGGAGCGTTCCCACCGACTTGTGCCCTGCGCCGTACCGTGGGTGCATGCGGGAGGGGAGGCCGGACGACGCGTGGTCCGACGACCACGACTCCGACGGCGACCCCGACGCCGAGCCCGCCCCTCCCCCGTGGTTCCCCGGCGGTCACCTGCCGGAGGACGCCCGGCGGATGGGCCTCACCCACCACGTCGGCGAGGGCGCGCTGCTCGACTTCGCCGGCAAGCTCGACGGCGCCAAGCCGCTGCACCGGTTCACCGCCTGGGCTCTGCTCGTCGTCTTCGGCCTGCCGGTCGTGTTCGCCGTCCTGCGGCTGCTCCAGGCGCTGGCCGCCTGACCTGGACCGCCGCTCACCCGTCCCCGGCCGTCGTCCTGACGTACTGCACCAGGGCCTCCCCGCGGAGCTCGCGGTTCACCACCTGGGCGGCGACGTCACCGAGCTTGCGGCCGTGGTCACGGGCATAGCGCCGCAGCACGACGAAGGCGTCGTCGATCGCCAGACCCCCCGCGTGGGCGATGACCCCCTTCGCCTGCTCCAGGACCACCCGGCTGTTGAGCGCGTGCTGGAGCTGGGTGTTGACGGTCGCCAGATCGGCCGCGGACTTCTCGTTGACGATGGCGACACTGGCGACGTGGGCCATGGACTGCGCCAGTCCCAGGTCGCTGTCCTCGAGATGCCCGACCGACTCCCCGAAGAGACCAAGGCCTCCGAGGACGTAGCCGCGAAGCCGCATCGGCACTGCGTGCACGGACGCGAAGCCGGCGTCGAGGGCGGCCCGGGTGAACTGGGGCCACCGCTGCTCCTCCGCGGCCAGGTCGGGCGCGGTGACCGTCGCTCCGTCGCGGTAGCAGTCCAGGCAGGGTCCCTCGTCCCGCTGGAGCTGGAACAGCTCCAGCTGCTGGGTGCGCTCGGACGACGCCGCCGCGAGGTGGAACACCCCGCGTTCGTCAGCGAGGAGCAGACCCGCGGACGCGATGTCGAGGAGCTCGGCGCAGTGTGCCGTGAGCCGAGACAGCATCTCCAGCACGTCGTAGTCGTTGACCAGCTCGTCCGACAGGTCGACGAAGGCGCGGATGATGTCGTGCTCCCTGCGCACCGCCCGCGCGGTCGTCGGACCCTCCTCCCCGGCTCCCGGCGTGATCCCCGTCCCCGTGTCCATCCCGTTCACGTTTCCATCCCCGTTCCATCCTGGCCGTCGCGCTCCAGCTCGAGCCCGTCCTCGAGGACGGCTCGAGCCACCTGGCTCGCGGTCCGACCCGTGGCGATGGCGTGCGCACGGAGCCGCACCAGCGCCTCGGCCGGGCCGACGTTCAGCTGGGAGATCAACACCCCGGTCGCCTGGTAGACCTCGATGCGGTCCAGCTCCGCCAGCCGGCCCCAGCCGTCGTCGTCAGCGGCGGCGGCGCCGGCGTCCGGGACGTCGTCGGGAGTGTCGGTCGCCATCAGGTCGAGCAAGGTCAACGAGGCCAGATGAGCGGCCACGGCTGCTCCGGCGAGCTGCTCGTCTGCCATCGGACCGGGCGTATCGCGGAACAGGTCGAGCGCACCGACACACATCGAGGTGACCATGATCGGCAGGGCGAACACCCCGCGGATCCCGTCGCCCAGGACGGCGCCGGCGAACGCCGGCCACCTCCGTTCGTCGGGCGAGTCGAGGTCGGGCACCAGCACCGCCTCACGCCTGGCCACGGCATCCAGGCACGGCCCCTCACCGAAGGTGAACTGGTACTCGTCGAGCCTCCGGCTGGTCTCGCTGCTGGAGCCGAACGTGCCCCGGGACGCTCCGTCGTAGACCACGGACACGGCGGCGCCGTCCACCCCGAGCAGTCCCACGCTGGCCACGCACAACGCGTTGGCGGCCGGTATGCCCGGTGGGGCGCCCGCCACCGCTGCGTGGAGCTCAGCCCGCATCGCCGCCAGTGACGCAGTCATCGGCGCGGCACGTCCTAGACCTCGTCGTCGAAGACGACCTGCAGGATCCCGAGGCACATCTCGTCGGTGGTGCCTTCGCCCCAGACGACGTACTTCTCCTGGGTCCCCTCGAACGCCGGAAGGAGGTCGCGCAGCTCCTGGCTGTGGTGGCAGGTGACCCGCAGCGTGTCGCCGGCGTCGACGTGCAGGGGCTCGATCCGCCGGGCGCCCTGGTCGTCGAAGTTCCACAGCGGGATGTCGAGCACCTCCGTGCTCTCCGGTGTCCCGGGGTTGGCCTCGATCTTGAGCCACTGCCCCAGCAGGTGCATGTGGCCGGCGGCGCCCAGGATCGTCATCGACCGCGGGACCGTGCGCGTGCAGGTCGTGGTCTCGGTCGCGTAGACGTTGGTGCCGCACAGCAGGTGCAGCAGGTTGGCGAGCTGCCCGGGTCCCTCCCCGAACCGCTCCTTCGCGTCCTCGACCGAGGCCTCCCGGTCACAGAGCGAGCCGAGCGCGTGCTCGGACCGGCACGGCAGCTCCACCGGGGCCGGGAGCAGCGTGGTGTGCACGGGCTTGATGTCCGAGCCGGCCTTGGGGGTCCAGCGGATCTGCGTCGCGGACCGGTCAGGGCCGTTGCCGAGGAGCAGGTTGTAGTGCACCTGCATGACGATCCTGGTGCCCTGGTCGAGGGACGAGCCGTAGCCCGGCCGGGCCACCGTCTCCCGGCCGCCCGGCGCCCAGGCGCCGAGCCACGCGGCGTCGTCCACCTGGTTGAACTCGCCCTCGAGGCCCATCCCGCCGAAGCAGGTCCAGCCCGGTTCCGGCGAGGCGTCGTCCTCGGCCTGCGCGGCCGCGACGTCGTTCTCGGTGACCCGGAACAGGATGACGTGGTGGACGATCTCGGGGTTGCCCGGCTTGATCTGCGTCCCGGTCAGCCAGGCGTCCTCGGGGAGCTCGGGGTCGAGCAGGAAGCAGCGGTAGTCGTCGGTGCCCGTCCCGTTGGGCGGTGACGGCGAGTACGCCGTGGGGATCTGCAGGGTCGTGCGCTGCTCGCCGGCGCGGAGCTTGCGCCCCTTGACCGGCGCCGTGGACACCGGCGTCGTGTCGTCGTGGGAGACGACGACCGGCTCGGTGTCGACCGGCGTGACGGTCCGCTCCCGGGCCGGGTCCGGGTCGCCCAGGGCCACGACGCCACCGACGACGACGGCGATGCCGACCAGGGCGGCGAGCGAGAGCCGGAGCCGGCCGGCCTCCCGGAGGCGCCTCATCCGGGCGGCCAGCTCATCGACCGGCCCGCGAGCAGGTGCAGATGGGTGTGGAAGACGGTCTGGCCCGCGTCGGCGCCGGTGTTGAGCACCAGCCGGTAGGAGTCGTAGCCCTCGGCGGTGGCCACCGCGTGCGCCGTCGTGACCAGCTCGGCCGAGGCGGCGGGGTCGCCCGCGGCCAGCTCGGCCGCGGTGGCGTAGTGGTCCTTGGGGACGACCAGCACGTGCGTGGGCGCCTGGGCGTTGACGTCGCGGAACGCGACGGTGCGCTCGGTGCTGTGCACGATGTCGCCCGGCACGTCACCGGCGACGATCCCGCAGAACAGACATCCCTCAACGGCTGCAGACACTGGGCTCCCTCCCCGACTGGCCATGGTCGCACACGGGCGGACCCGGCGTCGTGTCAACCGGATGCGTGCGCAGCGCGTCCCACTATCGTGAGCGTGCATGCGGAGGCGCGGGCCGTGAGGCCGGGTGAGGGCTGGGACGCCGATGCGGCGCTCGAGCAGCTGTACGCCGCGCACTGGCGGCGCCTGGTCCGGCTCTCGGTCCTGCTCCTGCACGACCAGGGTGCCGCCGAGGAGGTCGTGCAGGACGCGTTCGTCGCCATGCACGGCCGGTGGTCCCACCTGCGGGACCCCGACAAGGCGCTCGCCTACCTGCGCCAGGCCGTCGTCAACCGGTCCCGGTCGGCGCTGCGGCACCGTGGCGTCGTCGAACGCCACGCGGGCCGACAGCCGCCCCCGGCCGACGAGCCGCCCTCCGACGACGGGATCGCCGGCGCCGGCCGGCGTACCGCCGTGCTCGACGCCCTCCGTCAGCTCCCCGACCGACAGCGTGAGGTGCTCGCGCTGCGCTACTACCTCGACCTGTCCGAGGCCGAGATCGCCGAGACGCTGGGCATCGCCCGCGGCTCGGTCAAGGCGCACGCCTCCCGCGGCGCCGCAGCCCTCCGCGCGCTGCTCGCCGACCAGCTCTCCGAAGGTGACCTGTGATGGACGACCTGACCCGACTGATCCAGGACGCGGTAGCCGACGTCGAGCCCACCGACCGGCTGGCCGAGATCCGTGGTGCCGCGGAGCGGAGGCCACACCGGTTCGGCTGGTACGCCGGCGGGGGCGCGCTCCTGGCGGTCGCCGCGACCGTCACGGCGTTCTCGCTGCTCACCGACCCGGCCGACGAACGCAGGGAGGACGTCGGCCCAGGCGCCACGTCACCGACGGGCGCGGTCGCCAGCGAGACGCCGGGACCTCCTCCTCAGGCGGTGTACTTCGTGGGTGACACCTCGGTGGGACCGCGACTCTTCCGCGAGTTCCGGCCGGTCGCCGACGGGCCGTCGCTCGAGGCTGCGGTCGAGGCCCTGAACCGGGGACCGTGGGACCCGGACTACCGCAGCTACTTCCCTGCGGAGGCGTTCATCGGCGCCGACGTCCGCGAGGGGATCATCAACGTGACGGTCGAGCCGTGGGTGCACGACCGGCCGGCGAACATGACGACGGTCCAGGCCGAGCTGGCCCTGCAGCAGCTCGTCTACTCCGTCCAGGCCGGTGCGGGCGAGCCTCTGCCGGTACAGCTCCGCATCGGCCGGAACCCCACCGACACCGTGTTCGGCGTACCGACGTCGGAGCCGATCACGAACGTGCCCCAGCTGGACGTCCTGTCCCTGGTCAGCATCAGCGACCCGGTGGAGAGCCTCCAGGTCCGCGACAGCTTCATCGCCCGCGGCGCCGCCAGCTCCTTCGAGGGCAACGTCCCCTGGGAGCTGCGCGACGCCGACGGGACCGTCGTGGAGAGCGGAGCCGCCACGGCGGCGATGGAGACGCGCCTGGTCGAGTGGGAGACCGAGCCCATCGACGTGTCCGACCTCGAGCCCGGTCCGTACACGTTCGTCGCCACCACGGACGACGCGAGGTTCACCGACACGCGGACCGTCATCGTCCTGTAGGTCCGCAACGCCGCAGCGATCCCACCTGAGGATGGACACCATGACCCGACTTCCCCGTCACCGTGCCTGCGTCGCCGCGTCCGCCCTCGTCCTGTCCATGGGGCTGGCGGCGTGCGGCGACGAGGAGCCGACCGCCCAGGACCCGGGCGACGGCGAGACCTCCTCGGCCGCGGGCGAACCCACCGACGAGCCGACCGGCGACCCCACCGATGACGTCTCCGCGACAGCCACACCCACCGACCTGGTCACCGTCCCCGTCTACTTCGTCGGCGACACCCCGAACGGCCCCGCGCTCTACCGGGAGTTCCGCAAGGTCGAGGCGGACAACCCGATGGACGAGGCCGTCGCCTTGATGACTGCCGGCGACGCGCTCGACCCCGACTACCGGACCCTCTACCCGGGCGGGACCTTCGAGAGCGTCGCCTTCAGCGAGGGCGCCGGCGCGATCGTGGCCCAGGTCGAGGACGACGGCTGGAACGCTCCGGGCGACCTGAGCAAGCGGGAGGCCAAGCTGGCCGTCCAGCAGCTCGTCTACACGGTCCAGGGGATCCAGCAGGAACGCCTGCCGGTGCTGGTGCAGAACGGCTCCGACCCGGCTCCGCTGTTCGGCGTCGACACCTCTGGCGGCCTCAAGGCCGCCAAGCCGCTGGACGTCCTGGCCTTCATGAACGTCACCACGCCCGAGGAGGGCGCCACGGTCAGCGGCAGCTTCACCGCCGAGGGCGTCGGCAGCTCGTTCGAGGCGACGGTGATCTGGGAGGTCCGAGACGCGTCCGGGGCGGCCGTCCTGGAGGGCTTCACGACCGCCGAGGGCTGGATCGACAAGCTCTACCCCTGGACCGCCGAGGTCGACCTCGGCGGGCTCGCACCGGGCACCTACACGTTCGCGGCGCTGACCGACGACCCGTCGGACGGCGAGGGCGGCGGCCCGACCGAGGACACCAAGACCATCGTCGTTCAATAGCCTGGATCGGGTGAGGCTCAGCCGCCAGCGGCTCAACCGGACGCTGCTGCACCGTCAGCACCTGCTCGAGCGCACCTCGGCGACGCCGCACGACCTGGTCCGGCACCTCGTCGGGCTCCAGGCGCAGGAGAACCTGCCGCCCTACCTGTCCCTGGCCGCCCGACTCGAGGGCTTCGACCCCTACGCCGTCAGCACCGCGCTCGAGGACCGCTCGCTCGTCCGGCTGCTCACCATGCGCGGGACGATCCACCTCCTGACACCCGAGGACGCGCTGACCCTCCGGCCGTGGGTCCAGGCCCGGATGGAGGCCGAGCTGCGCTCCAGCCAGAACGTGCGCGACGTCAAGGGCCTGGACCGCGCGGCGTTCGACCACGCACTCCGCAAGGTCCTCGCCCACGGACCGCTCCCCCAGCGCGAGCTGTCCGCGGCGCTCGCCGCCCACTTCCCGGACGCACCGCCCACCCAGCTCGGGCAGCTCGCCCGGCTGGTGGCGCCGCTGGCCCAGCTGCCGCCGCGCGGCTGCTGGAAGCGGTCCGGCGGCGTGGTCTACGACCTCGTCGACCGCTGGGTCGAGGACGACCTCGTGGAGCCGACGCCGGACGTCGTCCAGGAGATCGTCCGCCGCTACCTGCGCGCCTTCGGCCCTGCCTCGGCCGCGGACGTCACAGCCTGGTCGGCGATCACCCGACTGGGCCCGGTGCTCACGGGCATGACCGACCTGGTGACCTACGAGGACGACAACGGCAAGGTGCTCTACGACGTCCCCGAGGGCGAGCTCGCGGACGAGGACGTTCCTGCGCCGGTCCGGCTGCTCGGCGCCTACGACAACGTCTGGCTCTCCCACGCCGCCCGCGACCGGGTCACCGACCCGGAGTCGCGCCACGCCTGGTCCGGGGTCAACGGCGCGAGCGCCTCCGCGTTCTTCGCCGACGGGTGGCTGGTCGGGCTGTGGCGAGCCGAGGACGGCCGGATCGAGATCCTCCAGACCCTCCGGACGCTGACCAAGGCCGAGAGGGGCGAGCTCGACGACGAGATCGCGCGCACCGAGGCCCTGCTGCGCTCCTAGGACCGGCTCCAGCGCGGCGTTCGGGACAGCAGCGCCGCGACCGCTGCCACGCCGGCGGTGGAGGTGCGCAGGACCTCGGCCCCGAGGCGTACGGCGACCGCGCCGGCGTCGGTGAAGGCGGCCAGCTCGTCGTCGGAGAGGCCGCCCTCGGGTCCGACCACCACGAGAACCCGGCCGCTCGGCGGCACCTCGACCGAGGTCAGCGACACCGAGGCACCCTCGTGCAGGACGACCGCCAGGTCGGCGGACGCCAGGAGCCCCACGACGTCCGCGGTCGACACGAGCGGGCCGACCTCGGGCAACCAGGCCCGGCGGGACTGCTTCGCGGCCTCCCGGGCGGTGGCTCGCCAGCGGGCGAGGGCCTTGTCCGCGCGCTCGCCCTTCCAGACCGCGACCGACCGGGAGGCGGCCCACGGCACGATCGCGGCCACGCCGATCTCGGTGAGCACCTCGACGGCGAGCTCGCCGCGGTCGCCCTTGGGCAGCGCCTGGACCACCACGACCGCCGGCTGCGGCTCGGGGACCCGGTCGACCGAGGCCACGGTCACGGCGAACCTCCGCTTGCCCGTCTCCGAGACCGCCCCGACCACGGACGTTCCCGCCCCGTCGGTGAGGACCACGGACTCACCGAGCCGGAGACGCCGTACGGCGACCGCGTGGTGCGCCTCGTCCCCGTCGACCTCCACCGCCGCGCCGACGGCGACGCCGTCGAGCGACGGCACCAGGTGGACGGGCAGCGACATCGGCGCGGCCTAGTGCGGGTTGAACGCGTCGCGCAGCCGGCCGAACACCGACTTGTTGCCGCCCGCCTTGACCGAGCCGGTGGGCTGCTCCTCGCCGCGGATCGCGGCCAGCTCGGTGAGGAGCTCCTCCTGCCGGGGGTCCAGCCGGGTCGGTGTCTCGACCGCGATGGTGACGATGAGGTCGCCCCGGCCACCGCGCAGCCCCGGCACGCCGCGGCCGCGGAGCACCGCCTCGGTGCCGGACTGCGTGCCCGGCTTGATGTCGAGCTCGAACGACGTCTCGAGGTCCGTCGCCGCCGCCCCCTCCGGGGGCACCACGTCGGCCTCCAGGGTCGGCAGCTCCAGCGTGGTGCCGAGTGCGGCCGCGGTCATCGGCACCGTGACCGTGCAGTGCAGGTCGTTGCCGTGCCGGGTGAACGTGGGGTGGCGGGCCACGGAGATCTCGACGTAGAGGTCGCCCGGGGGACCACCCCCGGGGCCCACCTCCCCCTGCTCGCTCAGCTGCACACGGGTGCCGGTGTCCACGCCCGCCGGGATCTTGACGGTCAGGCTGCGCCGAGACCGGACCCGGCCGTCGCCCGAGCACTCCCGGCAGGGGTCCGGGATGATCGAGCCGAAGCCGCGGCACGCCGCGCACGGCCGCAGGGTGCGGATCTCGCCGAGGAAGGACCGCTGGACGTGGGCGACCTCGCCCGCGCCGCGGCAGGTCTCGCACGGGATCGGGTGCGTGCCCGGAGCAGCGCCCTCGCCGCCACAGGTCGAGCAGACGACCGCGGTGTCGACCTTGAGCTCGCGGCTGACCCCGAACGCCGCCTCCGCCAGGTCGATGTCGAGCCGGATCAGTGCGTCCTGACCACGGCGCACGCGCGGGCGGGGCCCACGGGTCTGGGCGCCGGGCTGGCCCCCGAAGAACGCGTCCATGATGTCGGTGAACGAGAAGCCGGCACCCTGCCCGCCGAAGCCCGCTCCACCGAACGGGTCGCCGCCGCGGTCGTAGGCCGCCCGCTTCTGTGGGTCGGACAGCACCTCGTAGGCGCGCGAGACCTCCTTGAAGCGCTCCTGGGTGTCCGGGTCGGGGTTGACGTCGGGGTGCAGCTGGCGCGCGAGCTTTCTGTAGGCCTTCTTGATGGTGTCGGCGTCCGCGTCGGGGGCGACACCCAGGAGGTCGTACAGGTCCTGGCTGGTCACTCAGTTCCTTCCGGTCAGGCTCGGGTCAGGCTGGTCTTGTGGGTGGGGTCAGGCCTCGTCGAGGAGGCGGGAGACGTAGCGGGCCACGGCGCGCACCGCAGCCATGGTGCCTGGGTAGTCCATACGCGTCGGGCCCACGATCCCCAGGGTCGCGACGGCCTCGTCGTGGGGGCCGTAGCCGGTGGCCACCACCGACGTCGACGACAGCTCCTCGTAGGGACCCTCGGCCCCGATCCGCACGGTCACGGCGCCGCCCTCGGTCGCCTCGCCGAGCAGCTTGAGCAGCACGACGTGCTCCTCGATCGCCTCGAGGAGCGGTCGCACGGCGGAGTCGAAGTGGTCGCCGTAGCGCGCCAGGTTGGCCGTGCCGCCCACGGCGATCCGCTCGTCGGAGCGGTGGTCGACCATGGCGTCCACCAGCACGTCGACGATGACCGTGGTGGTCGGGTCCGTCGACTCGAGGTCGCGCAGGGCCGTCACGGCCTCCGCGATGACCTGACCGGCCGCCGCCCGTCCGATGACCGTGCGCAGGTCGGCGAGCACCTCGTCGGTCAGCGGTACGGCGACCTCGACGACACGTTGCTCGACGCGGCCCGAGCTCAGGATCAGGACGACGAGCAGCCGGGTCGGCGCCAGCGCGACGAGCTCCACGTGGCGCACGGTCGACCGGGAGAGCGTCGGGTACTGCACCACGGCGACCTGCCTGGTCAGCTGGGACAGCAGCCGGACCGAGCGGCTGACGACGTCGTCCAGGTCGACCGCGCCGTCGAGGACGG
>SXGU01019520.1_pt1 | contig 10370 bp, 10 predicted proteins | sample 3174531 | NCBI WGS metagenome assembly SXGU01 (sample SAMN11356863, study PRJNA531348) | freshwater metagenome | isolation source: freshwater sample F1-140 | place: China: Fuxian Lake, Yuxi | collected 2017-12-25 | reverse complement strand
GGGGAATCGATACGGCGCAGTACGAGATCGGCGAGCGACGGCGTAAGGGGATGAAGTACCCCCACACTGAGTTCTCGCACGTCTCCTTCTGGGATAGTGACCCTCGTCGCGCTACCTCGCTTGAAGCGCGGATAAACGCGATTGGGCTTGAGTTGACCGACCTGCTGCTCGGAGTGACAGCGGACGCGCTTCAATTCCGCCCTGGCTCGTCGAAGATCGGACGGCGGCATCTGGCGAGGAAGATCACGGATGAGATCGCCGAGCGTTTCGGATTCCGGTCACTGCGATTGAGCCGCTATCACCGGCACTTCTCTGTGTCGCTCTACCCCGATCTCTTTGGGCGAACCTATGCAGCGAATCCTGTACCAGCCGAGGCGAGCAGCAGTCCTAGGCAGGAGCAACTCCTGCAGATATAGGTCAGGAATCGGTCACTCACAAGACGATGGTCAACGAGCCGGAAGGCCACTACTGCCATGATCACCATCACCGCGAAACTGACGGCCAAAGAGGGCAAAGCCGCCGAGATGCAGGCCGCCCTCCAGCGCATGATCGCGCAGGTGCAGGCGGACGAGCCGGGCGTGATCCAGTACGCCATGCACAGCGTCGAGGGCCAGCCGGGGGTGTTCCTCTTCTACGAGCAGTACGCGGACGACGCGGCCTTCGCCCTGCATCGCGGCACCGAGCACATGAAGGCGCTGGGCGCCGCCCTTGCCGAGCTCAGCGCGACGCGAATGGAGATCACCCGGCTGAACTACATCGACGGCGTGAAGCGATAGGGACGCCGGAAGGCGTCCCTATCGGCGTCCACCAGCGGTCGACCGCTACCCGCGAGGCAGCCCCAGCCCGCGCGTCGCGATGATGCCGCGCTGGATCTCCGAGGTGCCCCCGGCGATCGTGCTGCTCACCGCGCTCAGGTAGGCGGTGGCCACACGGCCGCGACCGTTCTCCGGACGCTTCGCGTCCCACGCCATCCCCTGCAGCCCGTACATCTTCAGCGCCGTGTGCGCGATCCGCTGCCCGAGTTCCGTCGTGTACAGCTTCGACATCGACGCCTCGTAGTTGGGGACGAGGTTGCGCGCCTGGATCGTGATGTTCAGGTAAGAGAACAGCCGCGCGATCTCCGCCTCGATCCAGCGGTCGGCGAAGTACAGCCGCCACGACTTCGAGCGCGTCCCCTCCGCCTGCTTCGCGGACGGGTCCGTGCGCGCGACCTCCAGCAGCTGCTTGAGGCGGCGTTGCGTGCCGACCGCCGAGCCGATGCCGCTGCGCTCATAGTCCGTCAGCGTCATGCCGACGTACCAGCCGCGGTTCTCCTCGCCCACGCGGTTCTTCACCGGGACCTTCACGTCCTCGAAGAACACCTCGTTGAAGCCGTGCTGGTTCGCCATATTGATCAGCGGCCGCACCTCAACGCCCGGCGTCTTCATCGAGAACATCAGCAGCGAGATGCCTCGATGCTTGGGGGCGTCCGGGTCGGTGCGGGCGAGCATGTAGATCCAGTCGGCGTGCTGCGCGCCGCTCGTCCAGATCTTCTGCCCGTTCACCACATACTCGTCGCCGTCGCGCAGCGCGCGCGTCTGCAGCGACGCCAGGTCCGACCCCGCGCTCGGCTCAGACCACCCCTGCGCCCACACGACCTCGCCGCGCAGGATCTTGCCGAGGTGCTCCGCCTTCTGCTCGTCGTCGCCGTGGATCATCAGCGTCGGCCCCAGCATCATCACGCCGAACCCGCCGACGTTGGAGAGGCCGTTCTCCGCCAGCTCCTCGTTCAGGATGAACTGCTCCTTGGGCGACAGCCCCGCCCCGCCGTACGACTTCGGCCAGGCCGGCGCGATCCACCCGTTCGCCACGAGGGCGTCACGCCACGGCTTCGTCCGCTCGCGCACCTCGCGCGCGTTCGAGCCCATCTGCTCCTCGCCGTCGCCCGCGCCTCCGTCCAGGCGCTGCTTCGAGCCATGCTCCTTGATGAACGTCCGCACCTGCGCACGGAACTCCGCCTCTGGCGCGCTGTCGTCCCAGTCCATCGCATGCCTCCTCGAAGCAACTGGCATCGAGGCGCCCGTAGCGTCCTCGTGCTCCAGCCGGACAGATACCGGCTGTACGCGCCGGATTCTAACAGCGAGCCGCCGCCCTGCGGGCACGCATCTGCCATCCGCAACGTTATCGCCACCGGGGACACAACCGTCCGGACTCCCCTCGCCCGAAGGGCAAGGGGGCTGGGGATGGGCCCGCCCTTCGCGAAGCGGAGGCGGTACGAGTGCTCCGCCATCACCTCAATCCCGCCCCACACACAGCGAGGGCGCCCCGCGTGGGACGCCCTCGATCTCCGCTCGCAAGAAGCGACGGCTACGTGCGCGTCGACGTCAGCCAGCCGAACTTCTGCGGCTTCTTCTTCGCCTCCGGGTCCAGCGGCACGTTGATCAGCGACGGCCCCGGCAACGCCAGCGCCTGCTTCAACGCGCCCTGCAGGTCGTCGTACGACTTCGCGTTGTACCCGGTCCCGCCGAGGCCCTGCATCATGATGTCGTAGCGCGCGCCGAGGCTCATCCCGCCCACCGGCTTGTTCGGGCGGTCGAACAGCTCCGGCTTGTGCCCGCCGATGCCGCCGTTGTTGAACACGATCCAGGTGATCGGCAGGTTGTAGCGGACCGCCACTTCGCACTCGGTGCCCGCGAAACCGAACGCGCCGTCGCCCTGGAGGCAGATGACCCGCTTGCCGGGGAACTGCGTGGCCGCGCCGATCGCGAACCCGTGGCCGAGGCCCATCGACCCGAACGAGCCGGCGTCCAGGCGGGAGCGCGGGATGATCTGGTCGATCACCGTCCGGCTGATGTCCATCGTGCTCGCGCCTTCGGCGACAAAGATCGCATCCGGCGGCAGATTCTGGTTGATCGCGTGCAGCGCGCGGTAGTAACCGATCGGGTCGGTCTCTTCCTGCTTCATCCCCTCCACGAGCTCGGAGTTCGAGCGCGCCTCGGAGCGGACGGTCTGCAGCCACTCGCTGTCCTGCGGGAACTGCCAGTGGTCGCGGTCGAGGACATCGAGCAACTGCCCGAGCGTCTTCTTCGCGTCGCCGATCATCATCACCTCGGTCGGGACGTTCACGCTGACTTCTTCAGGGTTGAAGTCCAGCTGCACCACGCGCACATCCTTACGGAAGCGCGGCGGCAGCCCGAAGTGGAGCATCCAGTTCAGCCGTGCCCCCACCAGGAAGACGAGGTCGGCGTTCTGCAGCACGAACGACCGCGCCGCCGCCGCCGCCTGGTCGTGGTCGTCGGGCAGGATCCCCTTCGCCATCGGCATCGCGAGGTACGGGATGCCGGTCTTCTCGACAAACGCCCGCATCTCCTGCTCGCCGTGTGAGGCGGCGACGCCCTTGCCGATGATGATCAGCGGCTGCTCCGCCGTCTTCAGCGCCGCGATCGCGGCCTCCACGTCCGCCGGGTCGGACATCGTCCGGCGCGGGTCCGGGATGCGCGGCGCCCACTGCACGGTGTCCTCGTCCACACTGCCAGCGATCACGTCGCCGGGCAGGTCGAGGTAGACCGGGCCAGGGACGCCGTGGATCGCCTTCTTCACCGCCTCGGCGACGTAGAGGGGGATCCGCTCGATCGTCTCGACGCGCTCCGCGAACTTCGCGTACGGGCGGAGGGCGGTCAGCTGGTCGGCCTCCTGGAAGAAGCCCATCATGTGGCCCGTGCGCTCGTACGAACCGCCGAGGAGGATCATCGGCCAGCGGTTCGACCAGGCGTTCGCGAACGCGGCCACCGCGTTCAGCACGCCCGGCCCGGAGACCGCCAGCGCCGCGCCGATCCGTCCGCCGAGGTAGGAGACGGCCTGCGCGGCGTACGTCGCCGGCATTTCGTGCCGCATGCCCACGTAGTTGATGCCGGCGCGCTGCGCCGCCATGGCGATGGTGGTCACCGGGATGCCCACCACCCCGAACATCGCGTCGACGCCCTGCGTCTTCAGCGACCGAGCGATGATCGTGGCGCCGTCGATTTGTGCCATTGGTACTCCCCGTCCCCAGAACCCGGGACGCCGCTATCCGCGCGGCCTACCCGTTAGGCTTGCCCGGTGCGGCATGGTACATCCCCCGGACGGGGACGGGACGCGGTTATCCACGCTCGGAGGCCCAAGATGGCCGTCATAATCCACATGTGGTTGCCGCGGTGCCACGAGTGCTGCGTCACCGACGAAGCCCGTCCGTGAGCGAGCCGATCGACCTGGTCGTCTTCGACCTCGGCGGGGTTCTCGTGCGGATCGTCCGCTCGTGGGGCGAGGCGCACGCCCGCGCCGGCCTCGCACCACACCCCATCGCGGAGGACGCCACGTTCCTCGCACGCCGCGCCTCGCTACTCGACGCGCTCTCCGTAAGCCGCATCGCGCCAGCCGAGTACTACGCAGGCGTCGCTGAGGCCTCCAGCGGCGTCTACACGCCAGACGACATCCAGCGCATCCACCTCGCCTGGCACTGGGCGGAGTACCCCGGCGTCGATGCCGCGGTCGAGGCCATCGAGGCCGCCGGCGTACTCACCGGCGCGCTCTCCAACACCAGCGCGCCGCACTGGCCTGACCTGCGCGGCCCGGACGCCTGCTACCCCACCGTCGCGCGGCTGCGCCACGCCGTCGCCAGCCATCTCGCGGGCATCCTCAAACCGGACGCCATGATCTATCGCGCCTTCCAGGAAGCGAGCGGCGTCCCGGCAGCGCGTTTGCTGTTCTTCGACGACCTGCTGGAGAACGTCGAGGCGGCGCGCGCCCTCGGCTGGCGAGCGGAGCGGATCGATCCGACTGGAGACACCGCCGGTCAGATACTCGCGGCGCTCCACCGGCACGGCGTACTCACGGCGTGCTGAGGTGAGCGAGGGTTAACCGCCAGCCTCGAACTCAGCGCGCGTGATCGCCCAGAGGATCGCGCCCGGGTGCTGTGTACTCACCTCGCTCGTGCGACGCATCCCGACCGCCTCCGCCACCGCAATCGACGGCGCATTCGCGGGATCGATCTCCGCGACAGCTTCCCGCACTTCGGCATGGCCGAAGGCATACGCGAGGATGGCCCTCGCGCCTTCGCGGGCGTACCCCTGCCCCCGGTAGAACCGGTCGAGTTCCCAACCGATCTCAACGCGTCCAGCGCGAGGACGCCCCTGCAGGTTAACGCTGCCGGCGACCGCACCGTGCATCCGCACGACCACCGCCCGTCCGTGCCAGCCGAGCGCGCTCGAATCCTCACGGAGCGCCCGGAGGTTGCTGGGGAAGCCGAACTCCAGCTCGCCGCCGCCAGGCCATGCCCCCAGGTCGGCGCCCATCCACTCGGCTGCGACGGCGCGGTCACCCACCACGATCGCGCGGCAGAAGTCGAGGTCGTACGGGACGAGGTCGAGGCGCGCGGTGTGCAGCGTCTCCGCGACCACTTCGGCGCTGCGCGCGCTCACAGCCGCTGGACGGCCAGCGGCAGCGTCGCGAACGCGCGGCCGTCCACGCTGACGGAGACTTCGTGCGGGCCATAGGTGGTGAACTGGGCATTCTGCAGGTCCACCACCAGGTTGGCCCCCCCGGCCGTGCTCTCGCCGTTCAGCCGCAACGTCATCTGCCCGCCGACCGGCGCCACCACATTCTTCCCGTCCGCGTCTAACACGGCGATCGAGAAACTGTGGTCGCCCTCGTCCTCACGCCCGTAGGCGAAACGGACGACCAGCGAAAGGTGGGGGTGGACGGCGGGCAGTGAGGCGGCGTGGAGCACGTCCACGCCGATCCCCAGCGCGTGCAGTTTGCCGCCGGAGTCCTGCGCGGCGTCACACAGGAAGGCGAAGCCGAGGTCCATCGCTAGCCCCCTCCAACCGAAGCCAGGCCGTCCGCCAGCGGCTTCCCCATGATCGGCCCCAGCGCCTTCCCACGGATCACCCCGTCACGGTCGATAAAAAAGGTCCCGGGCAGGCCCGGCAGTCCGTAGTGCCTCCGCACGTCGCCCGTCCGGTCACCGAGGATGGTCATGGTGAGAGCGAGCTGCTGCTTGAACTCTTCGACCGCGGCCGTTGGTTCTTCGACGTCCACGGCGATGACGACCAGGTCACCGCTGGCCTCGTGCTTCGCCTGGAGCGACTGCAACTCCGGCATCTCGGCGACACAGGGAGGGCACCACGTCGCCCAGAAGTTGAGCACGACCGTCTTCCCCCGGTAGTCGGACAGTCGCACCAACCGTCCGGTGCCGTGCTCTTCCAGCACGAAGTTGGGCGCCGCCTGCCCCACCCCGGGGCTTGTGACCCCGTCCAGCACACCGAGACGCTGGGCGTCCGCGTCGCCGCCAGCCGCACGTTCCTCCGAAACGAACGCGACGACCGCACCCAGGAGGATCAACGTCGCCACACCGCGACGCAGCCAGTCCCGGCGCGCGGGGGACAGAGACGACAGGCTCAGGACAGACGAGATGGATGCCACCCTCCGAGGATACTGCCTCCCCTCCTGAAGACGCCCTGACCGCGGGCGGCGCGCCCGGTAGGATCACGCCCGTGCTGGACGAAGCGACACAGGCGGCGATCGGACGCGCGGCGGAGGTACTGCTCCGCAGCCGCCACACCGTCGTCCTCGCCGGAGCTGGCATGTCGAAGGAGTCCGGCATTCCCACGTTCCGCGGCGAGGGTGGCCTCTGGACGACGCAGGGCGAACCGCCTCTCAATCAGTACGAGACCTTCGCCGCCGACCCGAAACGCTGGTGGGAACGCCGTCTGGCGGACGCACGCACCGGGAACGCCTTCGGGGCCTCGATCGAAGGCGCACAACCAAACGCCGGACACCGGGCGCTGGCCGAGCTCGAGGATATGGGCCGGGTAGCCCACGTCATCTCGCAGAACATCGATGACCTCCACCGCCGCGCCGGCCAGCGTTCCCTGACCGAGATCCACGGCAACCGCCTCTGGATGCGCTGCGTCCGCTGCGGCGCCCGCTGGCCCCGCGAGGATATTCCTGTGGACGAGGCCAATCTGCCGCCGCGTTGCGCCGCCCCTGGCTGTTCCGGCATCGTGAAGGGCGACACCGTGATGTTCGGCGAACCGATCCCACCGCTCGCGCTCGCGCGCTGCGAGGCGGAGACTGCGCAGGCGGACTGCTTCATGACCGTGGGCACCTCCGCCGTCGTCTACCCCGCGGCCGCCTATCCGATCGAAGCCGCCCGCCGGGGCGTCCCACTGATCGAGGTGAACCCGGAAGAGACGCCGCTGACGCCGCTCGCTGACGTCGTCGTCCGGGCCGCCTCCGGTGAGGCGCTGCCGGCGCTGGTGGCGGCGATCCGCGAGCGGCAGAACGCTTCGCACGGAGAGGGCTCGCGATGATCAGCCGCCGCAAGTACGACCCGCTCGGCATCGTCCTCGCCACCGACGAAGGCCTGCTCCAGGTCGAGCCCGGTCGCGCGCCGGTCGTCGCCGTCCCCGGGAAGCGATTCGACCGCGTCGACTTCCGTGACGGCCTCGGCCTCGCGTCCGCGCCGGGTGAAGGCGTCTGGGTGTTTGCCGGCAAACGCTGGGAACGCGGATGGGAGGGCGACCCGCGCTCCGTCTCCGTCACCACGGCCGGCGACCTGTTCATCGGCGGCGCGGACGGCCGCCTTCACCGTTCCCACGACAAGGGCGCGACGTGGACCACCATCGATGGCGTCCAGAACGTCATCAAGCTCAACCGCTTCGTCCCACCGGCGCCGGGCGTCGCCCCGTACGTCGCCGCCGCCGGCGAAGTCACCGAGGGCGGCGTCATCGCGATTGTCGGCGGTGGATGCTGGTACACCCGCGACGGCGGCGTCTCGTGGATGCGCCGGACGGACGGCCTCGACCCGAAAGTGCATCGCATGTGGGTCCATCCCGAACGCCGCGATCGCCTCTTCGCCACCACGCCCAGCGGCATCTTCCGCAGCGAGGACGAGGGCTACACCTGGGTGCAAAGCATCGGCGGCCTCGACCGCTCGTGGGGCGGTACCCTCGCGGTGTTGCCGGGCACGCCCGACACACTCATCTACTCCGCCGCCCGTCGCGCCCCCGGTGTCGAAGGCGCGGTCTTCCGCTCCGCGAACGGAGGAGTGACCTGGCAGCGCGTCATGCTCGACGACAACGATGAGTGGGATCGCGTCCCCTGCGTCGTCCGGCCCTTCGACTGGGACGACCTCGCCTTCGTCGCCGCCGGCTCGCGGCTCTGGGCTTCGCACGACCGAGGCAAGAACTGGCTGGCGCTCCAGGACGGCCTCCCCATCGCGAACGACATCACAGCCGCCCTCTAAGGCTGCCCGGTCAGATTCATCGTCATACGTTTTGTGATATTTACGACGCTGTAGCGGCACCCCGCCGTACATTCGTTGCCTCAGACGTCCATCGCAGCCCGCAAACCGGCTCGCGCTGGCGGCACCCCACGCGCCCCTGATGACGCGCACACCCGGAGGATGACATGGCAACTAACACGCGTCCGCGCGACGAAATGATCGAGGCCAACGGCGTCCGCTTCCACGTCCGGGAGTGGGGCGACCCCCGCAGCCGCCACGCCCTCCTGCTCCTCCACGGCTACGCCGAAACGGCCGAGGCTTGGGCCGATGTCGCCTCTGACCTGGCGCGCGAGTACCGCGTCATCGCCGTCGACCAGCGCGGCTACGGCTCGTCCGCCCGTGCCGCTGACCGCGACTACACCCGCGCGACCCAGGTCGAGGACCTCGCCTCGCTGATCGAGGCGCTGAGCCTGCGCTCGGTCACGCTCGTCGGCCACTCGATGGGCGGCGCCAACGCCATCTGCTACGCGGCCGAACACCCCGAGACCGTCACCGCCCTCGTCGTCATCGAATCGGCGCCCGAGGTCCTGCGTTCCGGCGTGGAGCAACTGCGCCGCCTGCTTGCCGTCGGCGACTCCTTCGGAAGCCTCGACGAAGCCGTCACCGCGTTCCGGGAGTTCTTCCCCTACGCGAACACGGAGCAACTGGAGCGCCGCGTGCGCGCCTCCTTCACCGTGAACGAGGGCGGCGTGTTCGTCTGGGACTTCGACTCGGTCTTCCGGAACGCCACCGTGCGGCCGCCGGAGCCGGACCCCGGCCAGCGCCGCCTCGCCGACCTCTGGGACTCCGCCGACCGCATCCAGTGCCCGACGATGATCGTGCGCGGCTCCGAGACCGACATGCTGACGCCCGAAGCGATCCAGCGTCTTCACCGCCGCATCGCCGGCTCGCGCGTCTCCCTCATCGAGGACGCGGGCCACCCGGTCCCGACCGACCAGCCCGCCGCGCTGGCCCTCAACATCCGGGAATTCCTGCAGAGCCTCGGCGGCCTGTAACCCTAGAGCCTCCGCGCTCGGCAGACAGCAAGAGGCCCGGTGGTGACACCGGGCCTCTTGCTCGTGCAGCATTCGCGATGGCGCTACGGTGCCGAACCAAAGGCGCCCTTCGCGCGATACGCCTCGACCTCGTCCCATGTGAACCCGGATTCCAGCAGCACCTCTTCGGTGTGCTGGCCGAACTCCGGCGCCTGCTTCTTCAACTGAGCGGGCGTCTTCGAGAGGTGCACCGGCGAACCGACCATCGGCCACATCTTGCCGGCCTCGTCCGGCACCTCGACGATGTAGTCGTTCGCCCAGGCCTGCGGGTCCTCGCCGATTTCGAGGTAGTCCATCACCGGCTGTACCAGCAGATCTTGCGCATGGAAGATCGCGATCCACTCGTCCCGCGTCTTCGTCTGGAAGATCGCGTCCATCTTCGCCGTCACCTCGGCGAGCCGTTCCATGCGTTGCACGCCGGTGCGGTACGGATCCCGCTTCAACTCCTCGGAACCCAGGGCGTCGCAGAACTGCGGCCACCACTTGTCCGCCGGCAAGAAACCGATCATGAACCACTTGCCGTCGCCCGCGTGGAAATGGTTCCAGGTAGGCGGTCGCTCGTTGTGCTTCCGGCGACCGATCAGCTGGCCGCTCCACATCGCGTGCGTGATGTTGTACGACTGGATCAACATCTGCGACCCGTACAGCGAGGTGTTCACCTCCTGCACCTCGCCCGTCCGCTCACGGTGGAGCAGGGCGAGGACAATCGAATACCCGGACACGACGGCGCCGACATGGTCGGCCTGCGGGAACCCAGCGGGCGTCGGCGGGCCGTCTTCGCCTTCGCCCGTGACGGACATGAACCCGCCGCGCGCCTGCGCCAGGGTGTCCATCGCGCCCGTATGGCGCTCCGGGCCCAGGTGCCCCCAGCCGGTGGCGCTCGAAAAGATGCAGCGCGGATTGTGCTGCTGGATCGCCTCGAACGTGACCCCCAGCCGTTCCATCACGCCGCCGCGCATATTGTTGTGGAACACGTCGGCGGTCTCGACCAGACGCCAGAACATCTCCATGCCCGCCGGGTTCTTCATGTCCAG
>SXGU01189450.1_pt1 | contig 10372 bp, 10 predicted proteins | sample 3174531 | NCBI WGS metagenome assembly SXGU01 (sample SAMN11356863, study PRJNA531348) | freshwater metagenome | isolation source: freshwater sample F1-140 | place: China: Fuxian Lake, Yuxi | collected 2017-12-25 | reverse complement strand
GGCGGAGCTTGATCTTCTGCTCGATCAGGTCCATCAGCTCCAGCGGCGACAGGCCCGGGCGGTCCCACTTGTTGATGACCGTGATCACCGGGATGCTGCGCAGCGCGCAGACCCGGAAGAGCTTGAGCGTCTGCGGCTCGAGCCCTTTGCCCGCGTCGACCAGCATCACCGCCGAGTCGACCGCGGACAGCACGCGGTAGGTGTCCTCGGAGAAGTCGCTGTGGCCGGGGGTGTCGACCAGGTTGATCACGCGGTCGCGGTAAACGAACTGCAGCGCGGCCGACGTGATGGAGATGCCGCGCGCCTTCTCCATCGCCATCCAGTCCGACACCGTGGCGCGCCGCTCACCCTTGCCGTGGACCGCGCCCGCCTCCGTGATCGCCCGAGCGTGCAACGCGAGCGCCTCGGTCAGGGTCGACTTTCCAGCGTCGGGGTGGCTGATGACGGCGAAGGTGCGGCGTGGGCGGAAGTCGGGCACTGCCTGAACCTAACGCCGAGGTGCGTGGACTCCTGCTTTGTGCCTCTGAGACTGCAGTAAAGGGCGTCCTAAGCGGCGGTAAGACGCACTCACCGCGCCAGGGGCGGATGGCCGCTCCGCGTATGGACCGCCAGCCCGCCCGTTAGCATGCTGCGGAAGTACGCGAGGCCCGCGACGCTTCAGTCTTTGGGTCCTGCCTTCGCCAGAATGTCGATATCGACGGTTAGCGTCGCGTCGTGGCCTTCCGTCCTGGTGAACACGCTCAGTCCCGTGAACTCGAACCCATGTACGAGGACGTGCCTGCGCACCTGAAACACCAGCTCTGGACGTGGACGGCGGGCTACCTCAGCACCGGAGACGCGGACGGAATCGCGAAGATTCGGGCGGTTGCAAACCATATGCGCTACGACTACGCCCGGATCCCCAAGGCGGGCTCGTACACCAAAAAGGAACAGGACATGCGCGCGCACATTCAGAAGCGCTGCCAGGACGACGAAGACCAGCTTCGAATCATCGAGTTCCTGCTCACGGAGTCACACCCGTCGAGCGGCCTCCATCTCGAAGGCATCCTTCGCCTTGGCAATTCGGCCTACTCCGTAAGCGCCGATGGCAAACGACTGGAGATGCGGGCCGACCCCGCCGTCCGTGCCGGGGTTCAGGCAGTGGTCGAAGTTGCAGCCGGGTCACCTGGCGACCACCTCACCAACGCCTGGAACGAGGCGTTTGGTCGCGTCCCGGATCCCGTGAAGTCCTACAGCGAAAGCATCAAAGCCGTCGAGGCTGCCCTCGCCGCGCGCGTCTCGCCACAGAACGGCAAGCAGACCCTCGGGACGATGGTGCGGGACATCAGGGCTAAGCCCGGCAAGTGGAAGTTCGCGATCGCGGACGGCAATGTCGGCGGGGTGGAGACGGTCCTCAACATGATGCAGCTCCTTTGGGACGGTCAGACGTCTCGGCACGGCGGAGTCAACCCGACCCGCGCCGAGACACCCGAGGAGGCCAAGGCCGCTGTGCTGCTCGCCGCAGGGCTTGTCCAGTTCGGTGTCAGCGGAGCCATTGCCATTGCCTGAGGTCGCGCCGGGACAGTCACTCGGAACCCGCCTGTGGGGAGAGCTCGACTCGCCGACCCGCGGGCACTACCCAGCGTCGTTGCCGGCATAGGCGATCTATCTGTGCAGGTGGCCGATTGACTCTAGTTCCCGGTCAACCAAACGGCCTCGGCTTGCGCGATATGTGCGGCGGCGCACGCAACCAGCGCGAGACTTCGTTGCTTCTCGGGGTCGCTCTCACCCGCAGCCGCGTTGAGAAACGCCCGGGCCGTGTCGAGATCGGAAGCGAACTGTGGAGTGGTAACAGGTAGAGGCATTTACCCACGCTAGTTCTTGCGTTCGAAAACCTCGACCGGCTCCCAGCAAAGTTGGGTTCGCCATCTATCGGGCCGGCGGTTCGCAACGCGCAAGGGGGGGCGGTCCAGTGCGCGCAACCGTTACGCGGCAGACCCGGAACTACACGCTAGGCCCATCGGCGGCGGAGTGACGCAGGATGCCTTTCGCCACCTTGTGAGTCGAATGTCATGCGCCACCGCGACGCCGCTCTCGGGCTGCAGCAGCCGCGTCCCGCAGCAACTTGTGAGCTGCCGCCCATGGGATGTCATCCATGTGCTGTCGCGTTGCCTCTCGTTCGCCCTCTGCGGCGACCTCGGCCATCTCTTCCACGAAGGCCGCATCCCAAGGGTCCTCTTTAAGCAACCGCTCGCACAGCTCTACGAACGCGGCGATCTGCCTCGCGTCGAGGTCTTGTACCTTTACCCTTTCTCGCAGAAGCGACTCGAGAACGCTCTTCTCAATGTTGGACCCAGTCAGCTTGCTTGTTGCCGCGCTGTCTGTCTCGGTCAGCCGCTTGGTGATGATCTCCTCGACGAGGTGGGTAGTGATCAGAACCGAGACCTGTTTTTCCAAGTCGGCTGAGCTGTCGAACGTCGAGTAGAGCGCGAGATGATCTTTCGCGACTGTCTTCTTGAAGTCCAAGACCCTGGTCAGTTCTGGGCCTGGATCGTTGATCTCGTAGTCTTCAAGCTTCGCAAAGTACAGAGCGATAGCTGGCGATTTGCCATCCGCAGTACGCCGGTGGGAAGCAATGGAGAATTCCTCAAAGAACCCCGAGGAATGCGAGCCAGTGTCCGTGCCCCACCTGCGGCGCAGCATGCCAATGAAGATGTCGCACTCTTCGACGCGAGGATTGATCTGAGCTTGAGGTCTGCCGTAGTTCGGCGGTATCTCCTCCCACCCGACCACCTGGATCCGAATACCGACCGGTGCGAACGCGTTGTTGATGGAGCCTGCAAGGTCTCGCAGTGACGCGCGCTCTTCGGCGAGATCGCTCGGGGACGCCAAGAAGACCAGCAGCTCGGTGACATTGCTTGACATTGGTTTTCCCTGTGAGGCGGATTCCGCGACGCAGCCTACTGGGCGGAGTTGACGTGCCTCGCGCTGGATCAGTCAGACGCCGGCGACGTAGGCGGTGAGGAAGTGGACTCCGTGGCGGTCGAGGTTGCCGCGGGCGCGGTCGTAGTGCTCGGTGGTCCTGGGGTCGGCATGGCGCGCGAGGATCTGGGCGTCGCGGAGCGGAACGCCGGCGTCGAGGGCGTTGGTGATGGCCGCGTGGCGGAGCGAGTGCGGGCTGATGTGACGGGGTATCCCGGCGGCCTTCGCGATCCGCGTGACCATCCGGTAGGCATCGCGGCGGTCGATCGGCCTGCCAGAGACAGGTCGCAAGATCAGTGGGCCGGCGGTCCGCTGGCCGCGGCATGCCTCGAGCACGCGGAGGACCGGGACGGTCAGCGGCATGGTCGCAGGCTTGTCACCCTTGCCCACCAGATGAAGCACCCGGTGGCCTCGCGAGGTCTCGGTGTAGTCCTCGATGCGGACCGCAGCGGCCTCGGAAGCCCGTAGCGCGTTGATGCCCAGGAGGTAGGCCAGGGCGCCGTGGTGGACGGTGATGGTTTGGGCGACCTGGAGGAAGCGGATCAGCTCGAGCCGGTCCAGACCCTGGGTTCGGGACTCGTCGCTGTGCACCTTGGGCAGCCGTGCGTAGACGGCGGGGTCGGCCGGGATCAGGCCATCGATGTGGGCGAACCGGAAGAAGCCGCGGACGCCGTGCATCATCGTGTTGGTCGAGGACGCCATGAGCCCGGCCTCGCCCAGACTGCGGATGTACAGCTCGACGTGGGCGCGTTGGATCCCGATCAGCGGATCCAGGCCGTTGCCTTCGCACCACTCGAACCAGCGACGCAGCTGGTAGGCGTACAGGTCGTGGGTGTGCCCGGCGTACCGGGCCAAGAATGAGACCGCCGCCAGTTGCGCAGTGGTCATGGTGGTGGGCTGGAACGGCAGTAGCCGCGACTCGGTGGACATGGAGCACCTCGCGCGGCGAACCACGCCGGGGCCACGCTGTGCTCGCCGCCGACACCGCGGGGCACTCGGAGCCCTGACGCTAGCGCCGCTGGAGCCGCGCGACTGGCGGCGGAAAGCCGCTGGCCGCCCCGCGCCTCGGAGTGGGGTTCGCCGTAGACGACACACGGAGGCCACAGAGACCAACAGCAACACGCACGCTGGGTGAGCGAACGAGGACCAAGGCGCCGAGGCCGCCGAGACCAAGCAGGATGAGACTCGAGACACCGTTCGATGCCTGCTGTCTAATCGTGCGACGCATCGACCTCAACAAGATCGCAATGGTCGATCCATCGAGCCAGGGTGCTCAGGATCGCGAGTTGCTCCAGCCCCTCTTGCCGTGCCACCTCGGCGGTGCTGTGAGTCGCGGGATTGCGAATAGCCATGAAGCAACCCTGACCGAACTGCAGAAGCCCTGATCGCATGGCTTTGACTGTCAGATCGGTGTCCTCCCCAGACCAGCGAAGCCGTGGCTTGCCTTCGTCCGGGGCGGAAAGGGAAAACACCTGCGCCATCAACGTGTTGTCAGAAACGTCTCGGCGTCCGGTGAGGTCCTGGACATGCGCATTAAGGAACGTCGCCGCTCGCTGTACGGCAGCACCGTGGTGGCCGCCTGCCCACAGCTTCGAGGCGGCATCCCAGACAAGCGGATGCAGCGAGTCGGCGGCCATCGTCGGCGCAGAGGTACCCGTGATGTGAGCCGCCGTCTCATCCTTTGTCTCCAAATGACCGAGTGCTCGCCTCGCCAAGTCGAGACCGCTCTGCAGCTCGACATGGTTGTAAGCCCCGAACCCAACGACGAGCGCTCCGACCTTCTCCATTCCGAGCACCGCCTTGATGACCCGGCGGGTCTGGGGTTCACGAGCGAGCAACGCATCGGTCTGCTCGCCCGAGGAACAGAACGAATGTTCGCGGCGGTTCCTCCCCTCGCGCCGCAGCGCGGCATCGGCGTGCTCGATCCACCATTCCAAGACCTGCTGCGCCCACTCAGGGTCGACCGTCTGCGCCATACATCGCACGGTACGGTCACTCACGGACACCGGATAGTTCCTTTTGGCCGAGGCTGGTGAGCTCCTGCGATCCGTGGAAGGACCATCACACGCGCCTGTCAGCAAGCGGCGGAAAGACGCCCCGCGCACAACCCCTAGTCATCGGTCGGTGCGAAGACAGACTTTGGCGGCTGCGATGCGATGCGGCTCGTCTAGTCCGCGGCAAAGGCGCAGCATGAGTTGGACTCCCGCCCCTTCGCCGTGGGCAGCGGTCAGCGCGGTGACGGCGTGACCTAGGACTAGCTCCCATAACTCATCCGCAGTCTCGGGGAGAGTGTCGTGCAGCGCTGCGACGAGTCCATAGAGCGTGACCTCGGTTGTCCACGGCTGGATGAGCAGACTGACCAGCAGCGGAACAACAATCTCGGGCTGATCCTCTTGTCGCACGAAGGAAAACCCGCGCAACCCAGCTGCCGCCCACTCTTGGGAGTCGCGACGACTGCTCTTCGCGTGCTGAAGTCCAGCCTGCAGCAATCGGATGGTGTTGCGGGGTTGCAACCACGCGTGAGGACGACTGATGGCGACAGCGGCTGCTCGAGGAGCCCATTCTTGACGTTCACCTACAAGGCGAATCGCGTCCACGTCGAACGGCAAGTCCACGCAGTTGAGCGTTCGCAGGTGAAGGTCTAGTTCGACTCGCTCAGAGCCGTCGACTGCCCCTGCTGCGGCGAGCACATCGAGCAGATCGGTAGTGTTGAACGTAGCAACGCCCAGTGATCTAGCGATCTGAGCCAGGGCAGAGTCGTCGCACCAGAGGGTGCTACCAGATACTTGAGCCGCCCGGACGTTGCCCATCCACGCGTCGAACTCAGGGCCACGCAGCCGTGAATCATCCGTTGACTCTTCGGGCGCAGTGGGGACGGCCTGAATGAGGTCGTACATCAACGCTGCGCGTTCAGCGATCACTCGCGCTTCCTCTTCATCCTCCTCAACGAACACGAGTTGATCGTTCTCGGTGTCGTAATGCGCAGACATAACTGATTGCACTTGGGCGGCGTCCCTGGCGGCGACAATGTCCGCGAAGGCAGTGTCTGTCACTCGCAGTCCTGGCACAGAGGTAAGCAATCGACGCGCGACGTCAGTGATGTTGGCGACTGGCTGACCATCAAAACTCGTCAGGGAGTGCGAAAGGTGAGCTATGCCGGCTACGACCGACAACGCTGACGCGTCTAGCCAGACTGGACTTCGCGAGCGGAAGGCCTCTGTTGCAGCAGTAGTGCCAGCGACAATGTCGTTTAGGTTCAATGACCTTATGAAAACGCAGCGCTGACCGGCCCGAAGTAGTTGCAGGGCATACGGATCGGCACGAAGCAGCGACGCAATGCCAACTGGCAACAACCCTAGCGAGATATCGTGGGCGAACTTCTTGCGCACCTCAGCGCCTGGGGCAATCAGTGCAGTCAGTTGCGCGAGCAGGTCATCGATATCTCGAAACGTCAGTTGCCGCAGGTACTCAGAGTCGGGGAAGCGGTGGAAAAAGTCCTCCGCTGCCGCGTGCAGGGCAGCCAGCTCAGGTGGGACAGTGGCGGGCGTCTCGGAATCCTCGTCATGCTCTTCGTCCATGCGCGGCTGGCGCTGGTCGCCGCCTGCGGCACCTAGACGAAATGCCAATGTCAATACCTGGGCGGCGAAACGCTCTTCGTCACTGCGCAGTTGCAGTAGGCGGACCGCCTCTGTCCACGCCTTCTCTGGCGGGCCGAATCTCGTCATTAGATCCAGGCGGATCAGTTCGAGGCTTCGGTCGTTGGGTTCAGTCAAGCCGGGTGCCTCGTCGAGCACCTGCCACGCCTTGCTCAACGACCCTCGGTTGTACTCCGCCGCGATAACGGTCCACCGGGCAAGGTCGTTCGCCGGATCCAGCGCCAGGGCAGACGACGCCAACCGGGCGGCCTTGTTCCAGTCACCTCGTGCCAGCGCAGCTCGATAAACGGCGCCTTCTGCTGCTCGCGCGCCGGGCCACGTTGATCCCGCTTGCAACAGGGCTGCCTCCCCGAGGCGTTCACAAAGGTCCCACTTCTGAGCCGCCCCCGCATAGTTGGCCGCCATCACCCGCAACTGGGGTCGCTGAAACCGATCAGCGGCGCGATCGAGTACTTCGCACCCGCCTTCGATGTCTCCCTCCGAGAAGTGCATCTGCGCGAGATGAACAGCTGCTTCGTCAAGCTCAGTGCTGAGAGCACGCAGACGGCTCGCCCGTGCGACTGGGTTTGACGGTGTTTCCGCAAGCGCGCGTGCCAGCCGCTCAGTCCCGACGATGGCTTGAGGTTGACTTTCACGAAGCTCGGCCAAGCCTGGGAAATCTAGTCGCCCCGCGAGGAGCAGGCCGCGCGCCGCATTGACCTTCTCCTGATCTGTCGATGCCGCTGCCCAAGCCCGCTCCCACAGAGCCAAGCGATCCGCTGCACTCTTATCGTCGGCCTCTAGGGTGTCCTGTTCGTCCGTGGCTTGAGAAGGATCTTGGAGGAAGCCGGAGCCGACCTCCGCGGCGGTGGCTTCGAGCCAAGCGGTCTCGAAGGGGTTGTCAGCCGCCAACTCTCTCGCTTTGCCGAATTCCCCGGTGACGGCGGCGGCCATGCCCGCACGCCTTCGCAAGTCAGGATGAGCAGCTTCATTCTCTGTTGCTTCTCCGTCCGGGGGGGCATTCGTGATACGAGTAACGGCCGCCCAGTCGTGGCGCAGGATCATTGCGTCAGCAGCGACGCCTGCAGCCTCCACGCCGTCTAGACGGAAAGTTCGACGCGTGTTGCGGACTCTTACGGCGCAATTGAAAGCTTGCTCAAGATCGGTCTCTCGATCCAGGCCCTCTCGGCGCTGCGCGCGCGCCACCAACCACTGAGCGAGCATGAGCGTTGAGGAATCAGCGCGCTCATCTGCCCCATTCTCGACCAAGATTGCGATCGCCGCATTGACGTCCGACTCGAACGAACGAGCCGATCGAAACATGGCTCGGAGTCGCTCGGAGTGGGTGTTTTCGGGTTGCCACGACTCAAGCAGCGGCACGCTCCCAGCGAGGTCGTCGCCAGCGGCGAGTAACCGTACGACGTCGGCGTATGGGTATGCGCCGTGCTGAGTCTCAGAGTGCCCATCCAGGATTGCCAACGCCCGCTCGTCGTCGCTCCCGAGATGCCAATGGGCTTGCCGCGTCAGCCAATAGCGGCGCGGGGACGCTCCGGCTAGGAGTGCTCGCTCGACAGCGGCTGCTGCCGTCGTCTTGTCATCCAGTAGAGCTGCGATCTCTGCGATCAGCAGCCAAGCTTGAGGTCCTACCTCAGTAAGCCAGGTCGGAGGGGCGGCCGTCCAGTCCGACAGCACCCGTTCCCTATCGGGTGAAGTCTCGAAGCAGTCGATTATCCGCTTGGCTTGATCGTGAGTCCTAAGAGCCTCCAGCCCTAGAGTTCGTAGGCTGGATGGCAGGGCTTGCACTACCTCGTCAGGACGCGCCGATCCGGCGAGCGCCTCCTTCAGTTCCGCTAAGGAAGCCTGATGACCGGCGCCGACATCAACGACTAGGGATGCGACGGTGCGCTGCTCGTTGACGACCTCGGTATGGCGCAGGTCCGCACGCTCGTCCAGGATGGCTGCAGCTTGCGGCCCCGAAACCACGAGGAGGAGTTGCCGCTGGCATTCCAGCGCAACGGCCTCGGCACGACGCCGTGTCTCAACTGGACGAAGGTCTCGCCACTTCCTCGAGAGGCTTAGGCGTACATCAAGATTGTCGACAAGTTCTTCAGCTGCCTCCGGCGTTGCGCACGCCAAAGTTGTCTGGAGGAACGACAACGACAGGGTGTTTTTCAGATCGCGCCATGGAACAGGGAACGGGCAGGCATTCCGTACTTTCCAAGCGAGACGCCACGAGACGGGTGGGACCCGTCGAGCCATCCCTCGGGCCACAACAGGAACCAGAGCCCTGCCACCTAGCAGCAATAGGTTCGACACTGACCATGCCCCCCGCGCCCAGACCGGAATTTCGCTTGCAAGGCATTCTGCCGCTTCCATCTTTTGAGCGGACGGACGACCCTGTAGGACCGAGCGAGGACTGGGCAAGGCGCAGGACTTGGCATGGCCCGGCGTGTTATTCGGCGACGAGGCCGATGCAGGCAACGATGCTCGCCTCTGACACAAGCAACAGATTGGGGTGCCCGCGTGCTTGTGATGGCGACCGACACCGGCCCCACTTGGCTTGCTGTTCTAGGCGCGGTCGGCCTCGGCACCGTGCTGTCAGCGCTCGTCACGGCTGGATCCCTCATTTCCAGAACTTCCAGAACAGCCGACGGGACGACCGAAGACGGCAAGAGGACGCGGATCAGCGTCAGAGAGATCGCGAGCACCAAGCGGCGGAGATCGACCGCGCGCATCGACGCGAGTTGGACAATCATTGGCGCGAGGAGCGGCGTCAGGCTCACCTGAAGATGCTTCGTCTCAGCGAAGCTGCGGCGGCGGATCTCGAGAAACTGAGGGTCGACATCGAGCGCGACGCCAAGAGCGAAGAGCCCGACATGTTCAAGTTCGTTGGAATCGCCACGGAGCAACGCCGAGAGATTCGGGCCGCGCTTGCCGACGTTCAGATTGTGTCGAGCAACCGTTCGAGGATGGCGGCGGAGGAGTTGATGCAGAGCATCGAGTACCTCGAGATGCTCTTGTTCTGGCCTTTGAACTGGGACAGCGAGAAGAACGGCCTAGCGACGCCTGCAGACGTTGAGAGAGCCCCTGGCCGGATACGCGAACACCTTCCGCGAAAGACATTGGCACGGCCTAGGTCACGCTGTCGTCCAGCGGCTCGCAGTTCCCCCTCTTGTGCCGAGGAGGGCGCCGATAATCGCCATGGATGCGATGTTCAACTCGGGTGCGGGGCCCGAAGATGACCTGCACAAGCCGTACCCCGGGAAGTCACCACTGCGTCCCGGACGCGCGCGAGTCAATGAGTGCGTCAATCTGGACGGAATGGCCTACCGGAAGGTCATTCCCACTCAATCGTCCCTGGCGGCTTACTGGTGATGTCGACCGTGACTCGGTTGATCTCGCGCACCTCGTTGGTGATCCGCGTCGAGATCCGCTCCATCACCTCGTAGGGCAGCCGAGCCCAGTCCGCGGTCATCGCATCCTCGCTCGTCACAGGCCGCAGCACGACCGGATGGCCGTAGGTCCGGCCGTCACCCTGAACGCCGACCGACCGGACGTCCGCCAGTAGCACCACCGGCATCTGCCAGATGTCCCGGTCCAGGCCGGCGCGGGTCAGTTCCTCGCGGGCGATGGCGTCAGCCTCACGCAGGATGTCGAGGCGCTCCCGGGTCACCTCGCCGATGATCCGGATGCCGAGGCCCGGGCCGGGGAAGGGCTGGCGGTGCACGATCTCGGCGGGGAGGCCGAGCTGCTCGCCGACCATGCGCACCTCGTCC
>SXGU01035334.1_pt1 | contig 10372 bp, 10 predicted proteins | sample 3174531 | NCBI WGS metagenome assembly SXGU01 (sample SAMN11356863, study PRJNA531348) | freshwater metagenome | isolation source: freshwater sample F1-140 | place: China: Fuxian Lake, Yuxi | collected 2017-12-25 | reverse complement strand
GACAGGCCGAGTTCGACATCACCTACGGCAAGGGCATCAGCCGCGAAGGTTCGGTGCTCGACCTCGCCGTCGAGATGGGTATCGCCAAGAAGTCCGGGGCGTGGTTCACCTACGACGGTGAACAACTCGGTCAGGGTCGCGAGAACTCCAAGCAGTTCCTCATCGACAACCCCGACGTCATGATGCAGATGTCCGCTCGCGTTCGCGAGAAGGCGATGGCGCAGTCCAATGTCGAGGTTCCCGCCGGATTCAGCAAGGACGACGAAGAACCGATCGAACTCGACTAGTTGCGACGTGCTGTGACGGGCGAGCGGCCCGTCACAGCCATTCGCGGCGTCGGAAGTAGAAGAACAGCCCGACGCTGAACACCCCGAGCGAACCGATCACGATGTAGTACGCAGCACGCATGCGAAGTTCCGGCATGTGGTCGAAATTCATCCCGTAGATTCCCGCAACCATCGTCGGCACTGCAGCCAGCGCAATCCACGCCGATATTCGTCGCATGTCGGCGTTTTGTTGCACCTGCGCGAGGTTGAGACAACTCGTCAGCGCGGCGTCGATCAACTCGTTCATCCGTTCGATGTCGTCCACGGCCCGACGCAGATGGTCGTAGACGTCCTTCAGCTTCGGCATCAACGACGTCGGTATCGTCGAGATCGACCCCTGCATCAACGTGTTGAAGGCGTCCACCAGCGGCACGGCCGCCCGACGAAACTCCAGGATTTCGCGCTTCAGAATGTAGGCACGACTGATCGGCAGGTCGCGAGAGTGGCGGAACACCAGGTCTTCGAGTTCATCCTCGTCGCGTTGCAGCGAGTCGAGCGCGCGAATGTATCCATCGACGACGCGATCGAGGTACTCGTGCACGACGACGGCGGGACCGGCCTTCAGGCGATTCGGGGTTAGTTCGAGATCTCGTCGCACGTCGCGCAGCGGAAGGATGCTGCCATGCCGCACCGTGAAGATGAATCGTTCGGAGAAGATCAACGCCACGTCGCCGACGTCGATACTTCGCTCGGCCTCGTTGTAGGCGATCGTCTTCACCGTGAGGCTGTAGTGACTGGTGTAGCGGTCGACCTTGGCGCGTTGCGACTGGGAGAGTGCATCCTCGATGGCGAGTGGGTCGATACCGAGTCGCTCGGCATACGGCGCAACCTCGGCATCCGTCGGGTCGACGAATCCCAACCATTCGAACTCGCCGTTGACGAACTGCTCCGGCCGGGAGTTGCGCAACGCGGGCGTGTCGAGCGCCTTTCGTTCACCTTGTGAGTAAACGGCGTCCTCTACGAGCACGCCAGCGAGAGTACCAGTGGCTACCCCTCACGGGTGGAGTACGTGTCCGACAATCGACGTGGAGGTGAATACAACGAGAACCTTGACCGATTGCCCTTCCCCATGGTTCCCACGCTCATTACCGTCACGACATGAGCATGACCGCCACGCCACCAAGCGTCCAAGCAACTCCAGCCCCAGCCCACTCTGCGTTTGAGGACGTCAATCGCTTCGTGCGTCGCGCGAGCGCCATGTTGGAGGTCGCCGACGATGTCGTCGCTGCAATCGTGGCCTGCGAACGAGAAGTCGTGGTGTCGTTGCCGTTGCGACGAGACGACGGACGAATCGACGTGCTCACTGGATATCGCGTGCAACACTCCCAGGCTCGCGGTCCGCGAAAGGGCGGAATCCGATTCCATCAGACCGTCGACCTCGACGACGTGCGGGCGCTCGCGAGTTTGATGACTTGGAAAACGGCACTCATCGACGTGCCGTTCGGAGGAGCCAAGGGTGGCGTCGCGGTCGATCCGCGACAACTCTCCGACCGCGAGCACGAGGAGTTGATTCGTCGCTGGACCCGAACGATGGTGCACGTCCTCGGTCCGCATCGTGACATTCCGGCGCCCGACATGGGTACCACCGCGCGAACCATGGGATGGCTCATGGACGAGTTCCACCGTCTGGAGGGATTTCAACCGGCGTGCGTCACCGGCAAACCAATCGCATTGTTCGGTGCACCCGGTCGCGAGGAAGCCACGGGTCGCGGCGTCATCCAGATTGCGGCGGCAGCGCTGCGAGCACACCATCGTGACGCGGCCGGAGTCCGAGTAGTGGTGCAGGGCTTCGGAAACGTCGGCAAATTCGCCATCGTCAGCGCCATCGAACGTGGAATGAAGGTGATTGCAGTCAGCGATGTGACAGGTGCAGTCGTGGCGCCGAAGGGATTGACCGCCGAGGACGTGCTTGCGACGAGCGTCAGCGAACTCTTCGGTCGATACGAACAGACCGATCCGGCACGGATATTGGAGATGGAGTGTGACGTGCTGATTCCAGCCGCCCTCGGTGGAGTGATCAACGACGAGAATGCGTCGCGAATCGTTGCCCCGTTCATCATCGAGGCGGCAAACCAGCCGATCGTCGGTAATGCCGACCAGCACCTCCACGCGCGGGGTGTGACGATCGTTCCCGACATCCTTGCCAATGCCGGGGGTGTGCTCGGTAGCTATTTCGAGTGGACGCAGAACATCCAGGAATTCCGCTGGCCGATCGAACGCTTCCGAGACGAGTTGGACCTCCGCATGGCAACTGCGTTCAACAACGTTCACGAGACGTCCCGTCGTTATTCGTGCAACCTTCGGGAGGCCGCATTCGTCGTGTCGGTTGGACGAGTGGTCGAGTCGTTCCTGATGCGCGGACAGGTGATTTAACCGCCGAGGCATCGGGCCGTCGTGCTGGCGCCAACCGGTCCATCGGTAGCCTTCACGATGCTGTGACTCGTCGATACGTGGTGCGCACGTTCGGCTGCCAGATGAACGAGCACGATTCCGAGCGCATCGCCGGTCTGCTCGAACATGACGGTCTCGAACCCGTCGCCGACGAGGGACTCGCCGACGTGGTGGTGTTGAATACCTGCTGCATTCGGGAGAACGCCGACATGAAGTTGTACGGCACGCTCGGCACCTTGAAGAAATGGAAGGATGCCGACCCGAACCGACAGATCGTGGTTGCGGGCTGTCTGGCCCAGAAGGATCGCGAGAGCGTTCGGACCCGGGCCCCCTGGGTGGACGTGGTGATGGGGACCCACAACGTTCATCGCGCTGCCGAATTGCTCCACCAGTCGAGCGAGAGCGGTGGCGTCACGGAAATCCTCGACGAAGCCATCGTCGACGACTATGCGTTGTTTCCGTCGGCATTGCCCGTGAGACGCGAGACGTCGTATCGCAGTTGGGTGACCATCCAAATCGGGTGCGACAACACCTGCGCGTACTGCATCGTCCCGGCCGTTCGGGGAAAGGAAATCAGTCGACCGATCGACGACGTTCTGGGTGAAGTTCGCTCCCTTGCGGCCGGTGGCGTGACGGAGATCTTCCTCCTCGGCCAAAACGTGAACTCCTACGGACGCGACCTGGCTCTGGCCAGTCGGCGAGCAGGTGACGACACCGTGCGAATCGCACCGCAATTCGCAGCCCTCTTGCGCGAGGTCGGCGCGGTTCCCGGGGTGCGGCGGGTGCGCTACATGAGCCCCCACCCCAAGGACATGCGCGAGGACACGCTGCTGGCAATGGCAGAAACCGCGGCGGTGTGCGAGCACCTGCACTACCCGTTGCAGGCGGGGAGTGACCGCGTACTCGCGGCGATGCATCGTGGCTACACGGCCGAGCGTTACCTCGACCGGTTGGCGGAGGCGCGCCGGACCATTCCCGACCTGGCGGTCACCACCGACATCATCGTGGGATTCCCGGGCGAAACCGAGGGCGATTTCCAGCGAACGATGGAGGTTGCCGCCGCCGCAGAATTCGACTCGGCCTACCTCTTCATCTTCTCGCCCCGCGAAGGCACTGCCGCCGCCGCCATGGTGGACGATTTCTGCGACCCTGCCGAGGTTGGCGAGCGGTACGAGCGATTGAAGGTGGTGCTCGATCGCAGTGCCGTGCTCAAGCATCGGGGGCGCATCGGTCGAATCGAGGAAGTCGTGGTGGAAGGCAACAGCAAACGCAATCCGGCGCACCTCACCGGACGCACGCGCCAGAACAAATTGGTGCACTTCTCGTCCGACGAACAGTTGCGAGTCGGAACCTATGCGCGGGTCGAGATCGTCGACGCGGCCCGCTTCCACCTGGCTGGTCGGTTCGTCGAAGTAACCGCGTTGCCCGTGCATCGCACCCGGATTGCCGTCACCTCGGCATAGGCATGCAACAAATCGCGATCGTTGCCCCGACGGCGAGCGGGAAGAGCGACGTGGCGATGGCCGTGGCACGTGAGACGGGTGCACACATCGTTGCGGTCGACGCCATGCAGGTGTACCGCGAGATGGACATCGGAACCGCGAAGCCGACGCTCGCCGACCGCGCCACGGTGCCGCACCATGGTGTGGACCTCGTCGATCCCGATGAACGGTTCACCGTGGCGGACTACAAAGTGCACGCGGCAACCGCTCGCGAGCACATCGCCCAATCCGGAGCATCGGCGATTTTCGTGGCCGGAACTGGCTTGTATCTCACGGCGGTGATCGACGACCTGCAGTTGCCCGGTGAATGGCCGGAAGTCCGAGCCGAGCTGCAAGCCGAGCCGGACGTGGCGGTTCTCTATGCGCGATTGAACGAACTCGATCCGGTCGCGGCGTCACGCTCGGACAAGTCGAATCGCCGCCGCATCGAGCGGGCGCTTGAGGTGTGCATCGGGAGTGGTCGACCGTTCTCGTCGTTCGGGCCCGGCACCGGCGCGTATCCACCCAGCGAAGTGCGACAAATTGGCATCGTCTGGTCGCGCGACACGCTGTCGCAACGTATCGAACGCCGTGTCCATGCGATGATGGCGAGCGGACTGCTCGACGAGGTGCGGTTGTTGTCGGAGAAATATTCGTTGTCGAAGGAAGCCCGCCAAGCGCTCGGCTACCGCGAACTCCTCGCGCATCTTGCGGGCGAAACATCGCTCGACGAGGCCGTCTCCCAGATCGTGTTGCATACGCGCCAGTTCGCCGTGCGACAGGAACGGTGGTTCCGCCGTGACCCACGGATCGAGTGGGTGACCGTGTCCCACGATCCCGTCGCGGAGGTGGCGCCGCGGGTTCTCGGGCACCTGCGATAGGCATATGGACGAGGAACGCTGATGCGAGTCAACAAGTTCGATGCCTGGGGCAACGATTTTCTCGTGCTCGACCTCGGCGACGTTCGCTCCCAGGGCGACTCAACGGGACCAACACTGCGTGACCCGCAATCCATCGACTGGCCCGTCGCGGCGCGGGCATGGTGCAATCGACGAACGGGGATTGGCGCCGACGGTCTGCTGCTGCTGGATCGAATGGACGACGTCAACGTTCGCATGCGCTTGTTCAACAGTGACGGCTCGAGCGCCGAAATGAGCGGCAACGGTGCCCGATGTTTCGCCCATGCGTTGTTCCGTGCCGATGCGGCGCGGGGCGAACGCACGTATCGATTGCACACCGATGCCGGAATTCGCGACGTGACCGTCGGAGAACGCGACGGTGACTCGGTCGTGGCGAGCATCGACATGGGTGAGATCACCACCATCACTGCCCCGGAGGGTTGGGCGGCAGTCGGTGCACATCCGGATCGCCCGGTGATGCACGTGTCGGTGGGTAACCCGCACACCGTCGTGGGGGTGGACGACGTGAACGTGGTCGACATCCTGCACCTCGGACTGCAAGTCCCGCAGGTGAACCTCGAGGTGATCGCCCCCGGCCCGGAGCCGCACGCCATCACCATGCGGGTGCACGAACGTGGAGCAGGTATCACGAAGGCCTGCGGTACCGGTGCCTGTGCGAGCGCGTGGGCGGCCTTGTGGTGGGGGCTCGTGCCAGCCGGCAATGATCGCACCGAAGTGGTGGTACACATGCCAGGTGGTGACGCGACCGTCACCGTCCATGCACCGTCGCGCGGTCGCGTGACGCTCACCGGACCAGCCAAACACGTCGGTGCGCACGAAGTGTCGCTGACCGCCGCCATGGGAATCTCCTCGTGACGTCGCCGTACCAGGAGGCACTCGGTCGCACGCTCATCGAACGCACGATTCGGGAGAAGATCGTGCTCGTCGGTGTGACACTCGAGGGTCGCGATGACGACGACACCAACGAAAGTTTGGACGAACTCGAACGCTTGGTGGACACCGCAGGTGCCGACGTCGTGGCCCGACTCACGCAACGTCGACACAAGCCCGACCCGGCGTCATTCATCGGCAAGGGCAAGGTGGAGGAGTTGAAGGCGACCTGCCTTGCCGTCGACGCCGACACCGTGGTGTTCGACAACGAATTGGCACCAGCCCAGCAGTACAACCTGGAAAAGACGCTCGGCCGTACCGCAATCGACCGCACCGCGGTGATTCTCGACATCTTCGCCCAGAACAGCCACACACTCGAGGGCAAGGCGCAGGTGGAGTTGGCGCTGATGCGATACCGGTTGCCTCGAATTCGGCGTGGAGCAAGTGCGGGTCTCACGCAACAGGGTGGCGGTATCGGCACGCGTGGACCGGGCGAGACGAAACTCGAAACCGACCGACGACGGATCAACGACCGCATCGCCAAGTTGGAACGCGAACTACGCGAACTGCAACGTACCCGCGACGAACAACGAAAGGGCCGTTCGCGTAGCGGCCTTGCGAACGTGACCATCGTCGGCTACACCAACGCCGGAAAATCGACGCTGCTGAATCGTCTCACCGACGCCGGCGTCCTCGTGGAGAATCGACTGTTCGCCACGCTCGATCCGACCACGCGACGATTGTCGTTGCCGGGAGGTGAGCCCGTGCTGCTCACCGACACGGTCGGCTTCATCCGTCGCCTTCCGCACACGCTGATCGAGGCGTTCAAGAGCACGCTCGAGGTGGCCACGCGCAGCGATTTGTTGGTGCACGTGGTGGACTCGAGTGCGGTCGATCCACTCGGACAAATCACCGCGGTGCGCGAGGTGCTCGGTGAGATTTCCGCCGATCGCGTCCCTGAACTACTGGTGTTCAACAAGGCTGATGCCGACCACGATGCCGCCAAGCGACTGGTGTACGACCATCCGGGATCGGTGGCCATCTCAGCCGTGACCGGCGAGGGGATCGACGATCTCTTGCGCACCATCTCGGATCGCGTTCGTTCGCTGACTGCAGTCGTGGAACTGCTGGTTCCGTACGAGCGCGGCGACGTGATGGCGTCGTTGCATCGCGAGGGTGAAGTGGTGTCCACGTCCCATGAGGACGGCGGGATTCGGGTCAGGGCTCGACTGGCCGACGCATCGCGCGGGCGCCTGACAGAATTTGTCGTCCAATGACCGTTCCACTCACCGTCACGCACTCCGCATGACCGCCCAACCGTTCGTACCGCCGCCGTATCCGTACGACCGACTCGACGCGCTCGCCACGTTTGCGGCCAAACACGACGGTGGAGTGATCGACCTCTCCATCGGCACGCCCTGCGATGCACCGACCCCCGCGGTGGTGGCGGCGCTCTCGTCGTCGAACACCGAGCGCGGCTATCCCGCCAGCATCGGCTCAGCACCGCTGCGTTCAGCCGCGAGTGAGTGGATGCGCCGACGTTTCGCCATCGACGTGCCGGTCACCCAGATTGCCGCCTGCGTCGGATCCAAGGAATTCGTCGCCAGCACACCGCAGTACATGAAACTGCGCCGGCCAGACCGCGACACCGTGCTCTTCCCGGCCGTTGCGTATCCCACGTACGAAATGGGTGCGACACTCGCAGGATGCCGTGCCGTGCCGGTGCCAATGAACACGAGCGGCGGGCTCGACTTGTCGGCAATCAGTGCCGCCGATGCGGCGCGCGCACTCATGTTGTGGGTGAATTCACCGAGCAATCCGACCGGTGCGCTCGACGACCTGGCCGCAGCCGCCACCTGGGGTCGCAGCAACGGCGTGCCGGTGTTCAGCGACGAGTGCTACGTGGAGTTCACGTGGAGTCGTAAGGGCGAGACCATCTTGCAGCACGGTTTGGAGGGCGTCGTCGCACTGCACTCGCTCTCCAAGCGGTCGAACTTGGCTGGCGTACGCGTGGCGTTCTACGCCGGCGACCGGGAGATTGTGGACTACTTGAAGGAGGTGCGCAAGCACGTGGGCATGATGGTGCCCGGACCCGCGCAGGCGGCCGGAGTGGTGGCGTTGAACGACGACGCACACGTTGCAACCCAACGGGAGGTGTACTCACGTCGGCTCGCCCGCACGGCGGAGATCCTGTCGGGATGGTCCGGTCTTTCGATCTCGCAGCCAGCCGGCGGTTTTTATCTGTGGTTCGACGCGGGCGATGGCTGGTCATTCGCCGAGCGGTTGGCGCGTGACGGGGGAGCGCTCGTGAGCCCGGGGGATTTCTATGGTGCGGGCGGTGCCAACAACGTGCGCGTTGCGGTGGTCCAGCCCGACGACCGGATCGAATTACTGGCCAAGCGACTCCGTTAACTGCTTCGGCTTACAGCCTTCGCAGCAGGTGTTGATGGTGCTGCTTCGGCTTACAGCCTTCGCAGCAGGTCTTGGTGGTGCTGCTTCGGCTTACAGCCTTCGCAGCACGGTCACCACTTTGCCGAAGATGGAGACGTCGGACGGGTCGAACACCATCGGTTGCATCGACGCATTCGACGGCACGAGCACCACCTTGTTGCCATCGCGCTTGAAGGTTTTCACCGTTGCTTCGTCACCGGGGATTCCGACCACCACGACATCGCCGTTTCTCGCGACGTTCTGTTGGCGACAGACGACGAAGTCGCCGTAGAGAATGCCGGCTTCGATCATCGACTCGCCGCGTACCTTCAACATGAAGAGTTCGCCGTCACCCGTGAAGTCCATCGGCAGTGGCACGAGGTCTTCCACGTTTTCCTGGGCGAGCACGTTGACACCGGCAGCGACCTCGCCAACGAGCGGGATGTATTTCGCGGGGCGTCGCTCCATGGTGACTCCGGAGGATGCGTCGTAGCGCACCTCGATGGCGCGTGGCTTGGTCGGGTCGCGGCGCAGGTACCCGAGTTCCTGCAGGTTGGCCAGGTGGTTGTGCACGGTGGCGGAGGAGGAAAGTCCGACGGCCTCGCCGATCTCGCGAACCGACGGTGGATATCCACGTTCGCGCATGCACTGGTCGATGTACACGAGGATCTTGCGTTGGCGATCGCCGAGTCGGGAGATGGGATTGGTGTTGTCTGCAGTCATGTGCACAAGCGTACGCCTGTTCGCCCCCAAGGTCAAACACATGTTCGTAGAATCCCCCAACTCCTCGCAAACCCTTGTGGGGCTTGGGTTTCGCGGGGGGTTGCACTACGAACACCCGTTCGCTATGGTGGAAGCCGAGGGGAGAACACCTGTTCGCCCCACCACCCACCCGAAAGGAATCCCCCATGGCCACCATCGTTCTTGCTGGACAACTCCAGCCCACCACCCGTCGTCGTGCGCCTCGTGCCTCCACGTCGAGTGTGAAGTCGCGTCGCGAGGTCATTCACCAGGCTGCGCGAACGCGGGAGATCCGCCGCGTGTATCGACGCCGTCGTACGGGGGTCATCGTCACGATGATCGCCATCGCGCTGGCCGCCATCATCAGCGTGTTTTCGCTCTTTGGTTCAAGCGCCACCGCGGTCGACTCCACCGGACGCAACATGACCCCCAAGTACATCGTTGCCCAACCAGGCGACACCTTGTGGTCGATTGGCGAGCGCATCGCACCGAATGCGAGCATCACCGAAGTGGTCGACGAGCTCGTCCGGCTGAACGGCACGGCGATCTCGAGCGGTCAACTCGTCCGCATCCCCTGAATGGGGGAGGTCGTCGCGCCACTACTCTTGGCGCAGCGTGCGATGCCCCAGTTGCGGTCATGATGACTCGCGAGTCCTCGACTCGCGGGCTGCCGAGGACGGCGCCGCCGTGCGCCGCCGCCGGCAGTGTCTCAAGTGCGACACCCGGTTCACCACCTACGAGCGCATCGATGAACTCCCGGTGTACGTTTTGAAACGCAGTGGTGACAAGGAGCCGTTCGACCGCAGCAAGATCGTGATGGGTTTGGAATCCGCCACCAAGGGTCGACCCGTCACGCCCGAGAATCTCACCGAATTGGCCGAGCAAGTGGAGGACGCCATGCGCTTGACTGGTGGCGACGTGACGAGTTCCCAAGTCGGACAGGCGGTGCTCGAACGCTTGCGCAAATTGGATGAGGTCGCATACCTTCGCTTCGCCAGCGTGTACAAAGGCTTCGACGAAGCCTCCGACTTCAAACGAGAAATCACCATGCTCGAAAAACGAACTGCGGCCAAGCCGCGCAAGAAGCGGTGACACGATGACCGAGCGCATCGCTATTCGCACCTGTCCGCTGTGTGAGGCCGGCTGCGGACTCGAGATCACCGTTCGCGACGAAACGGTTGCCCGCATCCGTGGCGACATGAACGACGTTTTT
>SXGU01472334.1_pt1 | contig 10373 bp, 7 predicted proteins | sample 3174531 | NCBI WGS metagenome assembly SXGU01 (sample SAMN11356863, study PRJNA531348) | freshwater metagenome | isolation source: freshwater sample F1-140 | place: China: Fuxian Lake, Yuxi | collected 2017-12-25 | reverse complement strand
GTTTTACAACAAAAAGCGTCCCCATCAGGCTCTTGGGTACAAATGTCCTGAAGAGGTGCATGGGGAAAGACCGAAACGGAAAAGGGGCGCATGAAGTTTCGTCACGAACCCCCACTTTTGGTGAGGGGTCCGGTGCCGAACACTCATGCTTGGTTAACGGATTGAAAGATTCAACAGGGGGAATTTCAAAGCTTAGCTGACCCCGTTTTTTGTCCAGCATTTGGGGTCCACCTTAGAGAATCGCCGTGCGGGTAATCCTGCCGCCGATGCACACTTTGGCCTTGTTCAGAAATGTCTCGTCCTTCCAAGTCGGCACTTCCCTCGTCAATGTCGGGTACTTTTTAATGAACTCTTGTCGGGCGAAAGCAATGGCTTTCGGCTCCAGGTCGTTCAGAGTTGCCCCGTCGCAAATGACCGCCGACCAGTCGTCCCGTAGTGCCTGCTTCCGTATCTGTTCGATTTCGTACAGGTTGAGGGGGCAAAGGTTCTCGTGATCTCGTCCGTAGAAGTGTCCCTTCCACGATGTCGGGGAGCCTCGCAGTGCCGCCGGAATCTGGAACATCAACACCCGGCCATGCGGGGTGCCAATCTCGTGGACTTCCTCAAATGTGAGGCGATGGCTGGTTTTATTGGCGATCTCCTCCTTGAGTCTGTCAAGGTGTGGCCTCTGGGGACGATATTGTGTACCGACGATAGGACGGGGAACTGGCTTTTCCTTGACGCCGAATATAAGCCAGCCGAAGTGTTGGCCCTTCAAATTGGCTTCGTTGCTCAAGGACGAGAAATACTTGCCTAGGTCGTCGAAGTCGTAGCTGTTCTTCGCTTCCTTGAACTCGACCCACTCCGTCTCGGCTGGTAGCGAAAGGAACTCGGTCAACTTGGCTTGCAGTTCGCCAGGGGTCATTCGGCCACCACCCTCGCCAGCAGTGCCAGGATGTAAAACTCCTTGTTGGTTAGCAAACGGATTAATACGAGTTTGAATTCGCTGGTGTAAATACGCCGGACCTTGTTCATAACCTTTGCACCTTTAATCAGCGGCTTTCACCCCATTTATATCTTAATTCATCGTCCTTTTTTCCTGGGCCAACATTTCCCTACGGGGAAAACCAGGGACGGAGGTGACAGGAATTTGGCTGGCTGGTTGTACCATGGAAAAGAACCAACTCCGTGAGGGCGAAAAGCGATTGTAGTCATGTCCACCCCTTGAATTGTAGCACAAAAACATCTGAAGGGTGGGACCTATAACCTGGTCAGAGTGTGTTCCGGATATTTAGGAGGGATTTGGAAAGGTCTGGTTTTATAGACTCTGGGGACTCCAGTGGTTAGGTTTGCCCTTGGGGTTTCGCCCATTGTCCTGCCTTGACGACGCCGCTTTGAAGCACCGCCACGAACCGGCTTCTGTCTTCCAGAATCGAAATATCGTGAAGGACATCGCCATCGACCACGAGGATATCGGCCAATTTGCCCTTTTCCAAAGTGCCAAAGTCCTTTTCACGACCCATGATTTCTGCCCCGGTTTTGGTGGCACACTTTATTGCCACCAAGGGATCCAAACCAACCTGATGAACAAAATAGGTCAACTCCCGGGCATAATTGCCATGGGGGTTCCAGGCAAATCCAAAATCTCCGCCAATGCCCATCCGACCCCCGGCCTGGATGATTTTTTTGGCACTTTCCCTTCCGCCATCAAGGGTTTCCTGGTGCCCGTCCAGAATTTGCTGGGACATGCCATAGCCACGCCCCAACTCAAGCGTGGCCTGTTCAAAATAGAGTGCCGATACGACAGGTGTGTTCCGGACAAGGAGGAGTTCAAGGGCCTCATCATCCATAAATGTGGCGTGCTCGATCGCGTCATAACCGGCTCTTAGAGCGTTTTTGATTCCTTCGTTGGCCCGGCAATGACCTGTCACCTTGAGGCCATGGTTATGGGCCGTTGCGACCACGGCGTGCATCTCTTCAAAAGTCATGCAAAGTGTGTGATGGTCATTGGCATCTGGTGCGGCAGCATCACCTGTGGGATAGGTTTTGATCCATTCGACCCCATCTTTCACCAGTTTGCGAACGGCGGCACGCGCTTCGTTTGGGCCATTAACCAACAAGATCAGCCCTTCCATGCCTATCTTTCGAAAATCGGGATTCCAGTCCATAAGGCCACCCACGCCGCAGATTTCGCGGCCACTGGTAGACAAACGGGGCCCCAAATGGATGTCGGCTTCGATGGCCTTTTTCAGCCAAACATCAATGTTGAAAAGGCATCCCCCCGATCGGGCGGAGGTGTAGCCACATTCCAATAAAAGTTTCGCATTGCTTGCAGCCAAAAGGGTTACATATTCCACTGGATATTTAATATCCAATTCATCCAGAGCGGATACATTGAAATAGGTTGCGTGGAAATGGGCCTCAACCAAACCGGGGAGAATCGTTCCACCTTTGGCATCAATGATTCGTGTCTCGGGAGGAACCTGAGGGAATCCTGCCTCAGGCCCCGCATAAAGGATGCAATCGTTTTCGATAACCACCGCACCCTTCTCCACGAAAGGATTACCGGTGCCATCCACGAGTTTTCCATTCCGGATAAGGGTAAACCCAAGGTTACCTTTCATGGATTTGTTCCTTTACAAAAAATAAGCCAAAAAAGATTTTTTATGGGGCTATCGGTCCAGGGACTCAAGGAAGGAATGCGCACTGGCAAGGCATGCCTCAGTAGCAGTCCAGTGAATCAAATGACCCGTGTTGGGAAATCGGATCCAAAGGCACTCGGCCAGGGTTGAGGCGATCCGTTCCGCTTCCATTCGTGGAAGCATTCCTCCTTTGGATTCTTCACCCGCCATGAGCAATACCGGGCAACGAATCGCTTTTAGCATGGTGTCAAGGTCGATCCCCGCTAACCAGGTATTGGTCAAAAGGGGATCATAAACAGCCGGATCCACTTGCTTTAGGCAGCTTGCACTTAAACGCAAGGAGGCCATGTCCCTCACATCCCCAAGGCGGATAGGTGAAGTACCGGTTGCCCCGGGCAATTGAACCTCGGCAAGCTGGTGGGCCACCTCGGTGGTGGACAAAGGGCAGCCCGCAAACTGGCGCATTGCGACAAACAAATGCCAATAAGGGGTTGTTTCAAGGTTTGCCAAAAAACCGGGTCCGGGTGGGTCTTCCAGAACCACCCCTCGAACAAAGTCTGGCCGAAGCGAGGCGGCCACCATCGCCTGAAGGGCCCCCATGGAATGGCCAAAAAGGACAACGGGATTTTTCCCCGATTGGGTTATTCTTTCCAAAACGCAAAGGGCGTCCTGGGCGTGATCTTTGACTAAATACGACCCTTTGGCCCGATCCGAATTGCCGTGGCCCCGGGCATCCACCGCCCACAAGGAGCGATCGTGAGCAAAGGAGGAGAAAAGCGGGGCAAAATCCCGCCCCCTCCGGCCGACACCATGGAAAAAAAGAATACCCACCTCGCCCCTTTGGGAGGGTGAGGATTCAAATACCGAAAGCCTGATTGGGTCCGGGCCGGAAGGCGAAGCTTGCATGGAATGGTTTCCGTGGTTAGGGCCTAACCTAGGGGAAACCCAAATCCCATCCAGAAGGGAAATCTGGGTGGGAGCATTGCAGGCAACGGGTCTGTTTTAGCCGAATCGGCACAATGACTATTTTCCTTCCGGGAATCGCTTGGTAAAATAGGGGCACCTACCTTTTTGGTGCCCAATTGGTGCCTTCCTCCCTAAGAGGCATATTTTTTATGGTGCGCTGGCTTTTATCCCTTGGGTTGTTGTTTGCAGTAGTTCCCCAGGGATCCCCGGCAGATGTTGCCCTTTCGCCTTCGTTCAATCGGGATATTCGGCCTATCCTTGCCGAGCAGTGCCTCTCTTGCCACGGACCGGGCAAGGCCAACGGGGGATTGAGGCTCGATCTTGAGGTTGCGGCCACAAAAGGGGGGAAATCCGGCAGCCCTGCCGTTATTCCTGGAAAACCGGATCAATCCGAGTTGATCCGTCGCATTACCAGCAGCGATCCCTCGGAAATGATGCCCCCGCCAAAATCCAAAAAAGTCCTCAAGGACCAGGAAAAGGCAACGCTTAAGGCATGGATTACCCGGGGGGCAACCTATGAGGGCCACTGGGCTTTTGAGCCGATCAGGAAAACCGTAGGGATCGGTATTAAAAAGGGCGACCCTGAATCCCTGATTGACCGGCATATTAAAAAACGACTTTTGTTTTCGGGCCAAGCCATGCAACCCGAGGCGAGCCGGGAAATTTTGATCCGTCGGGTTTCGTTTACCCTAACCGGGTTGCCACCAACTCTGTTAGAGGTGGAGCAGTTTCAAAAGGACAATGCCCCCGGTGCCTATGAGCGGATGGTGGATCGCTATTTTTCCTCGCCAAGGCATGGCGAGGAAATGGCCAGGCACTGGTTGGATGTTGCCCGCTATGCCGACACCCACGGTTTGCACTTGGACAATGAGAGGCAGATGTGGGCCTACCGCGACTGGGTAGTCCGGGCGTTCAATTTCAATATGCCCTTTGACCAATTTACGGTGAACCAAATCGCTGGTGACCTTCTCCCCAATCCAACCCTTGACCAAAGAATTGCTACCGGGTTTTCCCGGTGCAATGTTACCACCGGGGAGGGTGGTTCGATTGATGCCGAATGGATATTTCGCAATGCCGTGGAGCGAACCTCCACCGTGTTCACGACTTGGCTGGGATTAACGGGGGGTTGTGCCCAGTGTCACGATCACAAGTTTGATCCGATTACGGCAAAAGATTTCTATTCTTTTTATGCGTTTTTTCATTCTGCCGCGGATCCGGCGATGGATGGGAACGCCCTTTTGACCGCACCCACGGTGAAATTGGAAACCGAGGAGATAAAGAAACGCCGGGCCGCACTGCAAAAAGATTTGGATGGGGTTCACCAAGAGTTGGTGGCGATGGGTGGAAAAGTAACCTATTTGGATCCATCGTCCCAAACCGGCCAAACCCGTCAAAAGGTTACCGAGGATATTTGGTTTGATGATGCGTTTCCGACGGGAAGGGTTTTTGCCAGTCCGGGGCATCCCACGGAATATGTGGATGCCACAAAAGGTCGGGTTTTTTCAGGCTCCAAGGCCTTGAAACGCAAGGATGTGGGTTTGGCTCAGGATGTTATCGAAGATATGCCACCAAAATCGATTGGGGCGGGAGCCAAACTGTTTGCCCATGTTTATATCGAGCCAACAGACAAACCCAAAACCCTGATGCTTCAATACTTCAAAGGGGGGTGGCTGCATCGGGCGGTTTGGGGCGATTACGACGCCATCCCATGGGGAAAGCCGGGAACGACAGAAAAGGTCAAGGTTGGCCCCCTACCCGAATTGGGCAAGTGGGTCCGGCTGGAAATTGAGGCAGAAAAATTGGGGTTAAAAGCGGGCGATTTGGTGACCGGGTTTGCCTTGACCCAACAGGGGGGTACCGTATTTTGGGATAAAACGGGCGTTTTGGCCAACACCGACCCAGCCACCGATACCGGCCAATCGTTAATCGCATGGTGGAAATCGCAAAAGGGAAAAGACATTGCCGGTGTTTCTGGGCCATTGGCTGGCTGGATCAAGGGGGGGCCCGATACCAAGCGGGCGGAAAAGGAAAAGGCCCAGGTACAATCCTATTTTGTATCGGAAATATGGAAAAATGCCCCGCCCGAGGTGATTAACCTTCGGTCCAAAAGACTGAGCCTTCAAGCCGCTTTAACAAAGACAGAGGCCGACCTTCCCGGTAGCTTTGTCTTTGCTGACCTGCCCCAGCCAAGGCAAAGCTCCGTCATGATGCGGGGGCAATATGACAAACCAGGTGACAAGGTTGAACCCAACACGCCCCGTTTTCTGCCCAAACTTACGGGACTTGACTCGCGGCGTGCCAACAGGTTGGACCTGGCCAAATGGCTTGTGTCCGCAGAACAACCATTGGTCCCAAGGGTGGTGGTCAACCGCTTTTGGCAACAGGTCTTTGGAACGGGACTTGTCAAATCCTCCGGGGATTTTGGCACCCAAGGGGATTTGCCCAGCCATCCGGAACTGTTGGATGAATTGGCCGGCGAGTTTCGGGCGGGAGGTTGGAATGTGCGGGGCTTGTTAAAAACAATGCTACTTTCCAGTGCTTTCAAACAATCCTCAGGGGCTCCCGAAAGTGTGTGGACCCTTGACCCGGAAAATCGGCTTTTGAGTCGTGGTCCACGCATCCGCCTGGATGCCGAGCAAATTCGGGACAATGCCCTTTTTGTCGGAGGTCTGATCAACCTTGAAATGGGGGGCAAGGGAACCATGCCTTATCAACCCCCAAACATTTGGGAGCCGGTTGGATTTGCCGGATCCAACACCCAAAATTACAAGCAGTCCAAGGGGGAGGACCTTTACCGACGCAGCATTTATGTCTTTCTGAAGCGAACCGCGCCCGCCCCATTTATGAGCAATTTTGATGCACCCAATCGGGAAACTCCCTGCACCAAACGGGAGCGCTCCAATACCCCGCTCCAAGCTTTGCAACTGATGAACGACATTCAACATATAGAGGCGGCACGAGGCTTGGCTACCCAATTGTTAACCACCGGAAAGGATCCCATGGCACAAATCCGCTTGGGATTCAGGACCGTCCTTGCCAGAAATCCTTCCGATCCGGAGGAACAGGCGTTGCTTGCGTTTCTATTGCGTGAGGAGGCTCGCTATAAAACCGAACCGGCAGCGGCAGGCCAGTTGGTCCGTGTGGGAGAGTCAGCCCCCCCTAAAGCAATGGACGAGCCTAAACTTGCTGCCCTAACTCTTATGGTAAACTTGCTCCTTAACCTTGATGAAACAGTCAACCGAAATTAACGAATCGATTGCTCACGGAGTTAAATAATGAGTGGTTTTCAACTATGGCCTGACAATCCGACACGCCGCCAGTTTTTTGCCGGGCCTGGGCTTCGCATGGGGGCCCTGGCCCTTGGGATGATGGCTCACAAAAACGCAAAGGCCAATCCTGACCCGAGCCATTTGGTCAATCCGGCCCTTCCCGGGTTACCCCACCACAAGCCTACGGCCAAGGCACTCATCTACCTCCATATGAATGGTGCCCCAAGCCAGATTGACCTATGGGACTACAAACCCAAACTGCAGGAGTATTTCAACAAGGACATACCGCCAAGCATTCGTGGGGCCCAACGCCTTAGTACGATGACCTCGGGTCAGGCCCGATTTCCTGTAGCGCCAAGCAAATTCACCTTTCAGAGGGCGGGCAAATGCGGAACATGGATTAATACCGACCTTATGCCCCACACTTCGCGGGTGGTCGATGAGATCGCCTTGATCAAAACAGTCAATACCAATGCCATCAACCACGACCCCGCCTGTACCTTTGTCATGACCGGCAGCGAGGTTCCCGGGAAGGCCTCCATCGGATCCTGGCTAGCCTATGGCCTCGGCAGTTTAAGCAATAATCTTCCCGGTTTTGTCGTCCTAACCCCGAGGTTTCCCGCAGATTCCAATGGACAGGCCCTTTTTACCCGGATGTGGTCCAGTGGGTTCCTGCCCACTGCCTACAATGGGGTTGCCCTGCGCGGTTCGGGTGATCCCGTGTTGTATTTGAAAAATCCCGAGGGGGTCTCGACCGCCGATCGCCGGGCCATGCTTGATACGCTAGGAAGCCTCAACCGAATGAATTCTGATCGCCTTCACGATCCCGAAATCCAATCGCGAATCGGTCAATACGAGATGGCCTACAGAATGCAGTCAAGCGTTCCCGAATTAACCGACCTTTCCAATGAGCCAAAACATATTTTGGATCTTTATGGTCCCAATGTTACCAGTCCGGGATCTTATGCCCACAGTGCCATCATGGCCAGACGACTTGTGGAACGGGGGGTCCGGGCGGTGCAACTCCTTCATCGGGGTTGGGATCAACATGGTGGGCTTCCCCGTGAACTGGGCAACCAATGCAAGGACACCGATCAGGCCAATGCAGGCCTCATTATGGATCTCAAACAAAGGGGTATGCTCGATGAAACCTTGGTTGTTTGGGGAGGGGAATTTGGCCGAACCGTCTATTGCCAGGGGGGGCTTGAACGCGACAATTATGGGCGTGATCACCACCCCAGAAACTATTGCATGTGGATGGCAGGTGGCGGCATCAAGGGAGGTATCACCCACGGTGAAACCGACGATTTCAGCTACAATATCCTTAAAGACCCGGTTCCCGTCAATGACCTGAACGCCACCATCCTTCATTGCCTTGGCATTGACCATGAACGATTCTCGTTCAGGTTTCAGGGATTGGATCAAAGGCTCACCGGTGTGGAACCGCAAAAAGTGGTCAAAGAGTTGCTGGCCTAGTACTTGGTCACGCAAAACAATTCGGATAACCAGGCACCAACCCTCTTTGGTTCGTACCATTCCCTCCTATCCAACCCTGGATAACAACCCTAATTCCTGGACAAGGCCAAGCACAAGGTCCGGAATCGACCCGTTTCGGTTACCCGCAATCATCTCATGTCCTTGGTCAAAACCATTATGGTTTCCATTTTGCCAAACCAGATTTTGATCACGCTTCAAGTTGGCAAAGGGGGTTGGCTGATTTTGAGCCGAACTTGCGTTCCAATTGTTGCTTCCAGCTGGTTCAAAATTTTTTGGGTTAACCCAAGTTCCGTAGTTGGAGTGATTTTTTACGACTTTTTGGTCTTTTTTGGGACCAGAATTTCGGTTTTTCCCGGGAATTTGGCGTATGTCGAGTTCAAAACGGCTTGTAGTCCCGACCAAGTTACTTGATATTGCACGCTACTTGTGCGATTAGAACAATGGGGTTTGAAATTGTTCGCAGGTACCCTGGCCGATTTCAAACCATTAGCCTCGGCTTGAAGGGTTGAAAGTCATTGGGAATCAGGAAGAACCGCCAAAAAAAGGCCCAGGAAAAGGGGATTTGTAGTTCCGATTTTTGCAGGTCGCTTTGACTTTTTTTAGGGGAAACCTGAGTTTTCATGGTCCCAACTGGGTAAGTTATGGTAAAATTTGTAGCACCAGTGAACGCATACTTAAATTGGAGAGACAATGAAAGCAATTAACATTGCAATACTGGTTTTGATTGGTTGGGCGTTCGGGTTAACTTTTGGCACGATTGCCCAAGATGGGCCTGCCTATGGCTTGGCGGCTGTTGTTGAAGTGTCCTCCGAACAGGATGTAGTAATTGGAAATGGTCCAGTCAGTTTATCTACCCTTGGCATTGCCTATTACGAAGTGTTTGATGATCTTGGGTTTTTGGACAGCGGTTTCCTATTTGTTTTAGAGTACGGTTCTTTTAATGCTTTTCTGGCAAGGGATAAACTTCAAAATTCGATTGGCAACCCATTTATCATCCTGTATGATCCATTTAGCGATATGTCAAATGGCCCAGTACAAGTTAGCTTTTTAATGACCACGAATTCGGTAACTGCGACATTCGCTAGACTGATGGCTAGTGGAAATGTAGCGGAGATCCGTGCTTTTATTTCCCTAATGGAGGAAACAGGACAACTTACTGCTCTTCAAATCTCCCAAATCCGTGCCCGCCTGTTGGCGGTTCAAGCCATTGAAGCCGCCGCTATTTCAGTGGCAACAGAAGCGGAAGCGGTATTGGCGTATGGGGGACCTGCTGCTTTTTCTCGTTTAATAGGAATGGGTGTGGGCCGACAGGTTGCCTTGGACAGGGCGGCTGCCATAACGCTGGCTGAAATTCAAACAGCAAGGGTGACCCTTCCGGTTGCTCGATATTGGCGAAATTCCTACCAGAGGGCGGTAGCAAATGGTAAAGGGGGTGACACAGCTCCGGCACGAGTCTTGTTTTTTGAACGAATTATCGCATTATTAGGAGGCTAGCTTTGGACCATGAATTGTTGGAGTTGCACAATGGGTCTCCAATACCCCTTGTCGTCTGGGTGGAACCTTGGGGGGAAAGGTTGGAAATCAGTCCAGGTTCGATCTGGAAAATGATTGATCTGCGCAATCCTCCCTCAAAACCATCGATAACTATTACCCAAGATGGGGTTGCAATCTATGTTTTGCCTGAAGCCGAATTAAGCATCCTGGAGGGTAATTGCAAGGTTTGGCAGTCGTAATTCCTGGATCGTTAAAACCTGACATCTCTTTTTTTTACTAGGAAATGGTTACTCTTTTAACCATGATTATGCAGGTGGAGTGAATTTTTACGATTTTATGGTATGCGTTCACGGGTTTTAGTGCTAAACGGGTATAGGAATGGTAGTCAGGGTCCCGATTTTCTCAACCCTGTAGTGGGATGAGTCGAGGTGAGGGAAGCTTTTTCCTGAAGGATTCGATGCATGATCTGATGTATTCGAAGGCTTTGACCCCGTTTTTCCTGCAAGTAGCACTCACCGAAAATATC
>SXGU01472209.1_pt1 | contig 10374 bp, 8 predicted proteins | sample 3174531 | NCBI WGS metagenome assembly SXGU01 (sample SAMN11356863, study PRJNA531348) | freshwater metagenome | isolation source: freshwater sample F1-140 | place: China: Fuxian Lake, Yuxi | collected 2017-12-25 | reverse complement strand
GCCGAGCTATCGGGCCGAGCAGGCCAAGAACCGACGAGCGAAGACCGCCACCGAGACGACGTCCTGACGGGTGCCAATGGGCGGGTGGTCAAAGCGGAGAAGTAACTGTCGCCAACGGGAAGAGAAACTGTCGCCAATCAGGCCGCCGGCTTGACGTAGATCTTGAGCGTTCGCTCGGACGCTGTGCGACTACGCTCGACCACGATCCCGATCTGGGCGAGGGCCGGAGCGATCCGAGAAAGGGTGGTACTCAGCTTCTGCAGCGTGTTGGGGAGAGCGAGATACGTTGCCTTATCGAGGAGACCGTGGCTCTGGAGGTCTTTGAACACGTCAGCCAGCTGCTCACGTGTTCCCTCGAACTCTTTCTTCTTCTGGACCAAGGCCACGATCGCGGTGACGAGGGGCTCCTGCTCGAGTTCGGAGGTTGCCCAATCCGACGGGTCCACATCCTTGCGGTTTGCCCAAGCCTTACCCTCCAGGTAGACGAGGAACATCTCCTTCTGCCCAGTGGTCGGGAGAACGCCCGCGACTTGGTAAAACTTCGAGACGAGGAAGGCCGTGACCATCGGGTGGCGGATCGGGATTTTCAGCTCCGACTTGTTCGGGTGCTTGACGTAAGCGTTGTCGAACTGATCCGAGGTCGGGTCGAGTTGCTCAGCCAGCACTTCCAGGACGGGCGGCTCGGGCGGCTTCGTAGTAGCCTCAGTCGTGGCTCCCGAGTCGCCCGTTCCGGTGCCTGCCTGTGTCTGCTCGCTCGGAACGGGGCTGTTCTGCTCTTTGCTGGGCTTGGACAGTTCTGCAGACATGCTCTTCTCCGGTGTGTCCGGCGTCCTCCACCCATCTCAGTTGTGGGTAAAGTGAGCCGGTCAAACCGAAGAGGCCACCATGCGGGAAACTGCGAGAATCAGCACATCAACGGGTCAGAAGTGATTACGCACCAAGAGGTAACGCTTTGTCGCCGCTCTGAAGCGGTATTCCAAACTCTCGGGTCGTGGGGTTGAATCGAGCGTCTGAATCGAAATCGCATCAGTCCGCACCCTTGCGGGCGGTGGCACGCTGTCCGTTTCCCTCCTTCGCCGCGGACTCCGAACTGTCACCCCGGGTAGCAAGTTCCTCGACCCACCCCTTGTACCCCGCCCAGCCCTTTCCTTTGAACATGGGCGTCACAGCCCGGTGGATCTGGGTCTGCGAGCACCCCAGTGTTTGAGCCAATTCGTCTTGGGTGTAGGGTACGTACTGCTGCTCGCCGGGGGTGGAGTGCCGGGCACTGACGATGACCATCATCCGCGTGCGAAGGGCGGGAAGGTCGTCGCCCGCCGGTTTGCAGTCACGTCCCAGCTTCGGCTTACCCTTCTCGGGAATGGGCACGTCCAGCTTGTACGTGATCACGAGCCAGTGGATCAGGGCGTCGATCGTCTTCTGGAGTTGAACCGGATCTACGGGGGGGGACGGTGCGTCCGGCCTCTCGCGGCGGAGTCGTGGGTCGATCATGCCCTGGAGATCCCGCCAAAGCTCCTGTCCCACAGGGGGGAGAAGTCGGTGAGGCTGGTAGAACAACTGGAGTTCCGCCACTTCGGCCCAGGGGTATTCGGTTGTCCCCGTCTCGTGGAGGTCGAAGTCGGGACCTTCCGGGATGCCACCCCAGTAGGCATCGCTGGCCTTCATCCTCAGGGCGTAGAGTAACGCCTCCGCGGCGGCTTGAAGATCCGGGTTCATTCCGAGTCTCTTTGTTGTGTCTGTGGGTTTCATCCGAAACCCTGCAGGGAGAGGAATCCTCGCCCCTAAGCTGCAGGAGCCGACAGGGGCATGGTCGGCAAAATACCCTGGAAGTTCGCGTCTGGGAACGCTATAAAACGAGAGATTCGGGTTGGTGGGTTGCGGTGCGTAAACAGTCTGTAAACGGCTCTGGAGTCTTTCGCAGCATTCGCCGCAAGTCCTTGCCAGGTTGGATCTTCTACCCGGTAGTGTAACGGTAGCACAAGAGATTTTGGCTCTCTTCGTAAAGGTTCGAATCCTTTCCGGGTAACTCGACTTACGACGACAAGGCAGTCGGCACGCACTCCAGCATGCCCCACCTGCCCTCCCTTCTGCTGAACAAACCTCGTCCCGACGATCAGCAAGGCGCTGTAAGGTGCCGCGAGATGACGTGGGCATTCTTGGTTTACACAAGCAGGCGAGAACACGTCCCCCGCCACCGTCTTCTTGTTCCTACTATTCGCTTCCACTTGGCACTTTCACCACAAGCACACGCGATGACCGCTGTGGCCACCAGCCGGCCCGCGACGCCGCTCGATCAACCCGCGATCGAAGCCATCGTGGAGGGGCCACCGGGGACGACTCCGGCTTGGGTTCGTTCACGGGGTCGGGCAAAGCGAGACGTTCCGGTCGAAGTGACCGAAACAACCGGGACGTCACTTCAGGATCTCCTTCACCACGTTGCCCCCTACGTCCGTGAGGCGGAAGTCGCGACCCGCGTACCGGTAGGTCAGTTTCTCGTGGTTCAGGCCCAGGAGGTGGAGGAGCGTGGCGTGTAGGTCGTGGACATGAACCTTGTCCTTGACTGCGGCGAACCCGGCGTCGTCGGTCGCCCCGTGGATGTGCCCGGCCTTCACGCCGCCTCCCGCTAACCAGACCGTGAAGCCGTGACGGTTGTGGTCCCGCCCTGGGCGCGTCGTCGGGTGCGGCAGTTCCGAGGTCGGCGTTCGACCGAACTCGCCGCCCCAGAGCACGAGCGTGTCGTCCAGCATCCCGCGCTGCTTCAGGTCGCGCAGGAAGGCCGCGACCGGGCGGTCCATTCCCGCACACGCGGCCGGGATGCGCTCGTCGAGTTCGCCGTGGTGGTCCCACGGGAACCCCGGTCCGGCCCACACTTGCACCACGCGCACCCCGCGTTCGAGCAACCGGCGCGCCATCAGTAATTGCCGCCCCTGTGGCGTCGCACCGTAGGCGTCGCGCACACGCTGCGTTTCGTGCGCGAGTTCGAACACCTCGGTCGCTTCCATCTGCATCCGAAACGCCTGTTCGAAACTCTGGATGCGGGATTCGAGTCGGCCCTCGTCGGCGCGCGGTTCCTGGTGGATCTTGTTGAGCCGGTTCAGCAGTTCCATCTGAGCGCGCTGGTCCTTCTCCGAAACCCGTGCGTTGCGGATGTTCTCGATGAGCTTGTGAACATCCTCGTGCTTGCTGTTGACGTAGGTACCCTGATACACACCGGGTAGGAACGCGGACTGCCAGTTTTGTGTCTCATTGAGCGGGTACCCGTCCGGGCACAGCGCGACGAAGCCGGGCAGGTTCCGGTTCTCGGACCCCAGACCGTACGTCACCCAGGAGCCTAAACTGGGTCGGCTCAATCGCGCCGCTCCTGTGTTCATGAACATGATGCCGCCGTCGTGGGATATGTCGTCGGCGTACATCGATCGCACGACGCACAGGTCGTCCACGACCCCTGCCATTTGCGGCAGCAATTCACACACGTCGATACCGCTCTGGCCGCACTTCCGGAAACCCCACGGGGACGCGAACGCCGGGCTGCCGCTCGCTTGTGCGTCGCGGGCACCGAGGATCAACTCACGCGGAATGGGTTTACCGTGCAACTTCTTGAGCAGCGGCTTGGGGTCAAACGTGTCGATCTGGGACGGGCCGCCATTCGCAAAAATGTGAACGATACGCTTCGCCTTCGGCGCGAAGTGCGGCGCGCGCGGCGCCAATCCCGGTGGCGGAGCGGTGTCAGCCCCGCGGGCCGCGTCGTCTTTGAGCAACTGCGCAAGCCCGATCGCGCCGATGCCCGCGCCGCAACGGCGCAACATGTCACGCCGGCTGAACGGTGTTGTGTCGTACTCACGGGGAAGGTTCAACATGTCACGCGACCCATTCAGTCGAGGAAAAGAAACTCGTTGGCTTCGAGAAGAACCTGCGCGTACCGCTCCCAAACCGTTGCCCGCTTCACCATGGGTTTGGTTTCTTTACCCTTGAAGTCTTTCGACGCCTCCCAGGCGGTGCGCGGCCCTTTGGGTGCGTCCTTGCTCGCTTTGGGCGGTTCCTTGCCGTCGCTCATTCGGATCACGGGCGCCCAGTTGAAGTTCGCGCCCGCGTTCATGTCGCGTCCTCGCCCTTCCACGATGAAGTCGATGGTGTCACCTCGTTTAACTGCGACGCCGGTGACCTCGATGACTTCCTCGGTCCCGTGGACCAGCCAGTGTCCGAGTATTCCGGTCCGACTGGAAACGATGCGCCCTCGGTGTCCGTCACCTTGAATCTGCGTCGAATTGACTTGCGACGCGAAAGTTCCGGTGATCGAGATCGTGCCCTCTCGCGGCGCGATCCAGCGCCGAACGACGGCCGGTGTGCCCGCGCCCCCGATGGTGCCGCCCTGCGCGTTGAGACTGCATCGCGCCAACGGCGAATCGGTGTCCTGTTGGGCCGCACCGCGCCACTGCCCATTGAAGTGCGGGAGCGGCTCGAAGTCCAAAACGCGCGATTCCTTCGCCCCGAACCGACCGTACCCGTACCGCCAAGCGTCGTCCGTGGGCTCGACCGCCGGTTCTTGCTTGGTGCCATCGGGTGCCGGTTCCTCCGACGCGACGAACTCAAGTCCGAGTGCGAGTTCCTCCGTGGTCGGGGCGCGGCCGTAGACGAGCCTGTAGAGCGCGCGAATTCGTTCGGTTGGTGTCTGTACAGCGCGCTCGGTCCGTCGGGCGAGTCGTGCTGCCTGATCCATGAAGAACGTGCTGTTCATCATGAACAGGGCTTGTTGCGGAACGATCGTTTCGTGCCGCCCCGGCGCATGCGAGTCGGCGCTTGGGAAGTCGAAGTCGCGGTAGAGACCGGGAAGGTTGACGCGATCAACGGTGCCGAAAATGGTCCGCTTCTCGGAGCCGCCTCGGGTCAGATCCACGGGGCGCCCGCCAAGCGTCAAATCGAGCCGGCCCGCGGTTGCGAGAAGGGAGTCCCGAAGTTCCTCGAAACCCAGACGGCGGCGGCTCGCGCGCCACAGGAACCGGTTCTCGGGGTCCACCGTCCGCGCCGCGGGATTGTCCTGGCTCGACTGGCGGTAGGTCGAAGAGAGCATGATTTCGCGATGCAACTTCTTCACCGACCAGCTCTCCGCGACGAACCGCCTCGCAAGCCAGTCGAGTAGTTCGGGGTGCGTTGGCGATTCACCACGCGTGCCGAAGTCACTCGCGGTGGCGACCAAGCCAGCCCCGAAGTGCCACTGCCAGACGCGGTTCACCATGACGCGCGCCGCCAGCGGGTTCTTCGGATCAACAATTGCCCGCGCGAGTTCCCACCTCCCCTTATCCTTCTTGAATGGTGCGCTCTTGTCGTCGGCAAGCACGGTCAGGAATCGACCGTGTGCGTCCTCGCCCAATATGTTGGAGTTTCCGCGAACGAACACCTTCTGGGCGTAACCGCGCGGCGACTCTCGTAGGATCATCGCTTTCGCGGTGATGCCGGGGTGTTCGAGCGCGACCCGTGCGAGCCTCACCTCATGGCTCTTCAGTTCGTCGAAGTCCTTGCGGGCGAAGTAGTCCAGAACCTCGTCTTCGGTGAACGCGAGCGGCGAATCCGGAGCCATCGAGACGAGGCGGAGCTGTTCCGTATCCGCATCCGCGGCGGGCGTTGCGCCGTTGTACTTCGCGATGATCTCGCCGTATCGGGTAGCGACATCGCGCAAAGATATCGGTTCCGTCGCGAAGGCTTCCGCCACGATCCGGTTGCCGCCCGGTTTGCGGACCGCCGCGGATACCTTCGCAACACGCGCGCCGAACTCCGTGTCGGGAAGATCGGCGAACGCGCGCCACGCCACGAACACCGTGTCGGCCGACTCGGCGCGGCGCTGCAAGAACTCCACCCAGCGGCGCAAGAGTCGATCGCTCAACTTGCGCGAGTTCACGATCGACCGGAACTTGAAATCGTCGGCGCCTTTTGCGTCCCGTACGGCCATCAAGTAGTCCGCAATCTTCGAGGGCGAGCGAATCTCGACAGTCACCGCGGCGCGGCGCTTGACGAGGAACTCGTTAACCGCCGCCAGCGCGGGCGCGCCCTCTGTCTGGGCCACGAGATACGTATCGGCGTCAGGCGAAAGTCGGACCTGCTTCGCGAGAAGTTCGCGCCGCATCTGGAACACGCGGTCGCGATCCTCTTTGGTCATGTGCTGGCCGAGTTCGCCGAGGGAAACTTTCACCGGGCTGTCGTCGTTCTGAAGCACCTGCCGAATCGCTTCTTGCTCGAATTCCGGCGACGACTCCGGGGCATCGAACTTGAGGAACAGTTGCGTGTAGCGCCGGGCCAGTTCCGCGAGCGACGCGGGTGCCGGGGTAAGGATCTCGGCGACGTGGCGGTTGAGCGGCTTCTTGGCTTTTTCCGTGTCGGCCAGCGCGACTGCCTTCGTCGCGAAGTCGGCTTCCGGCAAGGCCGCGAAGGCTTGCCACGGGCCGAAGATCGGGTGCGGGTTCTTCGCGGAGCGCTGGAGGTATCGGACCCAGCGGAACAGAACGTGTTCGTTCAGCTCCTTCGCCTTGGCCAGCGCCCGCACGTCGTTGTCGGTCTTCGCGAGAAGTCCTTGGGCCGCGAGCATATACTCTTCCATCTTGGCCGGTTGGCGATACTCGCTGCGAACAGCCTTCAACCGTTCCGCGAGGAACCGGTCTTGTGTGTCCCGAAATGCCGTCAACTCCTTCTCGGTCGCGGCGTCGAGCGGGTGCGGCGCGACTGCCGGCAGTTGCGCCATCAGCCCCGAACCCTCAACGGGAAGACGCGACGCGGCGAACAAGCCGTACAGCGAGTAGTAATCCTTGGTGCTGATCGGATCGAACTTGTGATCGTGACACCGGGCGCACTGAGCGCTCAGACCCAACAAGCCGCGGGTCACGACATCGATCTGATCGTCGATCACGTCGTGAATGTTCCCGGTGAACCAGCGCCCGACGGTGAGGAACCCGAGCGCGGCTTGATCTGGCGCCGTCGCCCCGGGGGCTTGGTCCGCGGCCAGTTGCAGCGTGACGAACCGGTCGTAGGGAACGTCTTCGTTGAAGGCGCGGACGACCCAGTCGCGGTAGGTATGGGCGAAAGACCACCGGCGATCTTCGCCTGCACCGACCCAGCGTGTATCCCCGTAGCGAGCGACGTCGAGCCAGTGCCGACCCCACTTCACTCCGTATTGCGGAGACGCGAGCAACCGGTCAACGACGCGGGAGTAGGCCCCGGGGGTGTTGTCGGCCAGAAACGCCTCGATTTCCTCAGACGTCGGCGGCAACCCGGTCAGGTCATAGGTGGCGCGCCGCAGAAGCGTTCGCTTGTCAGCGGGGGGCGAGGGCTTCATTCCCTTCGCTTCCAGTTTCGCGAGGACGAAGGTGTCGATCGGACCCGCGGGCCACTCGATCTGCTTGACCTTCTCCACCTGAACGTCTTTGGGAGGCTGGAAACTCCAGTACAGCCGGGCCGCGTTGAAGTCGATGCCAGCGACGGAGCCGGTGTTCGCGGGACCGGGAAAATGGAGTCCCGACTTGATCCAAGCGGCGAAGTCCCGAATCTGGTCGGCTGTGAGAGCGACATCTCCGGGTGGCATCATGAGATCCGCGTTGGTTCGGCGGATGGCGCGGAGCAGCAAACTCTTGTCGGGCTGACCGGGTACCGCGGCGGCTCCGGTCGCTCCCCCCTTCTGGATGTTCTCGCGGGAGTCGAGCCGAAGCCCGCCCTTCTGCTTCGTCGCGGAGTGGCAGGAGTAACATTTCTCGACGAGTACTGGGCGAATCTTCTTCTCGAAGAACTCGTCCTCGAGGGGAGCGGCTCCGAGCGCGTTCGAGCTGAGCGGGAGGATCAGGACCGCCCAGATCGTATTGGCGGCGAACCGTAACGTGGGTCGGGACATCTTGCCTCTGCGGATCGGGGTACTCGTCCCGTCGGGCCAAATCTGAGTTCGCGACGGTGGTGGATAAGCGCTGTCGGGGTGGAGGGCGTCTCAAAAGTTCGCCGCATTGAATTGATTGAGGGTAACAGTTGGCATTCCGCCCCGCAATACGCTCACTCGCTGAACTAACCCAGTTCGTCGAGCGGTTGGAAAAGGTGGCGACCTGCGGACGCTCCAGGAACTGGCCGGGCACTCGAAGCCGGAGCTGACCGCCCGGTGGTGATTATCGGTGACAATGGAAGCGCGTTTATCTCCGAAAAGAGAAACACCTGATTGGGTTGAGATGGTATCAGCTTCCCTTCCTGGGGTCTTTCTGCTTCTTGGGTTCTTTGTCGGTCTTGGCCTTCATGGATTCGCGGAAGCGGTAGCTCTCGCCGTTCATCTCGAAGATCTCGCACCGGTGCGTCAGACGGTCCAACAACGCGGCCGTCATCCGGTCGCCCTGGAACACGCTGCCCCACTCGCTGAACGCCAGGTTGCTCGTCACCAGCACGCTGCGTCGCTCGTACCGCTCCGCGAACACCTGGAACAGCAGCTCCGCGCCGGTGCGACTGAACGACAGGTAACCCAACTCGTCGATGATCAGCAGGTCCACGCGGTCCAGTTGAGCCAGCACGCGTTCCAACCGGTGCTGCTGTTGCGCCTCCTCCAACTGCGTCACCAGGTTCGCCGCCGTCACGAACCGCACGCGCCGACCCAGCCGACAGACCGCCAGGCCCAGCGCCGTAGCCAGGTGGGTCTTACCCGTCCCCGCGTTACCGATCAGGCAGCAGTTGGTGTGCTGCTCGACCCACTCACCCCGTGACATCTCCAACACCTTCTGCTTGGGCACCGACGGGAGCGTCGTGAAGTCGAACGTGTCGAAGTCCTTGACCACCGGGAACCCGGCGGCGCGGATGCGCGAGGCCAGTGCGTTGGTGGATCGTGTGGTGACTTCGGCCTCGGTCAGTCGGAGCAGGTAGGCCTCGTAAGGTTCGTTCTTCGCGGTGGCTTCACGGGCCAACTTCTCCCACTCGGTGAGCATCGTCGGCAACTTCAGTTGCTTCAGATTGCTCTTGAGTAACAGCGGGGTCGTCTCGGCGGACATCGGCATCTCCTTGGGTTGAACAACGGGGCAACAGGCGATCGAACTGGGCGAGGCCGGTGGGCCGCACGGTCACGGCGGCGAGAGCCAGTGACATCGCGTTGTCACTGAGTGACATCGCGTTGTCACTGAGTGACATCGCGTTGTCACAAGTGATCTGTCGAGTAGCAGCGATGATGATCGTGGCGTCGAGTTCGCCACGCGAGAGGCAACCCGCGACGACGGCTTCCAGACGCTCGACCGGGTGGCTCGCGAGGAGTTGCAACACTCGAATGTAGTGCCTCGCGCCGGCGCGCGATCCCAGCCGCGCATCGAGCGCGAGTCGCAGTTCGGCGAAGGTGGCGGGGAGTTGCCAGTCGCGGTACACCGGCGCGTGATCGAGCGCGGCCGGCTTCTTTTCAAGCGTTCCCAGGAAGTGGAGCGGATCGAGTACCTTCTGCCCGCTCGCGTAACTGCGGAGGTGTGTGGCGACTGTGGTGCCCTCGCCGACCACATCGACGCGATCGATGTATCCCTTCACGCTCACGGTGCGGAACGCCCACCGACGCGGCACGCTGTAACTGTTGCGATCGAACCGCACCGTTTGGTACTTGTCCGCCAAGCCAGGTTGGATCACGCACGGGTCGAACGCGCGCGCCGGAATCGTCAGTGCGGCGGCGCGATCGTGCTCGAACCGCGCGCCCACTGACAACGCGTTGTCACCGCACGTGCGTTCGCGCTCCGCGAGGTACTGGCGGAGGAGGTGTGCATTGAGATCGGCGTAGCCGGTAACGCGCGGGACCGGTGTCGCCCACCGACGCTGGACGTCACGCACGCGATTCTCGACACGCGGCTTCTCGGTCGGCGTCGCTGGCATGCAGAAGCGCGGCGTGAACACATAGTTGCTCGCCAGCGCCGCGATGGATGTGGATCGCGACGGTCTTGGGGTTGTCCCACCACAACTCACGCGGAACACAACCGAAGAAGTTGAACGCTCCGACGAGTCCGTGGAGAACGGCCTCGGTGCGTTCGGTGGGAAGCGCGATGACGAAGGGGCAGTTGGAGTAGCTCCAGGTGACGACCAGCACGGGCACCTGTCGGCGGCCTTCGGGGAAGTCCACGTAGATGTGTCCGAAGTCCGCTTCGAGTCGATGACCCGGCGCGTGGTCGAGCGGGATGAACGTCTCGCGGCGGTCCCGACGACGCTGTTGCAGGTAGCGTTGGATGGGCAGGTAACTGCCCGCGTAGTTGTGGTTGGCGACTGTTATGGTTCAGTCGGAACTGGAAGAACGCGGTAGGGGCGTACATTAATCCCAACGGGAGGTCTGTATGTCCAAGTCACGTGTGTTCACGGCCGCGGAGAAGGTTGTCATCCTCAAGAAGCACCTGGTCGAGAAGGTGC
>SXGU01052191.1_pt1 | contig 10376 bp, 8 predicted proteins | sample 3174531 | NCBI WGS metagenome assembly SXGU01 (sample SAMN11356863, study PRJNA531348) | freshwater metagenome | isolation source: freshwater sample F1-140 | place: China: Fuxian Lake, Yuxi | collected 2017-12-25 | reverse complement strand
TGCCGATGCCGCCGACCAGCAGCGAGATGACCGCGATGATCCCCAGGAAGAGCATGAACATCAGCCGGGTCGCTCGTGCGCGTTCGAGCAATTCAAACGGCACCGTGATGCCGTAATCCGCCGCCGGGTGATGCGGGGCGAGCGTGGCTTTGATGATCTCGGAGGTTTCGACGACGTGCGCCACGTCGGCGGCTTGCAGCGTGATTTGGCTCAATTCAACACGCTCGCCGGAGAACGATCCGCTGCGGCGAGTGAGGACCAAATCGCCGACACGCAGCCAGAGCGTTTCGATCGGGACGTACACGTCGCGCGAGTAGTCTTGGGCTTCAAGCGAGCCGCCGATCCCCGCCGACGGTGCTCGCGACTTCAGCACGCCGACGACTTGGTAGTAGTCACGCTCAATCTTGACCGCGTGCTTCAGCGGGTCTTCAAACGGAAAGAGCCGCTCGGCCGTTTCGGCAGCGAGAACACAGACGGTCGCTCGTTCAGAGCTGTCCGTCGGCGAGAGGAATCGCCCCCGATCGACTTCGAGCTTCGTGAGGTCCGCGTACTCCGGCGTGCAGCCGACCATGCGGCCATCGACGAGCCGATCGGCGAAACGAAACTCGCGGCGAACCTCGCGAATTGGAATCGCTCGTTTGATGGACGGCATCGTCTCGACGATCCGCGACAGGTCGCTGCGCGTGATCCCGTAGGGGAAGATGCCGCGCTGTCCGGCAGTCGCCTCGGCGGGAGGCTTAATCGAACGGACGATGATGTTGTCCGCACCGAGTCCTTCGATTTGCTTCTGAACCGCTCGGCCGATTCCCTCGCCAATCGCCAGTAGCCAGATGACGCTGGCGACGCCGATCGCGACCCCCAAAATCGTCAGCAGGGATCGCAGCGGATGCAGAAACAGGGCGTTGAGTGCGCCGCGTCCGAATCCTCCGGTCAGCCAACGCAATGGGTTCACGCGAGTCCTCACGATGAGTTACTGAGACGGAGCGGTTTCCAAGAAAACTTTTCAACGCAAAGGCGCGAAGACGCAAAGGTTGATTGTGAATGAAAATTGAAAACAGCACGTTTCAACGAATCAAACCGCTCGGAAGAGTGACAACAATTCCGTTCGTTTCTTTGCGACTTTGCGGCTTTGCGTTGAAAACTGCTCAGCTTGTGTGCGTTATTGGACGGAGGACTTGGCTGTTGGTTCGTTGGAGGTCGGTGACTCTTTCTTCGGGACGATCTCGTCCTTCAGGCCGAGTGCTGGGAGGTGGACTCGCGGGTTCATCACGACGTCGTCGGTCGGGCTGAGTCCGTCTTTGACGATGATGAACTTGTCGTTGGTCGACCCGATCAGCAGCTCACGCAGGACGAGCTTTCCTGCCGCATCGCGAATGACGGAGTAATGTTTGTCACCTCGCTCGACAACCGCTTGTATAGGCACCTGCAGGACATCGGTCTGCGTTTCGACGCGGATCGCAACTTTGGTGGACATGCCCGGCTTGAGCGTCGCTGGCGGACTGTCGAGTGTGATGATCGCGTCGAACTCTTTGACGTTCGGGTTGAACCAGTTTTCGTCCGAGGCGTATGCGTTGACGGTTTTGACTGTCCCCTTGAGTTCCGCTCCGCGCAGCGCCTCGATCTCGACGTTGACGGACAGGCCTGGCTTGACCCGATCGACGCGAGCTTCGCCGATCTTCGTTTTGACCTGCATCATGCTGGAATCAGGCAGCATGATGATGACCTGCTTTTCACGGACGCGGTTCCCTTTGCGAACCAGAAACTCATCGCCGCGCCAGCGGTTCTGGTTGGCGAAGACGACCTGCCCCGCGGACGGAGCTTTGATGACGCATTTCTCCAACTGCTTTTCGAGGTTCTTGAGCTTCTCCTGCTCGATCTCCAGCTTGGCCTGTTCGGCGTTGACGTTGGCCTCGGCGGTCTTGATGTCGGCGTCGTGTTTCTTCAGCGTCTTCGGCTTCGTGTACTCGCGGATGACGTTGAGCTTCGTCTTCGCCGCCTGCAAATCCTTGGCGAATTTCTCGACGGAGAACTGATCGCTTTCGAGTTGCACGTCGGTGATGTAACCGCGCGACGCAAGGACTTGGCTGTATTTCAGAAAGTTCACCGCCCGTCGCGAGTTCTCCTCGGCGACGAACAGCTCGCTTTCGAGCTTCTGCTCTTCCTGCACGAAGGTGCCGAGGTCGTATTCGCGCCGCGCGATCGAGGCGGCCGCGTGATCGTTGGTCGCCTTGCTGAGCGCCGCCTCCGCGTTGTTGACCAGAATTTTCTGAGCGGCCAAATCCTTGCGCAGGGTCGAGTCATCCAGCTCGACCAGCACGTCCCCCTCTTTCACGGGCGAGCCTTCCGCCACGATCTCCAAAATGCGAACCCCTTCGGCCGACGCAATTTCGCAGCGCAGTTCGACGTTCGACGAACTCTCCAGCTCGCCCCGCTCGACGATGTCGTGAGCAAACTCACCAACGACCGGCCGCTGCGTCGTAACATCCACGATCGCCTCGCCACGCAGCGAGTAAATCGCAAACCCGCCCGCCGATCCGACGACGATCAGGAACGCCAGCACAAACAACACTCCGCGCCGAGCTTTGCCGGAGCGTCGAACGGAGAAAAGCAGAGGATGCTTCGTCATGGCTTGGCAATCTCGAACGAGTGATTGCGAGCGGAGTAGCTCAGATCGAAGAACTCAAAAAAGCCCTTTGTCCCCAATTGCACGGCTCATAGTCCTCCCACCAGGACCGCATCACGCGGCAACACATGGTGGTAGTAAATCAAATGCCCCGTCGCGATCGCGGCATCCGACGCCTGCATGGCTTCCTTCATCGTCGAGCCGTGTCCCACCAGTTGATGGGCGACGGTGTCCCAGGCAATCCATTCCCCTTCGTAGCGTTCCTCGATCTCTGGAGGGATTTCGCCGGGGTCATTCATTGAGTCGAATTTCATGATCCGCGCCTCTGCAACCAGCGATCAACCGAGTACCACGGCGGATGAGTGTACCGTGCCATCTGGCAGCGAGGGAGTTGTCCCGGACGCTGCTGTTGGACTTCCAACCCCGACTTTCGTCATTCCTGAGCCGGTCGGTCCTTTGTCGTTCGCCACGAGCCACCGTGATCACTCAGCGCGTGCCGGTTGTTCGGACGGTGACGGTGGCACGGGAACCAGAACGTCGTAGGTCGCGGCTTCGGGCGGAAGCTCTCCACCGGGTGGTAGCGTTCCGGGAGGACAAATTCCGTTCGCGAGCGGATTCAGTTGCGACTCGTAGAAGCGTGCGACCAGCGACTCTTCGGTTAACGAACCCGGATCGAGCCACAGGCCCCGCTCGTCCAGCGCCATCGTGCCGAGATCGAAGTCGAGCAGTCGCCGCTGAATTTCGTAGCTTCCCCAAACCTGAATGAACGCCGCTTGTGTCTGCTGCAGGTTCAGCAGCGCATCGACCAGGTCCCGCGCGACGGTCGGCGAAGTGGTCGGTGTTCCGACTTTGGGGTCGATCACCGGCTTCTCCGGCTCTGAGAGTTTCAGCCGTGCGATGTCCGTTTGCGTGATCGCCACATCGACGGCAATTCGTCGCAGTTCAAGATTGAATTGGTCGAGGTGAATCTGTCGCAAGATCGAGCGGAGACTGCGATGAATCTCGTCACGCTGCGCCATCAGTGACCGTCGAGCGTGTTGGTAGTCGATCAGCGATTGCCGGTATTGATTTCGTTCGAGGAGCCGCGTGAGAGGCGCGTCGATCTGCAAGCCGGCGCGGAGCACTCCGTTGTCGTCGCGAAACTTGACCGGGTTGTCTCCCGTCGTCCCCAGGTCTCCGGAGAGGTTCACCGAGAGATTCGACTTCAGTGCGTTCGCGTTGAACTCGATCAGTCGCCAGCTATCGACCAGAGATGCTTTCGCGTTCATCCAATCGGGACGCCGCGCCAACGCGACTTGAACCACCGTTTCGGGACGCACTCGCACCGGAACCAAGCTGACGCCGTGCAAGCGTGTTCGAGCCTGCCACAGCGAGACCTCCAACAGCGTCGCGGAAACACGAGCCAGAATCGCTCGCTCGGCTCGAGTCTGTGCGACCGGTTCCAGTTCATCATCGTCGGCGAACTTTTGCACGACATTCGCCAGCTCGGCGAGATCGTTTGCCAGTCGAGCTCTCTCGGAGCGGAGCAACCTGACTCGCTCATCGAGTGTGGCCGTCGAAATCGCGCGGCTGTCGAAGTTGTCGTCCTTCAACTCTGGTCGCTGCGACAACTCTTCCAGTGCGAGCCGCCGAGCCGGCAAGTTCGCCTCAACAGCTTTGAGATCCTGCTCCAACACCTCCTGAAAACGACGCAACCGATCCGACAGATTGGCAACGTCGGGCGGAGCGAGGCCACCTTGTCCGATCGCCGACAGAGCTTCGAATCGCTCGGCCACTTCGTTCTGCAACTGCGTCAGACCGGAGTCGATCAGATTGAACTGCTCGAAGAACGGATCATTCAGCTCCAACGGAATGTCCGGCGGCAAACCCAGCCGAATCTTGTAGATGTCCAAAGCACTCTCGTACCCCGCGATGAGATTCAGCAGCTCGCTGTGTCCGGAGTATGCTTGTCGCGCGAAATCGACTTGAAAGCGATTCTCCAAACGCTTCGCCTCAAACGCCGCTTCGAGCTGCAACCACGAATCGCGCAGGCTCGCGATCCGCGCACGCTGGTTGCGAATGAACTGTTGCTGCTGCAAGAACCCCAGGAACCCGCCCGCGTTCTGAGCACCAACGCCGCCCCCTCCGGCAAAGCCGCCGCTCGAAGAAATGCCCGCACCGACGCGGCCGAAGCCATCTGCTCCCACACCGAAGAATCCCGTCAGCCCCGACCCGCCGAAGAAACCACCCGCGCGCTGCAAGTTGCCGCCACCGCCATTTCCCGTCGCGACGCTGAGATAAAAACCCTGTCGAAAACGGTCGTACTGCCGCACGTTGGCGAGCAGGCTCCGCTCCGATCGTGTGAGCAACTCCATCACTCGCGCCTTACCCGCGAACTGCAACAACGGCTGCGAGATCGCGAAGTTCAGCAGAGACGTGTTCGTCGAAGTGTCGTTGCCGGAGAACTGCCAGACGATCGAGTTCGCCAACCCGGCCGCGAATGTTCCACCCGTCGTTGTGAATCGTCGCAGCGAAAAGTCCGCGTCATTGGTGAGCAAATTCGCGTCCGAGCCGCCGTTGCGAATGCGGCCGAGGCTCGTGAACTGCGTCCCGTTACCGCCAAAGAATTGCGTTTCAAAGCGAAACCGCTCGGCTGTGACGTCGAGTGCCGACAAATACAACGTCTCCAACTGAGACTGATACTCTCGCAAATGCAGCCGAGCCAAACCGATCGCGCCGGCGAGATCCACTCGAACTCGGCCGTCGCTGTCCTTCGGCAACCACTCGCGGAACTGGTTCGTCTCGACATCCGGCAACACGCCGTTGTCCTCCCAGTGCGACCAGCCGTCGTGCCCATCGACACACTGCATCAACCGATGCGAGTCAGGGTCATCCGGCGGCATCGGCGGACAATCGGGATCGAAGGGATCAAACAGCCGCGACCTCGGATCAATGGCAATGTCGAACTCGGCGAGCTGAAACCGAGGGTCCGCCGTCGCCTGAGTCACAACCGCCGCAGCCTCGGCATCCGCCTGCTCACGGTAATGAGCACGATGACAGCCGCCGCACGTCAGCCCCAACACCAGAATCGCCGCCGCGCACGAAATCCCCAGCGGCGCGCTTCGCCGAGACCGAGTCCACCCCACGGCTGACCGATCGCTGAATGCTGACATGACGTCAGCTACTATCGGGAGCCGACGGCTCCCGACATAATGACTTTGCCTGTTGCGCAAAGATTCACGGCAGACTCACCGGCAGAGTTTGCCGCCCCGGCAGCTAGCAAAGTGAACAACGACTTTCCACGACAGACCGACTCCGTTTCAATCACCGCAGAAGTCCCTCGGAGGTGTCTCATGTCCTTGAGCGAGCTAGAGCCTGTCGTGCGAACATTGCCGCGATCTGAAAAGTTTCAATTGGTCCAATTCCTCGTCAATGAACTGGCACGCGAGGCTGCCGACGTTCCGCTCATCGCAGAGCGCGACACATTTCCCGTTTGGACGCCGTTGCAAGCCTCCGACGCCGCTCAAACTTTGTTGAACGCCCTGCAAGCCGAACAGATCTCCGAATGAATTCCCGCCCTGCTCAATTCCCGTTTGTCGATCACGGACTAGGTGATGCCGCTCGGTTGCCGATGCTCCCGCTCGAACTCTCATTCGGAGCGACATCGATCTCCGTCTCTGGGTTGGTGGATTCCGGTTCGACCATCAACGTCTTGCCGTTTGACTTGGGAATCCAGCTCGGCGCGGTCTGGGAGCAGCAGACGATTCCTGTGCGTTTGACAGGCAATCTGGCCAGCGCAGAAGCACGCGTGTTGATTGTCACTGCTCGCGTCGGCGAGTTCGCTCCCGTCAAGCTGGCATTTGCCTGGACGAAACTCGATTCCGTGCCGGTGATCTTGGGCCAGATCAATTTTTTCTTGGAGTTTGACGTCTGCCTCTTTCGATCTCGCGGAGTTTTTGAAGTCCGCCCCAAATAGGAACCTCCATGATCCGCTCATTGAAGTGTCTTGGCTTCGTTCTGTTGTTGGTGACTTTGATTCCAACGAGCCAAGCTCGCGCGGCCGACTCTCGGCCAAACGTGCTGTTCATCGCGATCGACGATCTGCGGGACTGGGTCGGGTTCCTTGGTGACACACAAACGAAGACGCCGAACCTCGACCGCTTGGCCACTCGCGGCATGAAGTTCACTCGCAGTTACTGCGCGGCTCCGGTGTGCAATCCCAGCCGTACGGCGTTGTTGACCGGAATGCGTCCCGGTTCGACCGGCGTTTACAACAACAACATCGACTGGCGCGAGGCCGTGCCGGATGTCGTCACGCTGCCGCAGCACTTCAAGCAGAACGGCTACTTCGTCGCCGCAGCCGGAAAGATTTCGCACGACTCGTTCAAACGATTGTCCGATTGGGATGACTACCTCAATCAAAAAGGAGGCGGCGTGAAAGACGATGTCGGCGGAGTGGACGGCATCCGCTTCGGTGCCATCGACGCGGATGACGACGACATGCCGGATGCGAAGTCGGTGAAGTACATCTCCGAGCATCTCGCGAAGAAACAAGACAAGCCATTCTTCCTAGCGTGCGGATTCAAGAAGCCGCACATGCCATTCAGCGTGCCGAAGAAATACTTCGACCAGTTCCCGCTCGACAGCATCAAGCTGCCGGACGTCAAAGTGGACGACCTGAAGGACATCCCGCCTGCAGGTCTCAAGATGGCGAAGGCCGACGGAGATCACGCGGCAATCGTGAAATCCGGCCGCTGGAAAGAAGCCGTGCAGGCATACCTCGCGACAATCTCGTTCATGGACACGATGCTCGGTCGGCTGCTCGACAACTTCGACCGTAGCCCGCATCGGGACAACACAATCATCGTGCTCTGGAGCGATCACGGCTGGCATCTCGGCGAGAAAGAGCACTGGCGGAAGTTCGCGCTGTGGGAGGAGGCGACTCGCGCCCCGCTGATCTGGTCGGTGCCGAAACTCACGCCGACCAGCTCGACCTGCGAGCGGCCGGTGGACTTCCTGCACATCTACCCGACGCTGTGCGACCTCTGCGGACTGCCGACGCCAAAGCATCTTCAAGGCCGTAGCATCCGCTCGTTGCTGCGCGACCCGAAGGCCGAATGGTCGCAGCCGGCAATTACGACTCACGAGTTCAAGAACCACGCCGTCCGCACCGAACGCTGGCGGTTCATCCGCTATGCCAACGGTGACGAGGAACTCTACGACCACGACGCCGACCCGCACGAATGGACGAACCTCGCCAGCGATGCGAAGCTCGCGTCCGTCAAATCAGACTTGGCGAAGTTGCTGCCGACCGAAAATGTTCCGCCCGGCAAGAAGAGCGAGGCAGAGGCTAAGGTCAAACAGAAAGCCAAGGCTAAGAAGAAGAACCAGTAGGGAAATGACTCCGGTGGGTCTCGATGACTCGACCGCACCCTACGAGGTCAGGCCTGCGCTCGCAGATCGCGGAGCAGGTCGGCAAAGGCGGACTCGAAGTGGTCGTGGGTTTTCCAGTTCGAGAAGTCGGGGATGTGGTATTCGCGGAGTTCGACGGCCAGGTCTTTGCCGGTATCGGCGTCGAAACAGCTCCATGCGCGAATGCGGTCGATACTCACCAGCCGGATGGGGAACAGTTTCTGGCGCGCTGTGCGCGGGTCTCCCGACCCCGCACTTCGACGACCGCAGGTCTCCAACGAATCGAGGAGACCTGCGGTCGGTCCAAGCGGCGGGGTCGGGAGACCCACGCCGAGCGCGAGTTCGGCCTGGCGAGCTTTGCGAATCTCGGTCTTCACCCATTCGCTGTTCATGCTGTGCTCCGAGAGCACCAGCAGCAGGCGGTCGTTGACCTGGATGGCCCGGTCGATCTGCTCGATGAGTTTCTGGCCCCCCTGCATGTCTTCCGGAGCGAACCAGACCCGCAGCTTTTCGCCCCGCAGCTTCTCGTGCAGCCGCCGAGCGAACTCCTCGTCCTGGCTGCTATCGCTGATGAAGCACGATTGGTATTGAATCGGCTGCATCGTCCCGATGAGCGACGGCAGGTAGGTGATGAAATCCTCCGCTACGCCGCAGCCGCGCAACGTGTGGCCCAGCTTCGCAGAAGCTGGGTGCCGCAGGCACAGGAAACCCGGAGTGGACGCTGATCGTGCAGTTGACGCCGGCTTTTGGGTTGGACGCCACACGCAGGCCGCTAATGCTTCGCGGTGTTTCTTTCTGTCGGGGCTGGCGTGCGTACTCTGCAAGAGTGTTGTGCGCGCGGCTTCCTGCTTCGCCCTTCTCTTTTCTACTGTTGCAGCTTTCTGGCTTTTGCGAGATGCTCAGATCCATTCAGCCACATAATTTGCATACTAACATCGCACGACGCAACCCCCAGTCTGTTTACTGGTATTTTATAGGTACATATCAACTGCTCATGACCATATTCTTTACTTATCCCATGACCGGCGTTCCGAATTTTGAACGACCAGACCTCCGCAGCATCTCCGCATGCTTTCATCGATCCGGTTATGCTATCGATGATTTTGCCAGCAGGCAAAGATCTTTCTGCCTCATCTACTTCCGCTTTGACATCAACAGTCAACCTAACGTATTCTACATTATTGACGCCTATTTTTACTGCTGATTCAAGTCGCCCCAGCGCTTTAATCGCATTCGACGCAAACGATAATTGTTTCGCGGCCAATTCAGCTTCTTTTTGTTTCGCGGCCAATTCCGCTTCTTTTTGTTTCGCGGCCAATTCCGCTTCTTTTTGCTTCGCGGCCAATTCCGCTTCTTTTTGGTTTGCAGCCAATTCAGCTTCTTTTCGGTTCGCTGTCAATTCACCGTCTTTTGATTCGGGTTTCTCCTTTGCAAAGAAGCCCGTGACCCACAGGGTCGCTCCGATGGTTGCCAAGATCAAAGCGAGAACGCGAACTCTGAGTCCAATCCATAAACCAGCACCGATCGCATTTCGTTCAAGTTTGCGCCAGATAGTTGAGACGTCAGATTTATTTGCCACCGGGGATGCAGCCGTTACGGGATCTGGCGATTCCACTCGATCCGAGGAATGAGGCGTCGGCTCTGGATCGACGGTATTGCGCGTTAGGGCGGACAACTCTTCAGAGGGTTCCTCCGAAGGTTTCGCTGACACTTGACGGAGTCTCTTTGGCGGAGGAGGCACGGTGGCTGGCATTGAATCGGCCACTGCAATCGGCGACGGTTTTTGTAGCTCTTGAAGTGGTGGAATGCGGCATTCATTCCCGCACTTAGTGCATGTGAATTTGCGGCCTGCGTTCTGGTCCTTGAACTTGAATTCCTTCGCGCACTTCGGGCAGTTGAGGATAATCATTCGCTCGCCTCCGCCGAGAGATGCGGTTTGGCGCGCATGGGCACTTACAAATTTGAGCCAAGGCGGGCCACCGTTGGCAATTATGTTATCCAGGCGACGTCCGTTTTCAAACTCGCCTTACTCGGTGCGTCTGCTGGCCATGAACATCGGCTGTTGTCTTGAAGGATATTGCCAGCGATAGATGCCCGCGGTGGGCTCAGCTTCGCAGAAGCTGGGTGCCGCAGGCACAAGAAATCCGGAGTGAACGCTGATCGCAAAGTTGACGCTGGGCTTTGGATTGGACGCCACACACCGGTTTCTAATGCTTCGCACACAGCTTGCAGCAAGCTGGGCGACCGGCGTCCCACGATATTTGGGTTCAACGGGACTCTTGGGGGCTGGTGATATAGCGGCTCATCCAGCGAGTGTGAACTTGGCGTGGTGGAGCGTGAGGAGTCGGAGTTTGAAGTGGTC
>SXGU01037987.1_pt1 | contig 10380 bp, 8 predicted proteins | sample 3174531 | NCBI WGS metagenome assembly SXGU01 (sample SAMN11356863, study PRJNA531348) | freshwater metagenome | isolation source: freshwater sample F1-140 | place: China: Fuxian Lake, Yuxi | collected 2017-12-25 | reverse complement strand
TCCGCTGTCTTGGCAACCACCTGATTCAATGGCGGATCGGACAGGAAGGCATTGGGTAGTCTGCACGGCTCTTCAGGGTTGGCGCAGCTCAATTCGACCGCCGTTGGGGCACGGTTGGATTCGCTGTAGCTGGCGTAAGTCTGTAGTTCCGGCATGAAAGCGTAGGTCAGACCGCCAGAGGGATTGAAGCGCTGATAGTTGTGCTGACCGTTGAGATCGTCCCCGTGCTGATCGTAGAGATTCACCCGTGCCTGGTTATAACGTCCAGCGGCGGTCAGGGCCAGTTCTTCGGTCACCGAGAACGTATCGGTGAAGTACACCCCATAGTAGGTGGTGTTGGTGTTCAGCCGCACGATACCTTCTTCGGTAAACGTGCCACTGCCGGTGGTGCCCCGGGTGGGGGTTAATGCGCCCAGTTCAGCATTTGAATTAAAGGTGGTGTTGCCTTCGTCGTAACTGCCGCCACCGACAAGGCGGTTCTTGTATCCAAACCAGTCGTGTTCGAAAGCTGCCTGAGCGGTGGCGCCGCCCGTTCGCATATTGGTTTGTGACGTATTCTGCATTGCCGAGCTATTCTGCGGAGTGGCTTTGATCGGTTTCCCATGGGTGTCGAGGATGTATTCCTCCTTGTCCCCCTCCTCCTCACACAGATAACCAGAACCATCGTTACAGAGTTCGGCATCGGTATCGTCCCCGTTGAACGTAGGAACGAGGTTTTGCCGGTAGTAGGTTGTCGCAGACAGCTCGATCTTGTCAGTTACCCAGGTGGATCCCTGCAAGGAAGCGAGGAACATCTCCGTTTTGGTTTGATCAGGATGGGTGAAAATGGCATTTCGCTGCTGCTCATAAAGCTGGACAGGCGTCGTGCCGTTGCCGTTCATGCTACTGCCGTTCCCTGCCAGGGTGAGGTCAAGATCAGATTTCTCGCCTCGCCAGCTGAAGGTGCCCAGGCCCTGCATGACGCTAGTGGGTGAATACTGGCGCCAGCCATCCTCGGAAAAATTGCGTAAATCGATGTAATAGCCAAAGGTACCGTCATTCCAGCCCGACATGACTTCCTCGACATTACGGCCCCACGAGCCGCCATACGCCTCAGCCGAGTGGCCTGGGGCCGAGAAGCCTGTTTTGGTTTTCATGGCAATAGCACCCCCCAGGCTGTTCAGGCCGTAAACCGCATTGGAGCCTGAGTGGAGATCCATGCGCTCAATCGCCCCCTCGGAGATCAGGTTCCAGTTAACCGTATCGCCGAAAATTTCGTTAAACCTTACGCCGTTGACATACACGGACAGGCCCTGAGAGACCCCGAGCAGGGGCGAGGCGGAAAAACCACGGAATTGAACGTCCTGTTGCATCGGGTTGTTCTGGGTATCGTTGACCGACACACTGCCCATATAGCGGCGCATGTAATCGGGCAGGTTCCACGCCTGGGTTTCCTCCATTTCATCGGAAGTGACTGTTTGAATGGGGGAGGGCGTTTTGTAAATGGATACGCCGGTTTCGGGTGATGAGAGGGGGGAGTCGCTGACAACATGCACTTCGTCCAGCTCGACAACATCCCCGTCCAGGGGTTTTTTTATCCTTTTCCTGGCGGTGATCTTCTCGCTGGAAACCGTGTTGTCCGCAGATTCATTGTCCGGCTTGGCCATCTGGCTTTCCAGCGGAGTGGGTGTCCCGGCGTCCCGAACGGTTTCAGCCTCAGTGGTGGGGGTAATGCCCATCAGCAGGGCTGCACTGCCTGCCATGAAGGTTGGGTGATGGCGCTTCATTAACCGATTTCATCGAGTCAAATTAAAGCGTGAAAGTCTAAAGACCCAGCCGTTCACAGCCTATAGGAAAACTTCCTGAAATAGGGCGGCCTGGCTGTGCATATACCCGACTCCTCATGAGTCGGCTGGCTCTCCGGCTAGCTGTCCCGGTGTCAGTAACCGGTGTTCGTAAGCTAGCTTCACCAGTTCGGTATTGGTGCTGACTCCCAGCTTCTCCTTGATGAGGGTGACGTAGTTGCCCACGGTCTTGACGCTGATGCTCAGTTCCGTCGCGGCGTCGCGGACGCTGTAACCTTTGGCTATCAGGCGGAAAATGTCGAACTCCCTTGGCGTCAGCGAGGTCATGGAGTCCGGTGCTGTCAGGTTTTCTTGCTCCAGCGCCTGCTTTTGCTTTTTTAGATTGGGGTCGATAAAGGTGAGGCCCCTGGCGCAGGCGATCACAGCCGACACGAGCACTTCCGGTTCGCTGCTTTTGCAAATGTAACCCAGGGCGCCAGCGTCCAATGCCCGGCTGACATAGACTCTCTCGTCGTGAATGCTGAACACCAGAATCTTGGCCTGTCGATCCCGGTGGATGATGCGTCGAATCGCCTCAAGCCCGCCAAATCCCGGGAGATTCAGATCCATGACGACAAGATCCGGGTGGTGCCTGGCATATTTTTCACAGCCCTCTTCGCCGGTCGCGGCCTCGGCGATCACCTCAAGTCCGTCGGTCTGGCCCAGCAGGAGCGTATAGCCGGCACGCACCACGGCGTGGTCATCCACCAGGAGAATACGGACCGGTGGGGTCATGGGCTTATCTCGCTGTAGGGAATCAAAATGTGAAGCTCCGAGCCCTCGCCTAAGGCGGTGTCCAGCGCAAAATCCCCGCCTAAACTGGATACCCGCTCTTTCATGCCCGAGAGACCGAAGCCTTTTCCGTGATTTTCGGGGCCAAACCCCTGGCCATCATCCCGCATGGTCAATTCAATCAGTCGCGAGTCTGCCAGCTGCAAGCTAAGCCAGCCATTCTGGGCATTCGCATGTTTCACCATATTGGTGAGTCCCTCCTGTGCCATGCGAAAAATCTGCAGGGCGATATCGCCACGAATCTGCCGGATACTGAGACCACACTCAAATTGAAAATTCATCTCTGGATGGCTGCTGCGCCATTGCTCGACCAGATCTTCAAGCGCAGCAGCCAGGCCCAGGTCTTCGAGCGACATGGGCCGCAAGCGCCGCATCATGTTTCTGACGACCTGGAACAGCCGGTCACAGAGGGCGGTGATTTGTGTTGCCGCCGGGGCGGGGGGGTCCCCAGGCTTTCGCAGCGTGGCGCTGAGCAACTTGATAGCGGTCAGGCACTGGCCAAATTCGTCATGAACTTCTTGCGCCAGAGCCCGCCGTTCTTCCTCTTGAATGGCCAGGGAGTGGCGGGTCAGCGCCGCATTTTCCCGCCGGGCTTTTCCCAGCGTTTCCGCCAGGTGATTGATGCCGCGTGACAGCCGATCCATTTCTGGTAGGGAGAAAGAGGGCAAACGATCGTCAAACTCGCCTTTTTCAATGCGTTCAAGTCCTTTGAGCATGATCTCAACCGGCTTCAAGGCGCGACCCACGGTGCAATGAATCAGCGCATAAATCGAAGCGGCCAGAGCGGCCAGAAGGAGGAGAAAGCCCCGTGTTTCCGACCAGGCTTCCATGATTTCGTCATCGGAGTTGGCGGCAATGCGTATGCTCATGGGTGATTTTCCCGGCTGATTCAGGCGACGCTCCACCACAACAGATTCCGGGGCGACGGCCCACAAGAACCAGCCGGGAACCGTGCTGCCGGCTTCCTTGCGGCGGGCGGGGATGGGTGCGGGGGTATCGCCGCCGACCGTAATCTTCAAGTGACGAGTCCTGTCGAGCTTGCCCAGCCGTTCCATCCAGTCAGCCAGGGAGAGCCCCTGAAGACTCTCACCTACCAAGGCCGTTTCGATCAAGCCCAGCGTGAGTCGCACGCTGGAGTCGGCCTCATTGCGCACGGATTGCCGGGCATCGTGAACGGCGAACAGAAATCCTATAACCAGGATCAGCGCCATGGCCAGACCAATCAGGAGATTTAGCCGGGCTCGGAGGCTAAGCTTTGGACTCATGATGGACGGGGGTCGCCCGAGAAGGGATGAATGGGCAGGTTCGGTTACTCCTTTCCGATTTGATAAATCTCCTGCTGATCATCTTCAACAATCCCGCCGGTCACCGCATCGACTTCAAGTTTGGCTTCGCTTCCGTCGGCCTTTTCGATGTCGAATTCATAGGAAGGGTTACCGTTCGACTCGATTTCAAACTCCGTTTCGACGATTTTGCCGGGGTGGGCTTTCAGGGCGATTTCCTGCGCCTGTTTCAGGCTGATTTTTGCTTTGGATTTGAAGGTTGGGTGGTCCGGGCTGTCGACTTCCTGTTCCTCTTCGGTGATTTGGCCGGTATTCGCGTCACATTCAAATTCCATGATCCGTTCCTTGCCTGCTAGCTCGAACTCGTAGGTCGGTACGCCACGCTCGGTTTTTAATTCCAGCTTGACCACATCGCCATCCAGTTTCGCTCGCGAGGCCTGGAGACAGGTCTCCATGCTAGCTTTGGTGGTGGGTATCGAGGCTGTTTGGGCACTAGCCGGATTGATCTGGAGTACCACGCAGGCCAAAGGAATTAGCTTTTTCATGAGTATTTACCTCGGTTTATCAGTGGATGAAGTGGTCAGTGAGACCCGTTGATGCTTTTCCAGCCTAGGAGACGGCTCCCTCAGGGTCAAGGATCTGTGCGGGATATTTGCAAATTCAGGAAAACTTCCTGTATCTCATGCTGGGTGCGAGATGAAAAATAGCCCGATTCAAGAATGCCCCGCTTTGGTAGCGGGGCAGAAGGTTTTTTAGCTCGACCAAGGCAGTTGAATATGGCGAATCCGCAAAAAATACAGTGGCATATCCCACCTGAGATCGCGTTACTTTTTGAGCTGGCCTCACTCACTTACTTCTATTTGGTCTCGCTTATTCTGCTGGTAGGGTTGTACCGGACGGTGAAGCGCTATGTTGGTCGGAGGGGAAGGTCTTCAAGCGAAGAATCCTAGTTGCCGTGTGTGCTGGTGGTATTGATCTTCAACGGCCACATCTCAAGCCGCGCTTTGATTGCTTCGACCCACGGTCATGATGTCTCAGTTCGGTTCGGTTCGGTTCGACTTTCGGGGGAGGTCGAATTATCATAGCCAGCCTGCTCTTCGAGCCTGGACCACCTGATAACGACCAGATCCGACATGGAAACATCTCCTGCAGAACTGCTGCTACCCAGTCTCAAGCTGATGATTACCGGCATGGGGATCGTCTTTCTGTTTCTGGCGCTGCTGGTCTGGATCATCGGCCTAACCGCCAGACTGGTTCAGTCAGTCAATCCGCAGCCGAATCAGCCCCGCCGCACGGGATTGGCGGTAGAGCCGGATGAAGCCGAACTGGTGGCGGTGATTGCCGCCGCATTGCAACGGCAACGTCGCCCATAGTGCGCACGCGGATTTTCGTCTCACTCGCGGTCAAGTAGACAAACACTGAGGATCGACTATGGCTAAACCCCTGGGAATTACCGATGTGGTGCTGCGTGATGCACACCAGTCCCTGCTGGCAACACGCCTGCGCCTCGATGACATGCTGCCGATTTGTAGCAAGCTGGATAAGGTAGGATTCTGGTCGCTGGAAAGCTGGGGTGGGGCCACTTTTGATGCCTGCATCCGTTATCTGGGAGAGGATCCCTGGGATCGCCTGCGCGAGCTCAAGACAGCGCTGCCGAAGACCACGCTGCAGATGCTTCTACGCGGGCAAAATCTTTTGGGCTACCGCCATTACGCCGATGATGTGGTCGACAAGTTTGTCGAACGCTGCGCCGTCAATGGGGTGGATGTGTTCCGCATTTTCGATGCCGTGAACGATCCCCGTAATTTCGAGCGCGCTATCAAGGCGATCATCGCCAATGGCAAGCACGCCCAGGGCACCATTTCCTACACCGTCAGCCCGGTTCACACCATTGAAATGTGGCTGGATTTGGCCAGGCGGCTTGAAGACATGGGCTCGCATTCCATCGCCATCAAGGATATGGCGGGCTTGCTGAAGCCGTATGAAGCCTTTGATCTGGTCACCCGTCTGAAAAAGGCGGTCGAGGTGCCGGTTCACATGCATTGTCATGCGACTACCGGCTTGAGTACTGCTACCATCATGAAGGCGGCCGAAGCGGGTATCGATAATGTCGACACCGCGATCTCCTCGATGAGCATGACCTATGGCCACAGCGCCACCGAAGCCGTCGTGGCCGCGCTGGAAGGTCAGGACCGGGATACGGGACTGAACCTTAAATTGCTTGAGGAAATTGCAACCTATTTCCGTGATGTCCGGAAGAAATACGCGAAATTTGAGGGGAGTCTGCGCGGCGTAGACAGCCGCATTCTGCTTGCTCAGGTTCCCGGTGGCATGCTGACCAATATGGAAAGCCAACTCAAGGAGCAGGGTGCCCTGGATCGCTTCGACGAGGTGCTGAAGGAAATTCCCAAGGTCCGCAAGGATCTCGGCTATATCCCCTTGGTGACACCCACCTCCCAGATTGTGGGGAGTCAGGCCGTCATCAATGTATTGATGGCAGAGCGTTACAAATCCATCACCAAGGAGACTCAGGGTGTGTTGCGGGGCGAATACGGCGCTACGCCATCGCCGGTCAACAAGACCCTGCAAAAGAAGGTGCTGGGTACGGATAAACCGATTACCTGCCGGCCAGCCGATTTGCTGGAACCCGAACTGGAAAAACTGACGGCCGAGCTGAAGGTGCAGGCCGGCAAGGACGGCGTGAGGCTGGCCCGGGACGAAATCGACGATGTTCTGACCTACGCGCTGTTCCCGCAGATTGGGTTCAAGTTTTTGCAGAATCGTGGCAATCCGGCTGCGTTTGAACCGGCACCACACGCGGATGCCGTGGTGGCTTCCGAGGCGGCTCAGCCGGCAGTTGCCGCCGGCGAGTTTGATGTCACCGTCAATGGCCGTAGTTATCGGGTAGAGGCGCCCAGCGCTGGGGTAATTACGGTAAATGGCCGCAATTACAAGGTTGATGTTGCCGCTGCCGGTGCTCAGTCCACGGAAGCCACTGCGGCCAGCAAAGGGGAGGGCGAAGTCGTCAAGGCGCCTATGGCGGGTCATATCCTGCGTATCAATGTGGCGCCCGGTCAGCATGTCGAGCCCAACACCGTGGTCATCGTGATGGAGGCCATGAAAATGGAGACGGAAATCCGCACCCGTACCGGTGGAATTGTCTCCAGTATTGCCGTCAAGGTTGGGGAAACCGTGGCTTCTCAAGACGATCTGCTGACGCTGGAATGAGGTAAACGATGGACGATTTGATTCAGCTGTGGGCGAGCACGGGGCTGTCCAATTTCCAGTCCGGACAAGCGGTCATGATGATCGTCGGTTTTGGCTTGCTTTACCTGGCCATCAAGAAGGAGTTTGAGCCACTCCTGTTGTTGCCGATTGGTTTCGGCGCGGTACTCAGTAACATTCCCGTGGCGGGTATCGCGGAGGAGGGCGGGTTGCTGTCCTACCTTTATCTGGGTATCAAGTCGGGTATTTTTCCGCTGCTGATTTTCATGGGAGTCGGCGCCATGACCGACTTTGGCCCCATGCTGGCGAATCCCAAAACCTTGCTGCTGGGCGCTGCCGCCCAGTTTGGCATTTTCGGCACGCTGTTCGGTGCGATTGCCCTGAATCTCCTGCCCGGCATCAATTTCACATTCAGGGACGCGGCGGCCATCGCCATCATTGGCGGTGCAGACGGTCCGACCTCCATTTATGTCGCTTCCAAACTGGCACCCGAGCTGCTTGGCGCTATCGCCGTCGCCGCTTATTCATACATGGCGCTGGTTCCGCTCATCCAGCCACCGATCATGCGGGCACTGACTACCGAGGATGAACGACTGATCGAAATGGCGCAGCTGCGTCATGTCAGCCGGCTTGAGAAGATTCTTTTCCCCGGAATCCTGCTGATTCTGACCGCTATGCTGCTGCCTTCGGCGGCCCCCCTGATTGGCATGTTCTGTCTGGGTAATCTGATTCGGGAGTGCGGGGTGGTTGAGCGGCTGAGCAAAACCGCACAGAACGAACTCATCAATGTCGTGACTATTTTTCTTGGTCTGTCGGTGGGCTCCAAATTGAGTGCCGATCAATTTCTTCGGCCCGAGACCCTGGGTATTCTTGCCTTGGGCGCCGTGGCCTTCAGTTTTGGTACTGCATCGGGTGTGCTGATGGCCAAGCTCATGAACGTCATTTCACCGCTCAACAAGATCAACCCGCTGATTGGGGCAGCGGGCGTTTCGGCGGTTCCCATGTCGGCGCGGGTCGCCAATAAAGTGGGTCAGGAGTCTAATCCTCACAACTTCCTGCTCATGCACGCCATGGGCCCCAATGTCGCCGGCGTCATCGGTTCTGCTGTCGCGGCGGGCGTGTTACTGGCGCTGGTGCAGTAAGTATGCCGCGTCGGCTAATGATTGGCCGGCACAGTTCTGTCATTCAATGAGGGCGGGTTGTCTATGGCAGCCACGCCCTTTCTTGTTTGGGGCTATCTCTCGGGTGTCTGAGAGGCTGCTTCCGTAATGAAAGTGCTGCATGTCGAGGGCGGGCGAAATCTCTATGGCGGCGCTCACCAGAGTTTGCTGCTGATCGAAGGGCTGAAAGCCTGCGGTATCGGCAATGTGCTGGCCTGTCGCACGGGCAGCGAGCTGGCTGAGGCCGCCCGACCGTTTGCCGAGGTTCGTGCGATAAAGATGGAAGGCGATCTTGATGCCGGCCTGATCCGCCGCCTGTATCGGATTATCCGTGAAACCCGGCCAGACATTGTTCACTTGCATAGCCGGATTGGTGCCGATGTGATGGGGGGCATCGCCGCACGATTGGCCGGGGTTCCGGTGGTTCATTCCCGCCGGCAGGACAACCCGGAAAGCCGGCTGGCCGTCGCCCTCAAGTATCGTCTCCATGATCGGGTCATTGCGATCTCTGACGGCATCGGGCGGGTATTGCTCAGCGAAGGATTGTCAGCGCAAAAACTCCGTTGCGTGCGGGATGCGATTGAAATTACCCCCGTCGTGGAACACCCTGACCGTGGATGGTTTGAACAAGAGTTCGGATTCCAGCCCGGCACGCTCACGCTGGGCGTGGTGGCTCAACTGATCCGGCGCAAGGGTCACCATGTTTTACTGGAAGCCCTGCCTGACGTTCTGGCTACCTTCCCGAAGGTCAGGCTCCTCTTTTTTGGCAAGGGTCCACTGGAGACGGAATTACGGCACACCATCGAGCGCATGGGGCTGGCTGGCCGGGTTCAGCTGGCCGGATTTCGTGATGATCTTTCCCGCATCTTGCCCTGCCTGGATGTTTTTGTTCATCCCGCATTGATGGAGGGTCTGGGCGTCTCGCTCCTGCAGGCGTCCTGCGCACGCCTGCCGATTGTGGCTTCAAACGTGGGGGGCATCCCCGAGGCAGTCAGAGACAATGAAACCGGCCTGCTCGTAGAGCCCGGCAATCCGGGGGCTTTGGCTCAGGCGCTCATCCGGGTGATCGGTGATCCTGTCTTGCGTCAAAGGCTTGGCCATGCCGGACGGCATTGGGTCGAGCAGGCATTCTCTGCGGATATCATGGTGGAAGGTAACCTCGCGGTATACCGCGAGGTGCTGGCCACCTGACTGCCGCCGCCGCTGTTCCCGCTACCGCACGCAGAAACCGGAAAAAGCAGGTTGCCGCGCTGTGTAGTTAAAGCAGTTCCGCGAGCGCCGAATAGTCTCGTTGCAAGCGCGCTTTGAGCTCATCGATCTGCCCGGTATTCCTTTGGCCGCGAGGCAGATCAATGGCGATGTCGCCGATTACCCGGGCGGGTGACGGGGACAGAAATACCAGCCTATCCCCCAGTTCGATGGCCTCGCTCAGGTCGTGCGTTACAAACAGCACGGTGTGGGGCCGGTCCCGCCACAGCTGAATGATCAGCTCACGGATACGCCGTGCCGTGGGTGGGTCCAGCGACACCAGCGGTTCGTCCATCAGCAGAAGATCGGGATTGACGGCGAACGCCCGCACCAGCGCCGCACGCCGGCTCATTCCCACTGACAGCCGCTCCGGGTAGAGCGCCTGGGCGTCCCTGAGCCCCACGATCTCGAAAAGGTGGTCTACATAGTCCGGATCATGGTCCGGCGGCAAAGCCAGCTCGATGTTTTCGCGCACCGACCGCCAGGGTAAAAGCCTCGGATTCTGGAAGACGTAGCTGAGGCGGGGTTTCACTCCGTGGCCAATGGTGCCCTCATAGTCCTGATCCAGCCCTGCCACCAGATTCAGCAGGGTGGTTTTGCCACAACCGGACGCGCCGACTAGACAGACGAATTCGCCCGAAGACACCGTCAGCTGGAGGTTTTCGATGACCGGGGCTGCCGCCTGCGAACGGGCTCCCTTGCGGTAGTCTTTCCGCCGGATGTCGATGCTCAGGTGGGTCACCGGCGCCACCTTTGTGCCTGTCGATCCAGTGGGCGCAACAGTGCCCATTCGATGAGTTGCACTACCAGAATGAAAGCGATGGAGTAAGCCAGAATGCCGGCCACGTC
>SXGU01097880.1_pt1 | contig 10381 bp, 8 predicted proteins | sample 3174531 | NCBI WGS metagenome assembly SXGU01 (sample SAMN11356863, study PRJNA531348) | freshwater metagenome | isolation source: freshwater sample F1-140 | place: China: Fuxian Lake, Yuxi | collected 2017-12-25 | reverse complement strand
CCGTCGGATCGAGGGTGTTTGAGAGATTCATAGGGCGCTGGCGGTGCGGTGAACTGCACGCCCTTGGATTGCTCACCCGCCTTGGGACCGATGGATACGGAAACGCATGAGGTACCAAAGATAATAATGAACCCGATAAAGGCCGTTAAGTATGTGTGTCGCATCAAGCTGCCGAATTTCATGATCTTCCTTATCGGCGAGTTCGTTTCAGGAAAGTACGGATAACTGCCTGGTCCTGACACAAACTGGATCTGAGTTGAGGTTTGGCAGGCTAGTCTACAAAGAGGGGAAATGTCAAAAACCACGACGCTGTCATTTCTTTGTCATCGCATTTTAACCTAAAAACTCTAGCCAGCCGCACGGAATCGCAATGAACCGCATTGAACAGCTACCCAACATCGGCCAGGCGCCAGCCTCGTATTTGCCTAGCATCTTTCAGGCACCTTTCAGGTAACGGGCAGACTTCTGGAGTGGTCAAAGTCTGGGCCTGTCGCCAAAGGATTTCGGTTGGCACCAGTTGTGCTTACAAAGTGCTAATGAAGTGTTGGTGACGTGCTCATGAAGTTCGAGGTTCGAGGTCGCGGCGCACTTGAATACAAATCGGGGAGTCGAGTGTCTAGTCTAGTTTGCCAAGCAAAAGTCCGGTTAGTGAAGGCGAAATGCTTGCTCGTCTTTCGGCTGGCTTGCGTTTTGGCGCTGGCGCTTGCCGCACTTGAAGCATCGGCTGACAACGCCGAAATCGGCCTCGAAATCATGCGCATCGGCGACGCCACTCATTTTGAATTTTCGGGTGCCGTCGAATGGAAATACGATTTGAAGCGCGAGGGAGGAAAAGGAAATCGCGTGGTCATGCGCCTAAAGGGATTGAAGCCCGAGGCCTTGAACAAGTTGCGCGGCATTTCGGACTCCTTGATCAAGACGGTCAAAATCAACGAAAAAGGCATCGATGATGGCGTTGAAATCGCCTTTCAAGTCGCCGAGAAAACTGATTTTTTTGATTACATCAGCGATCAACCGGCCCGTTTGATTCTGGATTTCTTTCCCCAAGACAGCGACGATGTCGCGGCAGCAAAAGCACCAGAGAAAACATCAGAGCAAAAACTCGAGAAAGCACAGCAGCCCACATCCGGTGATGTGGCGCAGACAGCGGCTGAAACAAAACTTCCCGAACATCACAAGGTAAGCCGGCAAATAGAGAAAAATCTGCAGAAGAAAGGGCGCGAGCCGGCCAACGACGGTCGCATTGAAGTCAAAGGAACTCTCCCTGAGGGGCCATCGTTGGCTGAACAAATTAGTCTCGCCAAGGATTTCAATCACGGAATTTTCGACGGGGGTGACCCGGAGTTCAAGCGCTTTTCAATCAAGGATTACGAGATCAAGGAAGACGCGATCATCGCCAGCCGCGCCAACTTTTATCTGCCGTTTCCGATGTTAGAGTTGGGCGTGCCGCAACTAGAAGCTCTACTAGCCGTTCCCCCGACCTACGAGATCGTGGCGAGCGAAAATCGCGAGAACAAAGAAGCTCGTGTGTTGCTAATGATGTTTTCAAAAAAACAACGCGCTTTGTTTTTGAAGGCTGCGGCTGAGTTTTTAAAGGATCATCCGCAGAGTTCCTATGATGAGTTGATTCGTTATATGGTGGCCGATTCTCATTACGACATTTACCGGGCATCGAACTCGACCCAGGACTTTGAACAGGCCATGAACCAGTATCTCGCGTTAAGCGAACAGTACCCGGATTCGCCGATGGCGCCGCGAACTCTGTTGTTAATGGGCTATTCTTATCTCTATCGCGGCGACAGTTTTGGCGCTTTAAAATCATTTCAAACCTTCAGCCGCCTGCATCCGAGTTCTAAACAGATTGATCGCGTGCGCATCTCAACCGCGGAAGCGTATTTGCGTCTGAATCGCTTTGATGATGCCTATGAACTGTTTGATCAAATTGAAAAAACGGGTTTGACCCAACGAGGACGAGAAGAGGCCGCCTTTCGTAAGGGTGATGTTTTTTTTCGACGTAAAGACTACGACAGTGCGGTTCGGGAGTATCAGGCCGCAATTAAGCGATTTCCTGCAGCCGGAAATCGCTTTGCCAACGCCTGGTACAATATCGCTGAAGCCGAATTCACTCAGAAACGATATCGCCAGAGTCTTGATGCTTTTCGCAGCTTCCTACAAAAATTCCCCGATCATGATCATGGTGGCTATGCGATGACAAGAATGGGTGAGCTTTTGGGTATTCTCGGGGCGCCTGTCGCCCGGGCCGAAGGTGCCCTTATGGAAAGTCATTTTCGCTATCGGGCGACCCCAGGAGCGGGTGTGGCACGCATGCGCCTTCTTGCTTCGCGCATGCCATCGATGAAAGAAAAGGAGCTTGCCAGCGCTCTGCAGGAGATCGCCGACATCACCCGGCTCTATGCTAACCGTCCATTGTCCAAAAAAGAACTCGCCGAGAAAAAAGAAAAAGAAGAGGCCCTTGCGAAAGCCGAGCACGCTGCCGCCAGTAGTGGCGCGGGCGGCGAACATGGTGGCGGCGGCGGAGAGGCAAAGGGCGGCGAAGGAGCGGGACACGGTCATGCAAATCAGGCTGCTGACGAATTCAGACTTGTTCCCAAAGAAGACGAAGACGCGACTCGCCGCAAACCAGAGCTGCCGGGAATCGAAGAGTTCAGTAAGCTCCTTGTGGCCGACGGCTATACGGCCCGCCGTGAATACGATCACGCGACCCAGGAGCTCGTTGATTATTATCAGAAAAATCCGCAATCGCCGAACATGGACAAATTCAAAACGAGAATCATTCGCAATCTGAGTGAAGGTATTCGGTCTTCGATTGATCGCGGCGACTTTCTCGATTCTCTTAGGCGGTATAGCAAGAATGCCGGCGGGTGGCTCAAAGGAAGTGAACGTGTAGACGTACCCTTTAGCGTTGCCCGTTCGTATGAACAGGCGGGTGTGTATAAAGAGGCAACGCTCAACTACGAAGTTTGCCTGCAGCGTCTGAAAAATATTAAAGATGCCGATGCTGAACGGGAGCGCCGCATTTTCGAGAATCCGCCGAGCGCGGATGCCATTCGACTTCGTTTGGCGGCCGTTGCCGCTAAAGCCGGCGACTTCGCTGCGGCCGAGGGTCATCTAAAGAAAATCGCTTCTCGTTCGAGTTTGCCCGATAGCGAACAGATTGAGCGCGCCGAAATTTCGGCTCAGGTGGCCGAAGCTCGTGGCCAACACGAAGTCGCACGTAAGTACCTTAACGACCTACTCAAAGCCTGGAAGGGCGATGTCGCGCTGACAAGTCCCTTGCATTTACGTCTGGCCCGACTGGAGGAACGTAATCGAAACTTTAAGGCGGCAGACGTGCACCTGAGCAAGATCATCATTTGGAAAAATAAAGAGAGCGCGGCAGTGAATGATGATCTGCATGCAAGTGCTCTTGAGTTGCGCGGAGATCTCTTTGTTAAGAGAGGCCGTCGTGCAGACGCCGCGAAAACCTACCGTGATCTTCTGAGTGCTTATGAGAACACACGGCCGTTGGCATCAGTTCGCTATCGCCTCGGTCAGCTGCTCTTTCAGGACGGAGATTTGAAGGGGGCGGAAGTGGTCTGGAATCAATTTAAGAGCGCTCCCGACAATCTTTGGCAACGTCTGGCAACCGAGCAGATGCAGGGCGCGAAATGGCAAAACGAATACAAAAAATATCTCAATCGAATTCCGGCCGCAGAAGAGCTGCGTGGCGAGTGATGGGGGGCTAATGAGCGCGAACGTATACAAAGCAGATCATCAGCGAGAATTTTTGCGCACGGCCGATGCCGAAATGAAACGATTGCTGGCACTTGCGGAAAACGTAGCCAGCAGCCGTGCAACTGTCTTGATTTGCGGCGAGAGCGGCACAGGTAAAGAGGTAATAGCGCGGTTCATTCACGCCAAAAGTTCACGCGCCTCGCGGCGTTTTGTGGCTGTCAACTGTGCGGCGATTCCAGGGGATCTTCTTGAAAGTGAATTGTTCGGCTTTGAGCGTGGTGCGTTTACGGGTGCCGCGCAAGCGAAGCCAGGGAAGTTCGAGTTGGCGAACGACAGCACTTTTCTATTGGATGAAATCAGTGAGATGCCTCTTCTGCTCCAGGCTAAACTGCTTCGAGTCATTCAAGAGGGCGAGATTGAGCGCTTGGGCGCGAAGATTCCACTCAAGGTTAATGTACGCCTGATCGCGACAACGAACCGAGACCTGCAGCAGATGGTGCGTGAGGGAAAATTTCGCGAAGATCTTTTTTATCGCCTGAACGTGATTCCGCTTCGTGTGCCGGCTTTGCGTGCTCGCCCGGACGATGTCGAGCTCCTGGCGCGTTTCTTTGTCGAGGTTTCAGCTCACCTCAATGGTAAGGCTCCGAAACAGCTCACCCAATGTGCCCTGCAAAAACTCCTGAATTGGCGTTGGCCGGGAAACGTTCGTGAACTTGAGAACGTGATTGAACGCTCGGTCTTGATTTCCAGCAGTGAGCAAATCGCCGCCGGAGATATTGCACTGTCAGGTTTTGATGACGGTGCTTTGCTGAGTTCGCGAGATTTCGGTGCAGCTCATGACACGGCTTCGGTTGAGCTCGCCCTCAAACCTGGTATGACGGTTTTCGAGGCGGAACGGCGTTTGATTCTGAAGACGCTCGAGCATACTCGACAGAATCGCACTCAAGCGGCGACGCTGCTCGGAATCAGTATTCGTACATTGCGCAACAAATTACATGAGTACAACGGTACCGGCACGAGTGAGGAGGCATTGAATGGCTGATCTATTCGACAAAACCACGCGGACGCTGGGCGCCAGTGTGAATCTGCGCCAGGTTCGTAATAATGTTATCACCTCGAATATTGCCAATGCCGAGACGCCTGGCTTCCAAGCGAAAAAAGTCGACTTCGAAGAGGCTCTGGCGCGAGCGGTGAATCTTGAAGCCCTGCCTCAGCCCGACGGAATGGGTCCCGAACATTTTCCCGTCAGCAAGGGAGCACTTTCGCGAGTCCGTGCCGACATCTACGAGAATCCAGATGTCAATGTCGCCAATGATGGCAACACCGTCGATCTCGAGAAGGAAATGTCGAGTCTTGCTGAGAACAGCATCATGTACAAAGCCGCAATCCAATTGATCAACAAGAAGATGGCGGCTCTCAAGTACGCGGTCACTGAGGGAGGTAGATAATGGACATTCTTAGCGGCATGCGCGTCAGCGCGAGCGGGATGGCGGCGCAGCGGATGCGCATGAATACCATCAACTCGAACATCGCCAACGTCCACACCACCCAGACTCCTGAGGGCGGACCCTATCGCCGTAAAGAAGTGGTTTTTGAGGCGATACCCGATGCGAAGAGCTTTGGCGAGATCCTGACGACACAACCACAACGGGACATCGCCAGAGTCCAGGCCACCGACGTTCTGGTCGATCGCAAGGCTCCGTTGCTCAAATATGAGCCTGATCATCCTGACGCGAACGAAGATGGTTATGTCGCTTATCCGAATATCAATCTCATGGAGGAGATGGCGAACATGATCATGACCACGAGAGCCTACGAAGCTAACGTTTCGGCGATGAACGCCACCAAAGACATGGCTATGACGTCTTTGGAGTTGGGTAGGTAGATAGCGGAACCGGTCCTTAATGCAGTGTTGAGTTAGGGTTTTTAGGGTAAGATTTAACTAGGAGGGTCGCCATGGATGGCTTGACCGTACGACAAGGGCAATCGTTGATTAACACCGGCAGAACCGCCAGTGAAATTAAAAACGATCAGTTCCAACAAGGTCTCAAAACCAATGACAGCGGTGAAAAATCCTTCGCTGATACTCTCAAAGACGCTGTCAACACGGTGAACTCCCTGCAAAAGGCATCTGATGTGAAAATGCAGGAGCTGGCGACCGGCAAAACTTCAAATATTCCGGAAGTGATGATGGCGGCTGAAAAAGCCGACATTGCTCTTCGCATGATGGTGCAAGTACGTAACAAGATCATCGATGCGTACCAAGAAGTCATGAAGATGCAGGTTTGACGATAGTTAGTGAGGGGAAGTCTTAGGAAATGCAAAATCTTTTTCGCACGCTGGTAGTACAGTTCAGAGAGTTCTATAAGAACCTAACGCCGATGAAGCGTATGTCGATGATCATTACTTCGGTGATCGTCTTGGCCAGCTTTCTCTTCATGACCGTCATGATCTCAGGCCAAGACTATGTCGCGCTCATGCGCGATATTCCCGCCGATCAAATGGCGTTGGTGGTCGAGAAGCTGCAAGCAAAGAACATTCCTTATCGAACGCAGGACGGTGGCAAAACCGTCGTCGTGCCGAAGGAACTTCTGCATTCCACTCAAATGGCTCTGATGGCTGAAGTCGGCTCGGGAAAGATCGGTACGATCGGGTTTGAGCTTTTCGACAAACAAGATTTCGGCGCCACTTCCTACGCTCAGCGAATCAACTATCAACGGGCTCTGCAGGGTGAGTTGATGCGTGCGATCAACACCCTGGATGCGGTCAAGCGCTCGAAGGTGATGTTGGCTCTGCCAGCGAAAAAGACCTTTCTCGAAGAAGGCACCCCGCCCACGGCGAGTGTCGTTGTTGAACTACATCCGGGCAAAACTCTGTCTGAAGATCAAGTGCGCGGTATCATGCACCTGGTGGCGAACGCCGTAGAAGGTATGGATTTCGAAAAGGTATCGGTCGTGGATTCACGCGGCAAGATGCTCTCGAAACCTTCTGATCCAATGTCAGCCGGCAATGCCCAGATCGCCGAACTGAAGGCCCGCACCGAACGTGATATCGAGGAGCGTGTCGAGGGCATTCTTGCCCGAGTCGTCGGCCAGGGGAAAGTGATCGCTCGAGTCAATGCTCAGCTCGGGCATAAGATGATCTCTTCGGTTGAGGAGTCGATTGACCCTGATAAGACCGCCTTGATGTCGTCGCAGACCGAAGAAGAGACCCTTGCCGGTAGCCGCACCAATCCGACAGGTGTTCCCGGAGCGCGCGCCAATCTTCCAGGGGCCGCCGATACCGGACAAGTCGGGTTTAATCAGGACGTTAAAAAAGAACTGAAGCAACAAAACTTCAGCATTCCCAAGACCGTACGCAATGTGCGCGAAGTCGCCGGCGGTCTGGAGCGACTCACGATTGCCGTCGTTGTCGATGGTGTCGTGGTCAAAAAGAAAAATGACAAAGGTGAAGAAGAAGAGAGCTATCAGCCTCGTTCCGCCGAGGAGCTGGCGAAATACGAAGCTATTGTTAAAAACTCTATTGGATTTACCGAGGGCCGCGGCGATTCGGTGAAAATCGAGAACATCCGTTTCACACAGGAAGACTTCACGGACTCTGAGAAAATGATGACGACGCTTGAGCGGCGCAAGTTGATGAACGCGCTCTTGAAGTGGGCGCTTTTGGCGATGGCCCTGGCCCTTTGCTTCTTCATTGTCGTGCGGCCGTTCATGCGCTGGATCACCGACAGCTTCCAAGACTCGGTCGAAGACATGCTACCGCGAACCATCGAAGAGCTTGAAGAACTACAATCGGTTGACAACACGCTCCCGGGAATGTCCAGCGCTCTACCTGTACTCGAGGATTCACTCGATCCAGACAAAGCGGAGTCCGAGCTTCTAAAAGAGCGCATCATGTCTCTCATGGAGCGCGATGAAGAAAAGGCCGCTGGCGCCTTTAGCCTGTGGTTGGTGAGAAAGGATGGCGCATGAACGCGGGAGTCGTAAGATTACAACGCCCTGAGGGGATCGATTACGAAAATCTCAAGGGCTTTGAAAAAGCTGCCATTCTTCTTAACTATCTAGGGCCCAATGCCGCCAAAAAACTTCTGCGCCGTATGGACGATGGTGATATTCGAAAACTACTGACGGTGATGGGAAAGTTCCGAATTGTACCGATCGCCGTAACTAAGCGAATTCTTGAAGAGTACTACGAACTGATCAGCGAATCAGCTGACTATATCTTCTCGGATCAGGTAACCAACAAAGACACCGTGGTGGATGCTCTTGGTGAGGAACGGGCGCGCGGTGTTCTCGGCCACTTGAATGTCAGCGCCTCGACTCGTCCATCGCTAGAGAGCCTTGATCAGGTCGATGCGAAATCGCTCGCGAACTTTCTGATTCACGAACATCCGCAAACGGTATCGGTGATTCTGGCGCACCTTGAGCCTGACAAAAAGGGCGAGGTTTTGAAACGCTTGCCGGAAGCTTTGCAGGCCGAGGTCGTACTGCGTATGGCGAACCTCGACCACGTCGCCCCGGAGTTGATCAAAGAGGTCGATCGCGTCCTCAAGGACGAATTGGCAAACCTCGGCACGGTGGAACAAGCAGCCTTGGGTGGCGTGCAGCCGGTGGCGGAGATGCTCAACGTCATGGATAAGAACACCGAGAAGGCGATCATGTCGCGTATCGAAGAGCGCGATCCGATTCTTGCCGAAGAAATTCGCAAGCTCATGTTCGTCTTTGAAGACATCGTCAAGATCGACGACAAGGGTATTCAGACTCTGCTCAAGGAAGTTCCGAACGACAAACTCCTTCTGGCGCTCAAGACGGCCAACGAGGATATTCGCAACAAATTCTTCAAAAACATCTCGCAGCGTGCGGCGCAGATGCTTAAGGATGATTTGTCGAATATGGGTCCATCGCGATTGTCGGATGTCGAACAGGCTCAGGTCGAAATCGTCAACGTGGCTCGCAAGCTTGAGGGCGAAGGCAAGATTCTCATTGCCCGCGGCGGCTCTGAAGACGCCTTGGTGTAATTACGGAGGTTGAGTGGCGAAGGCAGTGTTTGAAAAAGAGGAAGCTGACCGACTCGCGATCACTTACCAGCCGCGAAAGTTCCCGGCTATTATCTCGGGCACAGCGCACAACTTTGTCGCCTTTAATGCCAAGAAGAACGAAGGGGGCGGTAGTTCCTTCCGTGTCGACCCTTTGGTCGCGCAACAGACCGGAATCGCCGAGCTTGAGCGCTTGTCGATCGAGGAGAAAGTCGAGCGCGAGGCGCTTTCGCGCCTCAAAGAGTTTCAAGAACTCGCCTATCAGGAGGCTTACCAACTGGGTCTCGACGAGGGCCGGGAACGGGCCTTTCAAGAGCGCTCTAGTGAGTTCACGGAAAAGCTCCAGAACCTCGATGAACTTTTACAGTCTCTCGAGCGTCTTAAGGTTGACTTGATCGCCTGCAATGAGACCCAAATCGTAAGCATGACCTATTACATGGCCAAACGTCTTGTTTATGATGAGATCACGGCACGGCCTGAGGTAGTGATCGAAGCCGTTCGCCAGGCTCTCATGGCGGCGCAGTCGGATGAAAATGTAACGGTTCGAGTTTCTCCTTCGGACTACACTTTTATCGAGGGCATTAAGGAAAAACTCGACAAGGAATTCGACAACGTGAAACGCCTAAAGTTCGAGTCCGGCGACGAGATTTCCAGCGGCGGCTGTGTCGTTGAGACCAACTATGGTGACGTCAACGCGACTTTAGAACAACGACTTGCGCGTCTGTGGACGCAATTGAATGAAAAGCTGCCGAAAACCAATGACGTGATGAGCGCTGGACCCGACGACAACTCGGGCGAAGGGGAAGTGTAATGCCCCAGGGTGCCGGTGGTCCCAGTGATGCTTACAATCTGAATATCGAGCGCTATGAGACTGCGCTTGAGCGCGTGCATCTAACAGAGGATTCCGGCAAAATCACTCAGGTCGTGGGTCAGGTTTTGACCGGTTATCTGCCGGGCGCCACCGTTGGCTCCGTATGCATCGTGCATCCAGCCCAGGGTTTTAAGCCATTCTTAGCGGAGGTGGTGGGCTTTCGTGATCGCAACGTTCTTTTGATGCCCTTGGGCGAAATGCGTGGCGTGGGCCTTGGCTCGCGTATCGTTCTCGAGCGTGAGGTTGCGACGATCAAAGTCGGCCACGAACTTCTTGGTCGGGTGATTAACGGACTCGGCGAACCGCTTGATGGCGGTGGTCCTCTTGGCGCCAGCGATGAAAGTTTGATTTACAATCCTGTTGGCAATCCCTTGGATCGCGAACCGATTCGGTTGCCGATGGACCTTGGTGTGCGCGCGATTAACGGCATGATCACGGTAGGCCGCGGTCAGCGGGTCGGGATCATGGCGGGCTCAGGCGTAGGTAAATCGGTGCTAATGGGTATGATGGCAAGAAGTTCGAATGCCGATGTCAACGTCATCGCCCTGATCGGTGAGCGCGGTCGAGAGGTGAAGGAGTTCATCGAGGAGATCTTGGGACCCGAAGGCATCTCGCGTTCGGTCGTGGTGGTGGCGACCAGTGATCAAAGTCCGCTACTCAGGATGCGGGCCTCGTATGTGGCGACAACCATCGCCGAGTACTTTTGCGGCGTTGGAAAACACGTTTTGTTGATGATGGAT
>SXGU01455614.1_pt1 | contig 10383 bp, 7 predicted proteins | sample 3174531 | NCBI WGS metagenome assembly SXGU01 (sample SAMN11356863, study PRJNA531348) | freshwater metagenome | isolation source: freshwater sample F1-140 | place: China: Fuxian Lake, Yuxi | collected 2017-12-25 | reverse complement strand
TCGATCCACCCAATGGGAGAGTCGACAAAACTCCCGGAGCATTGCGCGACGAGTCGGCGCCTGTGGCCCCTGACTTTGAGCCGTCAATCGTTCCAAGAGAGATTTTCTGACCCAACGACCGGCAACACGGATGGCGTCTAAGATTCATCCAGCATGCGTAACACTTGGACAAATGTCTAGAGGGGATTTTTAGAGACAAAGATGAGAGCCCTCTGCCGCTTTTTCCCCCACCTTCCCATGCGGCGCCAGTAACTCGGGGACGCGCCCGATAGTAATTCATTGCAGTCTCTGACCAATTCGCATCGGCTCCGCGGATCCAGTGGACGAGTTACTGCTCAGGATACCAGACCCGGAGTACCTCCAGAGCTCGATTTCCAGCGGGGGTTTGTATCGAAATGACCTGCCCTAACCGGGATCCAAGCAATGCCTTGGCTAGTGGGGATCGCCAGCTGATCCAATTTCGGTCGAGGTCTATCTCATCCACGCCGACGATCCGGTATTGGGTCATACTGCCGTCGGATTCTCTTAACTCGGCCAGTGCTCCAAATCGGACGGAGTCATGCGGTTCTGGCGGGACATCGACGATATGAGCCGTTTGGAGGATTTGATCGAGCTCCAAGAGTCGCTGGCCGAGGCGTTGAAGCCTCTCGCGGCTGGAGTCGGAAGTCGGTTGGGCAAGTAATTGAGGACGTTCGATCTGCGTGAGATGCGCCCATTCTTCTTGGAAACGGGCCGCGCCGCCGGGAGTGAGATGGTTCTTCACGCCCGGAGGAAGGGTTTTTTGGGGACGCGGCAAAACCGAACGTTCGGGGAGGTCATCCGATTCCCGCGTAAAAGCTTTGCTCATCCGGTTGAGGATAGTCGGCTTCAGTTGCGGCAACAAGTGGGTGCCGATTTCCCTTGGTTTAGGAGGGTGGGTCCGGTCTATGCTGTCCCTCCCGCGTCATTCATGGCACGGGTAACTGTCTACAAATTATGAGTCTGTCTACCGTCTTGTTGAAACCAGGTGAAGCCGATCGCGTCGTCGCGGGACATCCTTGGGTCTACTCGTCCTCTATTCTTCGCCTGTCCACTCCCGCATCGGATGGTGATGTGGTTCAAGTGAAGGATCATCGCCAGCGTCTGATCGGCGTTGGTTTCTACAATTCGCGATCCAAAATCGCGGTTCGCGTTCTGGATCCCGATCGTATCGAGGTCAATCAGGCGTTCTTCGAGCAACGTATTCAGGCCGCATTGAATTTCCGAAAACGCCATCAGCCAGGTGTTTCCTCGTTTCGCGTGGTGAACGCCGAAGGCGACTTCCTCTCAGGTCTCATTGTCGACAAGTATGAGGATGTCCTCGTGGTTCAAACCAGTTCTCTCGGCATGGAGCGACATAAATCCGAGATCGTTGGTGCGCTCAAAAAATTGCTGTCACCCAAAGCGATCGTCGAACGAAATGACATCGCTTCCCGCAAGTTTGAGGGTTTGGAGGATTCCAATGAAGTGTTGTTTGGTTCATTGCCGGAGGGAGGTAAGACCTCGGCTGTCTTGAGCGGATTGAAGTTTGAAGTGGATCTCAAGACGGGCCACAAAACCGGCCTTTATCTCGACCAACAACTCAATCACGCCGCCGTCGCACGATATGCCAAAGGAGCCGATGTCCTGGATACCTTCACGTTCCTGGGAGGTTTCGCGTTACATGCCGCCAAAGCCGGAGCACGCCACGTCATCGGTCTGGATCAGAGTGCCGATGCCATCGCCGCGGCGAAGCGGCACGCCGAAGTCAACGGCCTGACAGGAAATTGCTCCTTTGAAGTCGGCAATGTGTTTGATTGGTTGAAGGCGGCCACTCTATCCAAGGAAGGAGCGAAGCCCGTACCTCGATTCGATCTCATCATTCTGGATCCACCATCGTTTACCCGCAATCGGGCTTCGGTGCCGGATGCCTTGCGAGGCTACAAAGAAATCCACTTGCGCGCTCTTAAGTTGCTCAAACCGGGTGGCATCCTCGCGACATTCTGTTGTTCGCACCACGTGCCAGGAACGTTGTTTCTCGACACCTTCATGGCGGCAGCCTTTGACGCCCACAAGATCGTGCGCCAAGTCGCATTCTACTCCCAGTCGCCGGACCACCCAATCGTCCCGATGATCCCCGAGACGGAGTACCTTAAGGGGTTTGCTTTCGAGTTGGTTCGGTGATCCCGCCAAGTGGTGTGCAGCGTCCGACCGAGTCCCAATGGCTGGTTTGGCAGCGGGGACCAGGCGGACGCGATTCCAGAATCAAATCAGGCCGGCCTTGAAATGCGTCCGTGAACGGTAGGCTTTTCCAGGCCGTACGACCGTGGATGGGAACTGCGGGAGATTTGGCGAATCCGGATAGTGTTGCGTCTCCAAGCAGAAAGCGCCGTGCTTGGGATGCTTTAAACTGCTGAAGTGATTCGCGGTGTAAAGCTGGACTCCCGGTTCGTCGGTCAAACACTCGAGGGTTCGGCCCGACGCTCGATCCACGACCCGTGCCGCGCGGCGGAGTTTCCCTGGGGGTGTGTCGAGGATGTAATTGTGGTCGTAGCCACTCGGCCCTTGGATCTGCTGGATGCGTTCTCCGATCCGATGGGGTTGGGTGAAGTCGAGCGGCGTGCCGGCCACGGAGGCAACGTCTCCGGTCGGAATCAGGAACGAATCGCTGGGAGTGTAATGACCGCCGAGGATTTGGAGCTCATGGTCCAAGGCACTCCCCGAGCCGGACAGGTTGAAGTAGGCGTGGTTGGTGAGATTGACGATTGTAGGTTGGTCCGTCGTGGCCCTGTAATCAATTTCAAGCGTGTTGGTTTCCGTGAGCATGTAGCGAACTTGCACGTCCAGATTCCCCGGATACCCCTCTTCGCCATTGATGCTTCGGTAGGTCAATTCCACCCAAGCCCTCCTGGAATCACTCCCACCTCGCGAGTTCCACACTTTGGACGCGAACCCTTCTCGGCCGCCATGGATATGATGCGGCCCAGAGTTGGCGGTAACGGAGTAGGTCTTGCCATCCAAAGTGAATCGGGCATTGCGAATTCGGTTGGCGTATCGGCCAATCACGGAGGCCGACGGCACGCCTCGGGTGAACTCTTCCAACGTGTCACCTCCAATTACAATAGAATCCAGCTTGCCAGCCTTGTCCGGCACTTGCCATTCCGTGATGGTCGCTCCGAGGTCCATGACACTCACGCGGTGACCTTGCGAGTTGGTGAGCGTATAGAGTTGCACGGCTCGCCCGTTCGAGAGAGTACCGAAGGTCCTTGCCGTAACCTGAAGCTTGGAGGCACCGGATTGGATGCAACCCGCGCCGAATCCGAATCCGGAGACCAGGGTGATCGCGCTGATCGCGCTGAATTGGCGAACCGCATCGCGTCGTGTGCAAACAGGAGCATTCATGGGTGCAATATTTTTCAAGAGTCTGAGGTGGGATAGGCCTTGGAGACAAGCTTGCGCTCTAGGGCTGCATCAGTCCGGCACATCTCACTTGTTTCCAGGGTGCCTCCTAATCCTAATCCTAATCGCCCGGTCCCTCGCGCCGTCGGTAGCCCGGCACGCCTCGAAACCAATACGCCAAAACCTTTCCGGGCTGAATCTTACTTCGTCGAGTACTCAGCCGAGAAAGCGACAACGGACTGCCGGCACTCCAAAAAGGGCTCATGACCGCACGTCCACACTGAGCACCTCGCCGTCTTCGCACTGGACTAGGACTTCAAAGGGTCGGCAGCAGACCTCACAATCCGTGGTAAACTGCTGGTCCCCGGCGCTGGTGTCCACCATCAGCTCGAAGCTCTGCCCGCAATAGGGACATTGAATCGACTCGGCTGTCATCGGGGATTGGGTGGGGCAGGGGAATGCGGGCTGTGGTTGCCCAGCCCGCTAATGGGTGCCACCTATTTGAACATTCGATTCGAGGCGTCGCCGCGCGATAGCAAGTACGCCAGCAGATCAAGGATCTCGTCCTTTTCCAGGGCGCTCAACAATCCTTCCGGCATCAGCGATTGTTTCGAAGGTTCAATGACCTTGATATTTTTGCGCTCAATCGACACCAGTTCGTCCGGAGCAAACATGTTGGGACTCACCATGAGGCTGTCGTTGTTTAGGTTCACAACCCGGCCAGTGACGGTTTCCCCATCGGTCTTGGTGATGACGACGGGCGCGTACTGATCGCTGACTTCCTTATTGGGAACAATGATCGATTCCAGAAGATCGCGGGCGTTGAAGCGTCCAACCGCACCGGTGAGATCGGGACCGTAGGCGCCGCCTTCATTGTTGAACCGATGGCAAGCGCCGCAAGCGACCGCGCCGAAAAGATCGCGACCACGGGTGTAGTTACGTCCCTTGAAACCTTTTTCCAATGCCGGGACGAGTTCGTCTACGGACCAGTTATGAGATGTGGTCCGGTTCGCGAGCAGCCCGCTGCTGAGGACTTCCAAAGGCGACTTCTTGACAACCTTGGCCTCCAGAATGGGCTTCAAGTCGGAGCGTGTGGAGTCATCCAGGTTCTTGACGGCATCCGCTTTGATATTGTTGACGAATCCCGCGAAACTATGGCCACCCAGGAAGTTTCCAGCCTTTAGGAACCATTTGAAATACTCCTCACGCAGCGACTTGTTCCATCCGGTTTTCAAGACGCGCAGGGAGTAGGCCAGATCCATTTGTTCTTCCTGAGTGGTTGCTTTGGCCAGCAGGGCCACGGTCTTTGGAGCGGCACTGGGTGCCTCCAGATGAATCAGCAGTTTGCTCAATTCAGCATTCAATTCCTTGCTGGCCGAGGGATAATGCGGGTCCAGTTTGGCGATCACACGCGAAACCGTTGACTGGTCCGTCGGCCCCATTCGGATGAACGCCAGCCCATACACGCGCGTCATTTCCAATCGTTGGGACTCGCTTAGCTGTTCCCACCCAATGCGATTCAAGGCATTCAGAATCTGTGGTTGGAGCGATTTATCCCCAACACGGACGAGCCCTAGCAACGCGGTAAGCGAGGCTTGCGGGTTCTTCTCCCTAAGCGCATTTTCTTGCCAGAGCGTCGGATCCTGATGTTCCAGGGCCGTGCGCGCAGCGAATCGGATGAAACGATCCTTGTGATTTAGATGGGTCCACGCGGCTTTGATCGCAGCGGGGTCTTTGCGGCCGTGGAACGCTTCCAATCGTCGGCGAATCTTGGTGCTGCTGTTGGCCAGTGACGCCGTCGATGGCGCCGTGGACAGCGGCCCCGCATAGGACACTCGGTAGAGAGCCGATTGAGTGCGGCGCCCTCCGATGGCGAAGTACAATGCGCCGTCCCTCGGGTTGACCGTGAGATCGGTCAAGGGCAGGGGAGATCCCGAGATGAATTCTTCGGCATCTCCCAATAGGGAAGCGCCATTCGCCTTCAGATGGACCGCATACAGCTTGCCGTAGCTCCAGTCGCACATAAAAAAGGCATCCTGGTACTTGGCAGGAAACTTGGCACCGTAACCAAAGCTGACGCCGGTCGGGGAGCCGGGCCCGATGTTCACCGCAGCCGGTAGACTGTCCGGATAATACACCGGCCATTTGCCTGCGCCGCTGCGCCATCCAAATTCGCTGCCACTGGTGGCCTGGCAGACTCGCGTCGGCCGGTACCACGGGGTGTTCATGTCCCATTCCATGTCGGCATCGTAAGTCAACAGCTCCCCATCGCGGGTATAAGCAGCGTCGTACTGATTGCGATAGCCCATCGAGAGCAATTCCCATTGGCTTCCATTCGGATCGGTTTTCGCAATCCAACCCCCAGGGGCCATGATTCCAACCGCGTGCCCACCTGCGTCCCACATTCTCGGAATCACATGATCCTCTTGCCAGGTTCGAGGCACTAACGATGTGTCGAATGGCAATGGCTTTGTGTGATTGCCACAAACCACTACCAACGATTTGCCATCGGGATGCAACAGCACCGCGTGGGGCCCGTGCTCACTGGAACCGTCAATCTTGCGAAGCTGCCTCACCTCGTCGAGTTGATCGTCGTTGTTGGTGTCGCGGACACGATACAAACCGCTCTCAAACTTCTGCCCCTTGTTGACGACCACGTAAAGGCTATCGAAAGCCCACAGCAGTCCTTGGGCCTCACCCAGATTCACCGCGATCGGTTCAATTTTGGTGTCTTTTGATGATCCACCCAGCGCAGGGGGTGTAACCCGGAACAGGCCACCATACTGGTCCGAGACAATGAGGCGTCCCTTGGGATCGACGCACATCGAGACCCAGGAACCTTCCTGGCCTTTGGGCACGGTGTGCAACAACTCGACTCGGAAATCCTTGGCAACACGGAGTTGATCGACGGGTGTTGCTTGGCCAGCAATCTGGGCGTGGCTGGGTTGGAGACAAATGGCGGAGGCGAGCACGCCGATCATGGTGCTCAGCAGGCGTCCACTCAGTGGCTTGAGACACGGCTTAAACTTCAACATAGAACAATACGATTTGGGACCGTCGATTGGTGTGGTGACGATTGTTGGCTGGAGCGACGAACCAGGGCAACCTTGTGTTCGATTTTTTCGAAATGAGTTGCCGACTGGACACGTGGTCTGTTCAGCAAACCACCCCCATACCTCGGGCGGCTTGCTCTCCGAGGGCACTCGCCTTGGGCTGCCATGGGACGCCCCTTCGGGACTTCGGAGGGTTATTCGGCGTCCGTATCGGATTCGGATTCTACGGCGGCCACCGCCGATTTGGCCTTTTTCGCCACGCGTTTCGCCGGGGGCTTAACGCGCGGGGCATCGCTCCAGAGACTTTCCAGGTCGTACCGGGCTCGGACATCGGCGCGCATCAAATGCACGATCACGTCAAAATAGTCCGCCACAACCCAATTGGTGCGCGAAGTTCCCTCCGTCACGCGCGGGCGTATCTTGTACTCCTCGCGAAGTTTTCCAGTGATTTCGGTTTCGATCGCTCGTAGGTGCGGTTCGCTGGTCCCAGTGGCAATGACGTAAAAATCGGTGACCGAAGACAATTTGCGTACGTCCAAAACGACGACGTTTTCCGCTTTTTTGTTGTCGGCATATTTCTGGCACAATAACGCCAGTTTGCGTGAATCCATCAGGAGAGCAGGATGATCGGGGATTGTGGAAAGATAAAGGGAAATGAAATAGTGGAGGAAAGTCTAAAACCATGAAGGTTCACCGCAGCTCCAAAATATGTAAGGCACCTTTGGAGCGCCGCAGCCCTCTACCGCTTTGTTGGGGGGATCGCCGACAATCGTCACCGGCTTAACTGCCGGGTCACTGCGGTGCGCACTCGTTCGTCCTGGGCAGCAACGAGTTCAACGAGCAGTTCGTTGCTGGGTTTGCCGAAGGCTTCATGCAGCCACAGCGCTTCCAGTTTCGCTCGAGGGTTCGATTGACGAGCCACCCATTGGCGCACATCGCTCAGCACTTGGTTCCCTGATCGCTGACGCAACAAGGCACGCGATTGCTCTTGTTCCCAACCATATTTCGACAAGGTTCGATCCAACAACGCGTGGTTGGACAACTTCGTGAGATCCTGGCGCTTGGCGAAAATCCCCGCCTTCGCCGCGACGCGCCACACTCGGCCATGCTCGTGATCGCGACGTGGATCTCGGAAATCCACTTCGCCGTGCTGAATAATCGGGTTCGACCAATCCGCGATGTATAAGGCGCCGTCCGGCCCAAACCGAAGGTCAATTGGTCGAAACGTCACGTTCGTAGACCGCAGGAGGTCCGGCATTTCCTTGGTTTGGAATGTGGATCCCACATCCGATAGGGCGAAACGCACGACGCGATGGGCTCGGAAGTCGCAGGTGATCAGGTTGCCCTGCCAGTCAGCGGGGAATGCCGGGCTGTGTACCGCTTCGAGACTCGCGAACTTTGGATAATTGCCAGGGCTAATGCTTTCGCCTTCACGACGCATGTCTGAGTACGTGAAGTAGGTGGCGCCTTCCATGGCGTGATAAATCCCTTTGCCGCCAGCCCCATCCGTGAAGAACGAGTTCCCAAATTGATCCCAGTGATGTCCCCAAGGATTGCAGCCGCCCTTGGTAAAGATCTCCATTTCCCAGATCTCTGGATGAAACCGCCAAATGCCAGCGCTATTTAACCGACGGACACCATGTACCGTTTCAATATGCGAGTGCGTATAGATCGATTGGTTCATGTAGAGATGGCCATCGTATCCCCAGCGCAAGGTGTGCAGATTATGGTGGGTGTCTTCGGTGCCGAAACTGGTCATCACGATGGTCTTCTTGTCCGCTTTGCCATCGCCATTCGTATCCGCGAAATGAAGCAGTTGACTGCTGGCGGCCACATACACGCCCCCTTTGTTGTCCGGTAATACCCCTGTCGGAATGAGTAACCCATCTGCAAACACCGTTGATTTATCGGCTTTGCCATCGCCATTGGTATCTTCCAGGACCACCACGGAATCCGCCGCGTCCTGACCGGGCGCAATCTGCGGATAGGTGCGCGAACTGGCCAGCCAAAGCCGACCCTGCGCATCCCAATTCATCTGGATGGGCTTGAACAATTCAGGATTCTCGGCCCAAAGATTCACTTCGAAGCCTTCGGCCACCGCAAAGGTGGGGACAGGTTGGGGCGTGATCTCCCGGCGAGGCTTGGGCGTGGCGGCTTGGTCCAACCGAGCTTTCACTTTGGCCTGCGCGTTGGCGTCGGGCGCCTTCAAATGACGCAAGCCGCCGATCAACCCTTCCCACTCGACAATCAATGGCTCGAACTGTGGAATTTCAACCGCGTTCCGCCCTTGTTCATGTTTTCGGAATCCAAACAAATACGTCCAGTTCTCTGGGCGCCACCGATGAAAAAAGAGTTCGTTCTTTTTGCGGATTGCCCCCAGGAGGAGTTCGGATTCTTTGGACTCGATCTTCGCCAGACCGAGATCTTCAGCGATGCGATCCGCCAGGTATTGATAACCCCTATCGTCCGGAATCACCGGCGAATCGTAGGTTTTCATTCGCATCATCGACATGCGACGGCTGATCTGGAGCACATCCACGTAACGGGATTGAGGGCGCTCGGTGGCCACGGTTTGTAGGGCTTCGGAGACCGCCACCGCGATCCCAGCCCGAGCGGAATCCGGCCGATCTCCCTGGATTTGAAGCGGACCCAGGATCACGGCACTGACTCGCTGGCCGCTGACTTCGTCCACCGCGTTCAGGAGTCGGCCGATTTCACTCTTGAATCGAGCCACGTAAGCCACTTGGGCGTCCGGCGATTTGAGGGCGGCGGCCTCGAGGGTGGCCGTCATGCCGTAGCTTAGGAAAACGACCGTTGGCCTGACCAAATCCAACTGCTCCTTAACGCGTTTCAACCAGTCCTCGGGGGACTTGTTCCAATCGAAACTGGCGCGGGCACGTCCCATGGGAGTGTCACCGGCCCAGGAAAGATTGCGGAACGTCACATTTTGATCAGGGAACGCGGTGGTGAGTCGGGCCTCAATATGGCCGTAATCGCCTTCGCGTTCGAAGAATGTATCCCCGAGGAACAGGACGCGATCCCCGCTTTTCAGCTCGAATTTCGGGGCATCGGCCGCGTGAGTGCGAGGGGCCAAGAATCCGAGCGCCAGGGCGACAAACGCCAAGACATGAGAGAACCGGAAATGTTTCATAGGCAACCCCTCCATTTCGCAAGTTTGGTGGTCCGGACGCAATTCAAACCTGATTAACGGGTAACGAAACTTGACCCCGTCCGCGGCGCATGATTCTTTCTCGGCCGTTGAGCGGAGAGATGGCCGAGTGGCTGAAGGCGCTGGTTTGCTAAACCGGTATACGGTCAAAAGCCGTATCGGGGGTTCGAATCCCCCTCTCTCCGCCACGTTCTCCTTCAACGGGTTGCGTAAACTGGGGCAAAAGTAACAACGCCTGGTAACAACAAGTCCACCCATGTTCACCCTCGTCCACTGACGTTTCAACGACTCAGCGGCGGCGGAATTCACCCTTTGGAAGCCAAGCTATGGATCTCCTCCAGATCGGTTGAAGTGGAGTTCAGTCCTCAAGAAAGCGAGAACCCCAGAATCAGCCCCTCGATGCGAATGCCTAACGACCGTCCGGGTTCCTGTCACCGTTTCCGGGTTCCAGCCTCCACAAGCCCTCTGGCGAGTCCGGATCCTGAGCCGGAACCCGTTCCCTCTTTTGTCAAGGTAGGATCGTCCTGAGGTCAAGTGGTGGCGATTGAAAGGCATACCCCGGAGAGCGGTGGTGGTGGCCTACGTCCGAGAGAGTCAGTAAGCTGGATGCGATCAACACGGGGTCACTTTGGAAAACTCGCTTCTCCGAATTGCCGGAAGAGGTGTCGATTCTGTCCGGTATCTGGAGCGTTTGTGAGCGCAGGTTTGCGAGAGAAATGTCGGTAAGATACCTCAAGACATCCTGACAATTACGCCTGAGGACCG
>SXGU01136731.1_pt1 | contig 10384 bp, 9 predicted proteins | sample 3174531 | NCBI WGS metagenome assembly SXGU01 (sample SAMN11356863, study PRJNA531348) | freshwater metagenome | isolation source: freshwater sample F1-140 | place: China: Fuxian Lake, Yuxi | collected 2017-12-25 | reverse complement strand
GTCTGTTCACCCAGTTGCCCGGCGAGAAGAACGAGCGGCGCACCCGCAAGGCACTGGAGGCGATCGGCTACACGACACCCTGGCTCGCGCCGATGGATGCCGCAAGCGATGAGCAGATCGACGCGACTTTCGCGAGGGTTGCGAGCGAGTTCGGCACGATCGATTTTCTCGTCCACTGCATCGCGTTTGCCGACAAGGATTGGCTGAAGCCCGATCGCTTCGCGGGAACTCCGCGTTCGGTGTTCACGACGGCGTGCGACATCTCGGCATACACCTATGTCGCGATGGCCAACCGCGCGGCACCACTGATGACCAACGGCGGCGCGATGATCGCGCTGAGCTACTACGGCTCAGAGAAGGCAGTGCCGGGCTACAACGTCATGGGCGTCGCGAAGGCCGCGCTTGAGTCGTCGACGCGATACCTCGCGATGGAACTCGGGAGTCGCAAGATCCGCGTCAATGCCGTCTCTGCGGGACCCGTGCGGACCCTGAGCGCGATGGCGGTGGGGGGGTTCTCCGAAATCCTTGAGTGGGTTGAGAAGAAGGCACCGTTGCACCGGAATATCACGAGTGAAGAAGTGGGAAACGCGAGCGCGTTTCTCCTATCGCCGCTGGCATCGGGCATCACAGGGCAAGTGCTGTTTGTCGACAGCGGCTACGGCATCATGGGGCTGTAGCGAGCCGCTCGTGGAAGAGCCATGGCGAAGGATCCCGTAGCGCCTCGTCGCTCACGAGCGCTTGGCGGACAGTTCGCGCAAGGTCACCGAGACCTGTCCGCTCCGTGGCGCTCACACACACAGCGGCCTCGCGGGACTCACGACTCTGACGCAGGGGATCGCGGTCCGCCTGTGTCGACACGATGAGCCGTCGCGAACTTGACGAGAGCGGCGCAAGAGGCATTCCGGGCGCACACACTTCGACAACGAGATCGGCACCGTCGACGATCAGCGCGGCCATCCGCTGCGCCGCGAGTTCGATGGGATCGTCGGTTTCTCGGATCCCGGGCGTGTCGAACCAGTCCACATCGATGCCGTCGAGTTCGATGCGCGCGGCAACCGCGTCGCGGGTGGTACCGGCGAAGTCCATGGCGATGGCGACGGTGCGCCCCGCGAGGGCGTTGAGGAGCGAAGACTTGCCGACATTCGCCGCGCCCACGGCGACAACCCGCGCCGGAGAAAGAAGCCGCGCGAGTTCGCGTGTGCGCGCGGGCGGGTGTGGCGGACCGGGCGGGTTCGCCCAAAGCGCGGGCTGCGAGAGCAGCAGCGGGATAGCCCGTGGCGACGCGCCCCGAGCGATCGCGTCCAAGGCGAGTGCTTCACAGTCGCTCGTCGCCTCTGGGAAGGCCGCACGCACCGGAAGAGCCGGGTCGCAGGGCGCGCAGCGCGGCCTGAGCCAGGCATCGATGGCGGCGACGATCCGGTCGCCGCCATGAGGCATGATCCACGCGGAGTGTGCGTCGACCCTCGCGATCACCCCGTCGTCGATCCCCGCGAGCGACCGATGAACGATTGAGCCCACGGGCGGCGCCGCGCTCGAACTGAGTGCCGCAAGGAGCGCGTCGAACTGTTCCCGATCGGAACCGATCAGACGGCCGACAGCGACGCCCCCGTGGCCGCGCGGACTTTCCCACGACACGCGGGGGCGCGTGTCACTCGTCGCAGGCGGCATCATCGACGAGATCCGACCCGACCGCCGCAGCAATTCCCATGAGGACGAGGTCGGGAACGATGCGGTCGACGAGTTCGGTGTCCTGCAAGAGGGTCTGCGCGTCGCCTCCGGTGGCGACGACGATCGGGAAGGCGCCCTGAGCCTCCGCATATCGCTCAACGAGCCGCTGAACGAGGCCACGGACGCCATGCACCACCCCTTGGAGCATCGCCTGTTCGGTGTTGCGGCCGACGGGCTCGGCATCAGGCTCGCGGAAGCGAACTTCGGGCAGCGCGGCGGTTCGCGTGTGCAGCGCGTCGAGTTGGAGTTGCGCGCCTGGTGCGATCGCGCCGCCGTGGAAAGTTCCCTCACCGTCGACGAAGTCAATGGTGATCGCGGTGCCACAGTCAATCACGACGCACGCCTGTTTGAGCGTGCGGTACGCGGCCGCGGCGCAGAGGAGCCGGTCCACGCCTGTCTTCACGCCTGGATCCAACCGCGTTGAGATCGGTGCCGAGAGATCGCGACCAATGCGCACGATCGTCGTCGCGAGGCGTCCTTCGAGCCGCGCCACGAGTGCATCAGCGATCCTGTCGTTCACGCTGGCCAGGGCGACAACAGCGTCGTCGGTGTCGAGCATGCCGAAGTGGTGCGCGACCCGCTCGACAATGAGGTCCGCGTGCGCGTTCTCAATCTGTTCACTGGCGGAGAGCCCCGCGCCAAGATCGTCAAATCGCCCGATGTGCGTGCGGGAATTGCCGACAGAGAGTGCAAGAAGCGAGGTCACGACGCGAGTATAGGAGTCGCCCATGCATTGGCCGCAGCCGCCTCGCACTCGCGTCGGAGGCGGGCGAGCAGTGCGGCATTGGCGCGCTGCGTGAGCGGTCCCACGGTGCCGTCGCTGATGGGTGAGCCATCGAGTGTCGTCACGGCCGAGAAGATCCTCCGGCTTCCGGTGATGATGATCCCCTGAGCTTCGCGCAGTTCTCGCTCACTGACAGCCCGGACATCGCAAGGGATATGCGCCTCAACGCACGCTTCCAAGAGCCGAATCCGCATCACTCCGTGGAGGATCGGCGGGTGTGCGTCAACCGGCGGTGTCACGAGCGTGCCGGCAACATCCACGAAGACATTGGACGCGCACGCTTCGCTGAGCATCCCGTTTCGCAGCAGAATGACCTCGTCGATCCCCTTGTCGCGATGGGCGAGCATCGGAAGAAGATTTCCGAGGAGTGCCGTCGTCTTGATTTCGCAGCGGTGCCAGCGTTCGTCCGGTGCCGTCATGCACGCAACCGCTGGGACTCGCTCGAGGTCCGAGAGTGGTCCGCACGCGGATGCACACGCGAACACGGTTGGACACATTCCTGCCGGCGGCAGGTGCGTGCGTGTCGCCGCAGCACCCCGGGAGACCTGCAGGTACACAGAACCATCGCGAAGGCCGCTCGCTTCGAGGAGCGTGCGGCAGATGCTCGGAAACTCGTCGGCATCGAAGCCCTCGATGAACGAGAGGCGCAAGCTTCGCCGGAGCCTGGCCACATGAAGGTCCATGCCGATGGGAGCGCCATCGAAGAGACGGACGACCTCGTACACCGCGTCGCCGAAGAGGAATCCGCGGTCGAAGACGCTGATTGAGGCATGCGCGCCGTCGATGACCCGTCCGTTGAGCCATACGAGCATGAGGGAAATCTACAGCGCGTCGCGCGCGGAGACCACCGCGGCGACGCGTGCCGCATCGAGTTCGGCGGCCCAGTGGCCATCGCGCTTGAGCGCGCTGCCCACCACAATGGCGTCGGCGTGACGGAAGAGTGCGGCGAGGTTGTTGGGTGTGGCGCCACTGCCGACGAGAACGGGAAGCCGTGTCGCATCGCGCGCTTGAGCCAGCTCGACGAGGTTCGGCTCAACGCCGGTTTCGGTCCCCGTCACGATGACGCCGTCCGCACCGAAAAACTCGGCGCCGCGCACCCATTGGCCCATGTCGAGATCCGCGGTGAGCGCGTGCGATGAGTGCTTCTTTCGGACATCGGCAAAGATCGCGATGGACTCGGCCCCGAGCCGTCGCCGCTCGCGCAGAAGTTCGCCTGCGCACGCCTTCGCGAGAAGTCCTTCGTCGGCAACGGCCGCGAAAACGAAACCCTCCGCACGGAGGAACGACGCCCCAGCCGAGTGTGCAATCGCCAGCGCCGCCAGATTCGCTCCCGAGAGCAGCTGCACGCCGACGGGGATGCCGACCGCGTCGACCACCGCCGCGCACACAATGGCAAACGGTGCCACCGTGGACGCCGTCGACGCATCCGCGAGATAGGGCCGGTCGTGCATGTTCTCGACGATGAGTGCGTCGAATCCCGCCCGTTCGAGGGCTTGCGCCTCGGCGACGGCGGTGCGGACGATCTCAGAGACTGTCTGGCTCGCGTGCGGCGATCCGGGAAGGGCCCTTAGGTGCACCATGCCGATGAGCGACTTCGTGCGGGGCAGGAAACGGAGAGGCGTTGCGCGTGAGGTCATGGGTCCTCCGGTGGGTGATCCAGTTGTTGTGAGACCGTGACCCACGCTGGGCTCTCGGTTGCGTCGAGGATCGCCGCGTTGATCCGATCCTCGAGGGCTGCGGAGAGCGCCTTCGACAGTCCGAATCCAATGAACCCGCGAAGCGCCTCCTTGGGGAGGACTTGCAGTTGCGGGTCGCGACGCGCGGCAACGCTCGCGCGAAGTTCGTTGGTCGGGTGAAGGACCGCCTCGACGCGCCCGTCGGCCAGCGCGCCGAACGCATCATCGACCGTCGGGAATGCCTTCGGGAGGATCCCCAAATGCCGCGCCGCGGCGCGCGAACTCAAACGGTCGACGATGCCAATCTGGTTGGGATCGAGGTCGCTGATCGTGAGCAGAATCGGCGCCAACCGACCCACGGTGATGGTGGCGACAACACTGGAAGTAAAGAGCGTGACGAGGACCAGCGAGAGCAGCATCCACGCGGCAGCGACCGCCTTCCCCACTCCGGTCCGGGGGACGAGGTCTCCGTACCCGACCGTGGAGAGTGTGGTGATGGCCCACCAGAATCCGTTGATCGGGTGGCTCTTGCGTCCGAAGTGTTCGACATTCCGGCGTCCCTCCACCAGCCGGATGACGATGCCCGCTACCACGGTCGCGGCGCCGATGAAGGTCACCCAGATCAGCACATCAAGGGTCATCAGCCGGCGGAGAATGCTCAATGGTTGTGCCGCATTGCGCCTGTGGACGACGACGGAGTACCCGCCGGAATCAAAGGGCACTGAGAAGTCAATGCTCTTGTGAAGTTCTGCTGAGATCGGCACGCCGCAAGCGGCGACATCGAGGGTTCCGTCTCGGAGGCGGGGGGCGAAATCATCTTCGGCTCGTGCCACGAGTTCGTAGTCAAGTTTCGCGGTCGTCGCTACCTGCTTCCACAGGTCGATCGCGGGTCCAGACCACGCGCCGTTCGCGTCCTTCCAACTGTACGGAAGCCGATGCGTGACACCGACTCGGAGCGCCCTCGTCGACGGGGCATCCTGCGGCACAAGGGCACCAAAAACCGCGACGAGGAGCAGGATGAGCGACATCGCGAGCCAAGATACGGTGGCGGTCCGCCGCGGTGTGTTACGGTAGTGAGGATGTCCTCTCGGCACGCTGGGAAAGTCGCCATTATCACCGGTGCATCCAGCGGCATCGGCGCAGCCACGGCGCTCGCGATGGCGGACGCAGGGATGGATCTGCTCCTCACAGCGCGTCGAACCGAGCGGCTTGAGTCGATCGCAGCGCAAATCCGGAGTCGGGGTCGTCGTGCGCTCGTCGTGGTGGCCGATGTCAGTGAGCCGGGTTTCTCGCAGCGGCTCCCGGCGCTCGCGCAGGAGCAACTCGGCCGCCTCGACATCGTCTTTTCCAATGCGGGGTACGGGCTCGAACGACCCATGCACGAGATGACCGATGCCGAACTTCGGACCATGTTTGAGGTCAACTTCTTCGCTGGGGTCGCGCTCCTCAGAGAGGCCGCGCAACACATGATCGCGCGGCACAGAGGAGGCCACCTCCTGATGACCTCAAGTTGCGTTTCGAAGTTTGCGCTGCCCAGTTTCGGTGCCTACGCCGCGACGAAGGCCGCGCAGGAGTCCGTTTGCCGCGCGATGCGCTTCGAACTGGCACCACTGGGCATCGAAGTCGCGAGCGTTCATCCCGTGTCGACAACATCTGAATTCTTCGAGCAGGTCTCGACCCGCAGCGGGACGCCGAGCGAGCCGATCCACGAACACGCGCCGGCATGGCTCATTCAGAGTCCAGAGCGGGTTGCCCGAGCGGTCATGAAGTGCCTTGATCGCCCGCGATCCGAAGTGTGGACGAGCCATCTTGTGCGCGCATCGAGTGCACTCTTCACGCTCTGCCCATCGATCCTCGATGCGGTCCTTCGGCGCGAAGCCAGGCGGCAGCGCCGTCGCCGCGAGGCGTGTAGCACACCGTCCTAGGCGTGAGTACTCTTCGCCTTCGCACTTTCACAGAGATCGAGGAGTCGTCATGGCCATCCGCGTCGCTATCAACGGGTTCGGAAGAATCGGTCGCCTTGCCTATCGGATCGCCGCCGATCGGCAAGACATCGAGATCGTGGCGGTCAATGACCTTGTCCCCGCTGACAACTTGGCCTATCTCCTGCGGCACGACTCCACGCACGGACGGTTCGGCCACGATGTCCGGGTTGAAGGCGAGGAGATCGTCTGCGGTGCACGCCGTACGAAGTGCACCGCGATCAAGGATCCGGCACAGTTGCCTTGGCGCGACCTGCGCATCGACTATGTGCTCGAGTCCACTGGCCTCTTCACGAGCGCCGACGATGCGCGCAAGCACCTCGACGCTGGGGCGAAGCGTGTCCTCCTCTCCGCGCCGACGAAGAGCGACAAGGAAGTCCCCACCCTCGTCTACAAGGTGAATCACGCGAGCTACTCGCCTGAGCAGCACCGCATTGTCTCAAACGCATCGTGCACGACGAACTGTCTCGCCCCCGTGGTCAAGGTGCTCCTCGACCTGTGCGGCCTCGAGGCAGGCCTCATGACGACGGTCCACGCCGTCACGGCAACGCAGCCCACGCAGGATGGCCCGAGCAAGAAAGACTGGCGCGGCGGCCGCAACGGCTACGCGAACATCATCCCGAGTTCGACCGGTGCGGCCAAGGCTGTGGCGCTCTGTCTCCCCGCCGTGAAGGGCAAACTCACCGGGATGGCATTCCGAGTACCCACTGTGAATGTCTCGTGCATCGACCTCACATTCCGTCCCGAGAAGCCCACTTCAATCCCCGCGGTCCTCGCGGCGCTGAAGGCTGCGGCCGCGGGCGACATGGCCGGCGTCCTTGCCGTGACCGCGGAAGAAGTCGTGTCGAGCGACTTCATCGGCGACCCCCACTCATCCATTGTCGATGCCGGCGCGTGTCTCGAGCTCAACGACCGATTCCTGAAGGTGGTGTCGTGGTATGACAATGAGTGTGGCTACGCCAACCGCTGCATTGACATGCTGCTGTTCATGGGCTCGAAGGACGGCATCCGCTAGGACTCGAACCAAGGGCTCGCCCGAAAGGAACGATTCATGATGATCGCCTCAGTGATTGCCTCCACCGTCTGCCTCGCGTGCGCCGCACTTGCCGCCGATGATCCGCCGGCGCCGCCGTCCGCGCCGACAACGCCGAAGCTTGGCCTCGTCGAGTCGGGTCCCCTGAACCTGACGACGGAGCGATCGGCACGAATCGCGTCAGCGAGTCGGTCCGTCCTGCGTTTCGAACCCGAAGCATTCGGCGGCACTGTCACCGTCGAGAAGATTCTCGCGAAGCCGGGGCCGGTGACCGCGGGCACGGTCATCGCGCAGCTCAAGGCCAAAGACTTCGACAAGGCGCTGGGTGATCTCAAGATTCAACTCACCGAGGCGACCGAACGGCTCGCCGTTTCGCAGGAAGAGACCGCGCTTGCGCGCGCGTCGGACGCGATCGCGATGGAGAAGACGGAGCGCGGCCACGCACTCGCTGAGCAGCGGATGCGCCACTCGCGCGACTACTACTTTCCGAAGGCGCTCGATCTCGCCAAGGTCCGAATGAAAGACCAGGCTGACGGCCTCAAGGATCAGGGCGACGAACTCGCGCAGTTGGAGCGCATGTACTCCGATGCGACGCTCGAAAGCGAGACAAAGGACATCGTGATCGGCCGGGCGCGTCGTGGCATGGAGCGCAGTCAGGTCTACTTCGGTTACGGCCAGAAGGACAACGACCTCTTCGTGGCGTTCGACCATCCAAACTCCGTGCGCGACGCCGAGGACAACCTGCGATACTCGCAGATTGGGCTCGATCAACTCAGAGTTCGGCAGCGCCTCGCAGTCACAAACTCCCGCCTGGGTATGGCCGCCGCGGAACGAAACCTCGAGGACCTCAAACTTCGACTCACACGCATGGAAGCCGACGGCAAGCGCCTCACCGTGACCGCCCCAGTCGATGGACTGATGTCGATCTCGCTACCGGACGAAGGCGAGCCTGTCGGGGGCCGCTCCCTCATGGCGACGATTGTCGATCCAGGCTCGCTCGAACTCAGCGGCAACCTCGATGTGGACTCCCTGCGCATCGTGGGGCCGGGCGCCACGCTCGATGTCTGGATCCCGTCTCGCCCGGAGTCGTCCGGGCAAGCGACCATCACCGAACTCAGCCCGTTGGGGAGCGCCGATGGCACGGGGGCGAACTATCCGTTCGTGGCCTCGATCCAGAATCGGACCGGCGAGTGGCCCCTCGGCGCCGAGGCGCGCGTCGTTGGGCGCAAGACGATCCCCGGATGCACGCTTGTGCCGAGCAAGGCCGTCAAGAACACCAACGGGCACTGGACTGTCGAAGTTTGGTCGGACGGCAAGAAGCTCTCGCGCGAGGTGCGAGTGGGTGCGAGCGACGGCAAGATGACGCAGGTGATCACGGGGCTCACGGCTGGCGAGCAAGTGGTCCTGCCCGATGCGTAGGCAAGCGACACTGCTTCTGGTACTCGTCGCAGGACTCATCGGCTGCGCCGCGCGGACCCCCGAACGCCCGCAAGCGTCCCCGAGTGTCATCGAGTCCCCGACGCCGGCGACGCCCGTGGCGGCGATGCCTGCGGCACCCAATCCGGCGACGGCAGCGATTCCTCGCCACGAACCGCAGGCGGTCCCGCGCCTTGAACCAAGCGCGAAGCCCGACATTGCGCCGGGCGAGATCGCAGCGCATGTGCAGCGCGCCCACGAAGCGGGGCTCTCGTGGGCGCTCGCGAATCAGCGACCCGACGGCAACTGGGGAACCTTCGCCACCGAGCGCAGCTACGAGATTTACCTCGACACGCAGGCGAGCCACATCGCCTTCCAGACGGCGACGACGGCACTCATGGCGTGGGCCATGCTCTCGCCTGCGCATGCCGACGAACGCGCAGCCGCGGCGCGCGATCGAGGGCTCGGCGTCCTCGCCAAGCGGCCGTCGCCCCGCCGGGCCACTGGCAACACCTTTTACGATGTCTGGGCGCACACCTATGTGATGGAACTCGGCGTCGCTGTGGTGGAGGACGAGCGTTTGGCCGCACGCCGGAGCGATTGGGCCGCGATCGCGCAGGGGGAAGTCGACCGCGTGCGCAAGGACCAGGGATCCGAGGGTGGATGGGGCTACTACGACTTCGAGTTCACCGGGATCCATCCCAGCGGGCACCAGTCCACGAGCTTCAACACCGCGGCGATGATCATCGCACTCAAGGAGGCCGAGCGCATCGGACTTACGATTGCGCCCGGCACAGTCGAAGACGCGGCGCGGGCGGTTCTCCGCATGCAACTGCCTTCGGGTGCCTTCGCGTACGGCACCTACGCGGAGCTCAATCCGCGCGCGGACTACAACAAGGTGAGTGGGTCGGCGTGCCGCCTTCAGGCGTGCAATCTTGCGCTCCACTCGCTCGGACTCGGCGGCGTGACGGTCGAGACCCTCCTGCGCGGGATCGAGCACATGCGCGACACGCATCACTACCTTGAGATCGGTCGCGGTCGTGTCAGACCACACGAGGCGTTCTACCGAAACAGTGGGTACTACTACTACTTCGGACACTTCTACGCCGCGCGAGTGCTCGCGGCGTGTCCGCCATCGACGCGGCGCACAGAACTCGCGCGGTGGCTCGCGACGGTGATGGTCCACGACCAGAACCCTGATGGCAGTTGGTTTGACTATCCGCTCTACGGCTATGGCAAGGCGTACGCGACCGGGTACGGGCTGCTCACGCTGCAGATCCTGAAGGCGCTCGTGGTGCCTCCAGAATCCCCTTGAGTCGCGGCGGTTCCACGCCCATCCTTTCGCATGCCCTCCGAATCCCCGCAGTCCAAGTTCGACGCGCTGATGAATCAGCAGCAGTACGACGCGGCCCATCGTCTGGCGAAGGGGCTTCGCGAGAAACAACCCCGCAATGGGCAGTGGTGGTACCTCTCAGCGCGAGCCGCCTTTGCCATCGGCCACCTCTCTGTGGCGCATGAGGAGATTGCGAACGCAGCGCGACTGCTGCCACGAGAGGCGCCGATCCTGCTCCAACAGGCGATCATCGACCACCGCATCGGGCGAACGGCCAGCGCATTGGCGCGCCTTGCACCGCTTCTCGGCGAGAGCGGCCTCGTTGGCCGTGAGGCCAATGTCACTCATGCCGACATCCTCTCGAGGGCGAATCGGCAGGACGAACTCGACGCCCAACTCGCCAAGGGTGGCGAGTGGCTCAGCGATCCGCGG
>SXGU01061781.1_pt1 | contig 10386 bp, 9 predicted proteins | sample 3174531 | NCBI WGS metagenome assembly SXGU01 (sample SAMN11356863, study PRJNA531348) | freshwater metagenome | isolation source: freshwater sample F1-140 | place: China: Fuxian Lake, Yuxi | collected 2017-12-25 | reverse complement strand
GCAAGTTGGAATTAAAGGATTTGCGCGCGATTCCGTTTGTCGGCGCGTGGAGTCAAATCAAGCAAAACGTTCCCGGTTATTACGGTTTCGGAACGGCATTGCGCGCGGCTTCGGAAAACGGAAAACTCGAACAAGTGAAACGGCTGTACCAGCACAACGGCTTTTTCAAAGCGCTCGCCGACAACTGCGAAATGGCGATGCAGAAATCGTTTTTCCCGCTCACGCGCTTTTTGTCGGAACAGGAAAATTTCGGCGATTTGTGGCGCAAAGTTTACGATGAATACGAATTGACGAAAAAATTCCTGCTCGAAATTTCGGAAAAAGAATCGCTGATGGCTGATCATCCGGTCGAGCAGCAGTCAATTCAAATGCGCGAGCGAATAATGCTGCCGCTGACGACGATTCAGCAATACGCCTTGATTAATTTGCGCGAATCGCCCGAAGAAAAGGACGCAGCGACAACGGAAAATTACCAAAAACTCGTCGTGCGCTGCTCGTTCGGCATCATCAACGCCGGAAGAAATTCGGTCTGACCTGAAAAATTTCCAAGCCAGACCGAATTTCTCCCCGCATTTAATTTTTTGTTTAATTTTGCGCGCCGTTTTTGCTGCACGGTTCAATTTCTTTTTCTGATTTCGAGCGGCGGCAGAGGCTTTCCGCTTTCGATGATTTCCACTAATTCCTGACGAGTCGTTTCTTTCATATCGCCTCTTTTCAAAGAAAGATAAATGTATTGTTCGTCAACGTCGTCCATAATCATTTGGTAGCCTTCGGGCACAACGCCCGCCGAGTGTTGTCTGATTTGTTCAGTGTTCATTTCTTCCTCCGTTTCCATTTTTATTGACAGCTAATCTTTAAACTTTTTATTTTGTTGTGCGGCGTGATTTTATTATCCGCATTTTTTATTTTAAGTAATTTTTCGCGCGTCGGGTTTTAACAGTTTTGTAATATTATTCAGCAAAACATTAGTTCAAATTTTTATTCGTTGCCGAGCGCGAGTTCATTTGCCGCAATCACGCCGGATTGTTCGTAAACTTCCGTTTTTCCGTTCGCCGCGTTCGTCGTGCCAACGGCGAACAAATATGCGACTTCGCCGTGCTGCGTTACGTCGAGTCCGGCGACTTCGTGCTGTTCGCCGACGCGCACGCCGATTACCAAATCAACGACTTTTAAGATCAGGTAAGAACCGATTCCGGCAAACAAAACGGTTAGAGCGACGGCGACGAGTTGATTGGTCAGCTGCGCCGCGTTGCCGTCGAGCAAACCGACGGGCAGCGCGTTGCCGTCCGCATCTTTGAAAATCGGATTAACCGCTTGCGTCGCAAAAATTCCGGTAAAAAGCGCGCCGAGAATTCCGGCGATGCCGTGAATGCCGAAAACATCGAGCGTGTCGTCGTAACCGAACAGATATTTCAGTTCTTCGACCGCGAAATAACAAGCGACGCCCGCGCACAAACCGATCAAAAGCGCGGTCATCGGCGTGATAAATCCGGCTGCCGGCGTGACGACGACCAATCCGGTAACCGCACCGGAAATCGCGCCTAAAACGGTCGGTTTGCCTTTTTTGATCCATTCGGCAGCTGTCCACGCGAGCATGGCGGCGGCGGCTGAAAAATGAGTTGTCACAAAAGCGCTCGTCGCCAGCGCGCCGGACGAAAGCGCGCTGCCCGCATTAAAGCCGAACCAGCCGAACCACAAAAGACACGCGCCGATCACGCTCAAAACGATGTTGTGCGGCTGATTGTCGGAAATATTCAGCCGTTTTCCGACATACAGCGCGCAGATCAGCGCCGAAATGCCCGACGAAATATGCACGACCGTTCCGCCTGCGAAATCAAGCGCGGGAATCGTGCCGCCGAGCGCGGCATTGAAAAAACCGCCTTTTCCCCAAACCATATGCGCGAGCGGCAAATAAATCAGCGTCGTCCACAAAACGGTGAACGCGAGCATCGCCGAAAATTTGATGCGTTCGGCGAACGCGCCGGTGATCAGCGCGGGCGTGATAATCGCAAACATCAATTGATAAATCATAAATGTTTGCTGCGGAATCGTCGCCGCGTAATCCGCATTCGGTGCCGCGCCGACGCCGCGCAGAAAAGCGAAATCAAATCCGCCGATAAAAGCCGAATTTTCAGAAAAAACCAGGCTGTAACCGAAAATCGCCCAGATGACCGTAACGGCACCGGCGAGAATCAGACTTTGCAAAATCGTCGAAATCGCGTTTTTCTGCCGCACGAGTCCGCTGTAAAAAAGCGCGAGTCCGGGCGCAGTCATCAGCAAAACCAGCGCGGCGCAAATCAGCATCCACGCGTTGTCGGCGTTCGACTGCGCTGTGGCAGCGGCGGCTTCGAGTTTTTCCAGCCGCTGCGTTAAATCCGCGTCCTGAGCGAACGCGGAAACGGTCAATATAAAAAAAAGCGCGATTGTATAAAGTTTGCTTTTCACGATCAATAAATCTCTGCTTTGTTGCCTAAATTAAATTTTAGAAGTTGGATAGATGACAAATATGTCTTTTGCAGTAAAGAATACAAGCGGTATGCCAGCCCATCTAACTCGTTTGTTTACAGCGTATGTTTGTTTACGCACATTATGAAAAAATAGAATAGGTGCATTTTTGGTTATAATTTGTTACATTTTTGTCAGTTTTACTCGACAAATCTACAATTTTGTATGAACAACAACGAAATAAAAAAGCAATCTCAAACAAAAACGCTCAACTATCTACAAATTTTGGTCGAAACAGGAAAAAAGCTGTCAGAAATTAAAATTCCCGGCTCCGCTTTTTCGCGGCTTTTGGAAACAATTAATGATGAATGCAATCTATCGCGAAGTTTTGTCGCCCTTTGCGCAGAAGCGGATAACGTTTTACAAATCAAGGCGAACAAAGGATTTAACGCGACAGATTACAGACGATTTGAAACGCATATCGAGAAAAGCATCGCGGCGCAAGCGGTTCGCGATCAAAAAATTACGTTCGCTGCAAACAGCGATTTGGAATCTACATATTTGTCGAATTTTTCCACGCCCTTGCAAAAGATTTCGTCCAAATCCAGTTGTTTTGTTCCGATTTTCAGCGGTCGAAAAACTCTCGGCATTCTCGGTGTCGAATTTGAAGCCGAAACAATTTCGTTTGATGAACACTTTTCGGAATTTCTCGCGGTTTTAGCAACGATGCTGGCGCAGGCGGCGAAAGTTGAACGCGTTATCGAAGACGAAAAAGAGCGTTTGCTGGCGGAAAATTTCGATTTGCAGCGTGAGCTGCGTGAAAAATACGATTTCGGTCAGATGGTCGGCAATTCGAGCGCGATGAAACGCGTTTACGCGCAGGTTTCGCAAGTCGCGCGCTCGAACACGACGGTTTTGCTGCGCGGCGAATCGGGCACGGGAAAAGAGCTGATCGCCAACGGAATTCATTACAACAGTTTGCGCGCCAAAAAGCCGTTTATCAAAGTAAACTGCGCGGCGCTGCCGGAAACATTAATCGAATCGGAACTTTTCGGCTACGAAAAAGGCGCGTTTACCGGCGCGAATAATCGAAAAAAAGGCAGATTTGAATTAGCCGAAGGCGGCACGATTTTTCTCGATGAAATCGGCGATCTTTCGGCGCAGACGCAGATTCGGCTGCTCCGAGTTTTGCAGGAAAAAGAATACGAACGCGTCGGCGGCACCGAAACGATCAAAGCCAACGTGCGCATCGTCACGGCGACGAACAAAAATCTCGAAAACGCCATTGCCGACGGCACTTTTCGCGAAGATTTATTTTACCGGCTTAATGTTTTTACGATCTTTCTGCCGCCGCTCAGGGAACGCAAATCGGATATTTTGCTGCTGGCGGAAAATTTCGTCGAAAAATACGAGCGCGAGCACGGCAAACATATCAAGCGAATTTCGACGCCGGCGATTGATTTGCTGACAAGTTATCATTACCCGGGAAACGTGCGCGAGCTGGAAAACGCCATCGAACGCGCTGTTTTAGTGTGCGACGGCAACGTCATTCATGGTCATCACCTGCCGCCGACGCTGCAAACCGCCGAAATTACCGACACGGTCACGCAAATTTCGTTGACGGCGGCGGTCGAAGCGATTGAACGCGATATTATTCAGGACGCGCTCAAAACGACGCGCGGAAATCGCGGCAAAGCGGCGCAGCTGCTAGAGACGACCGAGCGGATTTTATGTTACAAAATCAAAAAGTACAACATTGATCCGCGTCGTTTCCGCAATTGATATTGCTCGTTAAGTTATTGTCGTTGCAGAATTTCAGCGATTGCTGAAAATGGAACGGATTCGATTGTTTCGAGTACGCATAGTTTTTTGATATTAACCTTTTTCATCAAACGGATGAAAAATTAGAGTTGGCATTTCGGCAATTCATTTTTTTATACTCTGATTGACGAAGGCGAAAAAGCTTTCCGAGATGTTTGGTGGAGGAACGAGAAAAATGGAACACGGAAGTTTTATTTACGCGATTTATTATATTGCTAATGCGCTTTTCAAAAATCATTCGGCGGCGCATTTAAACGAAAAACAGCGGTTTTTGAATGAATTGTCGGGCGAGAGATTTTCGATTGGCGAAGCCGAGCGCGTCTGGACGAAAATTGCCGATCACAAATGGTTAGTCAGCGAAAAACTGGGCAGAGACGTCGGCTTTAATGTCGCGGCGATAGATTATTTGGAAAATATCTACGAAAAACAGGCGCGTTCGGTCGGCGCTGATTTCGGCGGCTACGAAAGAATTCCGCTGGCGAACTAAAGACTGTCGCGTAAATCCGCCTAATAAAAATGAGCCGGATTTGAGCGAGAAACGACAAGAATTGTCTTGATCAACCAACTAACCGGTGTATTCAACGCGCGATCTTTTTTGATTTGTCAAAATGTCATCTTTTTCCCGCGCTTCTCTTGCGCAGCGTTCAAATTCTTCCATTTCAAATTTACCGCCGACGACAAAAGAACTGCGCTGGTGCAGATGAGTCGGCTCAATATCCAAAATTCGCCGCTCGCCGTTGGTCGCCGCGCCGCCCGCTTGTTCCGCCAGAAAAGCAATCGGATTCGCTTCGTATAACAGCCGCAATCTGCCTTCGGGAAAATCGCCGGTCGCCGGATACAGAAAAATTCCGCCGCGCAAAAGCGTGCGGTGAAAATCCGCGACCATCGAGCCGATAAACCGCGACGAATAACTTTTGCCGAGCGCGCCGCTTTTCAATTTATTAATGTATTCGACGTAATGCCCGGGAAATTTCGCGACGTAAGATTCATTAATCGAATAATATCCGCCTTGTTCGGGCATTCTGATATTTTCGTGCGTCAAAATATATGTGCCGATTGACGGATCGAGCGTAAAGCCGTGAACGCCGTTGCCGACGCTGTAAACGAGCACGGTTGAAGAACCGTAAATAACATAACCGGCGGCGACTTGTTTGCTGCCCGGCTGCAAAACCCATTGCAGCGGATCGTCGGCGTCGGCATTTTCCGGACGGCAGAAAATCGAAAAAGTCGTGCCGATGGTCACGGCGACGTCAATGTTTGAAGAACCGTCGAGCGGATCGAAAATAATCGCGTACTGCGCATCGGACGAGCCGCGCCGCAGCAGAATCGGGTGCTCGTTTTCTTCGGAGGCGATCACGCCGACGCTCGCGCGCTGGCGAAAACAGGTAATCAGCGTTTCGTTTGCGTAAACGTCGAGCTTTTGTTGAATTTCGCCCTGCACGTTTGTATTTTCGAGCGCGCCGAGAATATCAACCAAACCGGCGCGGCGAACTTGCGATTGAATGAGTTTGCTGGCGAGAATAATGCCGGACAAAAGCCATTGCAATTCGACCGACGAGCCGAGCAGGTGATTTTGTTCCTGCACGATGTGCTGTTGAAATGAAATGACCATTAACTATTTGGATTCGAGAACTTCGGACAATTTTTCGTTTGCACTGCCGAGCGTTTTGCTCGATGTCAAATCATTTCCTTCTCTTATGCCGCCCAAACCGCTCGATGATAAATCGAAACTTTCCGCTAATTCTTCCGCCTGCGCTTTTTGCGCGAGCAGCAGATGATCGCGCATCGCATTGCGCGCCGCTTCAGTATTTCCTTCGCGAATCGAGCGAAAAATCTGGCGGTGCATTTCCGCCGATTCTTTCAAATCGTGGGCGCGATGCACGGTTTTGCTGCGCACGTCGAACAAAATACTGACGACCATATTCATCAAAGCCGTGATAATTCGATTGCCGGAAGCGGCGGCAATCGTCTGGTGAAAACGCATATCGTGAACGAGATATTCTTCCGGTTCATTAAGCGTGGCGAACATTTCCGCTAATTCTTCGGCTAATTGCGCCAGATGATCGCTCGTCGCGCGTTCCGCCGCCAAACCGGTGATCGCCATTTCGAGCAGCAGCCGCGCTTCAAACATTTCGGCGGACGAAAAACCGTGCAGCGACGCGAGCAGCCGCAGCGGATTGCTGTCGAGCGCCGGCGAAGCATCGGCTTCAACAACGAAGGTTCCCGCTCCCTGTTTCGATTTCAAAACGCCGACCGCCGCGAGCGAGCGAATTCCGGCGCGCAGTGTCGGGCGCGACACGCCGAGCATTTTCGCCAAATCGCGTTCCGGCGGCAAGCGGTCGCCCGGTCGCAAATCGCCGCGATGAATCATTTCGCGCAGACGCGCGACGACTTCTTCGGCGGTCGTGCCGCTTTTTTCAACGTCAACTGTTCTGAAAATATCCTGATTAATTTCCGCCATTTATTTTTTGCCGATGAACAATTCGGCGCATCGAGCAACAGTTTTTAATAGTAGACCACTTATTTCGCGTTGTCGAAAACTTACAAAAATAAGTTAACTTATTTTTTCGGTTTCAGCGGTTCGGCGAAAACTTTGATCAAAAGCAGCGAGAAGTTTTTGCCTTTTGAATTAATGCGCTGGTGCGGCGTGCCGCGCGGAATTACGATTAAGTCGCCTTTTTTGATCGTGAAATTTTGTCCGCCGACGATTTTGTCGGATTTCCATTCGCCCGGCGTCGCCTCTTTCGGACTTTCCAGACTGCCGCCCAAAGTCAGCTCCGCCGAGCCTTCGAGCACGTAAAAAACATCGTCCGAAGCATCGTGAACTTCCGCCTGCGCGCGATCTTTTTTCGCGTCGTACTGCACGGCGACGCGCAACTGCATTCCCGAAGTATCGTTTAAATCTTCGGTCTTGCTGACAACTTCTTTGGTTTTAATTTCCGCGTCAATCGAATGCAGAGTCTTTTCAATGTCGGCGACTTCCTGTTTCGTTTTCACGACAAACGGGCGCAAAGGTTTCGACGGCTCGCGCGTCTGTCCAAACGAAACGATTGAAAACAAACCGATGAAGCTCGCTAAAAAAATTGTTTTTTTCATTATTTCTGCCTTATTTATTTTTGCCTTTTTAATTTTCAATTTTTAATTTGTAACTTTTAATTTCGTCTGTTGCCTTACTTTTTCTTCGATTGCGTCAACAGCCAGCCGCTCAATTCCTGCGCCGCCTGATGATTTTGAAACAGTCCGTTCATTTTACGCCCGTCCACGTATTCGTTGTAAAGCCACGGATCGCCGAGCGCGAAAACCGCGCCTTTGCCGTGTTTGACGGTTGACATCACGACATCGCCGTTCCACGTCACGAGCGGTTTCGCATTGCCCGAAAGTTTCTGCGTCGAGATTTCTTTCAAATATAATTCACGCGCGTTTTTGAAAATCATATTCCCTTCCGGCACGTTAACGCGACCTTGTTCGTAAACGTCGTTTTTGACGAGCAGTTTGTTGTCTTTGTTAAACTCAATGCCGAATTTTCCGGCTAATTTATTCCAGTTATCAAACTCCGCATTGCCCAAATCGTTGCCGAGCATCAGCAAAACGCCGCCGGATTTAACCCAATCGGCGATATTGGCTGCGTCGGTTTCCGAGATGTAATTCGGCTTTTCGGTTTCCTTTTCCGTGTCCGGGTCAACGATGATGTAAACGCTCGCGTTTTTCAAACTTTCTTTCGTCGGTGCGACGGAAAGCGTGTCCAAAGTCGCGCCGTAAGATTTGAACTGCTCGCCGAGCGCGTAGAATCCGGGATGATTTTTTTCTTCCCATTTATAATGCCAAACGCTGCCGTCTTTGCGAACTTCGTGGTTGAAATAATCATCGAGCATCACGACTTTGCCCGCGCCGATCCGGTTTTTGGCGAGCGCTTCCATTTCAACCGCTGCCATCACCGCCGGACCTAAACCTTTCGCGTCGTTGATGCGGATTTTTTCCGACATATAATAATCGAAACTGCCGTCGCGGTAAGGTTTGCCGCCCAAACCCGATACCGAAACCGTGCCGTGCCAGTCAAGATTGCCGTCAGCCGTTTCCTTGATAAATTCTTTCTGGATTCCCGTCCAGCCGCGATTGACTGTCTGCAAATATTTTTCCGGCAAAACGCCTTGCCGCACGCCTTTCGCCAGCGCGTAAACAAACATCGCTGACGCGCTCGATTCGAGATAATTTTTCTCGCGCGTCGGCAAATCAATAATGTCATACCAAACGCCAGATTTTTTATCCTGATATTTCGCAATCGCTTCGGCTTCGCGGTTCAAAATCGCCACTAATTCAGCGCGGCGCGGATGATTTTTCGGGAAATAATCAAGCACATCAACGAGCGCAATCGCATACCAACCCATCGCGCGTCCCCAAACGTGCGGACTCAAACCGGTCGTTTTATTCGCCCATTGCTGCTCTTTCGATTCGTCCCAGCCGTGATAAAGCAAGCCGGTTTTCGGATCGCGGGCGTGTTTTTCCATCCAGACGAACTGGTTGGCAATATCATTCCAATTGTCTTCGTTCCAAACCATCGAATACTCGGCATAAAACGGCTGTCCCATATAAAGCCCGTCGAGCCACATTTGCCACGGATAAATATTTTTATGCCAGAAGCCGCCTTCTTTCGTGCGCGGGTGCGTCTTTAATTGCGAGCGAATCAATTCCGCCGATTTTTTATATTTTTGATCGTTCGTCACGCGGTAAAGCGTCAAAAGAGCGCGTCCGGGCGTGACGTGGTCAATGTTGTATTCGTCCAAATCGTATTTCGTCAGATTTCCGTCTTTGTCATACCAGAAATCCATTCCCGATTTGATGAAATTAAAATATTTCGGGTCGCCCGTCGCATACCACATTTGCTCGACGGCTTTTAATTGCACGCCTTGTTCATACGTCCAATTGCGCGGAATTCCCGGCGGCGTGCCGTCGTCCGTCCAGATGCGGTTCATCAACGTGTCGGCGAGACGCTGCGACAGCGGCGCGGTTTTCGCGACTTGCGCCGAAGCGAAAACGAACGATGAAATGATGACGGCGAATAAAACAAAGACCTTTTTGATTTTCATAATATTATTTCAAATATTTTCTTAATTTGTGCCGCTGCACTCGAATTTCTTCGACTGCCAAGCGCGCCATTTCTTCAGCGCCGACGGCGGAAAAATGCGTGTTGTCGTCAACGCCTTTCGGGTAATTCGGATGCTCGCCGGCTTTCAGAATTAAAAACAATTTTCTAGAATCTTCCGCGCCGAGTTTGATGAGCAATTCTTCACTTTTGCGATGCAAATCAATCAGCGGAACTTTTTGTTCGGCGGCAACCTTGCGAACCGCGTCGGGATATTCGCCGTGCGTGTCGAAAAATTTCCCGTTTTCATCAAAACGGCGGCGCACGACGGGCGTTAACAAAATCGGAAAAGCGTTTTTAGCGCGCACGTCTCGAACGAATCGAATCAGATTTTCGCGATATTCGCCGTTCGCTGCCGCGCCGACGCCGGGTTTATCGAGCTTTTCGTCATTATGCCCGAATTCGATAAAAACGAAATCGCCTTTTTTTAGCGCGTCAACGATTTTTTGCCAGCGTCCTTCGCTGATAAAACTTTTCGTGCTGCGCCCGTTTTGCGCGTGGTTTTCGATTTTTACTTTTGATTCGTCAAAACGGCTTTGCAGATATTCGCCCCAACCGGTTTCGGGACGCTTATCAGATTTCTTCTCCGCCATCGTCGAATCGCCCGCTAGATAAACGGTGATCGGCGTTTTTTGCGCGACGGTGAAAGCACTTGAAAGGAAAATTAAAATTATGATGCCGACAACTTTCATAATCGAATCAATTCGCTAATTTTCACCGGACGCGATTTTTCGATGCTCGTTCGCGCCGCGATTCCGGTCAGGCACGACATCGCGCCCGCGCGCGCCGACGGCAACTTTAAATATTCGGGAACTTCGGCATTTTGAAAAATCACTTTTTGCAGACGGTCGTCGCCGCCGAAATGCCCGCCGGTGCCGGTCGGCATCTCGATTTTTTCGCGTTTGTTCGTGAAGTTTTTCGTCAGATACGTTTCCGATTGGTCTTCGGTTTTCCAAGGCTGGCGTTCGTAATCACGAACG
>SXGU01520817.1_pt1 | contig 10390 bp, 9 predicted proteins | sample 3174531 | NCBI WGS metagenome assembly SXGU01 (sample SAMN11356863, study PRJNA531348) | freshwater metagenome | isolation source: freshwater sample F1-140 | place: China: Fuxian Lake, Yuxi | collected 2017-12-25 | reverse complement strand
TGAATCCGTTCTTTAGATCGGTCAATGAGCTGTGCTCCGTTTTATCTCACACGGAGCTTTGGGCGATGCCCGCAGGGAATCCCGATTCGTAAGTTTATCGATTCTGACAATCACCGATGCGTCCTCAGGATGAACGCAGTAAATCCTCTTCTGGAATGTGAACGAAGTTGTCGATCAATTCGGTAATCTAAATATAGGCTTCGGAGAGTGAAGTGAATCCGCCGTAGCTGGACAAGAAGTCGATCTTCTTTTTACCTCCCCCTAACGCTCCTGTAAATGGCCTCGCCCAGCTTCTTCTGGCCTTCAGCGCTTGCCATTTGGCGCCGATCTTCATCGTTGGACAGATAGGCCACCTCAAGTGTAACGGCCGGGCACTGCACGTCTTGAAGGACACGCAAGTCTTTTTCGACAATTTTGTCAGGGCTTGCTTCAAGCGCCAAAAGTATATCGTTGGCAATTGCCTTTGATTTATTGAAAAATTTATTTTTTGGGCTCACGTAAGCTGCGGCACCGCGGCGGGTGGCATCGGTGGAAGAATTGACATGCAATGAAACGAGAACCGATGGATTGAGCGCATTGATCGCACGGACGCGCGCATCGAGGTCCATGAATTTATCTTCTTCACCGATTATAAATAATTCAGTGTTTGGATCGTGATTGGCGTCAACGATTTGTCTTGCGATTTCCCTGACAAGGTCTTTTTCCTTTATGTCATTGTATTTCGCTCCGGCGTCATGGCCCCCATGGCCCGCGTCAATGACAATCAGGAATTTTTCATTTGGAGTGAAGGCAGTAAAAACTGCAAACAGGAAGGTGAGGACAAGTGAAATTTTTGCTATCGGTTTCATAATGAGGTTGGTTTGGTTTCTATGTGAACGAATTTTCTTGTTAGATGTTGTGACAAAAGGTTGTTTTGCCGTCGCACCAAGAAACGAAAAATTCCCTGTATAGCACGAAGTTTTCCCTTGTTTATGAACCATCGCCGAGAATTCGGCCTATCTATACCCAAGATCTCTACCCCGGATTGCAGCGCAAAGCCCGCAGCCCACAGGCGAGGACTTGCAGCGAAAAGCCGGAAACAGGTCCCAAAAAAAAATCTCGGGAATCATCCCGCCAGCCTGATTCCCGTAAACTGCCACCTCAGGTGCGGGTGAAAGAAATTTCGGTATGTATTGCGGGTATGACCGTGTGGCGTCGCGATCGATCCTCCGCGCAGCACCATTTGGTTCACCATGAATTTGCCGTTATACTCTCCCAGGGCGCCGGGTGCGGTTGAAAATCCCGGATAGGGCAGGTAGGCGCTGGCGGTCCACTCCCATCGCTGGCCCCAATTGAAATGCGCGGAGGCGGCTTCCCATTCAAATTCGGTGGGCAGCCGTTTTCCCTTCCAGGCCGCGAAGGCCGAAGCCTCGTAGTAATTGACGTGCGAAACGGGAGCTTCGAGAGGGAGCGGTTTAAGCCCGCCCAAAGTATACTGATGCCAGTTGCCCTCAATGTGATGCCAGTACATCGGCGCCGTGGCGGCCGTGGATTTGACCCAATCCCAACCTTCGGCGAGCCAGAAGCGGAAGTCGCGATAACCACCGGATGTTACAAATTCAAGGTATTCGCGATTGGTCACCAGTTCCGATTGTATAGTATAGGGTTCAAGAAATACCCGGTGGCGGCCAAGCTCGTTGTCAAAGCAAAATCCATCTCCCGAATGCCCTATGGCGTAAATCCCCTCGTCAATGGCGATTGCTGTGGCCGTTGGCGCATGGCTCAGCTCGATCGAATTTTCTGTGTCATACGGCGGGAAGAGCGGATTGTGGCCCAAAATGTACTTGATATCGGTGAGCAAAAGTTCCTGATGCTGTTGTTCGTGGTTCAGCCCGAGTTCAAATATTTCGCGCGCCCTTCCCTCCATTGGAAGATTTCCAAGCTCGGCCATGGCCGTATCGACATGACTGCGGTATTGGTACACGTCATCGACCGAAGGCCTTGTGAGATTTCCCCTGTCGGTACGGATCACGCGCGCGCCGATGCTTTCGTAATAACTGTTGAAAACATATTCGTACTGCGGATCGTAAACCCGGTATCCCGGCAGGAAGTCGCGCAAGAGGAACCGCTCGAAGAACCATGTCGTGTGGCCAAGGTGCCATTTGGGCGGACTGACATCGGCCACGGGCTGCACCACATAGTCCTCGGTCAGCAGCGGTTTGCAGATGGCCTCGGAACGCGACCTCACATTTGCATATTCGAGAGCGGGATTGTCTGTCAACGTTTCCATAAGGCGTTTACGAATCGGTTTTTTGGGTCTGTGAAATTTCGGGCCGTTTGAAATCCGGAAAGATCGGCGAGGAGATCGATTTCGGGCAGGGAGTATTTTCGTGATATCTCGGTGTGGATGGTTTCGCCGTCCTTGAATTGGAACGTTTTGGCCGGGGCGCCGATGGTCACCGATTGGTTGCGCTGGCTGACCAGGAAGCTCTTGGCCTCGCCGGTCTGTGGGTCGTATAGCGGATAGTGCCGGAAATTGTTGACCTCAAAATTTCCGCCGAGTTCCCGGTTGATGCGGTGGAGCAGATTGAGGTTGAAATCGCGCGTCACGCCCTGGGAATCGTTGTAAGCCGCCAGGATTTCGGCCGGATTTTTCTTCAGGTCGAAACCAATCAGGACCACGTCTCCCGGAGTTAATGACGCATGGAGTTTCTGCAGGAAATTTAAGGCTTCTTCAAATGTAAAGTTGCCGATGCTTGCACCGAGGAACAGGACCGCCTTTTTGGAACCGGTGTCCTGCAAAGCCTGAAGCGCCTCAAAATAATCGGCGGCAATGGGCGAGACGGGCAATTGCGGGAATTCCAATGCGATCGAATGGGTCAGCAGGTTCAATGCATTGGCCGAAATGTCGATGGGCAGATACCTGAAATTTGCCTTTTGCGCGATAAAATGCCGGAGCAGGACCTTGGTCTTCATGCCGTCCCCGGCGCCGAGTTCAATAAGATCGAATGGCCCGTCGGTTGCGAAGTGGCGCAAAATATCGTCCCGGTAGTTGCTCAGGATCCCGTGCTCGCTTCGGGTCAGGTAATATTCGGGCAGTGCCATGATTTGCCTGAACAGCATGTCGCCGGTCGCATCGTAAAAATATTTGGGCGGCAGGAATTTGTCATCGGCACTTAACCCCGCCTCCACATCGCGCAGGAACTGTTCTTTCAAATTTTGCTGTGTTGTCTTCCGGGTAGTGGTTGCCATGATTTTTGTACAAATCTTAAATTTACCCCAAAATGCCCAATCGGTCACCCGCTTTATTTTAAAATTAAGAACTGTACAAGAAATCCTAATTCCCTATATTGGCGCGATGGAAGATATTTCGGGGATAGGATTGCTCCTGGTTTTGGGCGTAACGGGCGCCATTTTCCTTTACCGGTTTCTCAATATTGCCGTCGAACCGCTATACATCATGGTGACGGGAAAGCCTATATATGTCCACTTTTATCCGGTCAGGAAAAGGCTAAATGATACCCAACTGTCAATACTTCGGCGGGATTTCCAGTTCTATCGGCGGCTTTCCCCACGGCGGCAGCGTTATTTCGAGCACCGGGTCGCATCGTTCATCAGTGATTATCCGTTCCACGGGCAGGGCGGGCAGGTGATAGATGACAGCGTCAGGGTGTTGATCGCATCGACCTACGTCATGCTCACTTTCGGGATGCGGCACTATCGCACCCGGGCCTTTGAGCGCATCATCGTTTATCCGGGACCGTACCGCTCCACCATCAGCGAAGTGGACCACAAGGGCGAGTTCAATCCGCAACTGGGCGCTATCGTGTTTTCATGGGAGCATTTCCAACAGGGCATGGCCGAAGGTTCCGACAACCTAAACCTTGGCATCCACGAATTCACGCACGCCCTGCATTACCACGGGCTCAACAGCCGGGACGCCAGCGCTTCGATCTTCGCCGACCGATACCACCGGATCATGAAGGAAGTACTGCATCCACCGAATGCGAAACGGCTGGTGGATTCGGAATATTTCAGGATCTATGCCTACACCAATCAATTTGAATTCCTTGCCGTCATCCTCGAGCACTTTTTCGAGTCGCCGGGGCGTTTCCGTCGTGAATTTCCCGAGCTGTATGAGAACGTTCGCCGGATGATCAACTTCGATCCGGAACTGCATCCTGACGAAATCTACAATTAATTGTCAACATCGTTGTTCATATGTGGCAAATGGCGGCCGTTTTTCGCGTGGGTTTATTTGTATATTTCAGGCAAATTTAAATCTTAACAACTATGATTCAGAAAATTACTTTCTCGGGCGTAAAAGGCATGCTATGCCTCGTTGCCCTGCTGGCCGGATCATCTGCTTCGGCACAGATTTACGACAACGGCGGACTCTCCACGGGTGCGACCACGGCAAGCGGTGTGGCTGCGCCAAGCGGTTATACCTGGAGCGAGGCGCAAAGCGAGGCGGGAAATACCACCGAATCCAATACCAATGCCGGATACAGTGCCATCTACAACACGGCAAATACGGTCAACTTCCAGTTAGCCGACGATTTTACGGTGCCTGAAGGTGAGGAGTGGGCCATCACCCAATTCGAATTTTTTGGTTACCAGACCGGTTTTACCGGGTTGGGCCTTCCCATCGATGCCCTGCGCATCCAGGTTTACAGTGGTGATCCGCAAAACGGCGGAACGCTCGTGGCGGGTAACATGACCACCAACGTACTCAACGTGAACGCCAGCGGCGATGCATTGATGTACCGCATTTTTAATACGACCACGCCTGCACCGGGTACGGTACAGGGAACCACAAGGAAGATCTACCGCTTTGTGGGCGACCTGGTCGTGACACTTGAGCCCGGAACTTACTGGGTCGTATTCCAGGTACATGCCGCCAACGACGGGGCTCTTTTTGTACCGCCGGTCACCATTCCGGGCGTTCGTGGAGTTGTTGGCGCCAATGGCAAGCAAAATGTCGTGGCCACTACCACCGTTCCTGCCGTCCTGGGCTGGGCGCCACTGGTTGATGCAGGAAACCCTGCGACCGCTCCCGATTTTAATCAGGAAGTGCCTTTCAAACTCAACGGAGAGGTCAATCTTGCCGTTGCCAACAATGCATTTTCGGCCAAGATCACCGTTTATCCAAACCCGGTTGGCGCAAACCTGAATGTTAGCCTGCCGACCGAAGTGATGGCCGATTCGATGGAAATCATTGACATCACCGGTCGCGTCGTGCGCAAGGTAGTTTCAGGTTTTGAATCGGTCAATGTAGCCGATTTGGCTCCCGGGCATTACATGTTGCACATCAAGGCCGGAAATGAGATCGCGGTCAAGAAGTTCATCAAGAAATAAGTTTTGAGTTAAAGAAGAAGCCACCCATTGGGTGGCTTTTTTTATTTGAGGAGCTTGCGCAGCGCGGCGATCGTTGCAGGCGGGTTTTCGGCCCGGAAAACGAAGTTACCGGCTACCAGCACATCGGCCCCGGCTGAAGAAAGTTCCCTGGCATTCCTGTCGGTAACGCCTCCGTCGATCTCGATCAGCGCACTGGATTTTTTGTCGGCAATCAATTGCTTGAGCCGTGCTACCTTTTCAAAGGTATTTTCAATGAAGGATTGCCCTCCAAACCCGGGATTGACACTCATGACGCAGACCAGGTCGATATCGGCGATCACATCTTCCAGTACCGAAACAGGCGTGTGCGGGTTCAAGGCCACACCAGCCTTCATCCCCTCGGCCTTAATGGCCTGCAGGGTTCGGTGGAGATGGGTACAGGCCTCATAATGAACAGTCAGCACCGCTGCATTGAGCGCCGCGAAAGTCTTGATGTACCGGTCAGGGTCAACAATCATGAGATGAACGTCCAACGGCTTTTGTGCGTGCTTGCCGATCGCTTCGAGGACCGGCATCCCAAATGAAATGTTAGGGACAAAAACGCCGTCCATGATGTCAATATGAAACCAATCGGCATCGCTGGCGTTGACCATTTCAATGTCGCGCTGGAGGTTGGCGAAATCGGCAGCCAGTACCGATGGGGCTATCATTGTTTGCATAGTGTGTTGTTTGGGCAAAGATAGCTATCAGCTGTCAGTTATCAGCTGTCAGTCGTCAGTTATCAGTCGTCAGTACGCTGTCAGGACTCAGCTATCAGCTATGATTCAAAAAAACTTAACGCATACGCAATGAAGTCGTGTCCTTTCATTCGACGTTCGACATTCAGTTTCGCTCAGTTCGGCTTCGCCTCGTGTGACCTTCGACACTTTTATATAAAACAAAACTCCGGTAATCAGCCGGAGTTTCAATCATCAATCAAAAAACGAACAGTTAATCAGACTGTTGTGCTATAGATCGTTCAAATTCTGTTCCCAAAATCCAAACATACGCAAATTTTACAATTTTCGTCCAAATTTTTAGGAAAATTAACCCAAATAGGTCTTCAGGATCTTGCTTCTGGAGGTGTGTTTCAACCTGCGGATTGCCTTTTCCTTAATCTGGCGAACGCGTTCGCGGGTCAGGTCAAATGTCTCGCCAATTTCCTCAAGTGTCATGGGATGCTGGTCGCCCAGTCCAAAGTAAAGCCTTACCACATCGGCCTCACGGGGCGTCAGTGTTTCCAGCGAACGCTCGATCTCAGTACGGAGTGACTCGTGGATAAGCTCGCGATCGGGGTTTGGCGATTCGCCCGAACGAAGCACGTCGTAAAGGTTTGAATCCTCACCTTCTACGAGCGGTGCGTCCATCGAGAGGTGGCGCCCTGAATTTTTCATGCTCTCCTTGACGTCGTTCACGGTCATGTCGAGCTCCTTCGCGATTTCCTCGGCAGAAGGCGGACGCTCATTGGACTGCTCCAGGAGCGCGTACATCTTGTTGATCTTGTTGATCGACCCGATCTTATTGAGCGGAAGCCTCACGATCCTAGACTGCTCGGCAAGTGCCTGCAGTATCGACTGGCGGATCCACCATACGGCGTAGGAAATGAATTTGAATCCGCGGGTTTCGTCAAAGCGTTGCGCGGCCTTGATCAGCCCAAGGTTTCCTTCGTTGATCAAATCGGGAAGTGTAAGGCCCTGGTTCTGGTACTGCTTGGCCACCGAAACCACAAAACGAAGGTTGGCCTTGGTGAGCTTCTCCAATGCTTTTTGGTCTCCGGCTTTGATTCTTTGTGCGAGTTCCACCTCTTCGTCGGCGGTGATAAGGTCAACTTTTCCTATTTCTTGCAGGTACTTGTCCAGGGAAGCAGTTTCACGGTTGGTTACCTGCTTGGTAATTTTAAGTTGTCTCATGAATGGGAATTAGATTTTTTAGGGGATACCGGTGTTCTACGTAATGCCGTCGGATTTTGTTACAATTCGCGCAAAAAAAGATCGGCACCACATTAACGCATGCAGTGCCGATTTGTTGTAATGCAAGATTTACAATGACCGCGTCGTGGTCCATTCACCATTTTCATCAGATGTCTGCCAACTGCCGTACAGGATTGCGCCGTTGACAAAACCGTCAAAGGTTCCGCCTTCTATGGCGCCGTCAATGTGGAGGTTGGTGCCGATGCTACCCTCTACCCAGGTGGAATTTTCATCGCCTGTAACCTGCGCAAGGCCGTAAAGCATGTTCTCGATGCGCAGCACATTAAAAGTGCCGCTGCTGTCGCCGTTGAAGGTGCCTTCGTAAGCCCGGACAAGCGCATCGGAGTATTCCTTAATGATTTCGGCGAAGGCGAACGGATGGTTTTCCAGGTTCAGGTTCGTGATCATGGGATTGGTGCCGTCTGCCGCTACATTGAAATCAAACGAATTGTTGCCGCTGGTGAAAGTCAGCCCGGACACCGCCTCGCCGAGATTCGCGCTTTCGGTTGTTGTAAAATTGTAGGTCACGCCGTCCAGGACAACTTTTGCCCAGATTTCCCCGTCGTTGTAAAGATTGAGCTCAATGTTGCCCGACGAGCCCGTGATCACGCCCTTGTAATATCCGAAGTTACTGTCATTGAACTCGATCGCGGCGTCCGGTACCATGGAAAGCCCTGAATTGTCAACGTCAGAGGTCACCGGGTCGTTGCCGTTGTCGTCATCGCTGCTCGAGCAGGCCGTCATGAAGGTGATGAGTGCGAGAAGTAATAACTTTTTCATTATTGTGATTTGGTTTTAGGTTATCAAAGTTTTCTTTTGCCGGACCATGTGCCGGTCTCCGCAAAGTTGTTGGCCCACGTCCCCTCAAGGGTGTTGCCGCTCAGGCTGCCGGAAAATGTCCCGCCTTCAAATGCGCCGGCTATGGCCGTGCCCGAAATCTGCGCATTGATCCAAAGTGCCTCGGTTGTGCCTTCGGGGCGTGCAATGCCGTAGAATTCGTCACCGATCTGGACCATGTTGAACACCCCCGAATCGTCTCCCGAAAATGTGCCCTGGAAACACTTCACGTGGAGGGTCGAATATTCCTTGAGTATCTCGGTGACGGCATCGGGATGGCCCTGGATTTCGATGTTTGATATCTGCGGATTCTGTCCCGTCTCGGTCACGCTGAAGTCGAATGAATTGTTGCCGCTTGTGAAGGTCAGGTTTTCTATAGGTTGGTCAATGGTAACGGGTTCATCGGTACTGAAAGTATACCTGCGCCCGTCGATCACCATCATGGCTTCCACCTCGCCGTCGTTGGCGATATTGACTTCCACCACGCCCGAAGAGCCTACGAAAATTCCCTTGTAAAGGCCGTAATTGCTATCGTCATACGCCGCGATGGCTTCGGCCGAATCACTCAGCGCAGTGCTTTCGCCGTCGTCGCTCGTGCACGAATTTAAAATGGACATTGTGGCCAATGCGGCAATTAAAAAAGATCCGAAAATGCGTCGTGGTGAAAGGGCCATCAATTTTGTATGAAAGTTAATTAAATGCTAACTTAAATAATTTTTGCCAAGCCGGGAAGATTGTTCGCATAAAAAAAACGAGCCGTGCTTTTTCCAAAGCAAATTTTATATATTCCCCGCAAATTTGAAAATGAGAATCATAACCCTGTTATTGCTGTTGGTCGCCGGTACGGTGCCGGCACAAAAAAATATCGATCCTACGCCCGAGGACGTGCAAACTGCCAAAACACTTCGCCAGCAATATCCCAAGGATGACGTTGCCATTATCTACAACACCCAGCAAATTTCGTTCACGCATGAAAAATCGGGAACGGTAGGGGTCACACAGGTCGTGGACGAACGGCTGATGAACATCGGGCCGCGGGCCGACATCCAGCGCGTGGGTTTTTACGACAGCGAATCGTCAATCGACGAATTTACCGTAAAATACCGCAACGGGAATTCGGCCTACCTGCCCGTCCAGGACGAATTTTACAAGAGCAGGGAATTTTTTTACAACGATGCCCGGGTCAAGTACGTCTCGATCGACTTTCCCGTGCAGGGCTACAGTTACCGGCTTGGGATGAAGAAGAAGATTGACGACATCAAGTATTTCACTTCCCTGTATTTCAACGACCAGTTTCCCGTCGTCAAAAAAACAATCGTCGTCACGATACCCAATTGGCTGGATGCCGAACTGCGCGAATTCAACTTCGACGGGCACAACGTCGCCAAGTCAACGGCAAAGGACCCTAAGACGGGCGCCACGGTAGTCACTTATACGATGGAGAACGTACCACCATTTGACCAGGAGGAAAATGCCCCGGGAAAGAGCTATCTCTACCCGCACCTATTGCTGATCGCGAAATCGTTCAGGCACAAAGACATGAACGTCCCCTTGTTTGGCTCATCCCAGGACGTCTACCGCTGGTACAAATCGCTTGCCGACATGCTGCGCACCGATACGTCGGTTTTTGCAGACAAGGTCACCGAACTCACGGCCACTGCAAAGTCGGATGAGGAAAAAATCAGGAACATATATTATTGGGTGCAGGACAACATCCGTTACATCGCATTTGAGGATGGGATCGCGGGATTCAAACCCGATGAAGCCTCCAACGTCTTTACCAAACGATACGGCGACTGCAAGGGCATGGCCAACCTGACGCGTGAAATGCTGAAGCTGGCCGGGTTTGATGCAAGGCTTACCTGGATCGGGACGCGACATATCGCATACGATTACAGCATCCCGTCCCTTGCGGTGGACAATCACATGATCTGCACGGTGATCCACAAGGGCCGCAAATATTACCTGGACGGCACCGAAAAGTACAATTCGCTGGGGGAGTACGCCTATCGCATTCAGGACAAAGAGGTCATGATCGAGAATGGGAGCGAATTCATCCGCGAGAAAGTGCCCGCGTCGGCACCATCAGCAAACCGCGAGAAGTATGTAGCCCACCTGTCCATCGTGGATGAGAAATTGACCGGATCCTGCCTGAACAGTTGCCAGGGCGAGAGCCGTTCGCAATTCCTTTACGCCTACAACAACTTCCAGAGTGACAAAAAAGATGC
>SXGU01390195.1_pt1 | contig 10390 bp, 6 predicted proteins | sample 3174531 | NCBI WGS metagenome assembly SXGU01 (sample SAMN11356863, study PRJNA531348) | freshwater metagenome | isolation source: freshwater sample F1-140 | place: China: Fuxian Lake, Yuxi | collected 2017-12-25 | reverse complement strand
GGCCAAAGCGCGGATCATCTTGTGATGCCGCTTCCCTGAGTTTAGTCGCCTCACGAAAACGCCTCCGGTACTCGCCCCAGATTGTGAGCCCCGGCGCGGGTCGCGCGAGTAGCCCAATCGCGGGACTCGATGAATTTTCGATGAAGAGAGACCGTTGATCGCCTGCGAATTCACGCTCGAGCACCACGCCAGCAAATGCGAAGATTGTGTGAGGAAGAAGGCCGAGATTATTTTCGTGGCGAAGCCGGGTTTGCATTGCCGCTCGCTCGAGTGCGGTCGAATAGAGCGTTTCACTGTACATTTCGTTCGTCCACTCGAACGGACGTGCGAAGGAGCCACGTACTGACGCTTCCTGCCCGAGCGCGTGCACGCTCGTGATGATCATCAACATAAACAGCAGTAGTTTATTCAAGGAAGCTCCGGAATGAATTGCTCTATCTTGTAATGGAATGTGGATTTCGATTGCAACAGCAATGTTCGAGATTTATTTTCGGCGACCGAATTATCCACCTCATGCATTCAATCGCAAGGCGTAGGCGAAATCAGTGGCGACGAAACTTTTGTTCGTACTCGGTACTCGGCCCGAAGCTGTCAAGCTCGGCACTTTAATCAAACGTGCTCAACGCGATTCGAGATTTTCGGTGAGTATTTGCTCAACGGGGCAACATCGCGAAATGATTCGACCCATCTTCGATTTTTTCGGTCTCGTGCCCGACGTTGATTTCGGACTCATGAAACCCGGGCAAACTTTGACTGACGTGACTTGCGCGGTCTTAAGCCAACTTCGCGCATATATTCAAACGGACCGACCCGATTGGATCATCGTGCAAGGAGACACGACGACCACGATGGCCGCGTCCCTCTGCGCGTTCTACGAGAAAATCAAGATCGCTCACGTCGAGGCGGGACTTCGCACGGGTGACATCACGTCACCCTTCCCCGAAGAACTGAACCGCCGAGTGACGACGCTCATTTCGGATCTTCACTTCGCCCCGACTCCGTTGTCGGCGGAAAATCTCTTACGTGAAAACGTCGATGGAAGACAAATTCATATCACCGGAAATACCGGAATCGATGCGCTGCTCGAGGTTGCGGGACTCATTCGCCGTGAGCCCGCGATCCAAGAGAGCTTTTCTCAGCACTTCGAGTTTTTAGACGCACGAAAAAAACTCATTCTCGTGACGGTTCACCGCCGTGAGAGCTTCGGGGAGCCCATGCGCAACATCATGCGCGCACTTCTGAAACTCTCGAAGCGAGATGACATCGAACTCATTGTTCCCTTGCACATGAATCCCGAGGTTCGGAAAGTCGCCGCCGAGATATTCGGTCGCCGTGCGCGTTGGGCGTCAGCCCATTCGCGCCGCGGGGAAACGAAGATTTGGCTCATTGAACCTCAAGACTATTTGCGGTTCGTTTATTTGATGGATCGCTCGCACTTGATCATCACGGATTCAGGCGGCGTTCAGGAAGAAGCCCCGAGTTTAGGTAAACCCGTCCTCGTTGTTCGCGAATCAACCGAGAGGCCCGAAGCCGTTGCCGCCGGAACCTCGAAACTCGTTGGATCCGAGGCGGCCGGAATCGTGTCGGCTGCCGGCTATTTGCTCGACGACCCGGCAGAGTACGCGCGGATGTCGAGGGCGCACAATCCGTTCGGCGACGGCTTCGCCTGCGAGAAGATCCTTGAGACAATTGCGGCTCAAGAAGAGATCCGAGGAGAGACCGCAACGACATCGGTGGTCTCAAAGGTCGCGCAACTCGCCGCGAACGTCATGAGACCAACGGCGGCGGCAATGCTCTCATTAATGCTCGTCTTATGTACTCGAACCGAAGCCGCGAAAAAGGTATTGCCATCTCCTGACGGCGCGTATTTCGGCGCATACGCTGACTTTGGTGCAACGGAAGACAAAGTCTCAGGGGCCGCGATCGAAAAGTTCCAAATCGAAGCGGGGAAGAAAATCGCGTGGGCTTATTTTTCGGATCATTGGATCAACGGAGAAATTCGGTTTCCATTTGAAAACGTCGCGGTCTGCAAACGCGCGGGCGTCATTCCCTACATTCGCATGAGTCCTTGGTCTGAGATGGAACACAATCGACAAGATCCGTTGATCTCCATGCAGAAGATCATCGACGGCGGTTTTGATTCACCACTTCGCTCCTGGGCACGATCGGCCCGCGAGTCGGGAACTCCGATCATGATCGAGTTCGGCCCTGAGGTGAATGGAAGATGGTTTCCGTGGAATGGAAAATGGAACGGGGGTGAAATCAGCACTCGTTACGGAGATCCGAAAATTCCTGATGGTCCCGAGCGCTTTCGGGATGCTTACCGGCACGTCATCGATCTTTTCCGCGAAGAAGGCGCCGATGACATCACGTGGATTCTTCACGTCGACGCCGCTTGGTCACCGGAACAGAGCTGGAACGAACTTCGACACTATTATCCTGGCGATGACTATATCGACTGGATAGGAGTCAGCGTTTTCGGGCGCCAGCTTCCGCAGAACAACTGGATTCTGTTTCCCAAAGTGCTCAAGAGCTTTCTTCCGCAGATCGAGCGGGCGGCTCCGTCAAAGCCGATCCTCATTTCTGAATTCGGCGTGATCGAAGATCGAGACATCGCGGACCGAAAAGCCATCTGGCTGCGGCAGGCTCTTCAATCCGTATCGAAGGGACTTTTCAAAAATGTACGTGGCGTGACCTATTGGAATTCGCCCGGCTGGCTGGCGAGTGGACGAGCCGATTTTCGCATTACCACGTCCGCTGAAACACTCGCGACGTTTCGTCGCGAGATCGGCCAACCATTCTGGCTGAGCGATGTTCAGTTCGTGGATTCCCGCATGCGGCAGGAGCCTGCGGGGTCAACAAAACCGCCGAGGCTGTGACACAATCGAAGATAACTGAGATGCGCCGTTAGCCAGCCCTGAACCTCGAGTTGCTGTGAATCGAGGAGACGCGACTGATCAATCTCAAGGTCGTTTGCGCTCGCGCGCCCCAGACGGAAGCGCTGAAGGTTATCGTTGTAGAGACGGCTCGTCACTTGCGCGGTCTTCTCTCGCGCGAGTGCAGAGTCCCGCGCGAACTGGTAGCTCTGCCTCAGGCTCGCGACTTCCGCGGGTGCTTCCCGACGAATCGTCTCGAGTGCGAGCCCGGCGCGCCTCTCTTCGAGGCCTTGAATTTTGTAGTTCCCCCAGGTCGTGAATCCGTCAAAGAGCGGAACGCTGAACGTGAGAATCGCCGACCAGTCACGACGTCCGGTCTCGGAGAGATCCGCGTTACCAAAGCTACCCTTCAGATCGATGGAAGGAAGAAGCGTCGCGAACGCGCGACGTCTCTGCCACTTTTCTGACTCCGTCGTGGAGAGAGCGGCCTTCCAGTCGTGACGTTTTTCGAGATCGAAGGTCATGACTTCGACATCCGCCTTCTTCATCAATGATTCTTTCCACGGCCATTCGATGCGGATATTCGCGTGTCCGAGGGCCGCCTCGAGGCGAGCTTGCGCCGACGCGAATTCAACGAGTGAGTCGGCCAAGCGCGAGCGTGCGATGTCGAGGTCGATCGCGGTCTTGTCGACTTCTTGCTGGGGCAAGAGCCCCTTTGAGAAACGTTCGCGCGCGATTCTCACCGAATCCGTGCGAACTTCGACAAGCTTTTTGCCAATGGCGACGAGCTGATCCCGCGCGATGAACTGGATGAGCGCCTCGGCCGCGTCGGCCTGCGCGTTCTGCTCCTCGCGGGCGAGGCTGAATGTTTGGCTCTCGAGAGATCTTTGCGACGCCTTTATGCCCGCAACGTCGGCTCCTGAACGAAAGAGGTTCACCTGTCCCACGAGAGCGGCCTCTCGACGAGTGCCGAGCAGTGTGTCCCCCCGATTCTCGGAATAAGCCGCGCTCACGCTGGGAAGAAATGTGCCGTAGCTCTGACGGCGTCGTTCGCGACTTTCCTCGACTCGCAAGCGCTGTGTTTCAAGTCGAATGCTCCGCCCCAAGATCGAATTGTACGCTTCGGCAAAGGAGATGGGGTTCGCGGGGCGATGATCAAAACCGCGCGTGTCGGAGGTTTTATCGGAGGTTTTATCGGAGGTTCTGTCGGAGGTTTGCGCGTGGGCTTGTGGCGCGAGGAGAAGGAGTAACAAGATCCATTTATGCATGATGAACCTCGACTCCTCGCTTTGCTCGCCATTCGAGCCAGCTCACCTGAAGTGAGGGAACGAGGAAGAGCGTCGTGACCATGGAAAACCCAAGACCGCCGGCGACGGCGATCCCGAGGGGTTGAAGGATTTTTCCGCCTTCACCGAATCCGAGCGCGATCGGCAGCATGCCGAGTCCGGTCGTGAGTGACGTCATAAGGATGGGTCTGAGACGTACGCGGGCCACTTCGACGGCTGCCAAATGCGGCGCCATGCCCTCTTTGACTTTGCGCTGGAGGAAATCAACGAGAATGATCGAATTCGCCACGGCGAGACCATTGAGCAGGATCACGCCCAACATCGAGTTGAGAGACAAAGTGCTCTGGAAAACAAACAACGAAATCAGAACGCCAATGAACCCGAGCGGAACCGCGACGAGAACAAGCAGCGAATTCATGATGCTGCCGAACTGAAACACCATGGTCAGGAAGATGAGCGCGACCGACAAACTCACCGCAATCACGAGTTGGCGAAGAGCACTGTTGAGTTCCATTTGAGAATCTTCGATTTGCAAGATCGGAGCGGCCTTCGCGGTGGTTGCCGCCGCGAGCGCGTTCGATGACGGTTGGGCGGAGGCTTCCGCCTGAAGATTCGCCGGGCGCTTCGACCAGTTCTTAATGAACTCGTTTGCCTTGGCGATGGACTCCTTGAGCCCCGCCTTGTCTCCGGGATTCGCGTTGGCCTTGACGAGGAAAGCTTCGCGTCCGTTTTCTCGCAAGATGGGCGGCGAGCTGGGCTCGAGCGAAATGGACGCGAGAGCCTTTAGAGGAAGAATGCGCGAACCAACCCCGATGGGCAGAGCTCCGAGTTCCTCCGGAGTGCTCGCGTAATTCTCCGGAAAGCGCATGAAGATTCCCATCTTCTCGCCCTTTAAATCAAATTCCGCAACCCTTTGGCCGGCCGTCGCCGTACGCGTGAGATCGGCCAGACCCGATACCGAGAATCCGCGGTTTTCGGCTGAGAGGAGCATCCATTGATCCATCCGGGGGCGTAATCTCAAGCTCTCTTCTTTTCCGAGGAAGGGGTCGGAGCTCACCCGCGCGAATATCTTTTGCTCTTGAAATTGCGTGACGAGATCTCGGGTTGTCTCGGCCATCGATTCCAGATTCGTTCCGCGAACGGAGACGAGGTAATCTGGAGGCTCGGGCAGGGGCAGTTCCGCCGGATTCCAAGGTTCAAACTCATAGGTGATGTCGGGTGTGTTTGAGAATTTCTCGGAGAGTTCCGCGAGAGTCTTCTCCATCTCCTTTTTGTTTCGCAGGCGCAACATCACGGTGGCACTATCCGCGCGGTAAACTTCGGTGAACGTGTAGAGAACTCGGTCGCCTAGTGCTTGAACGAGATCTTGCTCGACCAAGTCGGTTTGAGCTTCCATTTGGCGGATCATCGTGTTGCCGCTGGTGTTCAGATTGACGTCGATCCAATCCGTGTCGGGTTTGCCGATGATCTCGCGCGGAAGCCTCGGAGCCACGATCGTAACGAGAACAATCAACAGCGCGACGATGGCGGCGGCGACCGAGCGACGCACAACCGGCATCGTGAGGTATCTGCCGAGCGCATTCGCGTACGCGGTCTCGAGCTTCTGGAGCGGCCCTTCAAGAATCGAAGGTTTTTCGTGGGCCATCCCGTCTTTCATGAGATGGAGGCGAATCGTCGGTACGAGGATGAGGGCCACGATCGCAGAGAAGCCGTGCGAGAACACGACGGCTTTGGCGAGATCCCCGAGGATCGCGTACGTGAGATCACTCGTAAATGCGAGGGGCAGAAAGACGACGAGCGAAGCGATCGTACTTGCGATGACCGAAAACTGAACTTCTTTGACCGCCTTCGCGATCAGCTGAAAGCGTTCTTCGTAAGAGAGGGATTCTCCGCGGCGCTCTTCAAAGTGGCGGAAGATGTTTTCCATGACGACGACGGAAGCGTCAACGTTCATGCCGGCGGAGAGCGCAAGACCTCCGAGCGATATGAGATTCAAGTTCATATTGCTCATCCGCATGAGAATGAACGCGAGAACGAGACTCAATGGGATTTCAATGGCGGCGGTCGCTACGTTCTTTATGTTTCCGACGAAGAGAAACAAGACGAAGACGGCAAGACCCGCCGCGATCGCGACTTCTTTACCGACGTTGCCGACGGCTGAACGGATGAACTCCGAAGGATCCACGATGATACGGTATTGAATATCCTTGGGAAGAGTCTTCAGCGACGTTTCAACGATCGCTTTGATTTCTTCCGCCATCGACTTCACGTTTCCGCCGGGCTTCGGAGAGGCAACGAGGATCAAGCTCGATGTGCCGCTCGTCTTGAACACTTGGGTTGAATCAAGCGGCACGCTGAGATCAATGTGCGCGAGATCCCCGAGGCTCACACTTCTCCCCGAGCCCGTCGGGATTTGCAGCTGCTTCAAATCATCCAGGGAATGAACCGATCGCGGGAAATCGAGGACCAGGTTTCCACTCGCCTGAGTGAGCGAACCGCCGCCGTAGGATTCAAGCGCTTGTTCGATCGCCCGGGCGATTTGGGCCGGCAGGAGTTCGAAACTCGCGAGCGCCTCGGGGCGGAGTTCGACCAGGACCTGATTCTTTTGCGGATTATAAAGCTGAGGATCCTGTGCGTCGTGAACCGAGCTCAGCTTCGGCACGATGACGGGCTCGAGGATGGCGAAGAGTTCCGTGAGGCTTCGTTGTTCGCTGTAGAAACTGAGCGCCAAAAAACCGCCGGAGTTTCCACGCCCATAAACGTTGATTTGATCTCGCGATTCTTCCGGAAGAAAGCCTCTGATATTGGCGGCCACGTTACGCATTTCGCGTAAAGCTTCATCGGGATCTCCGCCCCAATTGAATTCAGTCTCAAAGCATGAGCGTTTGGGGCGGTACCGCGCACTCACCTTCTCGACCGCCATCGGTCCACGACGAATCGCCTTCAGTTGATTCTCGATCGTTTCTCCGTAATTGCGGAGAAAGGTTTCGGGAGCCAAGTTTGTTCCCACGCAGAGAGATATCTTGGGTTTGGAGCTATTCGGGAAAAGCGAAATGGGAAGCTGAACCGCGCTCACGATTCCGATGAGCGAAAGAACGACCAGCGCTAGGTAAACACGAAGCGGGGAACGATACAAATTGGACATTCAGATTCCTCAGACCGCGTCTTTTTCTTTTTTGTTCGACTGCTGGACTTCGACGGCTTCTCCGTCCGCAACGAAGCCGCTTGAGCGTTCAACGAGTTCGTCACCGGCCTTGAGGCCCTTTAAGACTTCCACTTGTCCCGCCTCTTTACGGCCGATCTTCACAGGGACGAGCTTCGCCTTCCCGTCGGCGACGACGCGAACAAACGGCTCTTTTCCACGGTACGTGATCGCGGCGTCAGGAATCGAAACTCCATTCCGAACGTTGACCTTGAAGAGAACGCGTCCAATGACACCCAGAGGGGGAAGCGACTTCTTCGAAGCCTTTCGATCCAACTCCAGTTCGCACGATGCGGTTCCGGTCGCGGGATCAACGAAGGGGCTGATTCCGCGCACACGAACTTTCAGGCCATCTTCTTGGCCCGCCATTTTGAGTTCAGCCTGAAGGCCCGGCTTGATCGAGGCGACATCTTGAGCCGTGACTTCAACGACGACTCGAACTTGATCTGGATCCGTCACCATCACGAGTTTATCGCCGCGAGCGACGCGGCTTCCTTCGGTGACTTCCACGCGGCTGACAACGCCGGCCACCGGGCTCGTGACCACCATCGGCGAATATTGATAAACAGGATCTGTGTTGCGAATGACCAGGATTGGAGAACCGGCCTTCACCGTATTCCCGAGGGGCGCCCGAATCTTGGTCACGACTCCGTCGTTTTCCGCGACGACCGAGGCCCGAATGCGAGGCTCAACCCGCGCCGGGTAAGTGAGAGTCTCGGAGAGTTCGATCAACTGAATCGACTTTGTAAACACAATCGGTTTTTTTTGGATCGCCGCCGAAGCGAATGGGCACAGGAGGAAGAGAGCTAAACTAAGGGCGGCGGCTCGAGCGTTCGAAACGGATGTCCTTGAGGTCATTTGATGTCTCCTGATGCAAAGCGTCCTACCGCGAAACGGGTTAAATCGCAACCACCTTGACGGCTTGGGATCGAGATCAGATCTTTGGTGTCACCTTGGGGGTGATCGTGGAATTTGGGAAGGTTTTGCCATCTGAGTTAGCTCACATCGAGTTCAAACTTCCTCAGGATGACCCCAGAACGATTCAGGCCCTGAAACGGGGTCATGGTTTGAAAAGATTTGGAGTGGGCGCCCCGGTCTGGGGAGCGAAAACCTGGCTCGGAAAAGTCTACCCCAACGGTACGGGGCCTAAGGATTTCCTGTCGCACTACGCCCGGCAGTTTAACTCCATCGAACTCAACACCACCCACTACCGCATACCGGATCGAGAGACCATTGAGAGATGGCAGGCGACAACCCCCGAAGGATTTCGGTTTTGCCCGAAGTTTCCCCAGGAGATCTCCCATCACTTCCCGCTTTCGGGCCGCGAAAGCCTGGTGAAAGAGTTCGTGGGTGCCGTCATGGGTTTGGGTAACCGGTTGGGAATGTCGTTTCTACAACTTCCGCCGACCTTTGCGCCTGAAGATTTAGGTGACCTCGCGAGATTTTTGAAACAACTCCCGGCCGGATTCTCGATCGCGGTCGAAGTCAGGCATCCCGCGTTTTTCCGCGAACATCGGTTGCGGGATGAATACTACGATCTCATGCAAACGGCGGGAGCACACGTCGTGATCACGGATGTCGCGGGCCGAAGAGATGTTTTGCATCTCTCACTCCCGACCCCACGCTTGATGGTGCGGCTGATCGGAAATGATCTTCATCCCACGGATGACGTCCGCATCTCCGATTGGATCGCACGGTTGCAAAGTTGGTTGAAGCTCGGTTTGGAAGAAGTCGAATTCTTCATCCACCAACCAGGAGACACGACGGCGCCCGATCTCATCGCAAAATTCATTGATCAGCTCAATCCCGCATGCGGACTGAGCCTGAAGAATTGGGAACCGATGAATCAGGGCGAGCAGCTTGGATTTTTCTAGCGCGCAATAGATTCCATGAACTTTGCGATCATCTTCTCACCGACATGACCTTCGTCTTCTACGAGGAAGAGTTCACTTTCTGGCCAGCGCGCGTGAAGCTCGCGAGGAACCGACGACGGAGAACTCACGTCAAGCCCGCCGTGTATCAAAGTTGCAGGTACCCGTGGAAGCACGGTGAGAGGCGAGAGAAAAGCCGCGTGCTTCCGATAATGAGTAACGAGTGTCGCAAATTGCAATCGGAAGCGCGGATCACGGAAGCGCGGATCACTGACGAAGTTGGGATCGAGCGCGACATGACTGTCTTCCCATTCGCACCATGAACGTGCAGCCCTCGCCCGATCGTCGGCATCTGCCGAGGTGATCCTGCGATAATATGCATCGACCAGCCTCTCGCCAACCTGAGCACCCGACGCCGCCGAAAACCTGTGCCATGCATCTGGAAAATAAATTCGCACTCCCTCGGTGATCCATTCGACTTCCTCACGGGTGGTCGTCGTGACAGCCGCGAGTACAAGCCGTTGAACCCTAGAGGGATGAGCAACAGCGTATGCGATGGCGAGCGTGGTGCCCCAAGACATTCCCGCTACTAGCCACTTTTCAACTTTGAGGAAGGAGCGAAGTGCTTCCAGATCCTGAATCAGGATAGAAGTCGTGTTGCTCTTGAGCGAGGTCACATCGTCGGCGACATTCGGCCGACTGCGGCCACAACCGCGCTGATCCAGGGACACGATGAAGTAACGTTGGGGATTGAAGTAACGACGGTATCCCGTCATCACGCCTGCTCCAGGCCCGCCGTGAAGAAAGAGGGCAGGCTCCCCTTTTGGATTTCCGGAGCATTCGTAGTGAATTTCGCTTCCGTCTTCCATAGGAAGAAGGCCAAAACGAAAAGGATCTATTGGTGGAAAACGCATTTTTTAAACCGTCTGCTCGGCGATCTGCACGACGCCTTTCGCCCAGAGCGCATCGCTGTTGAGGCAGGGCACTTGCGTGCAAGCTTCGCCGCCGAAGCCGCGGAACTCCTCGGAGCCGCGCATGCCGATCTCCTCGAGAGTCTCGAGGCAGTCCGAAACGAAGGCCGGGCAAACGACGGCGAGCTTCTTCACTCCCCGATCCGCGAGTTGTTTGTACATTTGATCGGTATACGGCGGAATC
>SXGU01373917.1_pt1 | contig 10392 bp, 10 predicted proteins | sample 3174531 | NCBI WGS metagenome assembly SXGU01 (sample SAMN11356863, study PRJNA531348) | freshwater metagenome | isolation source: freshwater sample F1-140 | place: China: Fuxian Lake, Yuxi | collected 2017-12-25 | reverse complement strand
GATGCCGATCCAGATGCCGATGAGTGACGCCAACAAGATGGCGGTACCGAGGAGCAAGAGGGTGGGCCAAACTCGCTCGCCGATCATCTCCCAGACCGGTCTGGAAAAGCGAGTCGAGTCGATTGTTGAATCGAACGGGTTGCGGAGATAGGTGAGGAACTGCTCCAGCAGGGGTTTATTCAGCGCCCTGCGCAACTCAACTAGTTGCTCCGGGTCCTGGTTGCGCCCACGCGCGTAGAGGCCGATCGGGTCACCGGGCAGCATGCGAAAGAGGAAGAAATTAAAAATGACAACGAAGGCGAGGGTGATGAAAGCGCGCAGTACCTTACTGCCCACGAGTTTGAGAGTCGAGCCATTGACCTGCCGCCCGCCTATTGGGTCGGGCTCGCCAACGGCTACTTCCTGCAGGATAGAGATGGCCTACTCCTTTTTGGCGGCACGTACCCTATATCTACTGCATATTGGACCGGCAGGGGCATGACTTGACCCAATTGCACCGAATAATCGGCAATGGAGCAGCACCTAGAGGGGCGCTTGGCTGAGCCTGAAAACTAAACCGAGCAACTCATATCAGCGCCGCAGCAAAGGGGAGACTTGATTTTCCCGTGCCCATTTGGGCACTGTGAAATCGCAACGGTTGAGCCGTCGTCTTTGGTGAGCGTCGCATCGACTAGGTCAGCGCTGCATGCACCACAGGTGGTGTTGACGGACATATTGCACTTTGGGCAGGTGTATAGGGCCATACCGGAAGGCTACCCCAATGCGCCGACCAGTGGAACTGCAGGCCGGGCACTGCAGTTGCTCGCCGATGCCGGGTCTGGCACGCCCTGGTTCAAGATTTCGCGGTCAGTGACCTCGGTCGACCCAATCCTGATAATCGGCCGACTCATCTCCGACAGTAGTTTCACCACCGTGCCCAGGTAGCACTTTGGTGCCGCTCGGAAGGGTCAGAATCTTCTCGCGTATTGAGTCAAGGATCGTGGGGAAGTCACTAAATGACCTTCCGGTCGCGCCAGGTCCGCCCTGGAAGAGGGTGTCACCGGAAATCAGAACATCGATTTCTGGGATGTGCAGGCAGACTCCGCCTGGGGAATGGCCCGGAGTATGAAGCACTTTCACTGAAATCCCAGCAACCTTGATGATGTCGCCGTCACTTAGTTCGGTGGGTACGACTCCTGGGTGGACCACCTCCCACAGCATCAGGTCGCCTGGGTGTAACCGGATCGATGCCCCCGTCAGATCTGCGATAGCGACGGCTTGGCCAATGTGATCATCGTGGCCGTGCGTGCAGATGATCCCAGCGACCTCACGGTCACCGATCGCCTCAAGAATCACTTGGTGATCATGAGCAGGGTCAATAACCAATACCTCGGAGTCGTCGCCGATCAGGTAGACATTGTTATCCACTTCCCAGGTACCACCATCGAGCGAGAATGTGCCGCTCGTGACAAGCACTTCAACACGTGGCGACATCAGAGTACGACTACTGAACGGAGCACTTCACCGCGGTGCATCTTCTCGAAAGCCGCCTCAACTTGATCGAGGGCAATTTCCTCAGAGACAAATCGGTCCAAAGGCAGTCGGCCTTGGAGATAAAGATCAATCAACATCGGGAAGTCCCGCGATGGGAGGCAGTCGCCGTACCAACTCGACTTGAGTGAACCGCCACGCCCGAAGACATCAATGAGCGGGAGATCCAGCCTCATCTTCGGATCAGGAACACCAACAAGTACGACGGTGCCGGCGAGGTCTCTACCGTAAAAGGCAGCCTCGTAGGTCTCGGGGCGCCCTACCGCGTCGATCACGACATCTGCACCGAAGCCGCTAGTGAATTCCTGGATACCTTCCACGGCGTCACGGTTGCGGGAATTGACGGTGTGAGTTGCCCCGAATTCCCGGGCTAGTTCAAGCTTGCGATCATCTATGTCGACGGCAATGATCGTTCGGGCCCCCGCCAATCTGGCCCCGGCGATGGCGGCGTCGCCTACTCCACCGCAGCCGATCACCGCGACGGTGTCGCCGCGGCTGACGTTACCCGTGTTAATTGCAGCGCCGAGCCCAGCCATCACACCGCAGCCGAGGAGCCCCGCAACCTGGGCCGGGGCCCTGCGGTCCACTTTGGTGCATTGGCCGGCCGCCACTAGCGTCTTGTCTGCAAATGCTCCGATACCAAGCGCGGGGCTCAATTCGGTGCCATCAACAAGTGTCATCTTGGCGTCGGCGTTGTGGGTGTTGAAGCAGTACCACGGCCGGCCGCGCCGGCAAGCTCGACAATCGCCACACACTGCGCGCCAGTTCAAGATGACGTAATCACCGGGCTGAACCTCAAGAACGCCCTCGCCAACTTCATCAACAAAGCCGGCGGCCTCATGCCCGAGTAAGTAGGGGAATTGATCGTTGATTGCGCCTTCACGGTAGTGCAAGTCGGTGTGGCATACCCCGCATGCGGCGATTTTCACCTTTACCTCGCCTGGCCCTGGATCGGGAATAACGATATTTTCGATCAAGACAGGCGCACCTTTTGCCCTGGCGATAACCCCGCGAACAATCTCGGACATCAGTTTCCTCCACAAGTTGTGCCAAGCCCGCGGGAAACGTAGTCAGGGCGCGGCATCACGTCTTCGTAGCCTAGCGAGCCCTACGGGTACGCCTGCGACATGGCGGAAAGTAAGGGAAAGCACCTCGTCGGCCGAGGAGTGGCAATATCGTAAAGCCGTGGCCAGCCTCTTCGCTTTACTGTCTAGCCTGACGGGTGGCTCTGCGAGCTTTCTTGGCGGTTCTACCACACGCCGGTTATCGGTATACGCGGTCACCGGTTTCGGCGCACTCTTCGCCGGCTTGATTTACGCCTTGGTCCTCACCGGGCAGCACTCATGGTCCCTGTCTGGACCGGAAGTCGGGTGGGGCGCGGTCAGCGGGGTGTGTGCACTGATCGGCAACCTTGCTTTCTATACAGCATTGTCCAAGGGACGAATGGGGGTGATCTCGGGCATTACCTCGCTATCGGTCCTGGTACCGATTGTCTTCGACGTGGTGCAAGGGATCTACCCAAACCCGGGTCAACTACTTGGTATCGCGGCATGTATCGGGGGAGTCATCTTTGTTAGCGCACCTGAGTTGCGCGGCAGCCGAACGAGCGCAATGCCACTTGTCCTTGCCGCTGTTGCAACCGTTTCGTATGGGTTGATCTTCGTCACCCTTGACTTAGGGAGTGCGGGTAGTGCGCTTGAAACCTCGGCGGTGATGGAGGCCACGATCGTCATTCCTTTGGCGGCTGCCGCGATATTCACCCGTTCATTGGGTGGGGTCTCGAAGCGCATCATGCTGGTGCTCCTTGCCATTGGCTTCTTGGACGCAGCATCAACATGGTCGTATTCGTTCTCCACGACGATCGGCATGGTCGCACTTGATTCCGTGCTCGCGTCACTGGCCCCTGTCATTACGACAATCCTGGCGGCGGTGATTCTCAAGCAAGTGCTGAAGCCGGTTCAATACATGGCGATTCTGGTAATCCTGGCTGGTGTCGCACTTGTTACCTTGGCTTGATTGCGCTGAGCCGTAAGCGCTCCTAGGATTCCAACATGCTTTCACTTTCGTCCTTGGCAGAGATCGAGCAGAAGTATGGCGCTGAGATCCATGCGCCGATCGCCGAGTTCGAGATCGGCGGCCGGGCATTTGATTTTGATGCTGAGCCGGCAATCATGGGTGTCATCAACCTCTCGCATGACTCTTGGTATCGAGAGAGTATTTCGTTGACAACAAAGTCGGCGGTTGCTCGAGGTCGCAAGCTAGCCGCCGAGGGGGCCGATATCGTTGATCTGGGGGCCGAGGCGACGATGGCCGAGACGGCGACAGTTAACGCGGCCGCCCAAATAGCCGTGCTGGTGCCGGTGATCGAAGGGCTGCGCGCTGAAGGCATTCTTGTCTCGGCCGAGACCTATTCACCCACGGTAGTCAAGGCCTGCCTTGCAGCTGGCGCCAATGTGCTCAACCTGACGGGCCGAGAGCATGAGTCCGAGATATTCCAACTGGCTGCTTCCTACGATGCAACGATAATCATGTGCTACGTGCAGGGCACCAATATTCGCGAGGTAAGGGATTTCAGTAACGGGATCGATTTCACCGAACGCATGCTCGAGCATTTCGCCACCCGGATTGAAGCAGCCGAAACCGCCGGGGTGACCAGAGTCTTCATTGATCCATTAGTGAGCTCACCACGTGGTGGGCAGGAGCGGTTGGAGCATCAAGTACTGACGCTGCTCACAAGCTTTAGACTCCGTGGATTGGGCTACCCGGTTTGCAAGGCTCTGCTTGCCGGGTATGAGTATTTCGAGGAGCAATATCGCGATATCGAAACCTTCTTTGCGGTCCTCGCGGCCCTCGGGCGTACGAATCTTTATCGCACTCATGAGGTGCCGAAGGTTCGCGCGGTCCTTAGAACGATGCAGGCGCTGCCATAATCATTTGCGGGCAAGCACCACGCCTTCCTCGCCACTGTCGGACAGCCGCAGGCAGATCAACTTCATGCCTAGGCTTTCGGTGAGATTAGTTAGTGACTCGGACGAGTGCCTGTGTGATCTAAAGGTGTCGATAGTCTGGCCAGCCTCGAGTTGGATTGCATGATCGCCGACATTTGCCACGCAATCTCGCAGCACTTCGGCTTTCACGCTTACGGTGGCAACGGCGAAAACTTCCGAGGCGTAGGCCGGCGCAACTGACCAACTCAAGGATTCAGTGTCAATCCCCGCGCCGCTGAACACCAGGGCCATCCAGTCATGCGCAGATCCGGTCGCGTAGAAATCACATAGGCGCTCGATCTCACCTGCCCCGTCGGGCAACATGTTGCCGCTGAAGGCAAAAAGATCACCATCGCGCATCAGCGATGCCACGGACTCGAATGCAGACATCGTGGTCAGCCCAGGCAGCACACCGAACATGGTGATGACTCGCCGCCCGGGCAGGTACTCGATTAGATCGGCGAGTGAGCCGCCGACCGTGGTGACATCGCAGGCGATCGAAGTAAGGACTCGCACATTTTCTATCGCCTCTTGACGTGCGCCGGCTAACTGAAGTAATGAGGGCGAGATATCCGCAAGGGTGATCGCCACGTCGAGACCGGCTAGGCACAAATTGCGGACAAGGGCTTCCTCTTTGGAGCCATCACCGCAGCCGAGTGCGATTACGTGCACTGGAGTTCCCGGGCCGTTCTCGGCGATTTCGGTGTAGACGTCATCGAAAGCGCTGCGACCGGGAGCTCGGTCAAAAAACGAGGTCGCGACCGCACGCCATGCGGCGCTTTGCTCAGGGGTTCGATAATGCGCCAAGCTTGGTATCACACCGCGGGAGAATCCAGCGGCGACAACATCCTGTAATTGCCTGGCACTAGCGGTTGGATGCTCGATCACTGATCAAGTCTAATTGCGGGGGCTCATTAAGAGGGCTTTACGACCGTCCCGTACGAGGCGGTATTGAGCGCGGCGAAGTTCGGCGGGACTGCGGCTGACGTGGCAGTGACACTGCATTTGCCTGTCTTCTTGCCGACTTTCAGCAGCCAGCCCTTGCTTGAATCTTTGACAACGGTGCACAGATTAGATCCCGTTGCGATCTTAAATGTCACCAACTTGCCCATATTTGTCTTGAGTTTCGGGGCACCCATCACATAGGTCTTGCCCTCGGTCACTTTCTGCGGAGTCTTATTCCACACACTTCCGAACTTGGCGGATTGGCCAACCGGGATGGTCGGGATGGTGAAAGTCGCGGTAGCTGCGTCGAGCCCGTTGCCCGCTGGCGAATTCATCACCAAGACGCAAGGGGTGGCACCAGAGGTCACGGTCAATTGCTTTTGCGAAACGGTGCAGCCTCCACTTGCGCTGAGCGTGACATTTACGCCGGTTGTGGAGGATGCGTAAACATCATTTACTGACGTATACATGATGGCCGGCATCGTCCACGGGTCGGTAAAGTTTGGTGAGCCCTTACCCCAGCTCGGGGTGATAACTCCGGTTGCGGCGGAGGCGGGTATCGCGGTTACGCCGACCAGCAAGGTGGCGGCGGCAAGGGCGGCAATTTAACGGGTCATTAGGCGCATTCCGCGATGATAGTGGTGGTGAGCATCGCGCGCGGCCGACTGGACAGATGGCAAGTCTCAGGATCTAATACGTCAATGAACTCAAGCCTTCTTGCCCGCACCGCTGTCGCCCTATTTGCAGGGGCCTTGGTTGTAACGTCTGGGGCTGTCGCCTCGGCCAAGCCCATACCCGAGGGCCCCGGGTATAGCAGCGCCACCAAGTTCATTGGCAGCGCGGCGATGGCAAACCCGGTCTCGATGCCGGTGGTCCCGACTAACCCGTACCTGGCACCAGTGGGTAAGTCGAATATCCATAACGACACCTACATGTCGGACTCGTATCAGTGGGCCGGACCGTTGGGCAAGAACACCAAGGTCACTTCACAGGTTGCAGGTGGTGAGTGCGCGAGTATCACTTTCAATGCAGCAGGCCAGCTGGTTGCTATTTGCTTGACTCCGCAGACTCCTGCCTACTTGACTCTCATGGATCCAGATTCGTTGAAGGTCTTAACTCGATACAACCTAACCAATCGCCCCACCGCGGGTGGCGCCTTGTCGAATCGGGACTACACCGAATTGTCGGGGGGTTACTTCTATCTCGACAACCAGGACCGGGCCGTCGTGGCGACGGCCGACCGGCACATCATCACCTTCGAATTGGCACGTACTGGCTCGAAGTATTCATTCAAGCCAATTAGCGATATCGACCTTGCGGCATCGATTACTGCAGGTCAACCTACATTCGCGGCCAGTGGAGATTCGATCTTGTCTGCATTGCCAGACTTCAATGGCAATATCTGGTTCGTCACCACCCAAGGGCTGGTCGGTGCCCTGAACCCGCAATCCGGAAAGAGCCAGACCATAAGGCTTTCAGGTGAGGGAATTACGCAGTCGTTCTCGATGGATGAGACTGGGGGCGTCTACATCGTTAGTAACATTGCGATGTATCGCTTTGATGCGGTTGCTGGCTTGCCAACATCAAGTTGGCGCATTGTGTATGAAAATGATGGCGTGCAAAAGCCTGGCGCAAAGAGTGCAGGTTCCGGCACCAGTCCGACGGTGATGTCCGGGGGTCGGGTAGCAATTACAGACAACGCGAATCCAATGAACGTTGTCGTGTATAACACAGCAGCCAATGCCGCATCTCGCGAAGTCTGCTCAACGCCCGTTTTCGACAAGAACGCGAGCATCACCGAGAATTCACTTATCTCAATCGGTAGTTCGCTAATTGTCGAGAACAATTATGGGAACTTGACCGTCAAATCTGTCACCGGGGGTAAGACCACTACCCCTGGCTTTGCGAGGGTTGATGTGCAGGCTGATGGCACCTGCAAGAAGGTCTGGACAAATTCTGAGGTAAGTGCTCCTAGCGTGGTTCCGAAGTTCTCGGCCGCGACCGGTTTGATCTACACCTACACCAAGCCGAAAGGCCCCGGCAAGATTGATCGGTGGTACTGGACGGCACTTGATTACCGCACCGGTGAGGTGGTTTACAGCAAGCTAACGGGTACGGGTAGCGGGTTCAACAACTCCTACGCCTCGTTGTACCTAGCCCCAGATGGTGTTGGTTATGTCGGAGTTCTTAAGGGCCTGATCAGAGTTGCGGACATGAAGTAGTTGACGGGTAACCCCACTAGCGAAACGCTGCCTGCAGCATGCCCATCGCCTCGGTGACGCACGCGGAGTCCGACTTCGGGCGAGTGCGCGCTGCGCTGCCACCGGAGAAACCGACTAGTGCCGGGGTACCGACGACATCAGTTACGTCGAAGAATTCCGTCCAGCGCAGTGCCGAACCTGGTTCCAAATTTGAAGACTGCCCGGGCACCCCGCCACCGACTATCCCGAACACTCGAGCAGGGTCCCACCACTGTTCGTCATAGCGCAGGATCACTTTTTCGAGGTCTCCGGTTGCAATGCCACCAATGGCCGCCTGGATGGCCTTGGATAATCCAGTAATACTTGGAGATTGGGCTTGCAGTAGTGAAACTGGCACCGCGACTACCACCGCATCGGCGGTTAGAACCGCACCTGACTCGAGTGTGACATGAACGCCATTCGATTGCGATGGGTCGACATTTGCAACTGGCGAGTTGAGTCGCACATCGAGGCCTTCGGCTAATAATTCCGGGATGCGCTGGTAGCCGCCTGAGACAAATGCGTCACCACCAAGGTAATCACCGCCTTCGGTGGGGGCTCGAGCGCCTAATCGCGTTGCATCGAGGCCATACTCCTGCACGATGCCAGTCTCCACAGCCCAAGTGGTGAACCGATTCATTGGTAATCCATGCTGGCGTAACCACGAGGCCACTGAAGTGCTCGGATTCGGCCACGAATTTTCAAGCTGGCTCAAGAGTCTAAATAGTTGGTTCGACGAGCGTTCAGCACTGGGTGATGGCCGACCGGTTTTGGTGTCACGGAAACTTTCATCCTCGTAGTCGCTCGGGACCAATTCAAGTTGAGCCTGCTGCGCTAATGGCACTAGCGGGTTGGTCTTAAGTGCGTGCACCCAAGCAGCACCCATCTCCACAGGCACTCCCCACGTCGAATCGGTATGGACTCGACCTCCGACTCGATTCCGAGCCTCTAACACCACCACCTCGGCACCATTCATGGTGAGGTCGTGACCTGCAGACACCCCGGCCATGCCAGCTCCGATGACGATGACCTGTGGCCCGGAACCGTTAGCGATCAAGGTGCGCGATGCGCGCTGGCCTGATCGAAGAGCCCCTTGAACTGTTGCAGGGTATTCGGGGTCGGTGTATTCACCGGCAAAGACCAGTCGATTGTTAATGAGGGCTCGAGCCAGCGTGCTCCGAATGCTTGCGGTTGCACCAACGGGCAGCGCCGAGTAGGCCCCCCGTGACCATCGATCGGTGTCCCACCTCGTGACTAGTGATGCGGTCGGGTTTGGCAGCTTTGCCCGAGATAGACTTGCGACTGCGGATTTGTTGCCGGTAGCGATCGCGGTGGCAACGAGCGTAGTGGCACCTAGAAAATTTCGCCGACTAAGCGGGGACGGCACTAGCACCGCACCCTAAAGAGTGATGGTCGTGAATTCACCGCGGTCCGCAAGTGCGCGAAACCGTGAGGTGTCACCGGTGAAGTCGGTCTCCTTTAGATCTACCACATACACCGTCGGGTCATCGAGGGCGCGATAGGAGTAACGCAGATCAGTCAGATTGGCGATCGTGTCGGCGTAGGTGATCTCATTTACGATTGAGTGGTCTGGACCAGGCTCTTTGATAATTCCCGGCGGCACGTCGAAGGTATTGAGCACGTGCAGGGCCAGCATTTCAGCATCGCGGCTGTCTGTTGGCGTTTCGGCCAAGGTGGTCAGGGCGATAGCACGCACGAACCGGGAAGCACCGGTGTAGTCGCCCGGCAGCCCATGGAGCCCCGAGCCGACTCCCAGACTCTTGATGTTCATACCGTCACCCGTGAGAACACGTTGCCCCGGACGATTCTCGGCTGAGAATCCGGTGTAGTTATTCAAGTTCAGCAGGTGCCACTCGAGGTAAGGGGAGTTGGTTCCGACACTTGTCGGGTTGTCGACAACCACGACCCCGTCGGGCCGAAACTCGATGGCCGCAGAGTCATCGCGGTCGTGCACGAGTACGTGGACCGGCGGGGTGAAAGGCAGGCCGGCATCCCAGCCCCAGATGTTCATTTCGGCCACCGCTTTGCGCACCTCGTCGATGGTCGCACATGTCGAGAGCAGATAAGAGGCCAGTTCGAGCTGGCTGACATCGGTGCCGTCACCGCGGGCTTCCGGCGCAACGAAAAATCCACCCACCATATAAAGCAGATGGGCGGATAGGCCGGCGGTGTTCATGCCGTCCATGATCGCGGCATCCATGCCCGTCACCGCTAGGCCGACCACTCCGTGGCGCGTGGTCCAAGTCTTGGTGGGGACGCCGGCCGGGCCGAGGGCCACCCTGGGGAGATCACGCGGGGTGGCGCACAGGGAAAAACTCATGAAATGCGGGTAATCGAGGCTGCGGCCCACTACCACTGTGCCGTCCTCGGCGGTTGGTACCTTGAAATTCGTGCACATGATGTCTCCTTTAGGCCCGGGCCGCAGGTTAAGTGAAAAAGGCTTAAATGGCAAGGCAGTGGCCGGCCACCGGCCGACGCATGGGTTGAGGCCATGGGCCACAATGGGCTAGGGCCCGGCACTAAATTGCGGGTGACCACCTGCGACGAGGGGATGCATCGTGAACAGCATGGGCAGCGCGAACATCGAACAGTTCGACAAGATGAAGAACGCCGATGGCTTCATCGCGGCACTCGATCAAAGCGGCGGCAGTACCGCAAAGGCCTTGATG
>SXGU01130165.1_pt1 | contig 10395 bp, 7 predicted proteins | sample 3174531 | NCBI WGS metagenome assembly SXGU01 (sample SAMN11356863, study PRJNA531348) | freshwater metagenome | isolation source: freshwater sample F1-140 | place: China: Fuxian Lake, Yuxi | collected 2017-12-25 | reverse complement strand
CGCGTGGTACGCGAGTGCCTGCCCGTCGCCCGTGCCTTCCCAACTATTGCTCGTAATGCGGAACGCGCGACCCAGGCCGCCTGTTGCCAGGATGACGGCCTTCGCTTTCCACACGCGCAGGCGACCTCGCTCGCGGTCGTAACCGATGGCGCCGGCGATTCGCCCGCCAGATTTCAAGAGCGCCACAACCGTCATCTCCATGAACACTTCAATGCCCTGGTGGATGCCGTGGTCCTGGAGCGTGCGAATGAGTTCGAGGCCTGTGCGATCCCCCACATGCGCGAGCCGCGGGTAGCGGTGGCCACCGAAATTGCGCTGGAGGATCTTGCCTTCTTTGGTGCGGTCGAAGACGGCGCCCCACGCTTCGAGTTCGCGCACGCGCGCGGGGGCGTCTTTCGCGTGCCGCTCGGCCATGATCGAGTTGTTGAGGTACTGACCGCCTCGCATCGTGTCGGCGAAGTGCACTTCCCAATTGTCGCGGTCGTCGACATTGCCCATCGCGGCCGCCATGCCGCCTTCGGCCATCACTGTGTGAGCTTTCCCAAGGAGCGACTTGCAGATCACGCCGACCTTCACCCCCGCCGCAGAAGCTTCGATGGCCGCGCGCAGCCCGGCACCCCCGGCGCCGATCACGATCACATCATGCTCATGGACCGTGCAGCGGTCGAGCGCGTTCACAGGATCCTCCAGTCAGTCCAGGTGCCACTGGCGCAGAGTCGCACATAGATGTCGGTGAAGCCGACGAAGAACAAACTGATCCACGCGAAAAGCATGTGCCGCTGGTTGAGCCAAGTCACCACCTTGTAGCGGTGTTGCCGCGCACTGCTGCACGAGAGGCAATCGTGTTTCCCGCCCACCAAGTGGCGCCAGCAGTGGCATCCAAAGGTGTAGAGGCCGAGCAGGATCGGGTTGAGGACGAGCACGATCGTTCCCACACTCACGCCGAGGCTGCGCGAGCCGTCGGCGTTGAAGTGCCAGAGCGACTGGTAGCCGTCCCACGCGAGGAGTCCGATGAACGCGATCGCGACATAGAGGAAGTACCGGTGCAGATTCTGGAAGATGAGAGGAAACTTCTGTTCGCCTCGATAACTCGTGCCGCGGAACTTCGGCTCACCGACGGCGCATCCGGCGGGGTCGCCCCAAAATGCCTTGTAGTAGGCGCCTCGGTAGTAGTAGCAAGTGAAGCGGAATCCCGCGGGAAACGGCAGAATCAGCAGCGCCGGGGAAAAGAGAAGCCACGCGGGCCACCACTCCGGTGCATCGCCGAACCACGCGTGACCCGAGTGGATCCCCTTCGCGTCCCAAAGCACCGGCGAGTAGAACGGCGAGAGCAGCATCTGCACGCCGGGCTGCGAGGCGCCGCCGATGAAGTAGTTGTTCGCTTGGAACGCGGCCCAAGTTGAGTAGAGAATGAATGCGCCGAAGCCTGCGAGCACCAGCAATGGGACGATCCACCAGCGGTCGGTGCGACGAGTTTCAAGAAATGCTCGCGGCTGCGGGAGCGAATAGGGGGTCTGCGACATGAGCGGATCCCAACTATAGCGAAAGTGCAAGGACCCCCGGAGGAAGGGTGGTTTGCGCTCGCTTGGGAGCGCCATCTGCCCGCCACCACTGGGGGGTCAGGCGGTGGCGTGGGCGAAGAGTTCCTCGAAGTTTCGCGCCGAATCGAGCGACATGATGCATCTCTGGAGCGCACTGCACTTCTCGAGCCCGATCACGGCGCCGCCGAGCGCGTTGAACTTCACGGAGATTTCTTCTTCGGTCATCGGGTCACGCGGGTCGCCCTTTGGAACATCCACGCGCGTCGCGAAGGACTTCCCCGAGGCGGTCGTGATCGTGACCCGGCTGGGCTGGAACTTGGGGAACAGGGCCTCAAACTCCTCATTGGCGACCACCTTCACCATGTCCATGATCGGAAGGAGCGACTTGTCAAGGACGCGCTCTTCCTTGAACTGAAGTGGCGTCACCATGCCGTCGACGAGGCCGACCGCCATGCAGTAAGGGAGCGAGTGGTCGGCGGTCTCCTTCGAGTCGGGGCGGTACTTGTGCGGATCGCCGAGAATGTCCGCCGCACGGGCGATCACTTCGACCTTGATCTCTCGGACATCCCTCGCCGCGATACCGTTGTCCTTGACCGTCTTCATCATCGCGGTCAGCGGCGCGTGGCTGAGCGCTTCGATGGGGAAGCTCTTCATGCCGCAGTCATTGATGCGGTAGTGGCACTTCGGGCAGGTCGGAAGTTCCTTGGTGAGCATCGCCGCGTCGAACGAGGCAGGCTTTCCCTTGTAGTGCACATGAGCGAACACCGCAAAGAGTCCTTCCTTCCCGTCAATGATGTGCTCGGGGCCCGAGTAGCCCTCGCGTGCCAGGAGCGCGCTCTCCGCGCCCATGCGGCCGGCCCACGGATCGACCGTGTTTTTCATGTTGGTCAACTTGCCTGCGGTGACCGCGCCGGGGCTGAACGAGCGCGACGCGCTGATGCCCATCGCGGCGACGATCTGCGCCGGCGTGAGTCCGAGCACGCGGCCGCACGCCACCGGTGCCGCGAACGCGCTCAGCGTGGCGTGGTGCCAGCCGTACTCGCGCACGCCGGGGAGGCCGAACTCGCACAGTCGCATCTCGATTTCGTAGGCGATGACAGTGCCGAGAATGAGTTCCTTCCCGGAGAGTCCGTACGCCTCGCAGAGCGCGAGCGGACCGCCGATCAGATCGCTCGGGTGGCAGGGATCGGACTTCCAGTAGATGTCGTTGTAGTCCATCGCCCGGATCATGTGGCCGTTGAGGAACGCCGCGTCGACGGGATTGGTCTTGAATCCGGAGACGAATGCCGTCGCACGACCTCCGCCTTGGCCGCCGCCCATCGCGCGATGATGCTTCAAGAGGATGCGTGCGTCCTCCTGCTGGCTCCCACCCAAGGCGCAGCCGATGGAGTCAAACCAGAAGAGTTTCGCCGCCTGGATCGCAGCCGGGGAGAGATCCTCGTAGCGGAGTTTCGCGGCCCACTCCGCGATGTCGTAGGAAATGAGGCGCTTGGTCAAGACGGGTGCGGCGTGTGCCATGGAGTGTCCCTCGGTGTGTTTGAGTTCAGCCGATCTTGCGCGCGATTTCCTTGGCGACATCGAGCGTCGTCGCCTTGCCGCCCAAATCGTAGGTGCGCACCTTGCCCTCCTTGATGACGGCGGCAATGGCAGACTCGAGACTCGCGGCCATCACGGGTTCCTTGAGCCAGTCGAGCATCATCTTCGCCGTGAGGAGCATGGCGATGGGATTCACCTTGTACTGACCCGCGTACTTGGGAGCGCTGCCGTGCGTTGGTTCGAACACCGCGTACGAGTTGCCGAGGTTGGCGCTTGGCGCGAAGCCGAGCCCGCCGATGAGGCCAGCGCACAGGTCGCTCACGATGTCGCCGAACATGTTCTCCGCGACGAGGACCGAGTAGTCCTGCGGGTTCTTGAACATCCACATGCAGATCGCGTCGATGTTGGCTTCGTCGGCCCAGATCTCCGGGTAACTCTTCGCCACCTCGCGGAAGCAGCGAGTCATGAGGCCGCCGGTCTCGCGCAGCACATTGGGTTTCTCGATGAGGGTGACGCGCTTGCGGCCAGTCTTCTTGGCGAACTCGAAGGCCTGTGTGCAGATGCTCGTGCAGCCCTGGCGGCTCACGATGCGCGTCGAGAGCGCCACATTTTCGAGGCCCTTCGCCTTCCACGGCTTCATCTTCGGATTGGCGCACAGCGCCTCGTACACCGGCTCGGGAAGCGGGAAAAACTCAACGCCGCCGTACATCCCCTCGGTGTTCTCGCGAAACACGACTTGGTCAATCGCAATGTCCGAACCGTGTGGATTGGCGATCGCGGTACCGCGGTAGTTGAGGGGGTTCCCTGCGTAGCTCTTGCACGGACGCATGTTTGTGTGCAGGTTGAACATCTGCCGGAGCTTCACGATGGGCGAGAAGTAGACGAGTCCCTTCCCCTTGAGCTCAGGGACGAGCTCTTCCTTGGCTTCGTCTTGGGGTTTGCTGGTGATGGCGCCGAAGAGGCCGCAGGTCGTTCCCTCGAGCGCCTTCACGGTGCGATCGGGGAGCGCATTGCCCTCCTCACACCAGAACTTCCAGCCGATGTCGCAGGGGCGGTACTCCGCGTCGAGCTTCATGTGGTCAAGGACGATGCGGCACGCCTCCATGACATCGTTGCCGACTCCATCTCCGGGCATCCATGCGATCGTGTACTTGGCCATTTTGTTGCGCTCCTGAAGTGCGGGGAATCGAAGGGGGCGGGATGTTAGCGAAAGGCGCCGAGACCGTCAGGCCGGCTGCGGCTGAGTTCGCTTGAGTCGCGCCGCCACGAGGGCCTCGGCACCTCCTGCGACGACAAGTTCCTGAGCCGCCGGCGACAGTGGCGCGAATGAAAACACGGCTCCCGCGATCGAAAGCGTCGAGGACTGGTAGTCGATCGCCGCCTCGGGGCCGACTTGGGTCAGCGTTCCCCGCGCCGGCGACGCGCGAAGGTGGGCGACCAGTTCCGGGCACTCAAACACCGGGAATCCGTTGTTGAACGCATTCCGTTTGTAGGTCTCGGAGAAGCTCGCTGCGATCACGCAGGGCACTCCCTTGAACTTGAGCGCCGTCGCGGCCTGCTCTCGGCTCGAACCGGTGCCGAAGTTCATGCCGCCGACGATGATGTCGCCTGCTCTGTACAGCTCGTTCACCGAGGGGTCGTAGTTCTCGAAGGTCACCGCGGCCATCTGCTCGGGCGTGAGGTCGTCGCGGTAGGTGTGCTTGCCCGCGTAGATCCCGTCCGTATTGAGGTTGTCCTTGTCGAGGAAGAGGAGCCGACCCGTGACCCGAGAGGGGAAGCCCGCGATGATTTCAACCGTGCCTGCTGCCGTCTTCGCGGACACCCGACGGTGCAGCGAGGTGATGGCTCGTGTGGGCACGAATGGCTGCGGCGCGGCGATGTAACCCGCGAGCGCACTTGCGGCGACCACTGCGGGAGATGCGAGGTAGACCTTCGAGTCGGGGTCGCCCATGCGTCCCTTGAAATTCCGATTCGTGGCGCTGATGGCCGTCTCGCCTTTGCCAACGAGACCACGCCCGAGACCGATGCAGGTGCCGCAACCCGGCGGCAGGGGAATCGCACCGGCATCGACGAGAACCTGCCAGTCGCCGCATGCTTCGGCGTTGGCCTGAACCTCGGCACTCGCCGCGGCGAGATAAAACTCGACCCCCACGGCGACCTTGGCCCGCTTGGCGCGCACGACATCGGCGGCATCGTGCAGGTCGGAAAGCCGCGCGTTCACGCACGAAAGGAGATACGCCTTCTGCACGGCCACGCGCTTGGGCTCGATCTCCGGCAGCGCGACCATCGTCTTCACATCGTTGGGCCCCGAAACATGCGGAACGACCGAAGCAAGGTCGAGATCGAGTTCAATGGCGTAGGACGCGTCGGCATCCGCCGCGAGCGCGGCGCGATCTCGCCACCACGAGTCGATCTGCTGAGCCGTGTACCCAGATCGGCTCGATGGCCCGCGCGTACCAGGCCGTCGCAGCGACGCGAACTGCGAAACTCGCGAACGCAGGTACGACACCGTCACCTCGTCGAAGGGGAACACACCTGCGAGCGCGCCCCATTCGGTCGTCATGTTGGCGATCGTCATGCGCTCGTCCATCGTGAGGTGCGCGACAGCTTCGCCCACAAACTCAACGGCGTGATTGAGAACCTCGTCCCTGTTGAAGAGACCGCAGAGTGCGATGATGATGTCCTTGCCGGTGACCCCTCGTCCGAGCCGACCGCGCAGCGACACGCGCGCCACTGGAGGCACCTGCCACCAGGTGATCCCGGTGGCCCAGATGCTCGCGGCGTCGGTGCGCACGACTGGTGTGCCAAGCGCGGCGATCGCTCCGTAAAGGTTCGAGTGCGAGTCGCTTCCCACCACAAGTGCCCCCGGTACGACATAGCCCTGCTCGACCATCACCTGATGGCTGATCCCCGTGCCAGGCGGGTAGTAGTCGACGCCATGTTCGTGCGCGAAGGCCTGAATTTTCGCGTACTTGCCTAGGTTCTCGGGGGTCGTGTTCTGGATGTCGTGATCGATGGCGAAGACCGGTTGCGCTGGATCGGCGATCGTCGTCGCGCCGATCTGCCGAAACTTCGGGATGACTGCCCCCGTGTTGTCGTGCGTCATCACATGCCGCGGTCGGATCGAGATGAAGTCGCCAGATCGCACGACGGCGCCGGGGGCGAGGCCGCTCGCGTGCGCGGCGGCGATCTTTTCAACGAAGGTGAGTCCCATGGTGGCGCTACTTCTTTGTGGCGCGCTTGCCGAGGAACTTCGCGATGTCGAAGTCCACGAAATCGGCGTGGTGGAAGATGATCGACTCGATCGACCGTTCCACCTTGTCGCCCTCGTGGCTGTGCGTGGCAATGATGTGCATGACCTCGCCGGGGAGTCCGTGCTTGTAAGCGAGCGCGACGCCGGTGAACGGGTGGCGCACCTGCTGACCGAAAGATCCCTGAACCACCTTGCCCGAGGCGTCCTTGTCGTACTCCAGCGGCTTACCGCAGTCGGCAAGGAGCGCGCCCGCAATCAGGAAGTCCCGGTTGACGGGGATGCCGCAACGGAAACTCTTCGCGAGAACATCAGCGATCGCGATGCACTGCAGCACGCAGGAATTGAGATGTTCGATGAAGGACATGTCGATGTCGCCCGCGAGCAGCGTGAACTTGACCGCGCGCAGCTCGTCGAACGACCATCCCTTGCCACCGCATCCGGTCGTGATGGCCTCGTTCCAGACCGCCGCCACCTTGGAGCGCAGCGACACATCCTGGATCTGCATGAGGCTGGGGAAGAGTTGCGAGACTTCGGGGACGCCGAGAGCGGTTCGTGGTGGGGTCATCGTGGTGGTCATTGGGTGTTTGTGGGTCAAGAAAGTGTGCGCGGCGGAGCGCCGTCGTAGCCGTGATGAACTGGGTCGATGCGACGCATCGGTTTCTCGCGCGACTGCTCCTCGACGACATGGCCGACGAGCCCAGGCGTGCGCGCGATCATGAAGATCCCGTTGAACACGGCGGGACTCATGCCGAGGTCGGCGAGGATCGCGCCGATCGCGCCATCGACATTGATGGGGAGCGGCTTTTTCTGCTCGGCGAATGCTCGTTCGACCGCGCGCGCGGCCTTCATGTGGGCGCCATCAACTCCAGCGGCTTGCGCGAGTTCAAAGAGCCGCGCAGTGCGCGGGTCCTTCGTGTGGTAGCGATGCCCGAAGCCGGGCATGCGGTCGCCCGCTTCCTTCATTGCGGCCAAGTGCTTCGTCGCGGCGTCGTCGAGCGTGAGTGAGTCTTTCGCGGCGCGAGCGGCGATCTTTGCCAATTCCTTGGCGCAATCCTCAATGGCGCCGCCGTGGTGGCGATTGATCGACATGATGCCGGCGGCGACTGCCGCGCTCAAGGACGCGCCTGTCGAAGCCACCGTGCGCGCGGCGAGTGCGCTCGGCGGCGTGGCGCCGTGGTCGATCGAGGCCACGAGGATCGCGTCCATCAGCCGTCCGACTTCGGCACTCGGCAGTTCGCCCGTGAGGATCAGGTGCACGGCCGCGCCGAACGAGGCCCGTCCCATGAGTTGGGCGATGTCGTAGCCGCGCACCGCGACGCGATTCGGCTCGATCTGCGTCAGCGCGGTGTGCCACTGTGCGGTTCGTTCGGCGTCGCTCATGAGGCTGTGTCCCTTTCGATGGCTGAGGATCGCGACCACGGCAGCGGGAAGTTCGCCGAAGGCATCGACAACGGTCGCTCCCGCTTCGCGCAGTGCCTTCACCTTCCCGTCGTGCGTGCCGCGGCCACCCTCGATGATCGCCCCCGCATGGCTGAAGCGAGTGCCCTCGCGCGCGGCCTTGCCGCCGACATACGCGATCACTGGTTTCGTCACGCGCTTCTCGCGGATGAGGCTCGCGAGTTCCTCCTCCTGACTCGAGCCGATCTCGCCGAAGACGACGATCGCCTCGGTCTGTGGATCCGCCTCGAAGAGGAGCGCCGCTTCGGGAATGCGAAGCCCAAGCACCGCGTCACCGCCGATGTGAACGATCGTCGAGATCCGCACCCCGGCCTGGCCGAGGTAGTAGCCGGTGCTCGAGGCCATCCCGCCCGAGCGCGAGATGATGCCCACGCCAGCGGGCACGCCCGGCTTGAACCACGCGCGCGCGCTTTCGGCGCGGCCCCCGATCATGCCGATGACGCCCTTGCCGGGGCTCAGCGCGCCGAGCGTGTTGGGCCCGAGGAACCGTCCGCCGTTCGCCTTCGCGGCGGCAGCAATCTCCATCGCGTCCCAAACGGGCACACGGTCGGGCACAAGCACCGTGAGGCCAACACCCGCGTCGATCGCGCTGATCGCGGCATCCTTCACCCCTGCGGCGGGAACGAAGAGCACGCTGATATCGATGGAGCCGAGCGCATCCACCGCCTCGCGCGGCGTGTTGAACACGGGGACGCCAAGCACGGATTGTCCGCCCTTGCCGGGCGTGACGCCGCCCACGACCTTCGTTCCATACTCCTTCATCAGTCGCGTGCGCGCTTGGCCTTCACGGCCGGTGATGCCCTGAATGAGCACGCGTTTCGTGTCATCAATGAGGATGGCCATTAGCAGTGCCCTCGGGCAGCGGCAGGGGCCTTCGTGGCTGCGGGCTTGGGAGTGACTCCGGCAAGTCCGGGGATGTCAAGTTCGAGATGGATGCCCTCGGCTCCCGCAAGGATGCACTCGACTTCGCACGCCAAGAGTTCCGAGTCCTTGGACTCGAAGTCTGCTTGAGAGATCGCCATAACTGGATGACCGCCGTTGTCGGCAAGAAGACCCATCGAATTGGCAACGATCGCCTTGCAGGAACTGCGCCACGCCGTCGGGTCGATCCAGAGGCGACCCAAGCGGACCGCAAACTGGACGGCGTCGGGCATGCCGACGAAAGCTGGCCTCCGAGGGGCGCGTGGTTGCCACGAGGGACAGTCCGCTTCATCGACGAGCGCGCCGAAACGCGCTGCGATTGTCGCGGGCGCGTCGGTCTTGCGATAGCCCTCCACCGGCGCACGCAGGCGACGACTCATGCGCGCGAGGATGTCGACCGCACGGTCCTCGGTGTTACCGCCGAGGCGGATCACCGCAGGGATATCAAGGTCGAGTTCCCAGAATGCCTTCGCGAGACCATACGCCGACCAGAACTGCTCTTGACTTGCGACGCCCGAGCCAGAGCCGAAGTATCCGACGAGGTTGGGCTGCGTGAGGATGATCCGACTTGCGCGATACACCTTCGTCGCCGAAGGATTGCCGCTCGTGTCGGTGAAGTTGGCGATCGTGAATCCGGCGTTGACGATCGCGTCCATGGACATCATCGAGCCGCCGCCGCCAGCACCGTGGAATCCCACGAGTCCCTTCGAATCGCGTGACGCCTCAGTCGCCAACTGCGCGAAGTAGAAGGTGCCTCGATGATCGGCTTGCTCCGCCGCGTACGCCACGCGCTCGAGCGCCGTGGGGGGGTGATCGAACTCGCGCGCAATCTCGATGCCAAGTTCCGGGTGCCGCGCGACCGCGTAGTCATCGATCGTGACGCGGCAGTCGGCAGCGACGATGAGGCCTTGGGCATTGATCACGAGCGGATTGATTTCAAGCGAGCGCGCTTCGACCGCGCGCGCCGCAGCAAAGAGGTTGCGAATCGCCGCGTCAAGTGCCTCGGTCTGCGCCACAGGCAGTCCACAGGCCGCGAGGGCATCGCCGAGCGCCTTCGCATCGGGACCGCTGCGGGCGTCACACGGAATTCGTCGTGTCGACGCAGCGCGCTCCTCGATCCCGCTGCCGCCGCCGTCGGCAAAAATGATGACGGGCGCGCGTGCGGCATCGTCGATCGCCAGCGAAAGGAAAAACTCCCGCGCGATCGCGATCTTCTCTTCAACGAGGACACACTCGACCGGGAACTGTCCGACCTTCATCGCGAGCATCCGCGCGGCGTGCGCTTTGGCCTCGTCGGCCGAGGCGGCGAAAGCGACACCTCCGAGCGCAGCGCGGCCCGTCGTCCACGCCTGAATCTTGATGACCACAGATCCACCAGCGCTGATCAGTTCGGTCGCGGCTGCGGCAGCGTCTTCGACACTCCACGCAGCCCTTCCCTTGGGCACGCGAAAGCCATGCCGCGCGAGGATCGCCTTGCCTTCGAACTCATGAAGTCGCGCCATGAGTCGGGCATCTTAGTGGAGCCCACCCCGGCCGCCTCACGCTGTCGGAGGTGGCTCGGGGCGCCTCGTCACGGGAAGGATCCGCGCGAAGCCGAGTGCTCGCCGCAGGTCCGCGAGCTGTCCCGCGTGGATGCCGTTGTGGATCGCCACGCGGCCGATGATCGATTGGATCGGATGCGCTGTG